>Ga0307508_10001669_pt1 | contig 24665 bp, 32 predicted proteins | sample 9_EM_MG_FD_203089 | JGI IMG/M metagenome (GOLD analysis project Ga0307508, IMG submission 203089) | Populus trichocarpa ectomycorrhiza microbial communities from riparian zone in the Pacific Northwest, United States - 9_EM | ecosystem: Host-associated > Plants > Roots > Unclassified | place... | reverse complement strand
CGCACAAAGCCACCTCTGTGAACACCAAAGTTTTGTTGTCTCACACTTATGTAATCCAACTTTTCCGTGCTCGAATCGACGAATCATGATCACGACCGTGCGTTCGATGTACTCCTCGGGATGGACGATCCTTTGTTCGCTCCATCCAACCCACCTCCGTAGGAATTACCGAACCAGATGTCTCTTCCAGGGATAACCAAGACGGATTTATGCGGAAGAAACTGCAAGAACTTGTGAGCATCGGACTCGGAGTAGCCACTACGTCGACATGGTGCTTGCCCCGCTGGGATACAAGCCCGCGCCGTACGGTAATGCAACAGTGCTTGGAAAGAGTGCCTATGTAAGTTCGGGAGACCCATCTGTTTCCGTCGCTCATCGATGACCCACCAACAACGAACAGAGCATTGCGTATAGGGAAACCGAGGAGGGGACTGGTAAACCTGTAGCTCTCAAAAAATCGCGTGGTGTCCGGGGTAGTGAAACGACCCACTCTCCGATACAAGGCCCGTATACTGCAATTCCTGAAGTGTCATCCCGCCAATATGGATACGGTCGTTTGGAACATTACGAATGCCTCGCGATGGAACTTCTGGGACTGAGTATGGCAGAGCAGCAGACAGATGGCGCTGGTGTAACTGTGGTACAACCAGCTTCCCGACTATGAGGCACTCCGGGCCTCGTTTGTGGATCTTGCCAATAGAATGGGCTATTCCCCCAACGATGGTCACTCGGCTGGACACCTGCTACCCCCCTGACCCTAGAAGAACCCACGGTCTCAATGTGGATGCGGCGGAGGACAAGGACAATGATAGCGACAATGATCTTGGTGATAATATCACCCCGGTGATTGGAGAAGTGGAACAGGAGTGAGCGCTTGAGCCGTGTCCGGTTCAACGGTCCGTGTTCTTGTAGAAAGTAGGTACCCGAAATGCTGGGTTCCTGAACTGTGTTCCAAGTTCGCACGAAGTTTTGCGATAGAGGCAGTCCAGGTGACGGTGTGATTCAGACGTAGGTAGGACGTTCGAGGCTAGTCTAATGACCAGAGACCGTCGATATTTCGATGATTTCACGCAAGGGAGGCCACTCCATCGATTCGCCGAGACTAAAAAATCTCGCAATGGCACCTGCTGTATTACAATCAAGTTGCGACTTGTTCCATATGGACGTTGCGTGTCGACATGCAAGCAGAGCCTCGAGCTTGACGTTAAGCGTTCAAGATGAAATCTGGCAATGACAGAATACATTACGGTCGTATATATGTTTCTGTTCCTCATTCTCTCCGCACTGCCCCAGAAACACCCCCTGTCAGTATGCTCGGCAGCTCATGGCTATTGATGGCATACAGCAAAGACACAGATCCGCCCATCAATAAAATCAGGGTGATCACAGTGCCAGTGATCAAGACAAACGGGCTGACAAGATCGCATCGTAAATAACGGACTGCAAGACTAAAAGAAAAAGAGCAGTAAACTCACCCGCTGACATCCTTCCTCTCGCACATCTCGCCTGCCCAATTCTGGACTTTACCTGCTGCACTGATGGTGGTCGTACAGGCACAAGCAAAGCATTCCTGCCCTACACGCGTCGTATTTGTGCACTGGCCGTGTCCAGAGCAGTCGTTGGTCGAACTAGTGCAGGCAAGCAGGGAGCTGAAGCAAGACGAGAGCGCTCTCGCGGGCTGATCGGCAAGCAGGGGACTCCTTCTCTGGGTACTTGGCGAATACATCACCAACGCAAGGTGAACCGACTTGTCGGCCAACACAGCGTCGATGGAAGCGCGCAAGGTGTCCGTGGCGAGTTTGTATTGCTCGCTAGACCTGCCATACGACGCTGCGAGCTTGGGGATGCCGGTCAACTCGAGCGCCGCAAAACGATCGGATGCGGGTATCGAGTCGAGGTAGTTTACTAGTGTCGATATTTCGGCCAGGAAGGCTTCATTGGCCGGTGTCGGGGAAGAGAAGATGTCGAGCGTACGAGAGATGCCTTGAGTTGGGATGGCAGGCTCACTGGCGACATATGTGTATACGTGCGAGGCACGCCGATTACATGTCTTGAGAAACGATGACAATGAGTCTGATTGAGATTCTCGGAAGGAAAATGATTGCTTGAGGGTCGATGGGACGACGTCTGCGCCAGGATGAGTGGAAATTGGTAATCACGTTCGGGTCACCTACCACGGGCATACGCCTCGTCAACGAGTAATAACAAAGCATTCTGGTAGCCTTGCCCCACAAATTCGCGTTCCCTGAACAAATGGTTTAACTCCCCTGGTTGATTGACGACCTCGAACTGCTCAAGACCAAGGTGAGCCGCTAGGACGAGATTTGCCTGCTGAGGAGAGAGGCGAGACGGAAGGGAGTCCGGCGGATTGAGAAAAACCGTAGCAGCTTGCGAAAGGCCCAAGAAAAGAAAAGTTGTTAGTAGTCCGTACATCCTCTCCAACCGCAACGGACGTCGAGGAGAACAAGTTGCTCGTGTTGACACTTGTTTATTTATTACAACAGAAGACTACTCCTAAGCTACTGCACATCACAACGATCCTCGCCATCCGGTGCTGGAGAGTACAGTTCTACCCCGCCAGGGCCAGGCGGCTTCTTGAAATTTTTGATAACCTTCTGCCCACCGTCAGGCAGCTTCACCCATTTCATAAAATCTTCCCATATCGCCTTATTCGTGGTGTTCGCCTTGGCGCCCAAGAGGACGTGCGCAGGATTTAACAACGGATCCTTTGGGTCGGTGTCCCCGCCCTCAGCGAAGATAGTCAAGGTTGATGTGACCTCCTTCGGAGAGGACAGCCATGTGCCTTTATCAGTCAGGGTATACTCGGACAACACGGACGCTGCCTTCAATGCTTGAAGCGGGAATCGCGGGTATTGATGGTACCACTTCGAGTACGCCAACGCCCAAGGGACCTAAAGGTGACCGTCAATCTCTCGTACGTCAAAATGTCTACAGAGTACGGAGGCCTACCTGGCCGATCGTGCAGAACAGTTCACTCTCTTTGATGTTCGTCGCGCTCTTGTCAAAACGGGAGAGGAAACGAACAGGATCCCGATCCGTTGGCGGCGTCTAAAATATCCTCATGTGAGGCCATCTTCTCTGAAAACGAATGACCGCAAAGTACCACCAAATCTTTGTTTCCTTGGTCTACGATCTGGTTGAACATTGCAAGGACATCACCCCCACAATCTTTGAGCTTCGCAGGATCTGACGTCGGACCTACGAGGAAAAAGTGGTCCTAAAATGACACTGGTCATTGCCACATGGCAGTATGTCATAGGAACGACGCCTACGCGGAAGCCGTACAGTCGCGCTACCGCAGAACCGGTTTTACACGCTTGTTTCTCCGCAGCATCGTTATAAGTGACCGCAATATCAACTTCTCCAGCAGCAAGAAACCCTAGGCTTTCAGTGGTGTCTCCAAGATACCAGCCAACCTGATTGCGCACTTGTCTCAGCGATACAACAGTTAGAGGATATGGACGAACTTTAAAAGGTGCGATTCCCTTCTTGTGACAGTACTGAATGAAGGCATCGGCCCACGCGCCAATGAGACCAGATTGGCCAGCCCCCCCGTTGGCAATTCGCAGCCGAATATCCTTCCCACCCAACCCGCCGTCATACACGGCCTGCGGTTGGATGGATGCATCCGCGATGCACACCCCGGACCCGACGAGTAGCCCGTCAGGAACTTTCAAAGCAGAATTCGATCTAATCTGCAGGGATCAGTCAAGGAATAGACACAGTTCAGACATGCCCCACTTCGAATGACGCAGGATGTGCTCCATAGTCGCAACTTGTGGGACCGTCTGCTGGTGGTGGCCAATGATTTATGTGGCAATGAATGCTTCTCTAACTCGGATCCACAATAGATTGATGACACGAGGAAGCCATGCTGACACAGTGAGGCGTGTTCGGCTTTGTGTTATCAGTGTTCACGAAATTGAACTTTGTGCTGGCGCGATTCAATTATGATCGAGCTGGTCCCAAAGGGAGTGGAAGAGAACCCTAGTGAAGGCTTTGGCAAGCAGCCAATCGCCTGATTCGCCAGTGGCCTTGTACCGAGACACTGGGTCAACACAACCCCAGATTTTCAACTCCAGAACAGGCTCGTCTTATGACGGACATTACGCTAGCCTCCTATCGCGATCATCATCGGGCATCTACTGATTTTGCTGTGGGCGTTATCCGCCAAAACCCCACAAGGCAAGGCATATCCACCATGTTGTACTCGAGCCGCTTACTTCCGAGGAACTGAATTACAGTCTTGTAAGTTGTAACGCGGTGACGTTTGCAAGTAATGCAATAAAAAAAGATAACTCACTTATGGGTACTCCGCGCGCGGACAGTTCCGCCGACTTGAAAGGCGCAACACTTGTGCTTGCATTTGGATGTGTGGTCCGTGCGTGGGAACGCACAGCTTGATGCCCTGCTGAGTTTGAATTTGCAAGCTTGTCCTGTTGGTCATTGAACTATAAAAGCTCTTTCTCTGCCTCCCACCACCTCCGCTTGTTGTATTTGGCATCGTCGGCGTCGTTCACAATGTCGAATAAGATTGTGGTGAGCTGCTCACCCGACCTTGGTTGTAGTAGTCCGGTGAGGTAACAGAGAAATTTTTGAGCCTACCATCTACCGGGCCGTCATAGACGAAGTCATTGCTGCCATTAAGCCCGAATTCGACGAGTATGGGGTTAGCGAGGATGTCCTAGCAGACTTGCAACACGTAAGTGGTCGTTGGTCCATGGTCGAATGTCCGATGGGTGAGTTGACCATCTCTGCCCGCCCGTAGAAATGGCAAAGCAAAGTCGTTGCATCACACGTCGCTGAGTTTGAGCCACAGCCTTCACAACCTACCCAGCATCATCCTGTTTACCCGCCTCATCCGATCCATATGATGCCGCACCATCCCCATTATCCGCCCCCTCATAACCCGTATGCGGCCCAACCGCAGCAATCAGCGCAGGTGAAAACCGAGCCGGTGGATAGCCGGTACATCCTGAGTGGTCCTCCGGGAATGTCGCCTTACGCACTTCCCCCCCTTCCTGGCCCTCAGCTAAATGGGATGAAGCCACCTGCGTATCCAGGGGGACAGCAGGGCGTGTTATCTTTCCCCCCTCATCCACCGCATCTTGCGCGTCCCGCGGCCGTCCCGCGACCATATGTCCCCCCTCCACCGGCACCCGCGGCTTCGCAACCTCTCCCAGCTTCAACAGCAGCCGCTCAGTCCAATCAAGCTACGCAACCCGCGGCCGCATCCCAGCCAGCGGCACAGGCAGCACGTCCGGCAGGTCAGGCGATCCCTCAAGTGGACGGACCGTCAACCTCTGATTCGGAATCGCCGTCACCTCCGCCAAGTCAATCATATGCACCTCGGCCTTCCCACCCGTCATTGCCTCAACCATCACAGATATCCAGTACGTCTCAAGCAGGGGATGAGGTAATAAACAGTGACTTGGATGATTCTGACACGGAGGGTGAGGAGGACGCGGAAGAAGGTGGTCAAGGAGACACGGACATCGTGTTCTGCACTTACGACAAGGTTCACACGCTGGATTGTATTTGTCGTTGACCTTACCCGTAACTTTACAGGTCGGACGAGTGAAGAACAAGTGGAAATGTATCCTCAAGGACGGCATGATCCATATCAATGGCAAAGACTACTTATTCGCCAAATGCACGGGGTAAGATATGTTTCAGACTGCCAGACTAATAATCTCACCAATTGTTTTCTGCAGTGAATTCGAGTGGTAGTTGTGTCCTTGAGCGCTTTCTTTTGGGACTGCGATCGTTAGATTATCTGCATTGCACATTGCTACACTGCACATTTAAGTCAATACTCATCAGTAAGATCGTCGCTTTCCATGTATAACACCATCCGCCACCATGCAGCAACGGCCAAGGGGATTTGTGTAATCCCCCTGGACTCGATCTTTCCTCGCGCGCCGTCCACACCAGCAACCCAGCCCATACCGTACGTGCCGCTCTTGCGAGATGTTGACGATGATTTGATGCTGGATTGAAATTCACAATCTTCCCGAGGGGTTGACGGTGATTAAATCGCCCGTTTCGCAGCAACGGCGCGGGATCGTGGATTCGAAACATGGAAGATACACTGCCTTGATGACTTGCACCTCGCTTCGCACTGCGGCGTTGTCACCTTGACACGTGTAGGGACGGCGAACAAGAGGTACGAGTCCACTGTGACAACGACGACAATCGATACTGCGCAACGATGAGACACAATTGGCCGATTGTCATAAAAGAAGAAAGTAAAAGGCCCTTACGAGCGCCGACACTAGATTGCCGACTCTAGGGATCATGCAGTGGCTGCCTCCTTTGAGAGTGGTTCCGTCTTTTGTTTTCCCTGTACCACGGTTGTTGTCAATTTGGCGATTTACATGATCATGCTGGTTGATCGATGATCACCCGACAGATTCGAAAAGAAAAGAAAAAAAAAAGCACACGCACGCACACACCTAGGGCCTCACTGATTTCATATCAGATGGCATCGCATCGTGGAAGAGAATACCAGTGTGTTGTAGATACCCATTCTAACCCCCTGTTTCATCTTCGCACCCGAAGCGGATCAAGAACGCGCGGTGGGAAAGGGTCCAATGATTGTAGCAACAGGTCCCCTCGTCGACCTTGCAATTGTTTGTTCACCGGCGGTTCCGTATTGCTCCCGCCGGGTTTCAAGCCGGCTGTAGGTCTAGTGTGAAGCTTGAGCCTAGGCTGCCTCGCAAAACGCCTCGTGCGGGTCCAGGTGAGTCATGAAAATCAGAGGGGAACATCAGACATCGTGCCAGTGCATCATAATTCGCACCCATAGCCGTCTGCCATGCGATTCTGGATGGGTCCCATGATGGAAACGTTGGACAAAAGCCAACGTGGGCCACGTCCCGGTCAGCTCGCTCTTCCGAGTGGGATACATCTTCCAATTTCAAAGGAAGAGCACAGCCTCGTTCTCGCGACTACCCTCAGGAAGGGAATGTCATGAGCATGGTTCACATGATCGATCAGCCTTGGCGCGTGAAGATGAGGCTGAAGGGCGCAGCGTTTACTGATTCCAAGAAGCAGCTGCACGAAAAAGGAAGCAGGGCCGCGATGAAACAACAAACAACCCGAGAAAGGGGAGACAGGAGCGTGGGTCATGTGGGCCCAGGCCATCTCATTCTTTCACAGTGAGAGTCACATCTGCCGATCACACAAAGTCATCTTTCACATTTACGCCCTCTCTCTGGTGCGTATTGATACCCGGAATGATCCGCTCAAGTCCATTTAGAGCTCGCATCTGCAGATAGAACGGATAAGATCACCAGCCGCTTGATATCAAGGGTACTTGACTCATAGGCCCAGCATGAGAAACAAGGTTGGGTTCCCTGCGGAAAGCACGGCCGATGATCACCCGATCAGCCAACCAGATGGGAGGCATCCATGCCAAGGTAGGGAACTTTGTTGACATATTGACAACAATAGTGGTGCCGTGGGTTCGGTAAGTCCTGACCCTTGAGGTAAGCACGGTTCTCATGCAGGATCCGATAAACAAACACATCCCCTTCCCGAATTGTGCCTTTGTGGGCGTTAGAGTAATCAGATATTAAACCCAGTCAGCCAGTTCTCAGGCGAAGGGTTCCCCCCCTTGATATTCACGGGCAAAAATGGACGTGCCCACGCGAGACGAAATGGCGGCTGATCGAGGTAAGAAATCATGTCCCGTCCGTGCGTCTGAATCTTGACATGGTCCGTATTGATTTCAATGGGATGCGAAATGGTCCGCGCTGTACTCTTGAACCGTGCCGTTGATATGAGTGTACAGATCACGAGATGAAAGGGACTGAAAGGACGGTTGGCAAGGCAGCTTTGTATTATGGGGTCTTTGTCGGGAGGATACTGGCGTATTGGAGGTGACCCTTCTCACCCCTTATGATGGCTGTCTAAAATCGATTGTCATTTGTTTGATGGCGGCCCGGTGCTGTCACTGACAGGGAAAGCTTTGATTGATCTAGCGAGTAACTGCTACGTAGCGCCAAGGGTTGGGAACGAACTGCATTGAAGGGCCGGATCAACAAAAATATTTTGGAGGACGTGGGGGACGCCAATGTTGGAATGGCCGCATCTGCTTAAACCCTACCGACCGAAGTAGTAACATGTTATGATGTGACAGACCTGAATTTATCCGTACTTGGAGTGAACGTACACGCTAGACGGAAAGAAACAAACATGGCACAAGGTTTAGCGTTTCGTCATCGCTTCCGTTATTTACAATTAAGCCAAATCCATAACAACATCCATGGAACAAAGCATTTAGTGTAAATAGAGTACACGAAAAGAGGGAAAAATCTCTGGCCGTCCAACAGACGCTGATCAAAACATCTATAAATCTTGTTGCGGGCTCTAGCCAATCTAAGTCAGGGGGACATACCAAATGCTCTGCATGCATTTTTTTCACTATTCGGGGTGCCCATGTCCCTTGTCGTGATTACAAGCACTGTCGCTTTGCATGCTGATAGAGCAAGGTAATTTATCACTGCTACACCCAATAAGAACCCGAAAATAGTCACCCCGACCGTGGTCCTAATGATCGCAGAGCCATATCATCGACAGGGTCTCTGCGGTACGGGCGTCCTCGTAAAGAATGAAGCGGTGCAAGATCCACCCTGGACGGTCCGGTAGTACCCGCAGAATCTTCCGAGGTCCTCACTGCATAAAGCTGAGTAGGTGGTGGGGAGCGGAATAGTTGAGCAGGTGGTGGAAGAGAAATCTGGGAGTAACTGTCACGGGACGGTTGTGTGGTTGCTATTGCCTGCGAGTTGTATACGAATGCGTGTTCGTCCTGGCCCCTAGAGTCGGGAATTGGTTGAAATACACCGACCCTGGATGGGGGTCGATCAAAACTCGAAGTAGATTCTCGTAGAGAACTCGGATATGTACAAGCTAATTCAGGTCGATATTGCACACCTCTGTCTTCGCGAGGAGAGCCGGTGGACAAAGCTGCAGCGTGACGGGAAAGGGGGGTATGATTGGTGATCGACGAATAATCAGCAGACCGACCCTGATCAATAGAGGCTCTCCGGTCCTTGCTCGGAGCATTGGGTTGATGATCAGGAATCCCTGGCAAAGATGGACGACGAAATTTGTACTCAATATCCTCGGCGTCAGGTCTCAATGGGGGTAGCGTGTGAATGGCTCCAAGAGGTGGGAGGGGTGAGGGCATTGAGTATTGCGGAATTTCGGAAGGATGATGGAAGGCGGAAGGGTGGGAAGTCTGCGGACTAACTCGACAGGGTTCCTGGGTCAACTTTGGTGATGACGACCCTGGGAAATGAGAAGGCTGGGTAGGATATGCGGCAGGGAATGCGGCGTAAGTTCGCGTCACAGAGGTGGGTACTTTGAAGACATCCGTACGAGCACGGGTATCATCTCCCTTGCGATTCTTGCCGACACGGGTGCTCTGGAAGACCCCCTCCGGGACCATAAGTTCAGCAACGCTAGGGATATCGTCGATAGTGCCAAGTTGGTCCACAGTGGCTTGTGTGAAATAGGCAGCTATTCTTGGTTAAGATAAGACGCACAATGAATGCATGGTTGAGAACTTACTCAGGTGCCACTTTCGGCGACCTTTTTCTGTTTCAACCCAAACAGAGTATGTTTGCTTCACTAAAGGGTCCCAGTCTCGTGGAGGTTGCTTATCGCAAGTGCTAGATTAGATCTACTATGAGGTAGGAGTAAAACATTTATGCGAATATAGTTACCCCGAGTGACCTGCGTCTGCAGGTGGCGTGTACTTTTCATAGTAGAAGAGGAATTCCTAGAATGATAGAAATAAGCGGCCTATGTGTCAAAGGAAACGAAATGAGACCGTACGTCTCGCACGCGGGAGGGGCTCCAACGACGACCTTCAGTGAAGCGCTCGATGCCGAGACCGGTAATCTCAGTGTGAGGACCTCTTTCCTCCCAGGCATAGACACAACCAGAACGCAGGGCAAGGCGCTCGTCTGCATCAAGCCGCCTGGTGATCATAGGTAGTACCCGGCGCTGAACAGCATAGAAAATCTTGTGCGCGTCACGGGTGGAGCGGATACGGACATTTGTACAAGTCGGCCTCTGCTGCATTGCGCGTCAGATGAACAAGAGATAGAATATGGGAGGAAGGAGTGGCGGGGGAAGCCCAGACGGTCAAAGACTGAGGGAACCAAGGTATATATATTCTGTCCCAGATCTGGTGGGGGAGGAGGCTATTTGGTAATTTAGTTTGGTAATTAATTAAACCGTTTCCTATACCCAGGGACAGCGGTTGCAGATAGATTTTATCAGGGAGCTGTCGACGGAAAAGGCGATACTATGATAATTACCGCAAGCAGCCGCAACCTTATTGGTGCAATTGACCCAAAAGGTTGGTCGTCAATCTCGATTGCTGCGAAACTCTATCACTTTATTACAACTTAGATCACACCAGTCGCCACCGCAAATAACAAGGAAATGTACTTCCGCGCGGTGTTGAATCCACTTCTGAGTACCCACATCCCGTGTGTCCTCTCCACCTCCCGCGGCATACTCCGGCTCGCCATCGCTTCACCCTGCAGATCTGTCAAAATGCCGAACAAACCATAAGGAAAGTCCCGCGATCACCAGTCAGAACAAAACGCCGAACCAGATTCACCATGGATATCGACTTTGAAATCTCTTTGGTTCTTATCAGATAATCCATTCCCTTTCATTGAATTGTCTATAATTTTTAATCTAGTATGTACTTTCGCACCCTTTCTGGATTAGTATTATTGCACTCTACGCCAGTTGATCCTGCCATCTCCTTCCAGCCCCCGCCGGAGAGCAGGCCAGTATCCGCATCCTCAAGACCCCCGCGGTTTTCGATGCGCCATCTGCGATTGACACGTCACATATGACGCATCCTCAGACGCTACTGACGGTCCCCGGCCCCGTCCTTCAGAGATCCCCTGCTAAAACGTCTAACTACGCTAATTCTCAATCAAGTTTCTGTCTCTTACTAAACAAAGCCTCCTTTATGCGTCCTTTATACGTCATGATAACTCGTCCTGTCCCCCACGCTGCCCTCCTTTGCGCTTTACTGCACACCCATCAATACGGACGTCGTGCGTTGTACCCTTGTTTCACGTGCTCCTCGGCACCTCGCGAACGGGGTTTTGCTGGCTCTCACTCATACCAAGGGATCCTCGCTACTATGGGGAAATGAATACCCCAGAATTCCCCTCCACTAATTATTTCTATCCCCATTTGATCCATCTGTTGCGACAATACCCTGAGCGCTGTTTACTGATGAGAATATCACTTTCCCATAGATGTCAACCACAATTACACATCACAACAATTCGTATCATAGCTACGGTCTAATGACACGCCAATTGGGGCCTTGCTTTTTTGTTCCTTCTGGCGCCTCGGCTTCATTTCTTTATGGATCCTAACGCCGTCCTCTTCACGAACGTGTGTCCATTTCGACCAAGCTCCTCTCGGCCTCTCAGAATTCTAGAATAGTAGGGTTCTGTTCTCTATTCATGGCTGGATGGGCAGAGGCACCTGGATATGGACGAGCCCGACGGACCGCCGTCGTCAAGTCGCTCCACTGCAAATTCTAAGATTTTTGGACGTAAACTTTGTTTTCACACAGCTCAGCTTTCGTTTTCCCTGTGTGACGAAATCTATGCACAGTTTAGACTGCATCTGGCTCCATCATTTGGACGATGAGATGCGGACCTGTGGCGTCGTGGAGTGCTCACATAACCTGACTTTGGGGGGAAAAATGAGTCAGCATTCGACCTCGGAGAAGATTCGGCTCCAGGATGACAGCGAACGTGCGGGTTGGAACCTCAGTCCAAAGTCGGGGCATAGCAAATATGAATGGGGAGACAGGAGTAGAACCCACATGTGGCGGCGAACGGCGAACTCGCCGGCACTACAGCCGACTTATTTCAGTCGTGCTTTATCGGTGGTGGCCGAGGCTTGGGCCGAGGAGGTGTGTCAATTTGCCGACATGTCATACACTTGTACATATACAGCGACTGGTGCCGTGGGTTTGCAGTAAAATTACAGAATCATACATTGTTCCACATCCTGTCTACGAGTACAAATGCACCAAGAAGATAAACGGATAAAGCAAGAGTGTCTAATCAGAGTAGAGACAACATAGCAATGATGATAGACGGGCATGTTCTCACGGCGTGTCCAGGAGTGTATCAGAGATAGGGAAGAGAGATCAAGTCAAGCTGGAGTAGAGGGTCATGAGTATTTCCTCGTCCACTGGATGCCTCCGGGGTGGAGAAAGATTTTGAAGGTAGACTAGTGGTGCGAGCGTTTGTCCTTTTCTATCCAGACTCGCTAGAGCACGGGGTACGTCACCACCAGATGGAATCGTGGCCTGAAATACTGGATTGTACAAGCGTGTTGGTGAAGGGTATGGAGCGAATTGTTGATGCGATGGTGTATGGTTTCCCTGCTCGTCTCTGTGCACACGGTGCCGAGCCGGGTTATGACGAGCACTTCTGTATTTCCCAGGGGGAACTTCGAGGCGGGCAAGTTCGGGTACGTCGGAAATCGTTCGTAGGTCATCGGCTGTGTCCGCAGTAAAATACGCGACTGAAAGGCGCAGTTAGCAGGATGGGGGCTCTTGAGCGAAAAAAAGACACACTTAGGTGCCATTTTCGACGTCCCCGCGACGTATCGACGTACACGGAGTACGTTTGTTTGACAAGCGAAGAACGTACAGGTTCTTGACGCTGATTGTTGTGGGTGCGGGATCCAGAGCCGAGGCTAACAAACATCGTGAGCCACCCAGAAGAAGGTAAAAGATCATGAACGAACGTCGTGTCTGAATCTGAGTTCAAGTCCATATCGACTGGGTCTGGATCTTTTTCCTGATAGAACAGGAATTCCTAGAAAACCATGAGCTGATGGATCTTGGTAGACGTGCTGAAACGAGCTCACGTCTCGGACACGACTAGGACCCCATCTTTTTGCAAATCGGTAAGTGGCTAGTTGTGCGTTGGTGAGATAACCTGCCTTTTGCCATCCGTCCATCTTTCAATGCCGAGCTACGACTCTGGTTGGAGAAATTACTATAATTGCGATTAACGGATGTACTCACCCCAGTTGCTTCCGGGTTGGGCCCACGCTCCTCCCAGACAAAAACGCTGCCAGATGCAATCGCTCTTCTCTCTTCTGTATCCAAACGTCTGGTCACCATTGGTAGCACGCCGACCGCTACTGCGTGAAATATGACTTGGGCATCCTGAGGCGATCTGTGGCGAGGAGTTGGAGTCCATACGTTTTTTTTCGGCAAGGATTAGAATACTGGCGTACCGCACACGAAGTCTCGTACAAGTGGGCTGTTGCATCTTCGATCGCAAGACGGAAATGCGTTGCGCGTGGTAGACGTACGGGTGGGAAGAGGTGGATTTAATGAGCCTGGTATTCAAATCGTATGACTGGGTGAGAATCATTCGCTGCTCTCGCAGGCGTCGGCGAGGTGTTTAGATGGCGGTAAAGAGACGCGGGGGAAATGAAGGTACAGCAACTTGACCTTAAATATCAGAGCACCAAGCCCATTTGACGATACAACGACACTTTAACTTTAACAGTGAGCTAGCGTGATGTAAAACGGCTGATGGTCGGTTGCGTGAGGGTCATGCCACAGGCTGATGGGAAAGCGAGCCAAACGCTCATTGGTAGATCACTGAGCAAGAGATCGCAGCAGGTGGCTAATAGACTTTTAGGGTCCCCCCTCCGGCTTTGGAATGGAATTGGGTGTTCCTTCTTATTCGCTACATAATTGGCGGGGCTAGTAGGCGGCGACGTTGCGGGCATTCAACAGCACCACTGGTCTTCACAATTGCACACCAACACAATTTTTAGGGCTAAGCGTATCGTTCCGTAGTACATTCCATCTGACGGGAACAATTCAACTGCCCAAAACAGGATCGACTACCAATGCTTGAGGGAAGCGACGTTCGGGGTTCCCTTGGGCCACACCATCGATTCAGCGTCCTGTATTTTCGTATTGGAGTGATCATGATTTCACACCATACTGCTATCAGCCCAGATCGATGGCTGCATTAACCCCAAAACGGGTAGCTCCACGCAGCAGGGTTAGTTTAGATTCACGCCAGCGCCGCCAGCCGCTGTAGCTAACCATGGTAATTGATCAAACGGGGAATCTGGAAAATAATTTTTTATCTGAGGTCGACGGAGAGAGAGCGCGTTGGAGGGGTCGCGGAGGGTTGCGAGGACAAGTTATTACGTCAGCTACCACTTGGCTATTCCAATTTCGACTTTATGATCTGGCAGCGAGTCAGTGGCCCTCTCGCTCGCTGTCGTATATATCTCCCAAGGCGTCTAGGCTCTACTTACCAACACATAGCAGCCATGTCTGTCCAGCAGCCTGCTTGGAATATTCCGACTCGTCAGTCAGAAGAACCAGTCTTGAAGGTGTACAATTCTTTGACCAAGACTAAGGTATGGGTTCGATCATCCACTGATAATCCACAGCTTCACGCCCGCGCAGACGGAATTCGTCCCGAGAAACGGCCGCCTTGTCAAATGGTATAACTGCGGGCCAACTGTATACGACGCCTCTCACATGGGTCATGCAAGGTTGGCTGTGTTCGATCAAGTGACGTTGCCCTTGCCCTAACAATGCGCGATCTGAAGAAACTATGTCACACAAGACATTCTCCGCAGAATCCTCTCAGATTATTTTGGCTACGACGTCCATTTTGTCATGAACATCACGGACATCGATGACAAGGTATGTCCCCAGTTTTCTTCCTGTTCGCGTTCCTGATGTGAAAAAGATCATCCTACGAGCGCGTCAACGTCATCTTTTCGAGAATTTTCGGACTCAAACCTCTTCGCTCACTCCTGATCTTCTCGCTAAAGTGCAAGACGCTTGGCAGTCACATGTCTTGGACAAAGTATCCAAAGGGTTGCCGGAGAGCATCAAGCCAACTGCAGAAAGCTTACATGTACTATGGCCACAAATCGAAGCTCTCCGAGATGACAGGATTCAAAAGGCCGAGTGCTTGAAACGGGATGAAAAGTTTGAGATGAATCTTGGCGCTGCTGTGGGTTCTTTCCCTCAGTATGCAAGAATTATTTGACTGTGCATCGCAGATTCGTACAGCTTCCGCACTATCAGCCGCTCGCCAAGGCGGCCAAAAAGATAGAGAATCTGCCTTGACTCTGTTAGACGAGTCCCGGGATATACTGGCAGCATCTCTAGACAAAGAGGTGATTGTATTTCGATCAGCTCGCTACATAAAGCTTATTTGTCTATGCAGTTGAAAGCTACGGTGTCCGATCCGTCTATTTTTCGTGCGCTAGCCGCTTTCTGGGAGGACCAGTTTTTCAAGGATATGGATCGTCTGCGGGTTCGTAGACCTGACACGTTGACACGCGTCACGGAGTATGTTGCAGAGATCGTAGAATTCGTGAAACGTATCGCGGAAAACGGTTATGGCTATGAGCATGAAGGCAGCGTGTACTTTGACACCGTCGTCTTTGATTCTTCGGAGAATCATACCTACGCGAAGTTAGAACCCTGGAGCAAAGGAAATAGAGAATTACTTGCGGAAGGAGAAGGTTGGTCCTCGGAATTTTTGAAATGAATCCTGGGAGTGACGTTCATCTCCATACAGGTGCACTTTCAATTACTACAGGCAAACGTTCCCCGTCAGATTTCGCCTTGTGGAAAGCGTCCAAGTCAGGGGAACCCTCGTGGCCATCGCCGTGGGGCCCTGGTCGTCCTGGTTGGCATATCGAATGTTCGGTAATGGCCAGTGCAATATTTGGTGAGAACATGGACATACATTCGGGTGGCATCGATCTCGCATTTCCGCACCACGATAACGAGATGGCTCAATCCGAGGTGAGACAGTAACTCCGCGGGCTGAGACGTCCAGTCTTTCTCAAAGTCCCACAGGCGTACCATGAGTGCAACGCGTGGGTCAACTATTTTATCCACACGGGCCACCTGCACATTGAGGGTCTCAAGATGAGCAAATCGTTGAAGAACTTCATTACTATTGACGTGAGACTCCTGGTGTTTTTTTTAAACCCCCAAATCGTTTATCGAAGTATGATACGACATCAGGACATCTTACAAAAATTTACCCCGCGTCAACTGCGACTAGCGTTCTTGTCGCAGTTATGGAATGCCAAAGTGGATTTCTCTGACTCACTCATGACAGGCGAAGTGAAAACGATCGAGACCACTTTCAACGTACGCGTCCCAATGACACGTAAGCGCATATATCTGATCCCTCTCTGTAGAACTTCTTCGTGACTGTGAGAGCTCTTGTGTTGGCCAACGAGGGAAAATCGGACGGATATCATCACTACGAAGAACCCGAACGGGAACTCATGAATGGGTAACCATGGTCTCGAGTTCTACTTTATCACGCCTTACACTCACGTTCTTTCAGACTTAATGACAGCAAGCTGACGTTTCGCTCCGCACTTTGCGACTCCTTCAATACCCCTGAGGCGCTCAAAATACTGCGCGATTTGGTCTCACGCACAAATGTTTACATCAGCACCCGCTCAAAGTCCCTAAACATTGCTTTGGTCGAACAGTCGGCCAGATGGGTTGGGAACATGCTGCGGATGTTTGGTCTTGGAGAGGGGGAGAGGCTCGAACTAGGTTGGGGCCAAGAGACCACAGACGATGCGAATGCTGCCAACGTCAGTATCCATGCTTTCACAACACGTCTGTCTTAACCGTGTTCGTGCTAGCGGGAAGAACTTTTGCTTCCGTACCTTCGCGCACTTTCCTCTTTTAGGGATGGTGTTCGACAGTTGGCCATCGCCAAGGGGGATGATTCTTTGAAGGAAATCTTGCGACTCTGCGATCGGCTTCGCGACGAAGACCTGGTTCCGCTGGGCGTGGCACTGGACGACCAAGAAGGTATCTGGTACACCATTTACAGTCGTGCTCACGCTGAGGTCTCTCCCCAGATGGTAAAGCCCTCGTCAAACTGGTTCCTCCGTCGGAACTGATCAAAGCCCGCGACGAGAAGCGGCAGAAGCTCGAGGCCCAGGCAGCCAGAAAAGCGGCATTGGCACAAGCCGCAGAAGAAAAACGCCTGGCAAAACTAGAGAGGGGGCGTACGCCTCCTGAGGAGTTGTTCAAACCGCCAAATGTCCGCGATGGCGAATACAGTCAATGGAACGAACAAGGCATTCCCACAGCCGATGGTGAGGGTGGGAAGCTGAGTAAAAACCTGGAAAGGAGGTTATTGAAACAGTGGACTCAACAGAAAGAATTACACGAGGAGTTTTTGGCGTGGCAGCAGCAGTAACCATAGCAACCTTTTCCGTCCCATTCATTCTCATCTAAAGGGGCATGTTTCTTCAAATATACGGTAGATTACTGGTTCAGGTGTTACCAATCGCATCCCCTCACAATCAGATCGACGATGGCTTCTAATCCAAGTTTGTCTTGTTCATCGAACCCACTCGACACGAGGCAATCCAGATCCAGAACTCCCAATGCCACCTGATCATTTCCGTTCTGTAAAATCAGGGGACAGACGATCTCACTTTTGGTCTCTCCATCACAGGCGATGTGGCCAGGATACTCATCTACATCCGGGACGATTAATGTATTATGTTGTAGGAATGCACCAGCACACACGCCTCGTGCGTGAGCTGGAGAGACGTTGATAAATTGGCACGCAGGTTTTCCACAGAACGGCCCCAAAAAGAGCGTGTTCTCATTTGTCGTCGCGGTGCTTTGATCCCTCGAAGGCACCCCGACAAAACGGGGTTTAGGCAAAAGGGATGAGATGAGGTAGAATCCTGTAATCGCGCTGTCAGAAAGCGGGCTCTACGGTCTAGGCCGCTTTACGTGCATCGAGGATCGATGGGAATACCGGTCAAGTGAGATGGGATCGAGACGCGATCGCGACCAAGGAAGGGAGACGTGCGACCGTTGGAAGAACGGACGGAAACGCTGCTCACCACACCAGTTCACGGCACGATCGCCGTTTCCGAAATGAGGTTCGAATGCGAGGAGGGCATGGTATATCAGAGAAGATGCGTTGGCCAGGTTCGTCACCTGAAAATGATGATGGGTCGACATGACACACGTAACGAGCGCGCCATACCCAGTGTCTTTGGTCTGCCAGCAAATGATGTAACTGATCAAACGTGGATCCAAAACTCGGCCTTTGAAGTGATCTCTGGAGGAACAAGCGACGAGTCTGCGTGAGGCATGGGTTGTGTGATAAGATTGAGTGATGCTTGCTTATGTAAGTAGGGGCTTATGCAGCGGCGTGGAACCACTCGCTCCTCAACACGTCACATCGGAAGTAGGAAGTCGGTCACTCCTACTCTTCTAATGTGGTCTGGATGCTCGAGCTTGACGAGTGCAACCAGCTACTCGTTACAAATCCGTTTGCGGACGACACCTCCACGGTGTCACCCAGTAACACTCATGATGCCCTCGTCACCCTGACACTCAATCCTTCGTCCGAGCACCACCCTCTTCGTAGCAGATCTGTCTCGCCAGCGTGTCGCTGTAATACGCGGAGTATCCCAACGGTCACCGTGGTTGGCAGTGAAGACGAGACGCCACCTAGGTTGACACGTGTCCTGAGCTTGGACGGATCGTCTCCCAGGGTAGCTGCTGACTCGGAGGAAGGCGGGACTACCGGTAGTGAGGCATCCCGAGGTGGCGGCGATGTAATCATACACCCCGTTCGTCCCTTCCGTCGTGACTTTCATAGCGCTCATCTTTTGTTCAATCACAGGTCGGTCCGAACGACTCTCTTGCTGGCGTCGCCCTCCGCTATGACGTTTCTATCGCTGCCCTTCGTCGTGCCAACCAAATGTGGCCATCCGACCCGATCCATCTCCGTACTGAGCTTTTAATCCCACGTGGAGATGTTCTTCGCGCTTGGCACAAGCCCACCCATAGACCGAGCACGGACGCAACCTTGCAATCCACTGTCGAACCAACGCTTGGTTTCCCCCCCGATTTCGTCCCCCCCTCCTTCGTCGCTGCACGGAATATCATCCTTTCTATGCTTCCGGCACGCATATCCCTAGACTCATTAAGCTCAAGGGCAAGCTTGGGCGAGGATCATGAATTGGACGACCTTCGGACAGTCCGCGCACATAAAATGTCAGCCACGGAGCCTCCTTTTGCTGAAGCAGGCCACGAACTCTCCATCCTGGCCGCTCCGCGGGCACAGCATAGGCTGCCTGGCGTTGCTCTGTCGTCGCAGGTTCCGTGCTCGCCCATCAAGAACCGACACCTGGACCTTAATCACATATCCTCTGTCAGTAATTTACCTTCAAGGTCTATCTCTTCGTCACACACTGTTTCGCTGCGGCCGCCCCGCACGCAGCCATTCGCTGTTTTTCCAGTGCGCACATCACAGCTAGAGCCAGAACCTGCCATGGAATTACCTGTCCGGCGTTCCCGCATTTGACTATCCTTACATTTATATGCGTTACGGGGATTCCATTAACTACTGTCACATCACCAAGGGCGGGGCGGCAAAGGATGATCCTTGTTGGTAGCTGGTATCCTCTGGCGGATCAGTCATCTCTTTACTCAGGCTTTAGGGTCGGCTGCTAGTCATCCCACAGGTACGCTTTTGAAGGCAGGGATCATGGAGAGTTAAACTTGGACCAACCCGACTTTGGTGCTCTGAGGAATGTGAAGATCCCATGTTTAATTTCCTGGCTTGTAATTCCATGGCTCGAGAGAGATTTCTCCTTTCCAAAATGATATTGCCTATTCGATCAATTGAAGTGCTCTCACCGCAGCCTATATGAATACCTGCTGCGACGACCATTCCCTTTTGCGACTAGTTCAATTTTCCATCTTTACCAGTGTCTTGAATTCGAACCTCACCTTCCCTGGATGCAGTTGATAGACTCATCACATAAAAGGTTCGTTATGTGGCTGTCGAGACGTTCGCGCAATCTCACGTTTTGTTGATTTGAAGACCGGTTATCCTTTCTAGTGTGACACAGCTAAAGCCCAGCTGGCACGTTCCAGGGCGGTGGCGGCCGGTCGTCCATCCCAACTTTTTCAGGCTGTGTCCTGAGAACAATCATCTGAGATCTCTGACTCTCACGGACACGCTTGCTGTCCTAAACGAGACAAAAGGTACACCTGCGTCCTTGCTTGAATGGACTGACTGGAGTTTAAGCCCATCCCTAGAGGACAGCTGAGACGTGATCGGTGCTGCTGGCTACCAGGAACAGCTTTGGTTGTGCCTATCGATCGTCTTAGGTTGTGTATGGGCACGCGAATGCTATGCTAGGAGCCTCATAGCGCAGACTTACTTCGGGGTAAGCTGTTCGTCCAGTCTCGGCAAAACGCGCGCGCAGGGTTCATAACTTCATATGGCCCTCGGATACTCTAAGTCTCGCCGATGCCAATCGGCGAGTCCCCGCCCCGGGATTGTCCTATGGAATTACTTCTGGACACTCGCCGGACTAACTCGACACAGTGGACGAGACAGGACATCCACGTCCAAGGGGCATTGTTCTCGTTGCGGCGATGACCTCTGTTTGTCGACTCGGACCCTGGGCCTTTGGTTATGATCGGGGAGTTATGTCTAGTGTTGTGATCTCTCAGTCGTGGCTCGTGCAGACGGGTAATCCGAGCACCGTCATGATAGACACAATTACCTCTCTTTATGGTATCGCTGCCGCTCGACGTTGGTTCCATCGCGGCTGCAAGCCTCAATTCTGAGTGGGTCGACTCGACGTCTTTCTCCAGGCATTGGGTACATTACATCGGGTAAGTTTCGCACCTAGCACTGCCAACCGACGACCATGATCGGAGGACCCCTGTCTGCATACTGGGTTATGGCTTCTATTTCCAAAGCAGCAGTTCGCATTGGCACTTTCCCCCTTCTTTTCCAGTGCATCTTCGCCATCTCCGTCATCTCCGTCACGTTCTGGCTTCCCGAAACACCATGTTGGCTCATGTGGCACGACCCCACGCCTAATCGGCCCCCCAAGTTGCGAGGTATATCAACTGATTATCATAGGGTTCAGCACGAGCACGTGGAAATTCTGGACGCAATTGCCCTCGGGGAAGAGGAAGGCTCTTGGTCGGACCGCTTCAGAGGCCATGGCATTCGGCGCTTGAAGTTGACTGTTACACCCTCAAGGCCTTGGGTATCAATGCTGTCACATGCTATGCACCAACGTTATATCAATATGCCTCATTCGTTACCGTAAGCACCCGAGGGTCTGTGTTTCTTTGAAATCTAACCGCGGTGCATCGTATATAGTGGAACACTATCCATCGTGTGGGATGTCGCAACCTCTGGATCTCAACTTTGGCATACAGCTAATGCCTCTTCCTCGTGTTAAGAGCCATCTGAGTCAAGCTGAACACATCTGGGCAAGCATTGGCGTTGACAGCATGCCCCACTTGAGGTCCGTCATTATACTTATTTGGCTTGTCTCCTTTTCAACAGGATCGTGTAGGTTGGGTGGGGAGTGTCTGGATTTATTCCCTACAGTTCCTGCCTCTCAGACTTCGTGCAAAGGGTGCCGCACTCGCAGCCGCCACGGGTTTCCTGGGAAACTTTGTAATTCGCATTCATGTAACCTGAGAATGGTATTGATTCAAACACATACATAGCAGGCCGTCTAGATCACACCGCCCGCGTTACGCAACAAGACGTACATTATCTTTGCGGTCTCCAACTTTGTCAATGCATACGTCGTCTAGGCGTCCTATCCCGAGACGGTGGGGCAAGCGTGCTGGCTCACACAAGCTTGGGTTACAATGGTCGATTGTCGGGAAAGCGGCGGTCACTGTAGAGAGGGTGGAAAGAATCCGTACTGCTGTGAAAGTGCAAGACCTAGATTGTAGAGGTAAGTAAGAGATGCGTACGTTCAATCCTCTGTCGACCGGATGGGCACTACGCGGATGGGGAAGACATTTCCCGGTACGGCCTGCCTCAAACCACTGGTCAGTACCATTACTACAGTTATCACCACTTCATTTGCAAGGACGCTGTACCGCACTGTCTCTGGGAATTCCAACGAGTCGACCGTCGTTCACTGGCACATGTTGCTGAGAACATCAGGAGTTCTTGGGCATTGTGATAGTATAATACTAGGTGAGGGCATGATTCTTGTTACTATCGTCGTATCGTACATGGCTTAACGTTTTTCGTATGTGTCTACTCCTTCCCTTCAAGTCAAACGTGCTGCCAATGGGGAGACAAGTAAGTTCGCGGACGTGCATGTCGCCAAACTTCAATGCTCACACGAGTCTTAAGATCAAGCCTTCATTTTTCCTTTGATAAGCTCTGCCGACGCGACAGGAACAGTAAAACCAACAAGCTTATCGGTCTTTATAGTTCATGATAGTGTCGTCAGTCTCAGGATGGTTGAGGTCGTGGTAAGTCACATCAACAAGCTTACGGGATTCTTCGTGATCGTATGCTTCGTCCGAAGTGAAGCCCACTGTGCTTTCCCATTACTCAGTGCCGGAAGCGACTCCAGGTTTCCCTCTTCCGTCGCAGGCTTAAAGGGATAGTACCACATCGTCTTATCCAATTCGGTGGATAAAGTGGTGCTCTGACCAAAGGTTGCCACATAGGTAACTTGAACGCTGGTTTCGCCGGGTACCAGCACGAGGCAAATGCGCCTGACTGGTTTCCCTAGCTTGATCCTGTTCCCCAATAAAGTGTCGGTCTCTCCCTGGCGCTATTTCGACTCACTTGGTCGTCGTGGCACTTTTCGACTTCGAATCAGCAATGTCTGCTGTGTTGAGGACGATATCTGCGTGGATAAGATCGCCAACTTTGAGATCTTTGAGCTGGACTGGGACCTTGCTCATTGTCAAGCAATTGCGGGGCGGATAGTCGTGAGTCAATGGACCTTATCTTAACGCCCAACACCTTCCTTGTCCCTACCTAATTATAGCATCCGGCAAACAGTAAATCTTGCTAGAGATTTGAAGCAGGGCCCACCACGGTACTTTGGTCTGCCACCCCGCGGCATTTGGGAGAGTGCCGTATTGAGGCTGTTGCCCACCGCAAAACAGGGACCCGACATGAAATCTGTCTGTTTTCCGAACGATCAATATTGATGAATGCTTCCAACAGAATATCGGTATATTCATATTTTTACATGGAAGTAAAAGTTGATGCTTTCCATTGATGAAACAGGCATACAGTATTGTGCTGAAACTCAAGTACGCGACTCGGAAACAACATGAGGTCTCGACCGTAAATTATATTGTTTGAATACATTTCGAGCGCACCAGCTTGGAAGGTCCAACCTCAACAGCTCAGGAATAGTGTGGCTCGGAAGTCTGCCGGGGTGGATATTGACGACCCGCCGTTTGGTCATAGGACTAACTCCGAGGGTCCACCCTGGGCGTCTGAATGACATCAACTGATTCTCTCTATCTCGAAAATCTTTGCGAAGTTAGGACACAGTTCAGGAAATGACTGGAAACCTAACAATTCCGGCTATTTTCTAAGCTTTCGAGAACACGCACCGCTGAACCGGACACGGCTCAATCCTCATCCACTTCTCCAATCACTGGGGTGATATTATCGAGTTTGGCCCCTTGCTCTACAGGGAAGGTGACATCCTTGTCTCGCTCCCCTTGGCGGTCCCAAATGTCAATGTCTAAGCCAAAATAACTGTCCTCGTCAAGATCATTGTCACTATCATTGTCCTCGTCCGAGGGCGCAGCATCGTCAGGGACTGAGACCGTGGGTTCCTCTAAAGCCAGGGGGGCAGCAGAGGGGTAGCAAGGTGTCCAGTCAAGTGAACCATCGTCGGGGGAATAGCCCATTCTATTGGCAAGATCCACAAACGAGGCCCGGAGTGCCTCATAGTCGGGAAGCTGGTTGTATGTCAATGAACGGCTGTAAGGAAGCAGTTCGCCAAACTCGCGGGGAAGATCAGCAGATAACGTCGGGCCAGAGCACGCTGATTTCAAGATCCGGATGACCTCCTGTGAATGCAACTGAGACTCCAGGTGCGGGCGAGGTTTCCAAGGCAGGTTTCCGCGGAGAAGGAAGAAGGCAATGAAAGCCAGGGACTCGAGGTCATCACGAGGGGCAAGATCTACGCCGTTGTCAATAGAATAAGGAAGAGTGGAACTACTGCAAGGGGCACGATGGACGCTGACCTTCACCATTGTGTGAATTCAAACTGGCCCAGTAAAGAGATCCTACAATGTTTCGACGTTCCTTCAGTGGATCGTATTTACTCCGACCTTGCTCGTCACGGGAAAAGGGTTTGGAGATACCAAAGTCAACGAATTTGATCGCCGCAGGGTCGTCAAGCGCGCAAAGGAAATTCTCGGGCTTGATGTCGCGATGTACAATGCCGAGCGAGTGAATGTGCTGCAGCGCTGCGAGCTACGCATGTTAGACTGCTCAGTATCGCATCGAGTAGGATTTTACATTCTACGCACTGCTTGGTCGACGACACGAATGACGGTCTTCACCGTCACACTAGCGCCATCTGTCTGTTGCTCTGCTATACTCGGTCCCAGAAGCTCCATCGCGAGGTATTCGAAATGTTCCAGATGACCGTATCCATATACATCGGGAATAGCGGGATGACTTTTTAGCAATTGTAGCGTGCGGGCCTCGTGTCGGAGAGTGGGTCGTTTCACTGTCCTGGACACA
>Ga0307508_10001668_pt1 | contig 24673 bp, 29 predicted proteins | sample 9_EM_MG_FD_203089 | JGI IMG/M metagenome (GOLD analysis project Ga0307508, IMG submission 203089) | Populus trichocarpa ectomycorrhiza microbial communities from riparian zone in the Pacific Northwest, United States - 9_EM | ecosystem: Host-associated > Plants > Roots > Unclassified | place... | reverse complement strand
CCGTTCCCGTTCCCGTTCCCGTTCCCGTTCCATTCCTGTTCCCGTTCCCCCCCCCCCGCTTCCGCTCCCGCTCCCGCTTGCGTCACCCGAACTCACTCGAGTACCTTGGAGAACCGCCGCCGTTACAGTTACCCCCGCTTGGATTATCAAGGCAATACAGTTTTGGATATTACTCTCGTTGGTGGCAAACAGATGATCTTCACATCTGAAGAAACTGCATTAGTAGCAGCTCAGGGTCTTGTGGTGGATTGGCATCTACGGTTTGAACACCTCCCATTTCCAGCTTTCAAGTATATCCCAGAAGCACCTCTGGCTCGACAATATATACAGATACTGTATACTACATGTCAGAAAATCCATCAAAGCCAGAAGTCAGCAAACGAATACAGAGCAGCCACCCCACTCAATACTGTGCACTCTGACCTCTGTGGACCGATGGAAACCAAAGGGAGTAATAGTCAATGGTATATCTGCACACTCATCAATAAAAATTCTTGGTTCACCCTGCTTCGTTCCATTCCTTCTAAGGTGAATGTAACTACTGCACTGGTTGAGATGATCACGGCTATGGAGATTCAATCCGGAAAAAAGGTCAAGTCAATTAAGACTGATAATGGTGGCGAGTACTGAAGTGCTGATTTCCTCAATATTCTCTGATCCAAGGGAATTACCCTCAAAGAAACTGTTCCGTACCACAGCCAAACAAATGCAGTCGCTGAATGAACAAATCGAACCATCGTCACCATGGCCAGGACTGCCCTACTTCATTTAAATCTACTGAAAAACCTCTGGCCTGAGGCAGTTGTCCACACTACATACACCAAAAACCAAATACCACATCAGACTATGAAAGGCAAATCACACGTGGAGCTGTTTCTACCTAAAACAAACGTCATACAGCAGAGTTCTAAGTTCCGTGCATTCGGCGAGCCCATCTGGATTCACATTCCCCATACTGTTGGTAAACTCACAGCCCGAAGTATGGAAGGCCATATCATAGGCTATGCAGCCAGCTTCAGAATCTATCATGTCTATACGAAAGACAAGAAGATAATCACAACCAAGGAGCCACACCACAGGGAATCCAATGGAGATCTTTCTACCATTGAGGTTCTCATAGACACCAATGACGATATCAAAAGCCATGGGGAGGCCAATGAAAATACCATTGGAATTCCTGAGGAGGATATTGGGAGCCAGAGGGAGACCAATGAGAACACCACCCATATACCAGAAAACCGAGAAACTATCAAGAGTATAGAATCACCACTGGAATCCAAGCAGAAGAATGACAACGTGACGCCATCAGCAGAGCAACCACGCCAGTCAACACGTATCTGGAAACCACCTTGACGATATAGCCAAGAAGATACTGAGCACGTATATATTGTATCGGCCGGTACTCAGACGGTTAAGGAAGCACTCGTTGGACCAGACCGCGAAGTATGGATGCCAGCTATGGAAGAAGAGAAGATGCAGCTAAAGAAGTATGGTGTGTATGAAGAGCTTGATTGCCTGCCAGCGGGTAGGCAAACCATAGATACCAAGTGGGTGTTGAAGGAAAAATATGACCAATTGGAAAAATTGAAAAAATGAAAGGTACGGCTCACCGCTTGAGGATTTACGCAAATCTTCAGTGTCCACTACGACGATGCCTACGTACCCATTGCAAGACCAACTAGCTGGAGGACACTTCTGATTCTTGCTCTGAGAGATCAATAGATCATTTTGCAAGCCGATGTCGTTGCTGCATATTTGAACACACCATTGAAATACGAGATCTATATCAGTGACCCCTCTGTCACCAAAGACAAGGTATGGCACCTCCACAAAGCTCTCTATGGGCTTAAGCAGTCAGTACATGAATGGCATACAACTATGACCCAGCTCTTCAAACACGGAAGACTCTCACCGATGATATTAGATCCAGTGTGCAATATTGGACACTGTATCCAAGTCGCCACCCACATCGATGACTATCTCATTGCAGTATGAGCAAAAAAGGAACTTGCTGAGCTTACACAAGCCCTTGTGCAGAATGTGGAAATCGATCACAAAGGATGACCAAGCACCTTTCTCAACATCGAATGCAATTGGAACAATGACATGCTTTGTCACACCCAGGCGCCGGCTATTCAAGTACTTTGTACAGAGTACGAAATTGTATTCGGCAATAGTACCCCTACGAGCCCTACTGTGGACCTTACAGCACCTACTGAAGATGAAGAGACCATCGACAAGAAACGCTACCAGAGACTTATCGGCAGCCTTCAGTACATCGTAGAAACCAGCAGGCCAGTTATCGCATACACCGTATCCTACCTAGCACGCCAGAACAAGAAAGCCAGTCCAAGGCACTGAGAAGGTGCAATCTGAGTTATAAGGTACCTATTCGGAACAGGCATTGAAGGGTCTTCAATTGGTTGCTAGAACAGGTGTGACTGTTTGGGTTGATGCCAGCTATGGAGGAGATGAGAAAGGCCGCTACCAGATGTGTTCTGTTACTTGCATTGGTAACACTGCTGTTGGATGGGTTTCACAGCAGCAGCCAGTGGTTGCTCTCCCTACCACCGAAGTGGAATACATCATCATCTCTGCTGGTACTCAACACGCCACATGGATGAAGAATTTCTTGGCCAAACGAGGTGAGGATATAATGCCTGTCATCATCACTGACAACAATGGAGCCAAAAAACTCAGCGAGAACCCCGTTTTTCACAAATGATCACAGCATATCAACCAGTGCTATCACTACATCCTACAACAACTGCAGCAGGACGAGCTAACAGTTGAATGGACAGCGCACAAGTTTAACAAGGCTGGTTTATTGACCAAAGCTCTTCCTGCGCCAGGACTTGACCATGCTGCCAGTGCTGTGATGACAGGGCAGCCGCTACCATCAGCCAAATCAACAGAAGCATCTCAGCAAGGGGGAGTGTTGGAAATGTACTGAGGTTCTAGAGCGCTCCGGCTCCGTTGAGCTGATGGAGGGCGAGGAAGGTGGAACGGTCGAGGAGGGTAAAAAGGGCGAGGAAGGAGGAAAGGGTGAGGAAGGTAAAAGGGCAAGGAAGGTAAAAAGGGCTAGGAAGGCAACAGGCCATATTTTTTCCCAACAATTGCATGTATTGTACGAAGAAGATCAGGATGAGCACATGTAATTAGGGGAGCTGTTTCTTCCCAGTTTTTGTATCTTAGCAATCGCAAGAATCACATCGTCTTGTAACTTGTTCAGTTCCAGGAGAAAAGGAAAAAGGTCAACAGCACTCTGAAGCGGGTACTCAGCACTTGGCTGTCGGAGTTCCCACTGGTGCTGATCAAGCATACTCTCCTTGGGGCGGGAGTCGATCCAGTGTTCAAGGCAGCCAACATGCTGGCCAGCAAGTAGCTGTTGGCGAAAGTGGTTGAGGGCGTCAGACAGCCGAAAAAGATTGTGAGAGAGCTCACGGTGGGTGAGGAAACCATGAGAGGATATATCGTCACCAAGAAGCTGCAGGATGTCAAGGATGAGTCCAAAGAGGAGCTGCAGGAGGAGAGGGAGAAGGAAAACAGTTTCATTTGGAAGCACGAAAACGATGGAGTCGATACGTTCCCAGGAGGTATAGATGGAGGATGTGACGAAGGGACTCGTCTTCGATGACTTTCACCCCTTACTCCCGCAGCAGTTCGTTGGCATCCCCAGGCTCACGACGCTGGAATACGAGGGGTTCAACAAGATGGTCGATACGTTTTTCTCCTCAATTGAGGTGTTGGAGCTCGAGAGCCATCTGAGAGAGCGGGAGGTGGCAGTGGTGAAGTGACCGTAGGCTGCTAGAATGGACCATGAGAAGTGTGTAGGGGACTACGAGACGTGCAAGACCTCAACATGCATAAGGTGCAAGCTCACGAGGCGAATGCTATGTGTATTGAGGTGACTGCTGTGGTGAATTGTGATCCTTGACAACATCCAGTATGTGCGTCCTGGGGCGCAATGGGTCTATATAAGTACCAAGTCAAGCTGCAGCCTGGAGCTCAGAAGAAGGGTGTCAAATAAAGTCTAAAATGCTCTACTTTTCGGCTGCATAGTCTAATCTACCCTACTCCTGCAAAAAGAGTCAAACATACCCTACTTGTGCCACTGGTAACTTTTGGTGTAGACTAGCGAAGCAAAATATGTAGCAACGCAGCAACAAAACAACCGACACACCACTTCCACAACTTTACGACCAACCCTTGATTGACACCCAACCCCCAATACAACCCCTATTTAATCGCCGATCTACAACTTCACCAGATATCCTCAATCGACACCCAGCACCCAACTTCCATTAGCATGGCATCAGCCCAGATACCAACAATGCACATGGGTCAGAGCTTTGACTCTTTTCCAGATTTCAAGATAGCTATGGCAAACTGCACAACAGCTGGCAAATTTGCGACCTGAATGAAGAAGAGTAACAAGTACATACAGCACAGATCCGTATAGCAAAGTTTGTTATGACTAAGCATATATTAGAACGAGGTGTTTGGTGGAGTGCGCTGCGTACAATCAAGGAGCTGCTGGCCAAGGTTGTCCTTTCTATGTGAGCGCTGGCTGGTCGGAGAAGAAGGAGTGTGTCATAGTCTCCACAGTCAAGGAAGTCCATAGCTGTCAGGGAACTGTACACTCAAGAGGTGTCAGTCAGTCTCACAGGTGGCTCCTGAGGATTCTCCCTGAAACCATCACGATCCGAAATGACACGAAGCCCGGGGCCATCATTGAAGCTGTGCAGTTGAAGTGGAAGTCCCATATGAGCTATCAGACAGCTCGGCGGGTGAAGCATCAGATACTGTGACGCAGCTAGGCAGCTTGTGCAAGGCAGTACCAACTGTTACCTCACTATATTCACCGTTTTCGAAAGTCAAACCCCAACGCCATGTGTACGACTGTCATCCATCCTCAGACTCAACGCTTCGAATGGATCTTCATATGGCCCACACCAGCGCTTTGGCTTACCCACACCGCTGAGGCTTGGTCGTAGTTGACGGGACATTCATGAAGGGAGGATTTGTGCAGACTCTGCTCCTGGCAGTGGCATTGGACGCAGAGAACCAAATTATCATGCTGGCCTGGGATATTGTGGAGTTCGAAAACGAGTCGTTGTGGTGTTGGTTCCTTTCCAACCAGATGGAAGTAATTGTTGATCTAGACGTCGAGATTACAACACTCATCTTGGATCATGACAAGGGTCTGCAATCCGCAGACGATGAACTTGGATACGTATAGCGTGCTTTCTGTACCCAACATATTGCAGCCAACGTACAGACTAAGTTCGGAATTGAGCTGAGACTCAAATTTGTTGCTGTTACCTATGCTCGCACTGAGAAGCAGTGCGATAAAGCAATGGATACTCTCCGCAAAACCCATAGAGGGGCGTTCATGTACATTACTGGCATTGATCGTACTCTGTGGGCAGCCCCTTTCATAGAGGCAAAGCGATGGGGGCATATGTCAAGTAACATTGTGGAATCGGTCAATGCCGTATTGAAATAGGACCGTTTGCTATCCATCATCGATCTGCTTGATGTGATTTGGAATCGAACCATGAGTCAGTCCTTCGCTCATTTGGAGGATGCCTTGCATAAACTCTCAGTGCCTGGGGCGAAATATAGAACCTTTGGATTGAAGCTACTTTTCGAAGCCACAGAATACGCTCAGTAGAGGAGAGTTGAGCTGGCCAGTGCAACATGTGGTGTTATCACATCCTTCGAAGAAAAGAAGTACATCGTAGACCTGACAGGGCGTACCTGTGCTTGTAGAAGATTTCAAGTAAATGACATTCCATGTGGCGATGCGATCGCACTGATTCTCAAGTTGCGGAAGCAGCCCAGAGATTTCATTCCGAATGTGTTCATGCTGGAGTCCTATCATTGGACATACCACCATAACATCCAGCCCATTGACACCAGGTATCTCGAAATACAGCCAGATACCCACTGCTATCCACCCATTCTGATGTGAACCCGAGGAAGGCCTAAGGAGAGGAGGATGCGAAAAGGGGATGTGCAACACAGAGGAGGACAATTGGGCAGGAGGAATGCAGTTGTAGGTGGGCTTGCTGATGTGCCAGACAATGCTCCACACTGCTGCACACAGTGTGGTAATATGGGTCATCATCACAGTACCTGTGATGAGATCGCACAGATACCCACTGCATATTCGACTAGCGATTTACTCAGAAGAATTTAATTCACTGTTCACTAAACCTATGGGTATAAACATCGTGTGCACATATAGATACAAAGTGAATTAAGTTGCTGGTCACCAGTTAAGTGGAGACATTGTGGAACTCCGGACGATGCACTAAATGTTACCGGTGACAAAAGTAGGATATGTTTGACTTTTTTCGCCAAAGTAGGGTAGATTAGACTATGTGGCTGAAAAGTAGGGCATTTTAGACTTTTGCCCTAAATATATTCTTCTGTTGATAGGTAGGAATTCTGTTACTTAATCTTATCACCAAGACCGGAGGACCACTCTCTATATATACAGGCACATCCAACCCATTACCAATCACCGGCCTCTCGATCCTTTGTTGGCAACTTGCCACCACTGGATGTAGATGTCACTGCATCAGCAAAAAATGGAAAGTTGAAGTATATTGCTTTTTTTACAGGTGAGACATAAATTTGAACTAATATTTCTCGAGGTTTTAGCTAAAAATAAACCACAATTTTTTTTTTAAATCCTTACAGGAGCAAAATATAACTTCTCCTCTTATGGGAGTTAGCAATGCTTACGGGAGCTACGGGAGCTACAGGAGCTCACTAGGAATTCTGAAATTTTTTGCTAATGGTGGCCATTGGCCACTTGCTCCACTCAATACCTTCCGCGCATCTGCACGTAGCGGCCTAGATGTCGCTGGGCCAAGATGTCACTGGTGGCCGTTTGCTACCTGTGCCACCCGATACCTTCTGTATGGGCATCTGCCCTCAGACGTCCAGGCAGGCCTCCACAGGCCTTATTGGATGATCGATATATCTAACACTTTCCCTCAAACAATGAGGCTTATAAACAAAGAAAGACAAATGACTCATGATATCCCCGGATACCTCACTAAAACTCGTAGCCATGTAAAAACCCCTAGAAAAAGCACGGCCATAGGAGAAAGAGCGTATCCACAAAAAGAAACTCAATTCATCGGACCAAGTGCCATCTGCTTGCCATATGCTTCCCCTGCAACCCATCAAACCATTCCCATCCCATTGACATGTTTCCTATAAGTCTTTCGTGGAAAACTTGTCATTATGATATCTGCCGTCATCTCGGATGTTGGAAGGTAGGTGGTATGAATAGTGTTATGCTCGCAGGTATCTCGGATAAAGTGGTATCATACCCCTATGTACTTTGTGCGCTCGTGGAACTTTGGGTTCTTTGCAAGTTGAATAGTGCCTTCATCAGCAAAAAAATGGAAAGTTGAAGTATATTGCTTTTTTTACAGGTGAGACATAAATTTGAACTAATATTTCTCGAGGTTTCAGCTAAAAATAAACCACATATTTTTTTTTAAATCCTTACGGGAACAAAATATAACTTCTCCTCTCACGGGAGTAGGCGATGCTTATGGGAGCTATGGGAGCTACGGGAGCTCCCTAGGAATTCTGAAATTTTTTGCTGATTTTGGTGGTGGACAAAGATTTCTTGTGGGTAGGTGTCAAGGCTGAGAAGGTGGGTGAAGAGAGAACTAATCCAAATTGCTTCCTTGGCAGCATCCGATGTGCCAATGTATTCAGCTTCCACTGTAGAGAATGCAACAAGTGGCTGTTTGTGGGCACACCTGGATATAGCACTATTCCCGAGTGTAAAAACCAAGCTAGAGGTGAACTTTCGGTCATCTAGATCGCCATCAAAGTCTGAGTCTGTGAAGCCAATAGGCCAATCGGTAGGTTGCTCAGGTCACCGTTCAGTACTGTACTGGATTGCTCGGTCTGATGTGTTCTGTAGATAGTGTAATGTATAGATGGCTACCATTAGATTTTTGGAGCTTGGTGCAGTGAGGAATTTGCTGGTCATCGAGACTGTAAAGGTGATATCCGACCGCATTCCTTGGATGAGCCAATTCAAACTGCCAATGTTACACTGGTACATCTGCTTCCCGTTTTCATGAAGGGGTTTGCCAGTATCATCGAGTCGTCGAAGTTGATTGCTCGTTGGCTGAGGTGTCCAGTGGCCATTACATTCGGATAGCCCAAAGGTCGCAAGAACATTGTCTATGTACCAAGATTGGTGAACAAACAGAATCCGGTTCTCATGGTCACACTCAATCTCAAGTCGAAGAAACTGGCGAATCAGTCTAAGGACAGTCATCTTGTACTCCGCATGAAGAAGTTTCTTGAGTTGTGATACTCATTCAGCAGACTCAGAGAAGAGTTGTATATCATCCACGTAAATTAGGAGGATGAGCGGTATGAGGCCAGTGGCTGAGATGTAAACGTTTGGATCCTATTCAGATCGCAATTGATCTAGAGATTTCAAGAAGTTATCAATATGCCTGTACCAGAGTCTGGGGGCCTGCTTGAGCCCGTATAGTGACTTACACAGTTTGCAAACCCATGGCCTGGCTGCAGGCACTTCAACACCATCTGGCATTGCCATGTAAACATCTCTATCAACTTCTGGAATTAGGAAAGCGGTGACAACATCTATCTGGTCAATCTTCCAGTCATAGATAGCAGCTAATACGAGTAGCATTCGAAGGCTGGAAAGCTTTGCTACTGGAGTGAATGTTTCATTGAAATCTACTCCAGGAATCTGCTCAAAGCCTTGTATAACCAGTCTTGCCTTGTACCGAATTCTGCCTCCAGGTAGCTGTTTGGTCTTGAAGACCCATTTAGAACTGATGGGTTTGACACCTGATGGAACACCTTCCAGTCGAATGTAATCCCATGTATAGTTCGAGTACAGTCAATGCAACTCCTCCCGAATAGCTTCTGACCACTTCGGTCCAATTGGCAGATGTCTAACAGCATTTTGGTAGGACACCGAATCTGCAGAATCTGGTTCCTCTTCCACCCAGGTCCAGTGGGCAACAGCAGGTAGCCTTTTCTGAAGATTATATCTTCGGGTGTTCAGGCATAGTTCATCAGCTGCAAGCGAGCTGGAATCTGTCGGTTGAGGCGAATCGGCTGCGGCGAATCGCCTGAGGCCTACCTCAATGTTTTGCTATTGGCATTGACCTACCTGCTCCCATCGGGATGGACCTGGCTGCTCTCATCGACATCATGGTACCTGGTTGCATTGGCATCGACCTGCCAGCTCCCATTGGCATCAACCTGCCTGCTCCCATTGGCATCACGGTGCCTGGTTACATTGGCATTGACCTGCTAGCTCCCATTGGCATTGACCTGCCTGCTCCCATTGGCATCACGGTGCTTAGTCACATTGGTATCAACCTGCAGGCTGTGATCGGTATCCAGCTTTGCAATTTCGAATGGATCCAATATCGTACTCTGAGCTAATTTGGCCATTATTTCAAGTTTATCGAAAGGAACGTTGGATGCTTAAATCACACATTGTCATTCGGTATTCCACAGGCACCAGATTGAGGTACTATCGTGTACATAGCCCAGCATGTAAACAGTCTCTGCACAGGATGCAAATTTTCCATGCCTTAGAGTAGCCGGAAGCATTCAATATACTTTATACCCAAAACGACGTAGGTGTGAAATGGTTGCCTTGCTGCCATACAGCTTCTCGTAGGGGTAATGCCCTTATTCGCTGATGTGAGGTTTGTGCATGTAGATAATTTGCTGTGTTGATGGTCTCGGCCCACAGACTCTGCGGGTGTTGACTGTTGAGCATCACAGCCTGTACCTTTGCATTGTGTGTCTGAATCATACGTTCAGCAACACCATTCTTGTTGTGCATGTAGGGTGGAGCTGGTTCGAATGATATACCAGACTTCTAGAGGATCGATCGAAATTCTTCATTGTTATATTTGCCCTTGCTATTGTTGCACCGAAATCTAGCAATTCGGGTGGAGAATTTGAGTTCCATCATTGTCTTGAACTCTTGGAAGACTTCGCAGATTTCAGCTGAAGTCTTAGAAAGTAGGAAGAATACCAAACATAGTCAGCTGTAATCATCGATGGAGAGGAGGTAGTATCGACAATCAGATTGTAACATTGGTGAAATCAGACCACAGAGATCTGTATGAATGAGTGCTAAGAGCTTCTCCACTCGTGTGCTTGGAGTTTTGCATTTAATCAGCTGGTTGGCCTTTGCCTGGGTGTATATCGAGCATGTTGATCAGGTGCTCTCCTTCTCAGTCTAGGGGTCTCTTGGGAGCAGTAAACGTAGGTTGGCTAGATTCATATGTGCGAAATGTCGGTGCCAGGTATTGAGATCTGGTTTAACTGGATTTGTCGTGCTTGTACAATTTGCAAGAGTGTTGAACAACACCTTGCCAAGCAGAGTGCAGATCCGGGATCCGACCTGGCGTTTTCCTATAATCTGAGGTTTGGTAATGGTGTTTGATTTCACTAGGCAGCTACCGAGATGAAATATCACCTCATATTCAGACTCATTCAAAGCGTCAACTCAGAGCAATAACAGTTTGCCGAAGTCGGATACATAGAGTGTCTTGACTGTCAATAGCAACCTGCAATCCAGATGGAACTGAATTGATCCAATTCCAGTTGCTTGACAAGTAGCTCCATTTGTGATCTTCACTGGATGGAATTTGGTAGGTATTGCAAATTTTGAATGCTATGCTTATTCCCAGTCAAATGGTGGGATACTCCTGAGTCGATAAGCCAATCCTACGTGCTGTTTTCAGATATCGCTCTATAGACATGCATTTCTGTTGAATTTTAGGCATCTTCATTTGCAGCGTAGTTTTCAGAGATGATTTTCTGGCCCTTCCACCCATCATAGGTCTCCTTTTTGAGTTTGTTGGCTTATTGCTTTAGAGAGCAATCGCTTGCCCAATGTCATTCTTTTGTATAGAAAAAGCATATTCCGACTGACCATTCATAGGGTATGCATCCATTGCCATCTTCTCTTCCAGATCCTCCTCCTCATGTACGACCATATCCTAGTCCGCAACCATGGGAGGAGTGGTTGGGATTGTCTCAAGTTTCAGCGACTAAGGTATATCCGTCGACAACAGTATCAGCAGTGTTTGTGTTAGACCCAACTTGTACGATGAATAGTGCGTTCGAGGTCTCGTACTCAATCAGCTCGGTAGTGATGGAGTCAACTATTTCACCATCTGTTGGTCTATATGTAATGATATCAACCAAGGGCTTGTAGTTTTTGGAAAGGTTTTCTAGTAGGTGGGAAATTAGGCTCTCATTGGCAATTTCGTCTGGGGTTCCTGACAACTCTTGCTGAATGGTGGTGAGTCTCGCAATATATGCTTGAACTGATGTACCCTCCTTCATCGTTGTGAATTGGAATCTTTTGCGGATTGCCATACAACCAGAGCAGGATGTGGCTGTGTTGAACTTCTCTTGAAGTGCAATCCATATTTGGGCAGGATTATGATCAGGAAGTTTGTTGATAATTGCACGAATGCTGGGTTCGACGGATGAGTAAACCATTCCGGTAGCAAGTCCAAGTCGCTTTTTGTAGCTTTCCCTCATGGCAAAAGATGTATTGGCAAGTGGTGGATCTTCATTGCCGAGCACTATCTCAAGAGCAATTTCACATGTAAGAAAGACCATAATGTCAGCCTTCCATGTGTGATAATTGCGAGGGGTGAGCATTTCGGTAGAGCCATGCTTGCAGGTGTATGTAGAACTCATAGTGACGTTGGGTGATTGTCGGATCAACAGATCGTCAGGGATAGTACTGAATCACGATGGAAGATCAACAGATCGACAATCGATGGGGATATGATGCTTAAACGAGGTGGGAATTTTCAGGTTCGAGGAGTATTGTGATTGTTGCGGCGTCAAGGAGCCAGGCTCATAACCTGTCAAATATATTCGTCTGTTGATTGGTAGAAATTCCGTTGCTTAATCTTTTCAGCGAGACCGGAGGACCACTCTCTATATATACAGGCACATCCAACCCATTACCAATCACCGGCCTCTAGATCCTTTGGTGGCAACTTGCCACCGCCGGGCCTAGATGTCAGCGGTGGCCATTGGCCACCCGCGCCGCTCAATACCTTCCGCGCATCTGCATGCAGCTGCCTAGATGTCGCCGGGCTTAGATGTCGCTGGTGGCCATTTGCCACCTGTGCCACCCGATACCTTCCATACGGGCATCTGCCCGCAGCGGTCCAGGCAGGCCTTGGTGGGCCTCGTTGGGCGATCGATATATCTCACAAAGGGCAAGGCGATCAGGGAGGTACTGCACGGCTGTGTCTGGGATAAGGGACGCATGCGGGGTAAGGAGAAGAGCTGGTGACGGGGTGGAAGGAGACTGAGGCTATCGCCTGCGTGTGTCACGGCGCAAGGTCACGGGGTTTGGAAAGCTTGGTTGGGAAAGCTTGGTTCGGAAAGTTTGGTTTGTTCTCAGCGTCACGGAAGGTCACGACGTCCGGAATATTGAACGGCACGACATCCGGAAGGTTAAACGGCACGATGCCCAGAAGGTTTTGGTTCCGCATGGCGCAAACGTCTGGAACGTTGGTCCGGAACATTCTGGAACGGCGCGACACCCGGAAGCTTTTGGTTCGGAACGACGCGACGCCCGGAAGGCTGATCTCGAACGGCGCGGCGTCTGGAAGGTTGGTCTGGAACGTTCTGGAACGGCGCGACGCCTGGAAGGTTGTCTCGGACGGCGCGACGTCCGCAAGGTTGATCTGGAATGGTCTGGAAGAGCGGGAATGCCCCGGCATTAGTTTGGATGATTGGAAGGTTCTGTTGCATGAGAGAAGTGTGTATACGCATGTGAGTTGCGTGAGTACGAGTACGGGTGTGAGGACACATGTATATAAGGAGGGCTTTCTGCTTCGTGTTGTCTGTTCTCTTTCCTTTCTCATGCAACCTCTTGTATTCCTCTTGGATACATCTGGTATATCCTTTCAGTCTTACGAATCAAGTATCCTTCCTCCATCTCTGTTCCATCTGGGTTCCTTCCATTCGCGGCGTTCGCTCGTTGAGCGTTCGCCCGCCTCTGTTCTCCGTCTCCGTCCTTAGTCATCGACGTACACTCGTTCAGCGTTCGTCTGTTCCTCTCGTCGTCGGCATTCGTTGTTGATCACTTGGCCGCCTCCGTTCTCGGTGATCGCTCGTCGAGTGTTCACCCGCCTGTGTTCTCAGTCATCCGTCTTTCGTCCTCGACATTTGCTCGTTCAGCATTCGTCAGATCCTCTCGACCTCGGCGCTCGCTTGTTGAGCGACTGCCAGCCTCCGTCCTCGGCGTCGTTCGGTCAGTGATCGCTCACCTCTGTTCTCGGTCCTCCGTCTTCGACGTCTGATTGGTGAACGTCCACCCGCCTTCGCCACCGGCGTTCACTGTTGAGCGTTTGCCCGCTTTCGCCCGCCTTCGTCCTCGGCGGTCGCTCGCCAAAAGCGCTCTCCCGCCTCCGTATCCGGCGTTCGCTCGTTCAGCGTTCGCCCGTCCTCTGTCGTGTAGCTCCGCTTGTCGGAGCGAGCACCAGTCCTCTGTCCTTCGGCGTCCGCTTGCTGAAGCAATTGTCAGTCTGTCCTCCGGCGTTTACTTGGATCGCTCGCGATCGCTAGCCTCAACCGCTCGCCCTGCTCGTCCGATCGTTTGACGAAGCGCTCGTCAGTCCACCTTCCTCCCGTGTCCGCTCGTGTTGGTATCGCTGTCCTGTCTCCACGCTACGGCACATCTTTGATCGCTCGCGAGCGCTAGCGTCACCCCCGCGCCCTGCTCGCTCGATCACTTGTTTGTCGAAGCATTCACCCGTCCTCTGTTCTCCGGTGTCCGCTTGTTGAAGTGCTCGCCGTTCCCTGTTCGTTCCGGCATTCGCATGTCAGGCGTTTGCCCGTTCCTGCTCTGTCCGGCACTCGCCCATTCGGCGTTTGCTCGTCCTGTCCGGCACTCGCCCGTTTGGCGTTTGCTCGTCCTGCCTGGCACTCGCCCGTTTGGCGTTTTCGCGTTCGGTATTCGCCCGTTCGGCGTCTGCCCATCCCTGTCCGGTATTCGCCCGTTCGGTGTCTGCCCGTCCCTGTCCGGTATTCGCTCGTCTGGCGTCTACCCGTCCCTGTCCGGTATTCGCCTGTTCGGCGTTACTCGTCCTCGTCTGGTATTCGCCTGTCTGGCATCTACCCGTCCCTGTCCGGTATTCGCCCATCTGGCGTCTACCCGTCCCTGTCCGGTATTCGCCCGTTCGGCGTCTGCCCGTCCCTGTCCGGTATTCGCCCGTTCGGCGTCTGCCCGTCCCTGTCCGGTATTCGTCTGTTCGGCGTCTCCTCGTCCTCGTCCGGTATTCGCCTGTTCGGCGTCTACTCGTCCTCGTTCGGTATTCGCCTGTTTGGCACCTACTTGTCCTCGTCCGGTATTCGCCTTCGGCGTCTATTTGTCCCTGTTCCCCGTTGTCCTCCGTCCCTGCCCTGCCTCCTTGCCGGTTGCTACTTGGAGCCTCGCCAGGCCCGCCGTTACAGCGTGGGTGTGGGAAAGGTCAAGCTGTTTGGAGAAGCAGGTAAAGGTGATGGGAGTGTCGATAAAGGGAAAGCGAAGGCGAAGGGGAATCCCGCTAGGGGGGCGGCAAAGAACGGGTGCCGGTCGAAGCGGGGCAACGGAGTGCGAAGAAGTAGTGATGCTTCTTCTCCACCACCTGTGTGTACCCAATCTATGATACTACGGATCATGCAAATATAATAGCCACATACTTACAAATGCTATTTGCTTAGATGGACATTGGAGGGGACGAAGTAGGCCATGACTAGGTATGTAGCCTAGATTACTGAAGCGTTCAATCGCCGAGTACCCTGTACGAGTATGTACATATGTATTTGCCAAAATAATTTGTCCGCATGCAGCCCTCCCACGCAGGAGTCACGTCATGGGTAGCCGACCCCTGTAGCCAACGCCAAGACACCAACCAGGCAACTTTCCTGTATCATATCTTGTCTTGAGGCTCCGTCACCTTGGCTTCCTCTCGCGTTCGTGAAGAATCGTAGAGCTGGTAGCTCTGATTGGCGGGATCGCTACCCCTGTTCATTCAGGTCCAATTAAAGCTCTGTTGACTGGCATCGCTGACAGCCGTGGTCATCGGCGGGGGTGCAGTAAACGAGAATATCCAACCACCACTTCGACCGGACCCCGCCGCGTCCCCAGCTCCTGACACTCCTCGTCTAGAAGGCAGATGCCGTGGCATGCGTCGTCCGGAGGACATTTGCCTTGACACTCTGCGTCTGTAAGACACGCGCTGCGTCCGGATGGCAAATGCCCTGACACTCCTCGTCCGGAAGACATTTGCCTTGACACTCTGCGTCTGTAAGAGACGCGCTGAGTCCCGAAGCAGAATGCCCTGAAACTCCTCGTCCGGAAGGCAGATGCCGTAGCGCGCGTCGTCCGGAAGGCAGATGCCGGGGCAAGCGTCGTCCCGAGGACATTCGCCTTGACACTCGGCGTCCGGAAGGAATAATGCCCTGACACTCCTCGTCCGGAAGTCAGATGCTGTGGCACACACCGTCAGGACGACATTTGCCTTGACACTCTGCGTCTGTAGGACACGCGCTGCGTCCAGATGGCAAATGCCCTGACACTCCTCGTCCGGAAGGCAGATGCCATGGCACGCGTCGTCCGGAGGACATTTGCCTTGACACTCTGCGTCCGGAAGGAATAATGCCCTGACACTCCTCGTCTGGAAGGCAGACGCCGTGGTGCGCGTCGTCCGGAAGGCAGATGCCGTGGCATGCGTCGTCCGGAGGAAATTTGCCTTGACACTCTGCGTCCGGAAGGAATAATGCCCTGACACTACTCGTCCGGAAGGCAGACGCCATGGCGCGCGTCGTCCGGAAGGCAGATGCCGGGGCATGCGTCGTCCGGAGGACATTCGCCTTGACACTCGGCGTCCGGAAGGAATAATGCCCTGACACTCCTCGTCTGGAAGTCAGACGCCGTGGCGCGCGTCGTCCGGAAGGCAGATGCCGTGGCATGCGTCGTCCGGAGGACATTCGCCTTGACACTCGCCGTCCGGAAGGAAAAATGCCCTGACACTCCTCGTCCGGAAGTCAGACGCCGTGGCGCGCGTCGTCCGGAAGGCAGATGCCGTGGCATGCGTCGTCCGGAGGACATTTGCGTTGACAATCTGCGTCTGGAAGAAATTTGCCTTGGCGCTCTGCGTCCGGAAGACACGCGCCGTGTCCGGATGGCAAATGCCCTGACACTCCTCGTCCGGAAGACATTTGCCTTGACATTCTGCGTCTGTAAGAGACGCGCTGTGCCCTGAAGCAGAATGCCCTGACACTCCTCGTCCAGAAGGCAGATGCCGTGGCAGACGTCGTCCGGAGGACATTCGCCTTGACACTCTGCGTCAAGAAGGAAAAATGCACTGACACTCCTCGTCCGGAAGGCAGATGCCGTGGCACGCGTCGTCCGGAGGACATTTGCCTTGACACTCTGCGTCTGTAGTACATGCGCTGCGTCCAGATGGCAAATGCCCTGACACTCTTCGTCCGGAAAATAGATGCCGTGGCGTGCATCGACCGGACGACATTTGCCCTGGCATTATTCGTCCGGAAGGCCAATGCGCTGCCCATCTCCGTCTAGTACGCATATGCACGGGCGGTTCTTGTCTGGTGCCGCATGTGCGCTGACACGCGTCGTCCGGAGTGAGACTACCTTGCCAGGTTGCGTCCCGTGCGTCTAGACGTTTCGGACGCGTATGGAGCGTCCGGACGCACAATTTTTTTCCTGATGCACCTTGAGCGGACAAAAGCAACAGTGCCACTGTTCTATCGTTGTCGGAGGCAAGACAGGCGGTGAGCCCAGTATGGAACTTTCTGAGGCTCCCTATACCTCGCCGTTTGCGGAGAATACGCAACAACTCTTCGTCTCGAATGTACTGCGTGAGGATGACCCGAAGTGTGGTGTTGCCATTCTTGAGCAGATTGCGGTAGCTAGAAAGCACGACATGTTCCAACATCGTGCGCTCTTCCGAAGACTCCTAATATGGCTGTAGCAGTTGAATAGCAATGCGTCAGAATAATGGGCGTCCGGAGACGACGGAACGGAGGCTGCACGTCCGGAGATGACAGCTGATCGAGTCTCCGAGCGCTGGCTCGGGAGACAGTCTTCCGTCCTTTGCCCCTGGCGAGTCCCTCAGGCGTGTTGTATAAAGAGTGTGTGTTCCTCCTTCGACGTTGTATCAGTAAACCAATTCACAATCTTCGTTTCTATCGATCCCTATATTCCAACACAATGGTTTTATGTGAGGTAGAAGACAAACATATTCAGGTAGCAACCCTTGCTGCTCAACGTGTTCACCCTGCCTAAATTACTTGGCCAATTCATTAATTTGAGATCCGCCGCCACGAGATCGAATGTCAATGAAGGAAGGCTCGAAATGTCCCACACGAGCGACTTCGTCAACCACGCTGCCGCGACGGCTGGGAGGGTCGTAGAGTACACCGGGGTGTGCGCCATGGGCACTCAAACTGCCACGACAGGTGTAGGGCATGCTGAAAGCGCCCGGCGGGGGTCACTGGGACACTCCAACACCCTCCGAGTAGCTCCGGCGATGAGCCATTGTTGTTGCTTACTACATTTAGTTTCGTTGGCGGCTGAGTGTGTTCATAGGTACATACTGTACATAGTCGATAGAGGAACAGTAGAGAAACGTACGAATGGGTCTGAGAAGAGAAGTTTTAGTTGCGGATTTCTACAGGCATGGAGCATGTGACCCTTTGGACAGTGTTAGGGCGCATGAGATAAACGTACTTCATGGTCGGAGCGATAGAAACTCACACGACTGTGTTGTGAGCAGGGAGGGTCGTTAGGGGTGAAATCGAGAAGGGAGGTCGGGTAGGGTCGAAAAGGAAGGAAAGGCAAGAAAAGGGATGGAAAGGGAAGGAAAAGGAAGCAACGGGATGGAAAGGGAAGGGAAGGGAAGGGAAGTTGTGCTGGCGGGAGTTAAACGCTAGTAACCGTAAGTACCGAAGCACCTAATAGTGCCGGACACTTTGACGGGGTAGTGCCACCGAGTTTGGGCTCCCATTCTCCTGGGCACTACTCCACCACAAAATGAAAGAAAGAAATTAATTAAAAACCGTAGATGTGGGGGATAGCATGCGGAGATCTATTATACCCTTGCTAATTCTCTTTAAAGGGGATTGTTGCCGAATTTTAGGCGATTAAAGTGTCGTAATTTTGGAGGTGGCAGCAAGAATTTGCATCCTGCTTGGCGTATCTTGGCGCTGGTACCTTCCGTTTATTTTTTTGTTTATTAATTACTCGTGTACGGCAGTACCTTCTGATTAGGCCATGATGAGAAACAAAAATTATGGGGCAAGATTTGACGGGATCGGCAAGGTGATTGCAAGAAGTCAAGAACCGAGCAAATCCGAGAAGAATTGATAGCATAGTAGTGGTATCTGAGAAGTTGGGCTTCGGAACGGTGCAAACTCTGCCGAAAGTACGGGGTGCCAGGATGATTTAGCGTGGACACGCACCATCACTCGAGATTAATCACCGAAATCATCAATTTGTACGTTGCCAAGAGACTACTCCGTCAAAGTTTCCAGCACTACAGTTGGCAGTGCGAAGTGATGAAGCCGAATCTCGTCAGAGACCATCTTAGGAAGGAACATATATATAGAATCAAGAAAGGAGCGAAAGTCGAGTCCTGGGTAATAAAAGTCCACTCGTACTTTTGCCACTGGGTTAGTTTAGACGTCCATGTGAGACTGGGGAGTCCGGTCAACGTCGGAGTCACGGTAATATCGAACTTGTCCAGTTTTTCGATATTCATGAAGGTGGGGTGCGTGCGGCCTTCGCCGGGTTCAATTGTTGCAAATGAATAAAACCACACATGACCATCCTTCCAACATCGCCCAATGTTAACAGATTCAAGGCGACATAATCTAACGGGTTCGGTTCGATATCAGAATCGCTCGATGGCATGCCCACTCAGTAACTTACCTGATGGCTCGCGTGATGGATTTCTTGATAGATTGTTCTTGATTCCGCGGCGACAGCTCTCGTGACCAATTGTATTTGGTGGGTCATCCACCGCAAGCCTGGCGGTTTACTGGGGTGGCTGCAGCGGTGTGTTCGACTTGTAACCAGCGGCTGCCTGACAGCTAGCACAAATCGCGTCAGTGAATCGTCAGTACGAGACGGACCCGGCGGCATGCCCGACGGCTCGCTCGTGTCGTTTCGGCGGATGGTTCGGGTCAATATGTGACTAGTGGCTTGCACAACTGCTCGCTCGTATAGTTTCAGCGGATGGTTGATGTCGAGATGTGACTGGTTGCTTGCCCAACTGCTCGCTCGCAACACTCCAGCCTATGGTTGAATGCATGCCCGGTGGCTGCCCGACAGCTTGCTCGTATAGCTTCAGCGAATGGTTCGGTTCCAGACGGGCATGGTGATGTACCCAACGGTTCGCTTGTATGGCTTCGGTTCCAGACAGGCATGGTGATGTACCCAACGGTTCGCTTGTATGGCTTCGGTTCCAGACAGGCATGGTGATGTACCCGACGGTTCGCTTGTATGGCTTCGACAGCTTGCGTGACAACTACCTCATGTGTAAGATAACATCTGGGATACATTCACACACCAGACTCTCCTAGCAGCGGGCCGAAGCGCGAAGCCACTCGCCCTGGTAAGCCTCAAGACAAGAGCTTACGCGGTCGAGTCTTAGCAGGCTACGCAATCTACATAACTTAGCGGATGAGAGGTGTAGCCAGAGGATAGTCGACTTCCTCGCTACTACGGATGTGGGGAGGCGGATGACCACCGTGGAGGAGGAGGCAGTGAGTGAGGTGTTGGAGGCGGAGCTTCACGAGTAGGGGCTGCGGGCCGGTGCTTAGGAGTTCGGTACGGCGAAGGAACTACCTGGTAGACTCGATGTCCCGGTGGTGATTGCCTGTTGGCGATTGACCGTTCGTTGACTTGATTGATTGCCACTTGTGACAAGTCGTCGAATAAGTGGCTTGGCGAAGTCGTATGCTCCGGGGCCCTGGAGATTTCAGCAACATGAATAATCTTCGCCTTGGCGTTGGACTTCTTCCGTGTGTCAAGGATATTCTCTTGATTGAATTGCACAGTATTGCTTCCACGTGACCTCCCGAGAGTGGCCGGAACAGGTGCTTCTTTTCATTTCTCTTCGTTGTGATTGCGTGATGTGATTGGGTTGTGTGCAGGATTAAGTACGTTACTGGACCTGAGATCACGAACCCTCAACCGCATCAGCTAATCCTTCTCAGCCACCACTCCGTCAAGGTAGCTCCGCCCTATATCTCGACCATATGACTCTCGACTGATCCAGAGGTGCGGTCCTGTTGCGGCGCTGGCACTTCATCATAGTCGTTGTAGGCGTAAGAGCGGTGCCAAAATTACTACTTGTTGGAATATAGGAATTGATGGAGATGAATATAGTGAATTTGATTTGTGACACTTAGTCGAAGGCAGAATATTCTCACTTTATACGGGTATGGAAAGCCATAAAACTCACCCTGCAAGCAATTACTCCAAAGGGAGAAGAGATTGTAAGAAACGGATAATCTCTGTTGCGGGAGAAAGATTAGGAGCTTGGTGAGTATAGGACCTAAGTCTCACAGGAGCAGCCCTTAAAGGCAGGGATTGGTGGGCAAAGGGAACATCCACGCCTTCTAACTACTCCTAGTACCAAAGGAATCTTAATCAGCATCTGTCTTCTGGAAGAAACTTACTGATAATTGAAGTCATAAAAATTCATGCGTAGGAGCCGGCATCAAAACCTCATTCTCGTAGTGGTTCGGCAGAACAGCGGGTATATACAGAGAAGAACAACAAGTTTCACTGGCGGGAATCAGGAATCGAACAGTGTGTACATCATGTTGGAATATTGGGATCGATAGAGATGAAGATAGTGAGTTGGTTAATTGATACAATGTCGAAGGAGGAACATTCTCTCTATATACAACACGCCTGAGGGACTCGCCACGGGTAAAGGACGGAAGACTGTCTCCCGACCTGGCGCTCGGAGACTCGCGCTGCTGTCATCTCTGGACGCCCATTATTCTGACACATCACGCGATTAATGACAGCAAAAATTCCATTGTCTAGCACACTATTTTACACGTAAATACCAAATCACGATGTCTCTAATCGTAGTTATGGTAATTGATGCAAACGCACAAGCCAATTAATGTGCACAGCGGTTGTTCTAATCATTCAGTCCAAAACTCTCTGCCCCTGACCAACCCTTGCTCAAACGTCGCCAGCGGGACGCCGTGTCGCTCGCCATATGACACAGCTGACAATGATGCAGAGTGGCCGCATGTAAAGCGTATGAAAGCAGTGGTTGGCAAGACCTCGCCACCATGGATGGCACCACTCTAGTTCCCAGTCCGGACAATGGTATCCTCCTCCCACAAGTGCGACAGTGCACCCGAACTGAACCATCCACTTATTTGTAGCCAATCGTAGAAGTCGCCGGAGTTTGGTGCATCGATTGCACTTTAGTAAACGTTAGCACTCAACACCGATGGTCAACATCAAGGTTTGAACCATACCTGGTATAATGCCAGCTCGGAATGGTTCTCCCTGAGTCTATTTACGATTTCTGCGAGTTTACCTGTGGGCCCAGCTGGCATGAAGCGCGCAAGCCAGTCACTGTTGGCCCCATTCTTCATCAAAACTTCGCCACGACGCGAGTGCTGAGCAATACCGGCTCGGACGGCAGGAATGGAAGCGTATGCGGGCAGGTATTCAATTCGGTCCAGCCATTCGATTACCTCCTGCGGAGTGTACTGACAGACTTCGGCGTATGTCGGAGCTCCTCTTCCCCCAGAGGGAGCATCGTGTGCGGCCAGCCTGCCGGCATTGCGGTTCTCGATATCGTTGCTGACGAGCTGACTGGGTCTGTGGTTCTGACAACTAGCATCGGGACCGCGTCTATGCTCGGCATTGTCATCAATGTGAGGCCCGCTGGGCTGGCGGCGATTAGCTCCGCCGTTATTTCTATCGTCGTGTTGGTTCTGGCTATTAGCTCCATGGCTACTATCGTCGCCGTGCGTCGATCTGGTGTCGCCACTTGCCCCGAGCTCTTCGCGATGCTATCGATCTGCTTCATCATCGTTACCAACCTCACCGCCTTTAATCTCGGTGCCGCGCTCGTTGAGCAAGGATACGTCGTGACTACTTGGCGGTATTCGTGATTCATAGTCTTCTGGGTCTTCGAGGTCAGAGAGCTGCCGGGAGGAGGTCCTGTTGTCGCTGTCATCAAGCTGGGCAGAGAACTGGCCGCAGAATTCGGTGGTGTTATCTCCGCCGAACGTGGGACGATGTTGGCTGGATGTGCTGACGTTGGTGCCATCGATTCGCTGGCAGGTGGGTAGGAGGAGAAGTTCGATGTACTTGCCGCCTTTGACTTGATTGCAAAGCGACATGAGCGATACCTCATCTTTGTCTCCCCTAACCCCGGTGCTGTCATTCATACTACGAAAGTTTGTCGTGTTGTGAAAATTGAGGAGTGGTGGCGTTTGGAGTGAGAGAAGAGCAGTGGAATGAGGATGAATAGTTCGGGAGGGGATTGATGCAAAGGTGGGTCGAACAAGGGTTAGTCAACTCAATGGACTCTTGGGCGAGTCGACGAGTGAAGTAGCTGTGTCTGGATGCCTAGTGCGATTGGATGCCTAGTGCGATTGCAAGTCACGTGGGATTTGGTAAAATGTACGCCACCATAGCCTACATATGTCGGCTGAATACGAGTACTTGTGATCAAACAAAATGTCAAAGATAATCGAGTGATAGGATGTGTAGGAACTCCGTTGCTTGATCATTTCACCATAGCGAGGACCGCTCTCTATATATACATGCAGAAGAAAGCCTATTGCCAATCACCGACTCGCCCAGATGCCCTGGGTAGCGACTTGTCACCTCCGGTCTAGATGTCGCCGGTGGCGGCTTGCCGCGTCACCAGTGGCGAATTGCCACCTTCGCCACCTGATGACTTCCAGACGCAACTGAGCGCCGTGGCCTCGGCGGGCCTAGGCTGGCCCTCAACCTATACATCTGACACAAAAAAAATGGGGGGGCCCACAGGGCGGCGGACTGATCATTGTAGGGGTAGGAGAACGGCTGGGAAACCGACAGTGTGTATATATCGTGCGATTGATCACAAGAAAAAAGCCCACTGTCGAGTGCACAATTTTAAACGCGTTGGCAAATCGTAAAGCCTCTAATCGTACATTACTATGGAAATTGGAGAATACCCACTCGCCAATCACTGTGCCTAGTGATCGTTCTAATCATTCTGTCTTAAACCCTCTTCTCCTCCGGATTGAATCAGGCACCGATATCGACAGTGGAGAGCCGAGTCGCTCGCTGCACGGCGGAGGCAACAATGTGGCAGCGTGGCCACGTGGAGAGCCTATGCAATGTGCGGTTGGCGGGATCTCGCCATGATGGTGCACACCACTGTAGTTTCCCGAGCGGACGGTGGTACCCTCCTCCCACCGGCGCGACAGCACACCTGATCCCCACCGTCGTCCAATGTTTCGCCAATTATAGAAATCGCCTGAGTTTGGGGACTGGTTTGGCATTTAGTCAAAGTGAACGCTCAACAGCTGTGACGAACGACATGATTGGAACTATACCCGATTAGATTCCTTCTCAGAATGCTCGTTCCTGAGTCTATTTACGATGCGTGCGAGTTCGGCTGAGGGCTCAACCGGCAAGAAGCGCTCAAGCCTGACAATGTCGCCCCCGTTCGTCATGAGAACTTTGCCGTGCAGTACGAACTTGGTAATACCATCTCGGACGGCGGGAACAGCGGCGTACGCGGGCAGGTACCCAATTCGATCCTGCCATTCGATCACCTCCTGTGGAGTGTACTGACAGATTTCGGCATATGTGTGAACTCTTCTAGGCCCAGACGGAGCATCGCGTAGGATATATAGGTTGTCTTTGTAGTCGTGGTCTTCGACAGAGGGACTGCCGTACGTTTCAAAGTTGTTACCGACAAACTGCGTGCCGGGGGGGACGATGGATTTGACGTCCTTGCGATCGACAATAACAGTTCGCTCCTTATTGGGGTGAATTACCTGGCGGGTTGTTGCACTGTCGCTATGACTGCCATGCTGCCGAACAGAGCGCCGCGGTGGGGAATCGGTGAGGTTCGGCATCGCTGAGAGCTTCAACTTGCAGATCTCTCCGGTGTGGAAAGAAATCTGCAGGGACAACGAATGCGGATGTTGGGTGGGGACGAACGCGCCTTCTGAGATGTGGGTATGTTGGTGAACGGAGAGTGGTGCGAGAAGCGAAGTGAGGTTTGGCAGACACTCGTGTACAAAGGAAGCAAGGCGGGGTTGCATAATATTTTAGTTTACGTTGCTCAAAGTTACTTAGTTGTCTGTCATCGGGCCAGCAGCAGGATTGCACTGTGGCGCAGCGTGGTGGGTCGGCAGTCGCCTTTGCCGTCACACGGCGCACGATTCCCAGCCAAAACACATGAGTCCTTCTAAGGTTGCAACCGACACCAATCCGCCCAAATTTTCACCTGGAATTCTCACCCATCACATCTAAATTAGAAACCAGAGTGCCAGGCGATAGAACAGCATTGAGAGTAGGTCGCATCAGGCC
>Ga0307508_10001667_pt1 | contig 24678 bp, 19 predicted proteins | sample 9_EM_MG_FD_203089 | JGI IMG/M metagenome (GOLD analysis project Ga0307508, IMG submission 203089) | Populus trichocarpa ectomycorrhiza microbial communities from riparian zone in the Pacific Northwest, United States - 9_EM | ecosystem: Host-associated > Plants > Roots > Unclassified | place... | reverse complement strand
AACCGGCCCAGCTCGAGCATGGCCAGCCGGATCACGTCCGCGTCCGGGGCCTCGCTCGGCGCGGCGGCGATGTAGTCGGTGATCACCCGGGTCATCCGCCGGACCGGCTCGGCGACCACGTCCTCCTTGCTGGCGAAATACCGGTGGAAGGTGCGCGGTGCGATGTCGGCGGCGGCGCAGACGTCCTGCACGGTGACGTTGTCGTAGCCGCGCTGGATGAACAGGCGCCAGGCGACCTCCGCGGTCATCGCCCGGTTCTGCTCGCGTTTGCGGTCGCGGAGGTTTGTGATCTGCTCGCCTCTCTGGTCGGCTTGGCGCAGATTTTAGGCGACGGTGCCCGCCCGGCGCCGCTGCGCCGGGCGGGCACCACGGGACGTCAGGCCAGGCCCGCCCAGAACGCGGTGTTGTGCTCCGTACCGAACTGGTCGGTGATCTTGGAACACGCGGCCGGCGGCCGGCCGGTGGCGGGCGAGATGTCGCAGGCGGACAACGACATCATCGCGTCGGTCTCCGGCCGGTACGCCGGCCAGTACGGCGCGTGGGCGTCGTTCGGGTTGCCCGCGGCGGCGAACCGGCCCCAGTACCGGATCATCTGGTTGGACAGCTCCAACTCGTCGTCGGTGTACGGCAGGGTCTGCCCGAGGTAGTCCCAGAGGTAGCCGAGATCGTCGACGTGGGTGGCGCCGAACGGGAAGTCGCGGGCCACCTGGCTCTTCTGCTGGATGAGATAGATCGAGGTGAACTGCGGGGTGGCACTCTCGGCGAACTCGTAGGCGTAGGTCGGCACGAACCGCGACAACTGCCCGTAGAGCCGCTGGCGGGTGTACGAGGCCGAGTCGTTCTGCACCGTCGTCCAGGCCACTCCGGGAGAGTCGAAGCGGCTCACCGGATACTCGGCCAGGACCTGTCCGGCGTTGGCGCCGTAGGTGGACCGCACCAGCGCCGCGTACTGCTCCGCGGTCAGCGGCTTGCCCAGGTAGTCGTAGTTCTGGAAGGTGAACAGCGCGCGCTCGTTGTTGACCTGTCCGAACAGGACCGGCACGCGGTTGAAGCTTCCGGCCGCAACGGCGGCGGCCGGGTCGAGCGGGAAGGCGGCGCCGCCGAGCGAGGGCCGCACACCCGCCCGCTGCTGAGCGGCGATGATCTCGGCGGCCGGCTTGCCGCGCAGGCAGGCGAGCACGTCCGCGGCGCTCGAGCAGCCGAGCGCCGCCACGAAGGCCAGGCTCGACTGCTCCCCGGCCGCGGCGGACTGCAGGCTGCAACTGCCGCTCATGATGATCGCGCGGGCGAACAGCTCCCGGGCGGTCGGCGAGGCGAGCTGCGCGCAGACCGAGGTGCCGCCGGCGGACTGGCCGGCGATGGTGACGTCGCGCGGGTCGCCGCCGAAGCGGGCGATGTTGGCCCGGACCCAGCGCAGGGCCGCCTGCTGGTCGAGCAGCCCGAAGTTGCCGGGCCCGTCGGCGCTCTGCTGCCGCAGCTGGGGCAGGTTGAGGTAGCCGAGCGCGCCGAGCCGGTAGTTGATCGTGACGACGACGGCGTTCGCCTGCTGGAGGAACTTGCGGGGGTTGGTGTCCTGGCCCGCGCCGCCGGTGAAGCCGCCGCCGTGGATCCAGACGAGCACCGGACGCCGGGCCGGTGACCCGTGCGGCGCGTAGACGTTGAGCGAGAGGCAGTCCTCGGTGAGCGTCGCGTTCTCGTAGCCGGGATCCCAGCCGCTGCCCTGCACGCAGCGGTGGCTGAACTGGGTGGCGTCGCGCACCCCGGACCAGCGGGCGGCCGGCGCCGGGGCGGTCCACCGCAGCCGGCCGGTCGGATCGGCGGCGTACGGGATGCCGAGCCACTCGTCGTACCCGGTCTGGCTGCTGCCTCGCACTTTGCCGCCCGTGGTCTCCACCAGGGTCGACCCGGCCGGGGCGGCCTGCTTCCCGAACCGCGTCGCCGCGGTCACCGGGGTGATGAGCGCGAGGCAGAGCAGCCCGCCGAGCGCTATGGCGGCGATCGTCGCGCCGCGTGATCTCGTCTGTCGCATGTTCCCTGCTTCCTAGTGAACGGAATGGCCGGGGCGTCGATCGACGGACGTAACTGCGACGTTACGAATCGTATTCATTGTTGTCAACAATTCTGCCGGAGATCACTCGTGGGCCGGGCCGCGGGTCCGAAGAAAAATCACAAACGGGACACCCGGCCGGGTCCGGATGGCGATAGTGAGGGAACGGACGGCGATCGGGCCGGGCGCTTTCTCTCGTACGGCAGGAAGAGGAACAGATGACATCGCCGGCCTCTTCGGACGCGCCCGGGTCGGGGCGCCGGTCCTTCGCGGACCTCAGTGTCACCGTCAAGATCCTGACCGCGGTCTCCGTCGCGGCCCTGGTCGCGCTGATCGTGGGGATCGTCGGGATCGTCGCGCTGCACAAGGCCAGCGACTCCGCGCAGCTGATCTACACCTCCAACGTGGCGAGCGTCGAGGCCGTGGGGCGGATCAAGGCCGCCGTGGCGCAGGCCCGGGTCGATCTCGCGAACCAGGCGATCTCCCCGGACGAGGCCGGGATGGAAAAGTTCACCAAGGCGTTCCAGGCGGATCTGGAGACGTTCAGCGAGGCGCTCGACACCTACCGTGGCGGCGATCCGGGCGGCGACCCCGCGACCATCGCGGACCTGGAGGAGAACTGGACGGCCTACGTGAAGGTCGCCCAGGAACAAATGCTGCCGGCCGGCGCCAGGAACGACGCGGCCGCCTGGTCCAAGATCCGGGACACCCAGGCGCTGCCGCACGTCGCGAAGATCTACGCGGATGTGGGCAACCTCGACACCGCGGAGAAGGCGAGCGCGGCCAAGAACGCCGCCGCGGCGAAGTCGGGCTACGAGAACAGCCGTACGATGTCGCTTGTCGTCCTGGTCGCCGGGCTGTTGCTCGCCGTCGCCCTGGGTGTGTTGGTGGCCCGCAAGATCGTGCAGTCGCTGGCCAAGGTCAAGGACGTCTGCGACGCCCTGGCCACCGGGGACCTGACCCGCACGACGGGGCTGACCTCGCGGGACGAGCCCGGCCAGATGGGTCACGCCCTGGACGTGGCGATGGCCAAGTTGCGGCACACTGTGGCCACGATCGACGGGTCGGCCGCGTCGCTGGCCAGCGCCACCGAGCAGATGACCGGCACGGCCACCCAGATCGCCGCGTCGGCGGAGGAGACCTCGGCGCAGGCGATGGCCGTGTCCGCCGCCGCCGAGCAGGTTTCGCGCAGCGTGGAGACCGTTTCGGCCGGTAGCGAGGAGATGGGTGCCTCGATCCGGGAGATCTCACTGAACGCCTCGGAGGCGGCTCAGGTGGCCGCCGAGGCGGTCAGCGTGACCGCCTCGACCTCGGCGACGATGGGCAAGCTCGGCGAGTCGTCGGCCGAGATCGGCAACGTGATCAAGGTGATCACCTCGATCGCGGAGCAGACCAACCTGCTGGCGTTGAACGCCACCATCGAGGCGGCGCGCGCGGGTGAGGCCGGTAAGGGCTTCGCGGTGGTGGCCTCCGAGGTCAAGGATCTGGCGCAGGAGACGGCCAAGGCGACCGAGGACATCTCCCGGCGGGTGGAGGCGATCCAGGCCGACACCACCGGGGCGGTGGCCGCGATCGAGGGGATCTCGGCGGTGATCGCCCGGATCAGTGATTTCCAGACCACGATCGCGTCCGCGGTGGAGGAGCAGACCGCGACCACGGCGGAGATGAACCGCAGCGTGTCGGAGGCGGCCGGCGGGACCGGGGAGATCGCCCAGAACATCACCGGCGTCGCCGACGCCGCCCGGCTGACCAGCCAGGGCGTCACCGAAACCCAGCAGGCCACCACCGAGATGGCCCGGATGTCCACCGAACTCAGCGCGCTGGTCGCCGCCTTCCGCTTCTGACGATCGCCTATGCTGCACTGCCGTGGATGACCTCGCGCACGCCCAGGCGCTCAGCGACCAGCTCGGCGAGATCTTCTGTCTCACCTTCATCAAGGGTGCCGGCGCCCCGGAGGCGCTGCGCCGGATGGGCGGCTATCCGGACACGGTCCGCGAGCGCCGGCTCGATGAACTGGCCGACCCGGCGATGGCGGCGGCTGTGGACCTCGGCGCCTGGTCGGTGGTGATCGAGCCGGCCGGCGCGCTCGGTGCCGACCACGCGCTGCTGGAATCGGCGGCGCGCGGCACCGCGGCGGTCTCGGTCCTGCGGCACGACACGGCCTCGGCGCACTTCGGGTACGCCGTCGACGGGACGACGGTCGCCGGGTTCGACCCCGGCTACCCGGCCGAGGAGACCGTCTGGGGCTCGGACCCGGGCCTGCTGCGCCACCTGATGGACGCGCTGGGCCTGCGGCCGCCGAACGACGAGTCCGAGACCACCTGGACCGAGGCCGAGGCCCGGGCGATCGTGCTGGCCCAGCGGATCACCGGGGTCCGGGTGCCGGACCAGCCGCTGCGGACCGCCCGGCTCTCGGCCGAGCTCGAGCCCTGGTTCGTCACCCGGACACCCCGCGCCGACCTGCTGCGCGCCGACCGGCGCACGCCGTACACGGGCGAACTGGTCGCCGCCGCGGAGGCCGCCGCCGCGCCGGTCCAGCGGGCCGTGGCCGTGGAACAGGCCCGCCGGCAAGCGGCCGCCCTGGGCATCGCGGACGCTCCCGGCCTCGCCGAGGCGCTGGCCGAGGCGGCGCGGGACCAGGCCGGCCCGGTCACCGTGGAGTCACCACTCGGCCGGCAGGTGCGGGCCTGGCTGGCCGCCCGGCGCCGGGCGAGTGGCGCCTTCGCCGAGCGGATGGCCGAGGACGAGCGCCGGCACGCCGCCGGCCTCGGCTGGTTCGCCAACGCGCTGCGCGGCGTGCTCGACGACGATCCCCGGGTGGCCGTGCTGGCGGCGCTGCGGCCCCTTGCCTCGGGCCTGCCGGAGCTCGGCGACGACACCACCCGCGCGGCGGCGCTTCGCGCTCTGGGCGCCGCCTAGCCGGTGCAGGCCGTCCCGGCCAGCTTCACGGTCGCGGGGGCGCTGGCTGTGCCGTTGGCGGTGAACCCGATGGTCGCGGAGGAGCCGGGTGCCAGCGAGGCGCTGCTCGTCGGGGCGAGGGCCGTCACGGTGGTTCCGCTCTGCGTCACGGTCGCGTTCCAGCCGTTGCTGAGGGTGACCCCGCTGGGCCAGCTCCAGGTGACCGTCCACGGGTTGACCGCCGTGGTGCCGGTGTTCCGCACCGTCAGCGCGCCCTGGAAGCCGCCCGGCCAGGCGTTGTCCTGGTGGTAGGCGGTCGTGCAGCCGGCGGTTCCGGCCGGGGTGGTCGGCGTGCCGCTCGGGGTGCCGCTCGGAGTGCCCGTCGCGTCGGGCACCGGGGCGATCAGATACGGCTGCAGGATCGCCTGCTTGGTCGTGTTGATGGTCGTCCAGTCGTCCAGCGCGATGCCGCCGGTGTCGCCGGAGTTGGGATTCCACGCCCAGTAGGTGAACGACATGCCGTTCACGCCGGAGCCGGTGTAGGCCAGCAGGTTCTGCAGCCACACCGTGTCGATCGGATTCTGCAGCGTGCTGCCGAACTCGCCCATCATGATCGGCGCGATGTTCTGCTTGTACAGGTAGCCCCAGTACTTGTCCCAGATCGCCGGCATGTTCGCCGGGTACGCCGGGTCGTCGAACCAGGTCTGGTGATAGACCGAGGTGGCGTACTCGTGCGGCGAGTAGACCAGCCGGTTCGCCACGCTGAGCCGGACCGGGAACTGGCCCGCCTTGGACAGGTTGCCGCCCCACCAGCCGCAGTCCTCGTCGTTGCTGGGGTCGTTGTCCCAGACGTTCGAGAGGCCGCCGCTGGGGCAGCTGACGCCTTCGACGAAGATCAGCCAGTTGGGCTGGACCGACAGGATGGCGTTGCCGGCCCGCTCGGCGGCCAGGCGCCAGTCGCGGGCCGTGTCGCCGCAGCCCCAGCAGGCGCCGGTGGCGGCCGGGTTGGTGCCCTCCGCGTGCGGCTCGTTGTGCAGGTCGGCGCCGATCACGGTGGGGTTGCCGGCGTACCGCCGGGCCAGTACCTGCCAGTCGCTGATCCAGGTCGCCTCGGGGACCGCGGCGGTGTACCAGAGCGCGGTCTGCCCGGCCGCCGTGGGCCGGTGCCGGTCGAGGATGACCCGCATGCCCTTGCTGCCCGAGTACGCGATCACCTTGTCCAGGATCTCCAGCGGCGACAGCCCGATCAGGTCCGGGTTGACGTAGTCGTTGATGCTCGTGGCGGCGGCGCCGGGCTTGAGCGCGTCGTCGGAGAACGGGATGCGCAGCGTGTTGTAGCCCAGCCGGGCCATCGTGTCGAGCTGGCCGCGCCACGGGTTGCTCGACCACAGGCCGTGGAAGGTCTTGTTGTCGGTCTCCATGCCGAACCAGTTGATCCCGGTCAGCCGGACGGTGGCGCCGGTGCTGTCGAGGATCTTGTTGCCGCTGGTGTGCAGATAGCCGGTGCCGGTGCCACCGGCGGCCGCCGAGGCGGGCGACGCGGCCACGGTGGCGGCCACGAGCAGCCCGGCGGCGGCGAGCGCGATCGCACTCAGAGCGCCGACGAGGGTGGATGGTCGTCTGGGGGACATGCGAGGACTCCGTTCTTCGGTACGCCGACAGGCGCGCGAGGATCGGCGGCCGGGCCTGTCGCAGCGGTATGGAGATCGGGCTGAGGGCGGACGGCAGGCGGCCCGAGTCAAGTGACAGTCATCGTTGCATGGGAGCGCTCCCATCACAACCGCCGGTCGGGACGGTCAGATCTCGATCTCCTGGATCGCCGCGCGGATGGCCAACAGCTGGTTGGTCAGGTCGGCCAGGCCCGAGCTCTGCAGGCGGGCGGCGGCCCGGCGTACCCAAGCCTGGTGTTTCTCGTGCATGAGTCGCAGGGCCTGCTCGCCTTGCGCGGTGAGGGTGAGCAACTGTGCGCGGTGATGCCGCGGGTTTTCCGCATAGCCGGCCAACCCGTCGGCCACCAGCAGGTCGGCGACGCGCTGCACGCTCTGCCGGCTCATCTCCAGCCGGCCCGCGACCGCGGCGACGCTCAGCGGCTGTTCCGCGATCTGCCGCAGGCACATGCTGCGCGCATGGCTCTGGCCGGCCGTGCTCGCGATCGACTCGCCGATCGCGAGCAGGGTGCGGTGCAGGGCCGCGTTCGCCCGCATCATGGCGTCGAACTCCGCACTGACTTCCGGCACGCGGCATCTCCTCCAATTGACAGCATGCTGTCATCCTTCTAGGGTCGGGCACCATGACGCTGTCAGCCGAGCAGACACTGGACATCCACCGGCTGGTCGCACTGCACGGCCATCTCGCCGACCTCGGCGCGTTCGACCGGTTCACCGACGTCTTCACCGACGACATCGTTTACGACATGCGGGCGCTGGGCTCCGGCACGCTGCACGGCTGCGACGCCCTGCGCGCCGCGGCCGCGGACCTGGGCGACAACAACCCGGTGGGCCACCACGTCACGAACATCGTGGTCACCGAGGCGGACGGGGGCGAGATCCGGGTCCGCTCCAAGTACCTCGGGGTGCTGCGCGACGGCCGGACCGGCAGCGGCGTGTACGAGGACCGGCTCGCGCTCACCCCTGCCGGATGGCGGATCGCCCACCGCGCGGTCTTGCCCGGCACGGCTCCGCTGCGCGACTGAGCCACCGGCGGCGTGTGCGAGGACTGGTTCCGCTCACCCGGGCGCGGGTGGTGGATCGCCTACCGCGTGATCCTGCCCGGCACGGCGCGACTGAGCCACCGGCGGCGTGTGCGAGGACTGGATCGCGCTCACCCTAGGCGGATGGCCCACCCGCGGCCCGCCGCCGCGCGACGGAAGCCTGGGCAGATTCGTTGCTTGCCTATGGCGGCGGAAGCGTGGGCAAGTTCGTTGCTGCGCCGACCCACGGCGACATCTCAGTATCCTAGGATGCCTTAGGCGACGTGCGCCAGACGTGCGCCACGTGACTCGGTCCTGAACCCGGGCAGGTTGCGTTAGCCGAGCCAGTAATCCAGTTGCCGACTCTGGACGGTGCGGCCACCCTTTGCTCGATGATGCCGCCGGGTGCTTCCGGCGCGCACGACCACGGGAGGAGCCGGCACGTGGCGGATGGTTCGGTGCAGGGCTTCGCCCACGACCGCTATGCGGGCGTCCGTGCGACGTTCGAGGACAACCTGGCCGCCGGTGCCGATGTCGGCGCCTCCTTCTGCGCGACGGTCGAGGGCGAGACCGTCGTCGACCTGTGGGGCGGCTTCGCCGATGCGGAGCTCACCCGGGAGTGGGCGGCCGACACGATCGTCAACGTCTACTCCACCACCAAGACCATGACCGCGCTCACCGCCCTGCTCGTGGCCGATCGGGGCGAGCTCGATTTTGACGCACCGGTGGCGCGTTACTGGCCCGAGTTCGCGGCCAACGGCAAGGCCGACGTCAAGGTCAGCCACCTGATGAGTCACTCGGCCGGGCTGTCCGGCTGGCGTGAGCCGATCACCGAGGCCGACCTCTACGACTGGCCCAAGGTGACCGCCCTGCTGGCCGCGCAGGAGCCGTTCTGGGCGCCGGGCACCGCCTCCGGATACCACGGGATGACCCAGGGCTACCTGGTGGGCGAGGTGGTGCGCCGGATCACCGGGCGCTCACTGGGCACCGTGTTCCGCGAGGAGATCGCCGAGCCGTTGGGCGCCGATTTCCACATCGGACTTCCGGCGTCCGAGGACCCGCGAGTGGCCGACCTGATCCCGCCCCCGGTCACCCCGACGTTCGCCGACAGCCAGTCGGAGCTGCAGGCCAACACGGCCGACAACCCGCCGCTCGACGTGCTGGTCACCCGCAGCCGGGCCTGGCGCGGTGCCGAGCTTCCGGCGGTCGGCGGGACCGGCAACGCGCGCTCGATCGCCGAGATCCACGCCCTGCTCGCCAACGGCGGCTTCGCCAACGGCAAGCGGATCATGTCGGAGGCCGGCTGCCGCAAGGCGCTGGAGCCGCAGATCGAGGGCCGCGACCTGATCCTCGACATGTCGGTCCGGTTCGGGCTCGGCTTCGCCATCGGCGGCGGGATGCCCAACGCGAACACGCTCTACTGGGGCGGCTACGGCGGCTCGCTGGCCATCATCGACCTGGACGCGCGCACCAGCTTCGGCTACGCCATGAACAAGATGAGCGGCACCACGACGGGCGACCTGCGCGCGCTGGGCCTGGCCATGGCGATGTGGGAGGCGGCCTGAGCCGGAGAGTGGTCGGGGGCCGCGGAAGTTGACAGTGACCGGCTGACCGAGGGCCGACGGGACCGTGCCCGAGCCGCCGATCAACGAGCGGGCCGCGCGCGACGTTGCCGCTGAAAAGCGGTGGACTGACGCCGGAGCACTGGCGCCACGGGCGAGTAGCTTGCCGCGCCGCGCGCGTCAGGCTTTTTCGGCGTAGGTGATTTCCCGGCCGAGCAGGGCGGCGTCGGCCTCCTGCCGGTAGTCGGCGCGGACCGCCAGGCGCAGCTGCCCGGCCGAGCCGCCGAAGGTCTTCAGCACGTCGAGCAGCGCCCGGCCGGTCTCGCCGCGCGGCTTGTTGACGATCTCCTCGTACGGGCCGTTCAGCCGGGCCACCTGGGCGACCAGGCCGGTCGTGCCGCGCTGGGCGGCGATCGTGTCGTCCAGCTCGCGCAGCGCCGCCGGCACCTGACCGGTGGGCGAGGCGTCCACCCCGATCGTGCGCAGGGCGTCCTCCAGGACGGCGCCCTGCTCCACGTCGACCTCGGCCGCCAGATCACGCAGCAGGCCGGGCACCTGCCGGACCTGCCGGTCACCGAGCGCCCGGTGCAGCTCGGCGGCCTCGGCGCGCAGGGCCGCATCCGGCGCAGTGCCCCGCCGGCGCCGCAGGCCGAGCAGGGCCACGATCAGGCCCAGCCGGTTGAGATTGGGCTCTCGCATGGTCCCCAGGGCCTCCACCAGCGCCTGCTCCGCGCCCGCCGGGTCCGCGGCGCGTTCCAGCAGCCGGGCGACATGCTGGGTGTACACGGCCACGCCGTGCTGATTGTTCGCGATCGCGTCGCCGCGCCGGTGCTCGGCGGCGATGGTGATCGCCGCCGGCAGGTCGCCGACCGCCTCGAGGGCCTCGATCTCCAGGGCCGGCAGCAGCGAGCGGCCGTCCGGCTTGCGGCGCTCCCGCAGCAGGCCGAGCGCCCGCTGCGGGTTGCCGGCGGCCAGGAACCGGGCCACCTGCGGCTCGATCTCGCGCACCCAGTCGTCGTCGCCGAGGCGCCGCCGGTCGTCGTCGTCCAGATACGTCTCCGGCAGCCGCCGGGTCAGGTAGAGCCGGGCGGCATGCGGGAACTCGTCGCGGACCCCGACCAGCGCCTCGGCGGCCCGGGCGTCCCAGTGCCCGGCGAGCGTGGCCGGCTTCTGATCGAGCATCAGCCGGTGGTACAGCTCCTCGACCTTCGACGCCGGATCGCTGCGCGCGGCGTAGTAACGCACCGCCGACCGCTGGATCCGGGCGGCCACCTCGCGCCGGTCGGCCAGCAACTGGGGGAGCATCACCCGGCGTACGTCCGCGCGGTGCACCAGGCTGTCGTCGTCGCGGGAGCGGTCGACCAGCATCGCCTCCCGGGACAGCCGGGCGAACAGGTCGTCGGCGGTCCACGGCTCCGGCAGCGCCACCTGGCACGGCTTGGCCAGCACGTGCCGGATCACGTCCGGGGTGATCCGGCGCAGCACCAGGCCGGGGTGGGCGAGCTTGCGGACGTCGGGGTCGCGGATGTGTTTCAGCACCCGGCGATAGAGCTCGCCGTTGATCCGCTCGGCGTGCAGATCCATGGTGAACAGGTCGCCGGGGTCGCTCTCGGCGTCGGACAGCAGCCGGGCGGCGAGCCGGATCGTCAACGGCGAGGTGCCCAGCGCCTGGGTTACGGCGTCCGCCGTCGCCGCTTCGATGGGCCGGGCGCTCAGCTCGGCCAGCAGGCGCGTGGCGGACTCCCGGTCCAACCCGGCGAGCTCATAGTGCCGGGCCGCCAGCTCGGGGAGGTCCGCCCGGCCCGAGACAACGACCCGCAGGCCGGCAACGGAGGCCAGACCTTCGACCAGACCGGTGAAGTACGACACGGCGGACGGCCCGCGCCGCTGCACCTGTTCGGCCGTGTCGAAGACGATCAGGATCGGCCGCTCGGCCAGCCGGACCAGGTTGTGGATCGACCCCATCGACCCGCTCAGCTCGCCCTTGCCGCTGGCGGCCCGCGATGAGGTGCTGCCGCGGTGGCGCGCCGTCTCGGCGGCGTCCTGGGCGACCGCGGCCAGCCGCTCCAGCCGCGCCCGGCGGTCCCCGTCGGCCTGCCGGCAGACGAGGGTGATGATCCGGTGGCAGAGGTCGAGTGGGTAGATCGGGTTCAGGCTCGGGTCGTCGAAGTCGAGCACCGCGGCGTACGCCTGCGGGCCGTCCGGATCGTCGACCGCCCAGACGACGTGCTTGGCCAGCAGGGCCGACTTGCCGATGCCGCCCAGTCCGTGCACGGCGAAGGCGATGTCGGTGGGGTACCGGAAATGCTCCTGCATGGCATTCAGCAAGACGATCCGGTCGACGAAGTGGTCGGCGGCCATCGCGCGCAGGTCGGCGAAGAGGTTCAGCCGGTCGACCAGCAGCCGGGCCGCCGGCACCGCGGGGACGCCGGGGTGGTGACCGGCCCACCAGCCGGCGACCACGCTCAGCGCGCGTGCCTGCTCGGGGGTCAGCGTGGCCAGCTCGGCCGGCGTCCAGCCGCCGGCCAGCGACCGGTCCAGCGCCGCCTGCACCGGGGTCTGCTCGACCTCGGTCGCGGCGGCACGGGCGGCCCGTAACTCGCTCAGGCCGGTCCGTTCGAAGCAGCGTTGCCGTTCCCGGTCGGTGAGGGTCCAGACCACCTCGCCGGCCGGGGTGTCCACCGGCTGGCAGCGTTCCTGCAGGAAGGTCACGACGGCGGTGACGTCGGTCCCGGCCGCGAAGTGGGCCAGGTCGAAGGTGGCGAGCACGGCGGCCCGGCTGGTGAGCTCCAGCACCGGGGCGGCCGGCGCGGTCACCGCGTCCCTCCGACGGGCACCGGGCGCATCAGGCGCAGCACGGCCGAGCGGACCCGGCGGGCCAGGTCCTCGATGTCGCCCTCGCCCGTCACCACCTCGCCGACCAGGCTGTCCAGCTCGTCGTCGGTGAGGGTGCGGTGCAGGACCAGGCGCTCGAAGTAGAACCGGACGTCGGCCGCGGTGATCGGGACGACCTGCTCCGGGGTGATGCTGTCGCCGAGCGCGGGGTCGAACTGCCCGGCGTATCCGGTCAGCACGAGCTGGGTCCGCGGCAGCTGCCGGTAGATCACCTCCTTCATCAGCATGCCGACGAGCTGATGCACGTCCGCCTGCAAGTCCAGCCGGTTCAGCCCGTCGACGACGAGGATCCGCCGGACCTGATCGCGGAACTCGTAACGCCCGACCAGATCGTCGACCAGATCCTCGACCAGCTCGGTGGCCGACCGGGCGCGGGTCGTCGGCTGACCGAGGTCCTCGGCCGGCGGCAGCCCCAACCGGCGGCGGAGCTTGGTCATCAGCGCCGACGCGTCGTTGCCGGCGGCCGCCGGGGAGAAGTCGATGTAGCGGACCAGGATGTCCGGGTGGCCGTCGGTGACGTGCAGGATCAACTGCAGGCTGTACGACTTCCCGGTGCGCGGATCGCCCCGGACCACGAGGACGGGCAGGTTGCCGTCGAGGAAGTCACGCAGCGCGGTGCGCAGATCCGGCCGGCCGATCAGCGGCCGCTGCCCGGACAGCAGCAGCACCTCGTACGGATCCTGCGGGTTGCCGGCGTGTGCGGGGTCGTCGTCGAGCAACTCGCTCACCCGTACGCGAAGCACGGGTTTGTTTGTCACCAGCGACTCGGCGGCCTGCCGGAGCGTGCCGGCGTCGTGCATCTTGCGGGCCAGCTGATACCAGCGCAGGCCGAGCTCCATCGGGGGCGGCATCACGCTCAGGCTCATCCCCAGCTCCTGCACGAGGATCCGCATGTGCTCCTCGGACGGGTAGCCGCCGACCAGCAGCTCGACCAGCGCCCGGCCGCGGGTCAGGTCCCAGCGGCTGCCGTCGGCCCAGGTCATGACGGCAACTCGGGGAGGGCGCCGAGGGCGCGGATGCGGGCCGCCACCCGGTCGATCCGGCGGCCCTGATTGCGTACGCCGATCCGCTCGCCCGCCGGCGCCGGCACCGAGAAGTGGTGCAGGCCGACCACTCGCCATTTCTCGTCGAAGACCGGCGAGCCGGACGAGCCCAGATCGGTGTCGGTCCAGTACTGCAACACGTCCGGCAGCACCGCGCGGACCAGGTTGTGCTGGAACGCGACCTGCTTCGGCCGGCCGGCGGGGTGCTGGATGATGTACACCCGGTCGTCCACCGCCGGCATCGGCGCGGCCCCGATCGGTAACGCCGGGAAGTCGTCGGGAATCGGCTCGGCCACCGTGATCAGCGCCCAGTCGTCCGGCTTCTCGGCGACCACGGTGGCCGGCTCGCAGCGGATCTGGGCGATCCGCTTGGGCCGGCCGTCCATGTCGTCCTCGAAGTTGAACCAGGCCTCGACCGCGGTGGCCGGGGCGTCGCCGTGGTGGGCGTCGAACAGCACGTGGTGATTGGTCAGCAGGTGCCGGCGCCCGACCCGGAAGGCGGTGCCGCTGCCCGCGCCGGCCGGGAAACGGGTCATCAGCATGCAGACGCCGCGTGCGCGCAGCACGCCGACGGCCAGAAACGAGACGTCCACAAAGGTGGGCTGGCCGGCCACGATGATCGCCTCGGCCCGGCCGTCGCCGCTGAAGTTCTTCCAGGTGGGCGAGTCGGGGTCGCGCTGCTGCGCCGGCACGCTCGCCTCGGCCTCCAGCGCCGGGCTGGCGGAGCGCAGGTTGCCGAGCGGGACCCGCAGGGCGGGACGGCGTTCCACGACCAGGTCGAGCAGCTGGTCGACCCGCCCGTAGCCGGCCGCGACGTCGAACACCGAACGCCAGGTCAACGCGGACTCGGCCCGGAACGCCACCTGTCCGATCGGCAGGCCGGCGTCCTGCACCAGCGCGACGATCTCGGCCTCCCGGTAGATCGTCTCCAGCACGCGCAGGGTCTGGCGCACTTCGCTCGAATGAAAGGCGACCGGATAGTCGGTGAGCATGCTGGTCACTGTTTCGCGGGGTCGGTGACCAGCGCGACCAGGGCGCCGGCCACGGTGCCGAGGATGACCCCGAGGCCGTCCGGCATCGGTTTGCCGTAGGCCGCGAGCAGAAGCCACCCGACAACACCGATGACGAGTACGGCGCCGAGCACCGCGATGACGGCGAAATAGAGCCGGCGATTCTGTCTGGTCACCGGGCCGAGCGACTCCGCGCCGAGGCGGGGCTCCGGAATTTCCGCATCCTCAAGGCTCATCGCGCGACCGTCCATGAACTCCACGCCGGGAAAGAATCAGATTATCCGGACGCGCCGGACGCGGCAGCCGGGCGTCGGCTGTCCGACAAGATTCGTTAGTGATCGATTCCGCCGGTCCGGTACGATCGCAAAGATCGTATCCACCATGATCGAATAATGGGGGCGGCGCTGATGGGGCATGCATTCCCGCCCGTCGGTCTCGACTTCAGCGCGGTGCTGCGAAACTTCGATTACTACAACTCGCGGTTCCAGCCGGGGGTCCGGATCCGGATCCTCATGCTCGACCCGGTCCATCCCGACGTGAAGCATTCCTACATGACACGCCGCGCGCACGAGGAACGCGATCATCCGCCGTTGATCAGTGGCGCCCGCAAGTTCTGCCACATGTTCGCCCTCTGGAAGTCCACGCTCACCCCCGAGCGCCTGGCCGGGCTGGACTATTCGATCCGGCTCTACCAGACGCTGCCGGCCATCCACTACGTCCGGTACGACAACGAGGTCCTCTTCGGCCCGTACCTGATCGAGAAGAGCAGCGAGCACACGTTCACCCTGATGTCCAAGGCCGGTGCGCCGATCTTCGGGCAGTTGGCGGACCACTTCGAGGGGCTCTGGGCCCGGTGGTCGCGCGAGCCGCCGGACGAGTGGTTCTCGCTGGCGCCACCGGGCGTCGACGCCGGCCGGCCCGGCCGCACCACGAGCTAGCCGCGACTCGGTTACGGTGAGGGTCGCGGCTATCGGCGGAGGTGCGATCGTGTCGGAGCAGTCGTCGCGGCTGGATGGGAGCGTTCCGCACTCGGCTCGGGTGTGGAACTACTGGCTCGGCGGCACCGACAACTTTCCGGTGGACCGCGAGGTCGGCGACCGGGTCCGGCGGATGCTGCCCAGCATCGTCGACCAGGCCCGCGCCGACCGGGCGTTCCTGCGCCGGGCCGTCACCTTCCTGGCCGGCGAGGCGGGGATCCGGCAGTTCCTCGACATCGGCACCGGCCTGCCCACCGCCGACAACACGCACGAGGTCGCCCAGCGGGTGGCGCCGGCGTCGCGGGTCATCTACGTCGACAACGACCCGCTTGTGCTGCTCCAGGCGCAGGCCCTGCTGACCAGCACGCCGGCGGGCGCCACCCGGTATCTCGAGGCCGACCGGTTCTTCGACGGCTGGCAGTTGCGCGATCCCGGCGTGGTGTCCTGCGCCCGGTGGCGGCCCGACGGGATCGATCCCGACGCCACGGAGGTCGACGAGTTCGGCGGCGTGGCGGTCAAGCCGTGACCGGCCTGTTCGACGGGGTCCGGCTGGTCGACCACCACTGCCACGGCGTCGTGCGCGGCGACCTCGACCGGGAGCGGTTCGAGCTGCTGGCGACCGAGTCGGACCGGCCCGCGCCGGCCGGCTGCACCGGCTTCGACTCGCAGGTCGGCTTCGCCATCCGGCGCTGGTGCGCGCCCGTGCTGGGGCTGGAGCCGCACGCCCCGCCGGCGGACTATCTGGCCCGCCGGGCCGGGCTCGGTGCGGCGGAGGTGAACCGCCGGCTGCTGGGCGCGGCGGGCGTCGGCGCGTTCCTGCTCGACACCGGCTATCAGGCCGGTGACGTGCTCGGGCCGCTCGAGATGGGCACGGTCGCCGGGTCGGCCGGCGCCGGGGTGGTCCGGCTGGAGGCGGTCGCCGAGCAGGTCGCGCTGGGCGGTGTGGGCGCGGCGGGCTTCGCTTCGGCGTACGCGGAAATGCTCGCCGCCGCGACCACCGACGCGGTCGGCCTGAAATCGATCATCGCCTACCGGTACGGTCTCGACTTCGCGCCCGAGCGGCCCGCCGCGGCCGAGGTCAGCGAGGCCGCGGGCCGTTGGCTGCGGCAGGTCGAGCAGACCGGGACCGCGCGGCTGGCCGATCCGGTGCTGCTGCGCCAGGTGCTGTGGGCCGGAGTGGACCGGGGGCTGCCGATCCAGTTCCATGTCGGATTCGGCGACCCGGATCTGGAACTGAGCCGCTGCGATCCCACCCGGATGACCGGCTTCCTGCGGGCGGTGCGCGACCGGGGCGTCGCCATCCTGCTGCTGCACTGCTACCCGTTCCACCGTCAGGCCGGCTATCTCGCCCACGTCTTCCCGCACGTCTACCTCGACGTCGGGCTGGCGGTGAACTTCGTCGGTGCCCGCGCGGCCGCGGTGGTCGCCGAGTCGCTGGAGCTCGCGCCGTTCCACAAGGTGCTCTATTCCTCCGACGCGTTCGGCCTCGCCGAGCTGCACTATCTCGGCTCGGTGCTGTTCCGGCGGGCCTTCGACGAGGTGGCCGGGGAGTGGGTCGGCGCGGGGCTGTGGTCGGCGCCGGACGCGCGACGGGTGGCCCGGCTGGTCGCGGCCGGCAACGCCGAACGGGTCTACGGCGTGGCGCCCGGCTCTTGATTGTTGCGGCCGGTCGTTCTTTGCTGGAGGTGAGACTCTCCGGGGAGACGCCATGCAGACCGAGCACAGGGGACCGCGTCCCGCCCTGCGGCGGGGCCTGAACATCTGGGAAGCGATCGGTATCTCGGTGGCGCTGATGGCGCCGTCGATGGCCGCCAACATCAATCCGCAGGCCACGGCCGGTTCGGTCGGCCGCGCCGTGCCGCTGGCGTTCGCCCTCGCGACGGTGGGTGTGCTGCTGGTGGCGTACGCGTTCGTGCGCCTGTGCCAGCATTTCCACCACGCCGGCTCGGTGTACGGCTTCGTCGGCGCCACCCTCGGCGCCCGCGCCGGACTGGTCGCGGGCTGGGCGCTGCTGGGCACGTACACGTTCTATGGCGTGGTCACCTCGATGGCCGCGGGCATCTTCGGCTCGTCCTTCCTGGCCGAGATCGGCGTCTGGGCGCACCCGCCGTCCTGGGCACCGTTCCTGCTCGGCGCGCTCGCCCTGCTCGGCGTCTTCGCACTGACCGTGACGCCGGTCCGCGCGGGCACCCGGATCCTGCTCAGCGTCGAGGCCGCGACCGTGGTGCTGATCCTCATCGTGAGCGCGGTCGTCCTGGTCAAGCTGCTCACCGGCGGCGCACCGGGCGGGCGCACGTTCACCCTGGACGTGTTCAGCGTGCCGAGCGGAACGCAGACGTCCACCCTGTTCCTCGGCGTGGTCTTCGGCTTCCTGTCGTTCGCCGGCTTCGAGGCCGCGGCGACGCTGGGGGAGGAGGCGCGCCACCCCCGCCGCGACATTCCCCGGGCGATCCTCGGCACCGCGATCTTCGGCGGGATCTACTTCGTCACCGTCACGGCGATCGAGATGATGGGCTTCGGCACCGACACCGCCGGGGTCGCCGCGTTCGCCGGTTCCGGGTCGCTGCTCGGCGATCTGGGCAGCACCTACATCGGCGCCTGGGTCGGCGACCTGATCACGATCGGCGCGGCGATCAGCGCGTTCGGGTGCGCGCTGGCCTGCGCGGTCGGCGCCTCGCGGCTGGCCTACGCGTTCAGTCGCGACGGGGTCGGCCCGGCGCGACTGGCCACGGTCTCCGCGCGCCGCGGCACCCCGCACTTCGCGGCCACGGCCGTGGTGGCGGCGATGTACGTGATCATCGCGGTGGACGCGCTCGTCTTCGGCGCCAAGCCGTTCGACGTCTTCCTCTGGTCCGGCACGATCGGCACGCTCATTCTGCTGGTCGCGTATGCGCTCACCATCGTCGGCGCCATGCGGTTGCTGTTCTTCGGCGGCCGGCGGCTGGCACCGTGGGCCGAGATCGTCATCCCGGTGCTCGCCCTGCTGGTCATCGGCTACACGCTGTACCGCAATGTGTTGCCGTATCCGACCGGCGCGGCGGCCTGGTTCCCGGTGGTATGCGCGGTATGGTTGCTTTCCGCGGTCGTCTTCGTCGTCGTCCGGCCGGCAACGGCTCGGCGTGCCGGGCGCCGGCTGACCGCCGAGGCAGGCCTGTCGCAGTCCGGGGTCGACGGTTCAGGAGTCCACAGTGTTCGGTGACGGGATGCCCCGCGACCCGCAGGAACAGGCCGCCCGCGCCGAGCAGATCGCCGCAAAGCTGCGCGCGGACGGCGTACGCGGCGTGGTGTTGTCCTATGTGGATACCGCCGGGATCACCCGGATCAAGACGGTGCCGGTGGCCCGGCTGGCTCGCGCGGCGCGCTGGGGCGTCGGCATGTCCACGGTGTTCGACGTCTTCCTCTCCAACGACGCGATCACGAGCACGGCCCAGCTCGGCGGCCCGGACGGCGACCTGCGCCTGGTGCCGGATCTCGACCGGCTGGTCGTGCTGGCCGCCCAGCCGGGCTGGGCCTGGGCGCCGGTGGACCGCTACACCCAGGCCGGCGATGTCTGGGCCGCCTGCCAGCGGGGCTTCGCGCGCGCGATGGTCGACCGCGCCGCGGCGGCCGGGCTCACCTTCACGATGGCCGTCGAGGTGGAGTGGGCGCTCAGCCGCGGCGGCCCCGGCGAGTTCGTGCCGGCGTGCACCGGCCCCGCGTACGGGATGACCCGGCTGATCGAGCTGAGCGACTACGCCCGCGACGTCCTGGCCGCCCTCGAGGATCAGGGCATCGCGGTCGACCAGCTGCATCCGGAGTATTCGGACGGCCAGTTCGAGGTCTCGGTCGCGGCGCAGGACCCGGTCGCCGCGGCCGACGACAGCGTCCTGGTGCGCCAGACGATCCGCGCCGTCTCCCAGCGCCACGGGCTGCGGACCTCGTTCGCCCCGTCGGTGCTGCCCGGGCACGTCGGCAACGGCGGCCACGTGCACCTGTCCGCCCGGCGCTCCGGTCGCAACCTGTTCTCCGGCGGCGACGGCCCGTACGGCCTGACCGCCGAGGCCGAGGCCATGGCGGCCGGCATCCTGGAGCTGCTGCCGGCCCTGCTCGGGATCGGCGCGCCGTCGGTCGCCAGCTATCTGCGGCTGGTGCCGTCGCACTGGGCGGGGGCGTTCGCCTGCTGGGGGCACGAGACCCGGGAGGCCGCCCTGCGCCTGGTGACCGGCGACGCGGGCGACGAGAGCTCCGGGGCCAACCTCGAGGTCAAATGCTTCGACCTGGCCGCGAATCCGTACCTGCTGCTGGGCGCGCTGGTGGCCGCCGCGCTCGACGGGCTGCGACACGAGCGCCGGCTGCCGCCGCCGGTCACCGGCGACCCGGCCCGCTTCTCCGCCGACGAGCTGACCGCCCGGGGCATCCGCCGGCTGCCCACCACGCTCGAGGAGGCGACGGACGCGTTCGCCGCGGCCGAGCCGCTGCGCGCGGCGCTGGGGGACATGCTCACCGACGCCGTGCTCGCCGTGCGCCGCGCCGAGGCGGAACGGTTCCAGGGCGCCGACCCGGCCGACGTGGCCGCCGCCCTGCGCTGGGTCTACTGAGCCGGGTCCGGTCAGTCGGATCTAGGGCATTGCGCCGCCGGAGTCAGGCGGCGGGCGGATATTGGGCTGGTTCGGCTCCGACTAGGGCCTCCGGCTAGGGCTTCCGACTCGGGCTTCCGACTACGGCTGGAGGCCTCGATGGCTTCGTCCACCCACCCCGACCTGACCCGTCAGCTGCGACTCGCCCTGGTCTGCGACGGCGGCGTCTCGCTGGCGATCTACATGCACGGCGTCACCAAGGAACTGCATAAACTCGTCCGTGCCTCAAGGGCCTTCGACGCCGCCGCAGGCGACCCGGCCGTGGCGGTGAACCCGTTCCGGGCGGGCACCGACACCGAGCACGACTACTTCGAGGAGCTGCGCGACCTCGCCGCGGCCGGCCGGCCGCTGTCGGTGGTCATCGACATCCTGGCCGGCACCTCCGCGGGTGGCATCAACGCGGTCTGCCTCGCCAAGGTGCTGGCCACCGACGGATCCCAGGACGCCCTGCGGGACCTGTGGATGCGGCAGGGGGACCTGAAGCGCCTGCTGGTCGCGCCGCGCACCGGCTGGCTCTGGCCGCAGGCCGGCCTGGCCGCCGCCCGCGTGCTGGGCGGGCTGGTCACCGGACGGCCCCGCTATCCGCTGCACGGCGACCAGATGTCCGGGTGGCTCTTCGACGCGATCGCGGCGATGGACGGCACCGCCGGCGCCACGCTGGTGCCGCCGGGCAACAGCGTCGACCTGTTCGTCACCATGACCGACCTGGACGGCTTCGACGTGCTCGTGCCGGCCGGCGGTGGCGGCCCGAGCCAGCACGCCCTCGACCACCGCCAGGTGATCCGGTTCCACCACGAGCGGCCGGACGACAGCGACTTCACCGCGCGCGACACCGGGGCCCTCGCCTTCGCCGCGCGGGCCACCTCGGCCTTCCCCGGGGCGTTCCCGCCGGTCTCGGTCGACACCTTCACCACCAGCGAGCTGACGGTCGAACAGGCGCAACGGGCCGAGATGGCGCGCTCGATCCTGGACCGGCTGCGCTGGCGGCACTCCGACCCGGGGCACACCGCCGCGGCCCTGTGCGCGGACGGGGGCGTGCTCGACAACCAGCCCTTCGACCTCGCGATCGAGGCGATCGCCCGCAAGCGCGCCGAGACCGAGGTGATCCGCCGGCTGATCTACATCGACCCCAACCCCGGCGGAGCGCTCGCCGTGCGGGTCGAGAACGACCCGGCGCCGCCGGAACTGCCCGGCCTGCCGGCCGAGCTGATCTCCGCGCTGGTCCGGGCCCGCGGCGACCAGCCGGTGCTGAGCGACCTGATCCGGCTGCGCGACCTGAACCTGCGGATCGCCGAGGTCGGCGACATCGCCGAACGCCAGATGGCCGACGTCCTGAACGCCGTGCACCAGGCGCTGCCCGCCGGCAAGGAAGGGCTGCACGGGCTCGACCGCGACGACATCGCCGCGCTCACCGCCGACGTGCGCGCCGCCGCCCAGACCCGGCTCGGCCCCAGCTACCCGACCTACTGCCGGCTCAAGCTCGGCGCCGCGGCCGACGCGCTGGCCGACCGGATCTCGGTCGCCTTCAGCTACCCGCCCGGCTCCAACCACAGCACCTTCGCCCGCGCGGTGCTGCTGGCCTGGTGCCGGTCCCGGCCCGGCTGGGCGGACACCACCGACCAGACGCTCAACGACCTGCTCAACCAGATCGACGTCCCGTACCGGATCCGCCGGCTGCAGTTCCTGCTCGCCGGGGTGAACGGGCTCTACGAGCCGGCCCGCTCGGCCGGCACGGCGACGGTGGCGCAGCTCAACGGGCTCAAGACGGCCGCCTGGGACCTGCTCGACGGGCTGCGGTCCGCCAGCACCCGGAGCATGCGCGCGCTGACCGGCCAGGCCGCCGGCTTCTTCGACGCGAACTCGCTGACCGCCGACCGGGTGCTGGAGGATCCGCGGGAGTTCGCCGACAAGTACACCGAGCAGATCGGGGCGCTGACCCGCGCGTACGGCGAGGCGATGCAGCCGACGTTCACCCAGGCGCTGGAGCGCATGTGGTCGGCGTTCGGCGAGCACACCGAGGACTGGGACGACGCCCAGCGGGAGGAACTGCTGTCCCGCTACATCGCCTTCCCACTGTGGGACGCCCTCATCTTCCCGACCATCGCGCTGGCCCCGATTCCCCAGTTCAGCACGATCGGGGTCACCCGGTTCAGCCCGCGCGACGCGCACTATCTGGACGGGGTCCGGACCGGCCGGACCCGGAAGCTGCAAGGCACGGCCGTGCACCACTTCGGCGGTTTCCTGAAGGCCCAGTACCGCGAGAACGACTACCTGTGGGGCCGCCTCGACGGCGCCGAGCTGTGCCTGCGAACGCTGCGCGGCAGCGCCTACGGCATCCCGAGCACCACCGAGGATGCGTACGGAGAGCACCTGGCCGGTGCGATCGCCGCGATCATCGCGGCGGAGGGCGACCTCGCCCACGTCGCGGAACTGCGCGAGCAGGTGTCCTCGCGGCCGGCCGCGCCGCCGGGCTGAGTCAGGGCTTGCGGGTCCAGCCGATGGCCGGGGCGATGTGCCGGGCGATGGTCTCGAGGATCCGCGCGTTGTAGCCGACGCCGAGCTGGTTGGGCACGGTGAACAGCACCGTGTCCGCCGCCCGGACGGCCTCGTCGGCGGCGAGCTCCGCGGCGATGCGGTCCGGCTCGCCCGCGTACGTGCGGCCGAACCGGGACCGGACGCCCTCGAGCAGGCCGACCTGATCCGCGTTCTCCTGGCCACCGAAGTAGACCCGGTCGATGTCCTCGGTGATCGGCAGGACGCTGCGCGACACCGAGACCCGTGGCTCCCGCGCCCAGCCCTGTTCCTTCCAGGCCGCCCGGTACTGCTCGATCTGCTCCGCCTGGAGCTGGTCGAACGGCACGCCGGTGTCCTCGGACAGCAGCGTTGAACTCTGCAGGTTCATCCCCGTCCGGGCGGCCCACTGCGCCGTCGCGCGGGTGCCCGCACCCCACCAGATCCGGTCCCGCAGCCCCGGCGCCTGCGGCTGGATCGCCAGGCCGCCACTGATGCCGGTGCGGGCCGGATCGGTGCGGGCGACCGTGCCGCCGGCGATCGCGCCGAGGAAGACCTCCGTCTTGCGCCGGGCGGCGTCCGCGGCGGTCTCGCCCTCGCCGGGCAGGTATCCGAACGCCTCGGCGCCGCGCAGCACCGTCTCCGGCGATCCCCGGCTCACCCCGAGCTGCAACCGGCCGCCGCTGATCAGGTCGGTGGCCGCCGCCTCCTCGGCCAGATACAGCGGGTTCTCGTAGCGCATGTCGACGACCCCGGTGCCGATCTCGATCCGGCGGGTCCGCGCGGCGATCGCCGCGAGCAGCGGGAACGGCGAGGCGAGCTGGCGCTCGAAATGGTGCACGCGGACGAACGCGCCGTCCACGCCGAGCTCCTCGGCCGCCTGGGCCAGCTCGATGGTCTGCAGCAACGCGTCGGCGGCGGTGCGCGTCTGGGAGCCGGCGGCGTCGCGCCAGTGCCCGAAGGACAGGAACCCGATCTTCTTCACCCCGGTGCCAACCCCGCCGGCACCGCCACGATTCCCCGCCGGCCGCTGGTAACGAACGCGGGGGGCGTGAGGCGTTCTTGAGTCGTTTCGGCCGCCGTGCGCGCGCGGACGGCGCCTACGGTTTCTGTGTCAGGGGTCACACGCCCTCTTTCGCACCCCGGCCGGCCGTCGCGGGGGTACGCCAGCAGAACCTCTGTGGGGAGCCAGCCATGCCTCAGCTCAGCGATGCCTTGCTCGACGGCAAGGTCGTCCTCGTCAACGGCGGGACGCAGGGCCTGGGTGCGGCGATCGCCACCGCCGCGGTACGCAACGGCGCCGACGTCGTGGTCACCGGCCGGCGCAAGGACGTCGGCGAGCGGTTCGCGGCCGATCTCGCCAAGCAGCCGGGCCGGCGGGTTTTCTACGTCCACGCCGATGCCGGCGACGTCGGCCAGGGCCAGGCCGCGGTCGCGGCGACGGTCGACCGGTTCGGCCGGATCGACTGCATGGTGAACTGTGCCGGCCTCACCACCCGCGGCACGATGCTCGACACCACGCCGGAGCTCTTCGACGAGCACATCGCCGTCAACCTGCGCGGTCCGTTCTTCCTCATGCAGGCCGCGATCAAGGACATGGTCGCCCGGGGCGCGGGTGGCTCCATCGTCAACATCATCACGATGTCGGCCCACGGCGGTCAGCCGTACCTGGCGCCGTACGTCGCGTCGAAGTCCGGCCTGGTCGGACTCACCCGCAACGCCGCGTTCGCCCACCGCTTCGACCGGATCCGGATCAACGGCGTCAACATCGGATGGACCGAGACCGACGGCGAGGACGCCACCCAGCGCCGGTTCCACGGCGCCGGCGATGACTGGCTCGAGAAGGCCGCGGCGCAGCAGCCGATGCGGAAGCTGGGGCAGGTCGACGAGATCGCCGACTTCGTGGTCTTCCTGCTCTGCGCCCGAAGCGGCGTAGTCACCGGATCCGTCATCGACTGGGACCAGACGATCCCGGGCGCCCACGAGTAGCCGCTATCAACTCAGGAGAACTGACGCCATGCGCATCGGACTCATCGGCGTGGGGCGCATCGGCGCGTTCCACGCGCAGACGCTCACGGACCTCGCCGCGGTCGACGAGCTGATCATCACCGACGCCGTTCCCGACCTCGCGCGGCGACTCGGGGAGCGGCTCGGTGTCCGGGTCGCCCCGAACCCCGCCGACGTGCTGGCCGCCGGCGTCGACGGCGTCGTCATCGCGTCGTCGACCGCTACCCACCCCGAGCTCATCCGTGCCTGCGTCCGGGCCGGGATCCCCACCTTCTGCGAGAAGCCCGTCTCCGTGCTGGCGGCGGAGGCCGTCGCGCTGCGGGACGAACTGGCCGGTGACGACACCCCGATCCAGATCGGCTTCCCCCGCCGCTTCGACGCCGCCTACATGGCGGCCAGGGCGGACCTGGCCGCCGGCACCCT
>Ga0307508_10001666_pt1 | contig 24680 bp, 35 predicted proteins | sample 9_EM_MG_FD_203089 | JGI IMG/M metagenome (GOLD analysis project Ga0307508, IMG submission 203089) | Populus trichocarpa ectomycorrhiza microbial communities from riparian zone in the Pacific Northwest, United States - 9_EM | ecosystem: Host-associated > Plants > Roots > Unclassified | place... | reverse complement strand
CGGCGCCCCCTTTCACGGTAGTTGCACACCGTCGCTGCCTGGCGTGGTTTCGCCGCCGCGCGCTTATGCACGGCACTGGGGTTTTTATCCCCATGATAGAGGGTGTAGGGAGGGGGTGCTGTCGGCACCCCCGGTCCCTGTGGTTGGTGGTGGCGGTTGCACTAGCGCGCCGTCGTTGTTTTGTTGTCGCGCGCTTGTGCACGACACTGGGGTTTTGGGCCCCAGTTGGCATTGGCACTGGCAAGGGGATTGCAGGGGGCATTCCAGGCCCCCCTGCTCTATCTGTTGGTGGTCTGGGGGGCGTCCGCGTGAGTGGGGCGCGTCATCGGGGGCGTGTTTTCTGTGTTTCTGCCGGTAGTTGTTGTACTTCATATTGAGTCGAATATAAGCGTGTCTAGCACAGCTTTGGGGCTGTGTAGACGGGCAGAGCTTAAAAATTTGTAAGGGAGTTTTATCTCCCTTGGGTTCTCTTCGGGCCTCACACCGAGAATAAGCTGTAGTAGCGTATATTCGACGGTATGAGGTAAAGAGTGTAGAAACAAATATAAACAAATATGCGTCCTTTATGGACAGCATATATATATATAATAATTTCCCTTACATCATGTGCGTTCGTCCAGCCAGCGTGTTCCTAGGATTGACGATGGTCCGGGGATTAGGGAGTTGTCATCGGCAATGATTTGGGGCGTTGCGGAGAGGTCAAGGTCTGTCGAAACTGAATGGACAGCTACCGCGTAAGACCGGGTCGAGAGGCGCGCCCCAGGAGGGGTCAGGAGTGGTGAGCCTAGAATAGAAGAATACAATACAGAAGTTGATAGAAAAATATAACGGAAAAGGTAGAGGTCCTTGGGTGGATGGTTGCGCGGTTGCGTGGTTGCAGCAGGCATGACTACTGAGATGCGAGCGACAACGGGTGAGTCATTGGCGCGTTAATAGGAAGAACATGTATTCATGTGTACTCATGTACTGATTAGCATCAAAATAGTTCATGTATCAAGCACATAGCTGACAGAGCATAAGTATGGGCTTGATTGTCAGGAGAAGTTTCGGGAGTAAGTTAGCCCGAACAGAGTTAGCCGTCGCATGCCCAGCACGATCCAAATTTGTCTGTGTAGCGGGCCGTGAAGCGATTACTCCCACAGAGCATGGGAAGATAAGTTAGAGATGCCTTGCAGTCGTAGTGGGGTGGAGTGTGTTGTGACTGAGGATCTCGGGAAAGTAGTATTTCCGGTCAAGCGTGCGACGGTCGAGGCACCGAGAACAACTGATTATAATGGAACATGATGGCCGGACTCTATCCGTAAGCGCATCGTAGACTTCCATGATCACTGTTAGACTGGGGCTAGTAGGGAACCGAGTTGGAAGGGTTGATTGGCAAAAGGGTCGTGCGCATGCACTCTGCTTACATGCACTCATATTGAGTGTCCACTTCGTAGTCTGACGCGCCGCTAACAGAAATGGCTTGAGATGTGGAGGTTCCTGGAGATGAAGAGGTTTGAGAGGCCGCTGCTCTCTCCCCCGCTTGTGCCCCGGGGCGTCTGTTGCATAGAATGCCGGCTCAAGTAGTAGGCGGTTTTGTTCGAAGGCATGATGCCACAAGTATTAGACGCGGGATGTAAGGTGTGAGGTCACTACTCACATGCGCCGCGGCTAATGCAATTTGGTTGCCACCCCATTCAGCAAAGAATGTGAGAAGGTCGTGCCGTTGAAGGATGAGTGCGTTTGGGATGGCGAATGAGGACTGAAAATCGAGATGGGGCTCTCGTGCTAAACGATAGAGTCGACGTCGATTTCTTCTTCAGCCTCCGGCATTCCTTCATCCACCTTCTCGCTGTAGTCCATGCCGCGACCTTCGCGTAACATCTTAAGACCGAGTATAAGAAACAGAAGAGCAGCACAAATTGCGTGTTTATAGAGACGGGAGGCCTTCCCCTCCTCCCCATTGCCACAGAGAGAGGAGTAGAGAACCAAAAACACCCACAAAAACTGTTAGTCTGTCGTGACGCATTGCCAGAATGGCAGCCTAAGTCCTGGACTTCAAATGGAATGGCTGGAGAGCGCATGCGCATACAATGAGAAATGTCTCATCGCCGATTTTCGGGTATTGCCGCAGGAACTTGACTCGTTGGGTTACGCGCCACGCGCGCCATGCAGAGTTTTCAGTTTAAGCCCAATCAAGTGGCCTTCCTTCAGCGAATATCAGAGGGTAATGCAGACGTGTTTGTGTCTGGCATAGAACAATCCTGATCACCTCTTCCAGATGAATCATGGGTCTGGTCAGACCGCGCCAAAGGACAGTGGAGCGAAGTAGAGGACGAATTCCTGGAATTCTACAATTTATGGCGCAGTAGCGACAGTCGTCACAAATTCCTCAGCACGTTCCCCTATCGGTTATCGTTCGGGACGAACGACTTGGGCCAATCTCTCCTGCCTTTTGATCATGACGTCACCCAAATTCTCATCACCAAGGTGTATGACAACATGCTCCATCGCTTACTTGCTCTTCGTATGGAGGATCTGAGCCATTCGAAAGGAGTCGTGGTCACCGGGCAACCCGGCATTGGTGCGTTATTTCCACCAGGCGACAGTGCCACGACTCATAGGCTGTTTTCATAAGGAAAATCTACTTTTATAAAGTACATGCTCGTGCTGCTGATTTCAGCTCGCCAAGCTGTGCTTCTGTGTCTACGCGCTGAAATGTTCCTGTTCTTCCGCGGGAAAGTGTACACTCGGAAGGTGGGATCGGGCTTCAGAGGCCTTCCTCAACGCCAACTGAAATATTGTCCCATATGGACGTTAATCGACATGGGCTGCGCGCCCGGAGAACCTCCTCTGGACAGGGGTGACGATGTCTGGCCGATCCAGGCGACTTTTCCGAATCCCGCGCGATGGCGGTGTTGGACCAAGCAGCAAGGGGGTTCCATATTCGGGATGCCTCTATGGGACATGAAGGAACTGATGGAAGGGTGTGTTCACCCTTTCTGCCATTGATGCCAGCCATGTCGTCCGATGGAGGTTCCTCGCTGACTGCCCTTCGTCCTTTCTACAGCTTATATATTCACCCCGTTTACCCCCGCCTTTCGGGATGAGTTGACAAAGCATTTCCCACTCCACGCTGGCTCGGTGCTCCCTACCACCAATAACGAGATGGTGGATGCTGCGCTACAGGTTCTCCAGACGTGGGTCGCTGAGCAGGACGAAAACATGGCGGAAGAAGCAGGGCAGCCACGGGCCTCGGTGGACAGCATGGACATTGTGTTTGAGATCCTCGTGAACAATGCGACTGAGAGTTCGGGTTTGCCCCTCGTGACGTGTACAACGGTGTTTTCTTGCTTAGTCACGCGAGGGACCAACACACGTTATGGGATCAATATTTTTCAAACCTCACATCCATTGTCCGAAAATTTTCTGTGGATCGTGATCTCGACATCTTCTTGGATCATGTGGTTGCTGTGGAACCTTGCCAAATATCCCAGTTCCGTGACCAATGGACAGTCGACTTCAAATCCGTTCGGATCGCGGAGGAAGCGGTGGAATGGATGCGGAAGCAAGAGGATACATACCTTTGCCACACATATGACTCACTTCGCAGGATCCCAGAAGGCTCTACTATGGCGGGATGGGTCTTCAAGGGAATCGCTCATCGCAAGCTGTCTGGTGGGTGGGCCGACGGAGAACCTACCTCAATGCTTTCCAACCTCCGTGACCCTCCCACATTCTCGACAGTTCCCTCTTCCTCGCCTTCTCCTGACGCACCTGCCTTCCTATCATCTTTCACACCACTGTGTACCGAGTCCAGGACTGTCGTGCAAATCGACTTCCGTAAGCTCAGTGATGTGACGCTTGACACCAAGTGTTACTACAAACTAACTGCAGCTATTCACCCATCCTTTGACTCTTTCATTATCTCTTTCACTCCCGATAGGCTCACTGTCATAATCTCTGTTTTCCAGATTACAATTTCCACAAAGCACCAAGGATCATCTCAGGGTTACGTCCACATCCGCAAACTCATTAGTCATGTGCACCGGCACCTCAAGGAGATCAACTCTGGTGCTGTAGTGGAGGTGGCATATTATCTAGTCTGCCCCGAAGGTGAATCCCAACATGAGTGGTTGATGCCTCCCAACTGGGATAAGAGCGTGAAAATTAATGACCATCGCGGACATGCCTTCTCTTTGCGTATCCCCGCTAGTCGCATGTGAACTCCTTACTGTTCTCTTCGGCAATTAAAAGCTTCACAACTTCATTTCGTGTTAACCAAAACACGTCAAACGTTAATGGATAGGAATGTTACAAGTCACTGAAGGGGCAAAGGGCGCCCCTCCTAGACTACCTGCGAAACAGTTGAGCCACCCCCAAAGCTACTTGTGGGCCTCCTGCGGCGGAATTCGGGGTAAAACACTTTGCGGGCGTATTTATTATACTCCCATTCGCGTGCAGACACAGCGATATTACGTGTGTAATCTGTAAGGAAGATCTGATAGAGACTGCAAAGAGCGGATGTTTAATTTTTAAGGGCACAAGTGATCGAGATGAATAGCGCTCACGTTGTGGCGAAAATACTGGAAAGGAATGGCGTGAGGGCTGTAATCGCAGCGTACCTGCCACCCCACGCTTTACGTCCCCATATAGCTATCGCAACAAACCGGCAGCCTCGAGTTCAACAATATTAGGGAGGCGTTTTATCACAACGGTACTATTCCCGGTTACTCACCTAGATCCCGAGCCGGGTTCATTGCAGCCGCTGCAGGAGCGAAAGCCCAGACTGACACGCCAAATGCGAGACCAACTACCAGGGGAACAGTCGCCGGAGTGGTGAACACGTTGCTCAAGTCGATAGCTCCCCTACAGACAGAATAGCTTGATTGGTTGTCCTTGATTGATAGCCGATCGTGCTCACCAGAAGACGAGTGCGAGGAAGAAATCAGTAAAGAATTCATTGGCAAAAGCCCAACGAAGTGGGATGCCAGGGTTGGGGTACTATGTCATGTATCGGAGACGTTGAGCAGGTCTCACATAAACGAGTATAACACACTCACAAATGCAAAAACACCCGCTGGACCACCTGAAGAGATAATTGCGGCTTCATGACCAGCTTCGATCATTCCGGCTTCTATTAACTATAAGCAATAGATATTATTCCTTCATCGTAATACACTATAATATGGATTTACCTTGAGATATGGTCGGTACTGGCAGTAAACCACGAGACCAGCGACAAATGCGCCTAAAATCTGTGATATGATGTATCCAGGAACTTTCCTCCACGAAAAGTCTGTGGAGATCATCACGACTCTGCTTTGAGTGGGGCCTCATTGGATGAACATACCTCGCCATAACGCCATACAAACCGTGAAAGAAGGATTGAATTGTGCGCCAGAACTCATGCCTGGCGATCGAACTTTGAATATTGTTCCGGTGTCAGAACGAGAGAGGAAAGCGGACCTCCGGTGGTGATTGCGAACGCAATGCCTGCAGCGTACGCTGCACCAATAGTGAAAAGACCTACACAAGTAATGAAGCGTCCACACGTGCAATGTAAAGCAGACCACTCACTGTCAGTAGCTGACCGGTTGGACACTTCTGCGAGGAGCAAAGAAGCTGCTTGCGCGCCAACGCCAGCGTAGCAGTAGCTTGTGCACATGAAAGAGCATAAAGCGGACAATGCGAGCATCAGCATGGGTTAAAACATGGACGATTCTGCATCATCAGCTTACAGGAATACGCCAAAGAATTCACCTGCATATTGTCCAACCCAGTCTGGTTTGACCTTCTGCCATCTTTCGTACCAACCTATATCCGGAAGATAACGAAAGTCACCCACCCGTTTTAGAAAGTCGACCGAATTGCGTACCGTAGCGCCTGTATGGAAGGTCGCAGGTGTATAGATCATGATTGCGGTCCATAATCTTTACAGAATAGCTGAGGGGGTACGTGTTGAGGGTAGACGAAAGTGGTGCGCAGAAGGACTACACTCACGGGAGCTCATCTCTGGACGTGGCCTTGTCGATACTTGACATCGCGGACGATCTGGCAGCTGGGGTTCAAAGCTGGTTGAAGAAAGGCTACGGGAAGTGGTACTCTTATATCCGTTATCTAGATCCTCTGAACGATGATGTTGCAGGGGCAAACGGGCTTTCATGTTGGAGATTGGGAAGCCGGACTGAGGTCAACCATGGCAAATAACAGCTCCCACCGCAATGCTCGCGTGGAAACGATGTAGGAGGACAGTGGTTCATGCTAGTGAGGGGGTAGGTATAATATTAGATCCGACATGAGTGAAAGCCCATCGCGAAGTTGCGTCACTTTGCTTGTGATCCTGAAGGGCCTTCAAAAAGACGAGCAGCGGTTGTCATCTGGACGACAATACCGCGGGGAATGAATGACAGCCTATATCGCAGCAAAGTTTTTAACCAGAAGTGAAGAACGAGAGACTTGGACTCCGACTACGGATCTTTGACAAGGTGGTGAGGTGAGGGAAGCCATCTATAAATAGTTCTTACCATGGGAATCGACCGCCAGAACCGGATCCATAACAAGCGCATTAATTGCTTTCTTCCCACTCATAATTAAATATTGCGCATCCGGGGTCTTGGTTTGTCTTGGCGGGGCGTATCGCAGATAGCCGTGGCAATGAGTTTGCCGGGGCGTACAATCCCATTCATGTCTCAGATGCTCAGGAACTTGATAATCTGCGTGAACCAAATCCCTGCAGAGGTGAAGGCAAGGTTCCATTGCGATTGGGTGCCATTGTCCCTAAATACCCATGAGAAAGCGTAGACTTTATTCGTCGACAGGGGTCGTAGGAAATGAAACGTGAACCTACTGGGAAGCTAGCCGCTGACGGGCTCAAAAGGAAAGCCTGTCTAAGGTACTGAGCAGAAACAAGGGTTGAAGTGTCAGAAACGATCGGCGATCGTTACCGTTGTGCATTCAGCCTCAACCCTCGAGAGACTAATGATGCGTGAAGGCCGGTTAAAGGCGTCCTGCATGACGTAGGGGCTACCCCTCAGCCGCTGATCCAGTCTCCAGACATAAGAAACCTTCCCCGTCCAGCCAGTGGACAATGAAGTGTCGGATCTCGAAGAAATTCAACATAAACGGAGGGTCCCTCGTCACGGTGAACACCCACAGGCATCTACTTGGCATTCATCGGTCGGAAACATTGCTCATAAGATAACGGAACGGAAGAGACTTGGAGACTTGCGCCATTCCGAACCCCCTGACCTTTAGGACGTTCAGTAAGGCCCATGGCCAGTTTCTGCATTATAGAACAACCTTTAAGACGCGAACTACCGAGTCTCCAGAAATGGCGCACGTTGACCTACACATCGGGGTTCACAAGTCAGGCGATGACCGAGAACTTGGAGTATGAACGGTGTCCGCAGGTCGATACTGGTACCAACGGCACCAACGGCCTGAGCTGCGCTTGATGGCGATGTGAAGACGATACTTGTATGTTCGTTGCACATATATTTGTACTACTAGTCGAACGTGGTGAATTAGTAGAAGTCCGGTTCGGCACTGCATCCATTGGAGACCATGAACAAAGCGGTGCATATTGAGTCGAGTTGATTGGGCATCCATAATAACAAGGGGTTCTGGGTCAAAATAGTCCCGGGTGATACTCCAATGGAACCCAGAAGAGAGGCTGACCATCGGAGGTTGTCATCTGGCCGTCATCATGAAGTATGGAATCATCAAAAAACATCGGTGCTTCTTCGCCAGCAACCACATTTCAATTCCCGAGGCTACTGGTTTCCGACAGGATCAAAGGCTGCTGGTCCATTGACGCATCCGACGTACAATCCCAAATTCGCAGCGTTTGGTCGTCGGAGCCAGAGACAACATGAGTGCCGTCGAGGGAAAATGCAACCGAGAAGATACCGTAGATGTGTCCTTGCAGACTTGCCGATTGGTGCACCTGACACGGCATTCCAAATCCGAACGGTCTTGTCGCCAGAGCCTGAAACAATGCTAGTGCCGTCGGGAGAAAAATGAAACCGAAAGCACATTGGAAGTGTGTCCTCGCAGAGGAGAGCCGATTAGTGCACCTGACATGGCATCCCAAATTCGAACGGTGTTGACCCGAGAGCCTGAGACGATGCGAGCGTTGTCGGGGGATTAAACTGACGTGGCACCCGTGCAGGTCGCCGATGGGTGCACCTGACACGGCATCCCAAATCCGAACCGTCTTGCCCCAGGAAACAAACCTGAGATAATGTGAGTGTCGCCGGGAGAAAATGCAACGGATGAAATGGGCCTAGAGTGCCCACGTAGAGACCTGGCAACTGGTGTACCTAACATAGCATCCCAATTCTCTTGTCCCAAGAGCCTGAGACGATGCGAATATGTGTCTGAGGAGATGTGGTAAGTGTGGCGATGCAGAGTCCCGGGTCTCAATTTTGAATTGTCTTGTCCAGGAGCCTGAAACAACAAGGGGAAAAGGCAATTGACGAGATGTGAGAAAGTCCCTGAAGAGGTCCCCCGATTGGTGCACCCGTTACGGCATCCCAAATTCGAATTGTCGTCCCCGGAGCCTGACGCAATGCGAGTGCCGTCGGGCGAATATACAGCCGAGAAGACCTTGTGAGTGTGTCTTTGCAGAGGCTTGCTAATTGATGCGTCTGACATGACATCCCAAATTGAATAGTGCCTAACCAGATCGGAGTGCCGTCTGGAGAACATGCAGACGCCAGCAGCCCGTCAGCGTCCAGCAGCAGAGGCTCACCAATAGGCTGCACTAACATGACATCACAAATTCAACTGTGTTGTCAGTGTGAGGCAACACGAATACTGTCCTGCGAAAATGCTACTGGGAGCCTGAGACAATGCAAGCACCATCGGGAGAAAACGCAAATGAATTGACGGTGTGAGATTGGCCATGTATAGGCTCGCCAATTGGCGTGCCTGGCACGGCATCCTAAATTCGAACGGTCTTGTCCTCGGAACCTGACGCAATGTAAGTACCGTCAGGAGAATATGCAACCGACCAGAATGCCCTCGTAGAGGCCCGCTGATTGGCGAGCCTAACACAGTGTCCAAGATGGCAACTGTATGGTCAGAACGGCTCGTAATGATGCAAGTGCCATCGGGAGAAAACGAAACCGACGAAGCACCGCGGTAGAGTACTGGTCCTTGCAGGGGCTCGCAGATTGGTGCACCTGACAGGGTATCCCAAATTCGAACTGTCTACATGCAGCCTGAGACTATGCGAGCGCCATTGGGAGAAAATGTACTCACACCACCCAGTCAGAATGCCCTTGCAGGGACTTTCCGATTGGTGCACCAGACATGGCATCTCAGATTCGGACTGTCCTGTCTTCAGAACGAGTGCCATCAGGAGAAAATGCAGATCGACGGCATCGGAATGCCCTCACAGAGGGTTCCCGATTGGTACACCTGACACGGCATCCCAAATTCGGACTGTTTTGTCGTGGGACACCGAAACAATGCGAGTGCCATTGGCAAGCAAAATGAAATGCACATGAAGTGTCTTTTGAGTGATCGATGGATCATGAGCCGTTGCTCCCTTGTGCGTGTCGCAGGACAACGGATGCAGCAGATGAAAAGGGCAACGCTGAAAGATAGATGTGTAGCATGCTCTAAGCCATGGGGTACCCGAAGGCGTTGAGAAATCAATGCCTCTGAGATGATAGCATCAAGCCCGTGGTCATATTTCTATGAAACCAAATTCAGTCATTGACCAGCACGGAACAGGAAATGGCAAATATTGGTCCAACCAGTCGCCTTGTTTAGAATCCCGGGTAACATATTCATCTGGTCCTTGGCACTGAACACTTCAACCCAGTATAGAAGTCGACAGGCAAAGAAATCTCTACCTGTATCCGCTAGGGGATGCGAGCCCACTGACCCATATTCGAGATGCTCCGCCCAATATTGACTAGCATACATGAGTGCCGGCGTTATTGCTTGATCAACGCGCTCCATAAATCCCTCGATCTCTTTGTTCCGTTTACGCGATGTCTCGATGCCGCAGATGTTGAACTTGAGTTCTTCTTGCATAAATTGGAGACAACGGGATGCAAGATGAAGATGATGAGCAGATGTAATAATGTACCACTTTGGATCTTGGCATCTTTTGCGGTTACAAAGAAAGTCGACGAAAGACGCGTGTGTGTAGAACCAAATAAGTCGCCCGCCGTCACCTTGCAACAGTGCTGTAGCCGCGAGAGCACACCCTGCACATTGTCAATCGATAGCCCTAGCAGACGGCTAAGCTGCTCACGCGAGACGATTAGGTACCATGGATGACTTTGCCAGTGTCGTCATAGGAGTCGAATGGACGAGTAACCGTGACGCGATACAAGTCGTCCATCCTGGCGTGTGACAGGCAATGGGCTGATTCACTTAGAACCTTCTTCAACCTTTCTTTGGGGAAGTCGGATTCGATGAGGCGGATGGTTGTAGTTGCTCATATGAAAAGGTCCCCGGAAAGAGTGACGAGCGGCACCATCACCTCCGCACCCGGCCAATTGGGCGGTGGACGGCGGTTGCGTATGTATTGATGTCGCTAAAGAGAAGTTTCTGGAGAAACAGCTTAATGTCGAGTGATGGTGACTTGTCACCCATTGCTGTACCGAGCAAACAGGGATTCAGGCATGGAGGCGCGGCGTGCGTGTCAGGCTCGTCTCAGCTAGCTATTAATAACTGGAGGACTTTTGGGAGATTCAGGAGAGACGTTGCGCAAAGGAGCGATGAATTGGTGGCGAGCGATGTGTCTGCAGTCGGAAGCATCCAGTTCCAATTCAATTGTCGTTGACGAAAATCCAACAGCATTTCCTTTCATGGGGAAGGCCAGCCCCCTTTCTCCTCTTGTTGTTTCTCATCCACTGCTTGCCTTCCCCTTCACATATGCTGTGAGATGGGTTGTGCGCAGTCTTCGAAAGCCGATCGTTTGGCAAAGGCTCGTTAGTACCGCTGTTGCGTGTTCAACTCCCTTCTGGATTGCAGATTAGACCAACCTACAGTAATGCGCCAGGCAACGATGACATTGAGGATCAGCTCAAGCGCGACCTTGCCAATTCCCGTAAGGAGATTAAGATACTCCTCTTAGGCGCAAGTGCATCAGGCAAAGTGAGCCTGTCGCCCTTCCCATGTTGACCTTGATGTCTGATTCAGAGTCGGTCTAGTCCACCATACTTAAACAAATGAAACTAATTCACCATGGATCATGCACGAAGCAAGAGCGGGACTCTTACAAGAGGATTATTGTCTGTGCAGCTTCGTTGTGATATCCCAGCTTTGATCTCAAGGCGATCAATTTATGCAGTACTCGAATATTGTTGAGTCCATGAGGGCTATCCTCGAAGCCCTGCCCTTTCTAAGTATTGGTATTGACCCCAGCAATGATGGCCGCCGGGGCATTATCATGGGCCGGCCCGCCGAGATTGAGGGCGAAACTCTCCACCCTGACATCGCCGATGCCGTTCGTGGCTTATGGAACGATCCAAATATCCGTGAAGCCGTTCGCCGCTCTCGGGAATTCCAGCTCATCGACTCTGCGGTCTAGTGCGTCAAGATCCTTTCTTCAGCGTTTCTTTGTTCGTTGCGCCCGTGAAGGACTAACGATTCCCGCCAGTTATTTCGATTCCATTGACCGTATAGCACATCCACGCTACGTTCCTTCCGATCAAGATATCCTTCGCTCGCGGGCGAAAGCCCCCTTTATCACTGAAGTGACATTCATCAAACGTGATTTAAAGTACAGAATTTTCGATCTTGGTCGTTCACCATCAAATGAAAAGAAATGGATTCACTACTTTGACAATGTCGATGCATTGATCTTCTTGGTCCCTCTCGGTGCATATGACGAGATGCTTAACGGAGATAGGAGCTTTGTAAGTCCGTGCCGCCATATTTGGTAGCACGCTTTCATTGCTGCCTCTTGATGTAGAACCGAATGCAGGGTGAACTTGCCCTCTTCGATTCCATCTGCAATTCGAGACGGTTCGTCAGGACACCCATTGTAAGTGTGGAGGGGCTGAACAGTCAGGTTCCAGGATTCTAATCTTTTTAACATCCACAAGTTTCTGTTCTTCAACAAGATCGACTTGTTCGCCCAAAAATTACCGGTCACTCCCCTTTCTGACTTTTTCCCAGATTACACTGGTGGCACAGAGTGAGCCTCAGCGCCAATGATTCGTTCTGCTTCGTGATCGACACCCCTGTTTCTCCAGCTATGCCTGCGCTTGTAATTATTTCGAGCGCCGTTTCATGTCTCTCGACCGAACCGCATCGAAACAAATTTACGTCCACTACACGTGCGGGATCGACACGGAACAGATTTCATGTATGTTACCATCCATCTGACTGTGGTTGGCGATCACGGCATGCTGACATGATCCCGTCCGATTACAGCTGTCCTCGATGCCATCCAAGACACGATTCGGTCGTATCCCCACAACTTTGGGTTTTCGTAACTGTCTCGTGTTCATCCTATAGCTCCCTGCTCCTTTCAAGCTTGTGTCTGGGGCGGCGTCTTGCTGGTGGGATTCTGAAGCAACGCGTGTTATATTTGCTTTTGGCTGGTGGAGATTATATGTGATCTCAATCGTTAATTCCGCTCCCTGTGCCCCCCCCGTATACCCCTTGCTTTCAACTTCATATGCATCTCGCCGTTGCAATCATCAAATGAGTATTGTATTTTGATCGGCCTCTTGCATCATTGCCGTGAGTCAGTTCCGCAATAACCGGGATGGTCGTGAGATGACTCACTTGAATGGCGGGATCGCGTGGACTCTTAACACGCGCATGTACTCGCGGTTGACTCTTCTATGATATGAGGGAGAGTCATATCAGTCTATGTGTCTGTAGGTTAATGTAGATATGCAGTCACGCATCCTACCCGCCTCGCTGCTGTCTGCTCAAGGTTCACTCTCGTATCATGCGGTCGCCCCGACAAACTATTCAAACTGCTTTCGATACACAGACCTCAGCTTCATGAAACCCGCCTCTTCATCGTTTGATCGGAAGTGCCCTTGACTCTGGTTCTTGATGCGCGGATGATTGACATATCTCACTCCGTTGATCCTCCGATACGCGCTACTAGAGATTGTGATTTGCGACCCATATTTCTCTGGGGCGAATCGTATCATATACAGTGGGCCCACGCCCGGCGTTGGCTGCGGACCAATGCGTTGATACCTGCGGGTCCGTTGCGTGTGGGGCTCCGGTATTGCCAGGTTTATTACATTGCTAGATCCGTTTGGGGAAATGAAGTCCGCAGTTACTACAAGGAGCAGGCACATGCATTGCTGCACATGGGCGAATCATTGAAATTTAATTCTGATATTGACAGTGTATGGACCAAGACAGTTGACAGCTCGCCGCCACCAGACGGCGTTTATAGCAAAGTTACATACGCGAAGCCGTTGATTCAAAGAGTGAAAGTGTCCAGTGACCCCACTTGTTGAATATATAAAACCAACAGTTCGCCACCTGCGGATAACGGATGACTACGAATAGAATGGACACTACGAGGGTAACCGAATCACGTGTGGAATCGCGTGCCACATCAATCATCATTGCATCAAATGCACCGCCCACGGACAGCAGACGGCGATCAGCAACGGAGAAATGTCCTCGAAGCCTCGTAATTCATACTCAAAAGCCTTCTCAACGGAGGCGGTGAAGTAAGGAAGCATCTAACAGCTTCCGCTGTCGCACCCGCCGCTCCCCCCACCGTAACCGCCGCCGTAATTGCCACCGTAACTCGGTGTTGTTGTATAGTAGGACGGCATCGTCTGAGTCGCCATCGGCGGGGCGGTCCCCGTTCCCCACATCGGCCACTGATTTCCACATTTCTGCAGACAGCCAGCGAGCGCAGTGTTGGTCACGGTTTGCGTGGAGGTCATGGTTTCTGTTGATGTCATGAGCATGGTGGCGGTCGATGTAACGATATCAGTCATGGTGATGTCCATGGTTTTTGTCTTGTCCATTACACTCGTTGTCACGTAGACTTTCGTGTACGTGGTAGGCTGCAACTGAGTGTATGTCTAAACAGAATGGTAGATGAAGTCAGCGATATTCCAAGTGTGACCAGTGCGATTAAGTTCTCACCACTGTCATGAAGTCAGTGACAGTATCAGTTTTACGGACAGTCTCAGTGTCGGTCATGGTCTAGAGATCAAATGCATCAGAGGCTTATCACGAAGAGTCCATTGGTGAACGATTCACCTGAGTATCTGTGGTGGTCATGACATCCGTCATAGTGTGCTCGATTGTCTTGGTGTTATCGATCACTTCTGTCGAGACGTACACATTGGTGATAGTAGTGGGCTGGACCACCGTCCGCGTCTTCTCAACAGTCATGAAGTCCGTCATGGTCTAAAAGCCAAATCAACTTCAACATAAAAATTTACGAACATACTGGTACGTACCACCGTTGCAAGGCTGACCGAAGTCTGAGTCACGGTATCCGTAACGGTACTCGACTTCGTGTGCTCAATGGTTTTGGTCTGGAACACAGATATTCTCAGTCTATATGGCAAATGTCACTCCACACACCGCCCACCTTATCAATGACTTCAGTTGAGACATAGACCGAGACGTAGGTCGTCGGCACCAACTTGGTGTACGTTACCGTGTTGGTCTCGAAATCGGTGACGGTCGCCGTCTGCGTATCTGTGACGCTTGACGTGTAGACATTCGTCTTAGTCTCGGTTGCGGTGAATGTCTTTTCGACAGTCTTGGTCTACAACGCGCGACGAAATGAGAATATAGTCCTGTGCGTGTGGAATTCGACCTGCTGACCTTGTCGATGATCTCAGTAGAAGTCCAGATACGAGTGGTCGGCACGAAGTCGGTGTAGGTCTTGAACTCCACATCTGTCTTCGTCTTCGTGTCTGTTTCAGTTTGTGTGTAGGTGACGGTGACGGTGTCATGGACGGTCTCCGTCTTCGTCTCCGTCATCGTCACGGTCTTATCACCACCTCCGTAGTTATTGTTGTAACACATAGAATTGTATCCGTACTTTCCATCATTGCTATTAAACGCCAAGCTAAGTGAACATTCCGAACGAGACGACAGCTGGAAGTACGCACTTGATAATAATGGTGGTCTGAGCATAGCACCCATTATTCGTGTAAGAGTTCCAGCTCTCGGGTTTACAACTACCGTCGGATCCCTTCACGTAGCCGTAGCCACAGTCTAGACTCTTGTAGCCACCTCCCGTCATGACGCTGTACGGCATGTCTGATAAGTACTGGTATGATGGGTACGATGGCATGCCGGTGGGTGAGGATGCTGGCGGTGCGGATGGTGAAGAAGATGTAGACGCTGGGGTGGTTTCAGCTGGGGAGGGGTCGGATACCGAGCTACCAGGCGTGGGGGTCGTCCCTGTGGGCATGGGCATGGGCATGGACATGGACATGGACGATTCGCCTACGACAAGTTGGGCGCGCGCTGCTCCGGCCAGAACGAGGCCGGCGACAAAGAAATTAACGAGCATGTCGAATGGGGAACGAAGGGGTGAATGGGATCCGGAGAACGAAAGAGAGGTGTTCAGCAAAGAAAAAAAAAGCGATCTACGCTTGAGCAATCAAGAAGAGCCCGTAGGGAAGGGAACGAAGAAGAACGAAGAGAAACGATGGGCGCAAGCGTCCAGCCAGAGGGGGGTCGACAGTGGGGGAGGGAGGGGTGACTCTGCACCACCTCATTGATCAGGTCTAAGTAGTCTCCAGCCGCCTGAACTTGATGGAATCACCAAATCAACAAGCGGATCCACATTAACTTTGTAAACGATCACTCTCGTTGCTACCCCCAGTTCAGGGTCAAGCCATGATCATCTTTTAGGAGAGGCTGGCGCTACGGTGGCACATCAGACCTAGTGGGATGCACCACCAGGCTGAAGATCTTATGTTGCAGTTGAACAGCGTTGGACTCAGCCGGGAGAAACGTGACCATCAAATCGTCACCGACGTTACAATGTTACGTAACATTGCAGTGCTTTGTGCAAGCCCTGCACGTGGCAACGACCCAAAGAGTCACAAAGATATATTGACGCGCCCATATATATGCAACTATGCTTTTACTTTGGCGGCATGAATTTGCTCGGCACAGTGAGCACGCCCCAGTCTGAGTGGCAATCAAGGAGAATCTTGAGGGCATTGCGTGCTCGCACACGCGTAATATCTTCCGGGGGTGCTGTGAGACGTGTTTCCAGTTGCGGAGGTTTCTCGGCAAATGGATATGGAAGGAACTGCGAAATCAATGGAATAAGTCAAGCAGTATCCCAACAACGGCCCCTCAGATGAGAAGGCCGCGATCGTAAGATAGCTCACCTTGTGTAGATATTCGTAGGCAACGAGGGTAAACCCAAACTGCGGACTGCTCCGTAAGACGCGAGCCACACCACCCTTGAATAACGCCCTGGAACCTTCCTCCCGAACTGAATTTCCGAAACACAAACAGACGGCAAACGTCAATCACCTATATGAATGACGACGAGGCGATCAATATTGCTCACGGATGGTGACTCCGGCGTGAGTCAAGCCTCGGTACACGGTTTGGCCCTTTCGGGCTTCAGATTGCAGCCGTGTCTTAATTACATCCGCCGGCGTAGTCAAGTATGCTGCCGGCATGCCACTGTTACCAAAAGACATAATCCATCATTATGATCGACGCAGGGCTAAGGAACTCACGCTATTGCTGCGGCAGACAAAGTCTCCCAGAATGAAAGTTTCTTTCCATTGTAACCCTCACCAAACAGGTCCTTCTTAAAGTGCCAATATGCTGGGAAATAAATAGCAGAGAATGGAATGTCGCGGAGAAGGCATGCGCTTGCTCCTTTGTAAAGTCCCACAAGGCCCAGCTGTCGTATAATGTGAACTGCGCCTCGAGGGACAGCTCCTTCCGCTTTGGCAGCCTCGCCTTGCATTTGCAGTCGGATTTTTCTATATCTATTGTCAAATTGTGACAAACTCAATTGCAGATGTGCACTCTTACACAATCTCGAGCGGATTCGTGAATATCTGAAAATGATGACTGTTGACACGCCAAGACGATGATCCTAAAGAAATCACGAAACTCACCACTTGGCACCCTCCCGCAGTTCCACCAGCAAGAAGTTCCCATGGCAAAGTGATCCGGCCAGTTTCTGGGTCTGATGCATAGCCACGGACGAGGTCATTCACAGTGAGCTTAATTGCCTTTTCAGGAGCGACGCCCTACGAAGTAACCAACGGAGCTTATCAAACCAGCCTGTACCATACAACCGGTTACTTGCCACTAGCTGGGGCCCAAGTCCACGATAGAAACCAAGGGACCCTTCATTTCTAAACACCTTCTGTGCGCAATCCCAGCTGTTCTTATAGAGCAACTGCCCGACAACAGCACTCCGCTGATTTTGCATCCGTGTCTGGCGGTATGCCGGCAAATGAGTGATTCCGTGCCGTGAAAGTACGACAATTCACTCACTTTAACTGATTAAAACGAGAATCAAGATGGCAACACAACATCAGATGCAATCAATTCCATCTATGGCGAAAACGTGTCGCACCAAGATCAATTGGATATACCATCGTCGCTCCAACAGAACCAGCAATACCGCCAAGACAGAAATTATATGCCGAATGCAAAAAGCCGCTGAAGAAGGAAGTTTGCGCTCGCTGTGATTGCGGTAGCGAGGGTGCTGTTGACACTCCAAATGGCTTCCATCTTGGGTCCAACAATGCAGCAAAATCGACAAGCGCAAGGCGTTTTTTTACGCCTCCACCAGCGAAATGGAAGATAATAGATGCTTCCATTGGCGTAAAGAGTGAATAGCGCGTGGCGGATGCGCAATGATTGAGGAAATCGTCTTGGTCGATACGACCATCTTTGGATTTAGTGGTAGCCTCACGAATAATACGTTCTAAGATGTCCATTGCTAGGGTGGATAAGTGAGGCGTTATCAATCGTGCGGAAGACGTGTAGCAGCCTCTTACATCGAATCACATTGTGGAAAGCGATGACTTCAGAATATGATACACCGGCACCAGGATTTAGAGTGCACAGTGTTGGTAATTTTTCTATTATACCATCAGATAGTTTATGTCCTGCAAGTTCCTGAGGGGAGGGACAAATTGCTTAATGTCTGTGGACGACGGATGTGGAATATGCAAAGACATACTAGGATAATGCGTTTGAACTGGTCCGGTAATATGAAGCCATCAAGGTTGGTATCCAGATACTTGAAGGCTTGTCTAAGTCGTTCGCCCTGTAAACCTTTCATGAGTTGCGTGAACTCGTTATCTGAACAGAATTTTATGTCAAAACGTGGTCTCGAACAGCATTCACAGAACATACACCCTAAGACGTGGTCAACCCCACGTTTACCAAGATGAAGCTTCAGCCAATCACTGTCGAAGCTGAAAGGGATACTGTTGGGACCAAGGTTTTGAGAGAACACGTTTTGAAATTCATCCGCCGAAATATTGCCAGAGCCGTCGCTGCGAAGACCAAACAAGATGAGCAATAAGAGCCATCAAGGCGGGCGAACATCAACATACACATCGAAGTATTGGAAGGCGATCCAATACTCCGCATCTGGACGGTTCAAAAGCGTCTCGAAAATGTAAAAGTCATCCCACGAAACACGCCCTCTCTTCGCGCGATCTGCGACTTTAAACAGGATCCCATATTGTGTTCGCTGTATCCGGTCGTCGTCCCGGGGAGCGATGGCACTCACGAAGGACTCTTGGTCTAAGTACCTGCATAAAAAGCGGCCACAAATTAATTAGGAACAGGGTCATGCGCGGCTTCAGCGAGAGCGAAACACACTTAACGCCATCAACCTCTTTGGCATAAGTTTCGAAAGTCTTACGCCACCGAGTTGTTTCGGGCTGTAGGGTGCTCAAAGCAGCGCGGACGCTGCTCACAGCTGAAGCTGCTGCAGACTTCGAGGTGGATGGCTCCGAATCATTATAGACTACGCTCCGCCTTGGGATCGACCACACCATTCTAATCACGTCTAAGGAAGGAAGGAAGGAAATAAACTGTTCGCGAAAGGCGGACAAGTGTGCTGTGTTGATGCAAGTGGAGAAACGAAAAAAGATTGAATTCGGCGCTAAAGCGACCGGCACCGACCATAGAGTCGGGATTTCTACGCGGCGAAGCGCAGACTAAACAAAAACGACGTAAAATATCTATCAATCTCTGCCTAAGCGTTGCTTGAGCCAGGATACCAGTTCGTCTCGCTTCACCTTCTCCCCGTCCGAGTTCCCCGAGGCATCCTTGCCCTTCTGCTCTTTCACGCGTATAAAGCCCTCCTTCAGTTCATCAGGGCCGATGATGACAGCGAAGGGGACTTGCTCCTTGTCCACCACTTCGAACTGCTTCTGCAATTTCGGTCTCTCCTTGTACATGAACTCAGTCTATGAATGCGACACTCAGCGCATAAACCATTTACCAATGCACACAGGCGCACCTTAATGCCAGCATCCCAAAGCTCTTTCGCGACTTGCATCCTCTCAATCAGGAGGCCATCGCCAACACTGATGACATACGCCTGCGTCTCATTCTTCCTCCCTTTCGCGGTGAGACCGGCAGCCACGGCTTTCTCCCGCTCCTTTTGCATGAGTATTGAGAACACACGCTCCACCCCAACACTAACGCCGACGCAAGGTATACTGCCCTTGGTCGAGGCATCAGACGACGCAGCAGAAGCGAACATGCCTACGAGTTCATCGTATCGGCCACCTGCTGCTATGCTTCCGACGCCGATTGTTGATTCGTCGACTTCAGGTTCCCCTTCTGCGTCGACTGCCGGTATCTTGTCTTTCTTTTTTCTAGACTTTGGCGGTGCTGATGCGTTACCGGGCGCAGCGGCTGGGATAGCCGCAGCCGGCAGCGGTGGCGCTGAGCTTTCAACTACCGCTTCATATATGACACCAGTGTAGTAATCAAGCCCCCTGGCTAAGCTGAGGTCGAACGACATCTGACTGCGATGATAAGTGCACATCTCAGCTTGATGGGCCAGGAAACCGTACCTTTGACGTTATCCCGAACACATCTAAATATCTAAATAGCATTCTCATGTCGTTGATTCCGGCCGTGGCTGAGACATTTGATGCAAGCTTAGTTTTTTCGAGCTCAGTTAATAGTTCCGGTCCGCCTTGAGGACTCGTCGTTGGCACAAGCGCGGTGGCTGTCGAGAGCAACTGAGCAACCTACCTTTGAGCTTGACAAACTCGCCTATTTGATCTGCTACATCAGGGTCCAACCCCTTGTCTTCCGTCATTTCTCTTCTAACCTCGCTCCAGGGGGACTAGGGCAACAACAGTCTATTGTAGCGTAATTGGGGCGGATTAATCTCGCACGCACCTTGTCCAGCTTGTCGACAGCAGATGATATTGTCCTTATCTTGTTTGTAGGGACTCCGCAGACCTCGAAGATCCCGTCCAGGATTTTACGGTGGTTGATCTATACCCAAGGACCTCAGTGCGAGCTGGTTTGGCAGGATGAATAATGCCGGACACCTTGACGGTGAAGTCACCGACCCCTAATGCCGTGAGAGCTTCACAGAGAATGAGCAAAGTCTCCGAGTCTGGAAGCATTGGATCAAAAACGCCAGCAATATCGAAATCCTGTCATGCAGGATTCGTTGAATTTATGGGCGAACAATTTCACGCTAGACTTACGCATTGATAAAACTCTCGCATGCGACCCTTTGTCATAGCAGGTGCATCCCGACGGTATACCTTGGCAATATGATATCGCTTCATGGCGGGATACTGAGCGCCGTTCATAGCAAGGAACCGCGCAAATGGTACCTGGGAGGATGAATATTGAAACAGGTTAGCATGTAAAAGACAGCACGTGGAAGGAGGAGCGTACGGTGAGATCGTACCGTAAGCTACAAAGCTCCCCTCCCTGATCCTGTAGATCATAGATGAGCTTGCTGTCTTCACCGTACTTCCCAGCCAATATTTCTTTTAGTTCAAACACCGGGGTGTCAATTGTGCAACCGCCATGGGCTTTGAAGACACGAGTGAGTGTATTGAATATGTGCTCTCGGACACCCATTTCCACCGGTGTCCAATCGCGAGTTCCCTGGATGTACGTGAGGGATGAGACCGCGTTCATACTTCATACGGGCGCGCGCGTCACCTTTGGCGTTTTCAGGTTCAAACGTGGACCTTTCTTCGATGCATCGTCCTTCCCATCGGCTGCAAGTACCGCAATGCGCTTGTTGATGTCGGCCAACTTTGCCTGTTGTTCCTTGATGAGAGAATCGTCGGCTTTCTGGGCCCTCAGCTCTTTGATCTTCGCTGAGATCGCTGGTATAGATGCTCGCAAGGCATCGACATCAGACATGTTAAAGTGGCAATTTCTGGCGATGTTCAGATCAGGAGATCGGAAAGTATATCTTGGGAGTCGAACACGATGAGTGAATGCTTTGAGCATTCACGCGTGACTGACTCCGCCCAAGTGAATGGGGAAAATGTGACGGCGAGCGTGACACGCGCCGTTCGCGAGCTGCATAGCCCAGCAGTAGAATGCTCGGGAATCTTTTACGGATAGAAAGAGGAATCAGAAATACACCTTTTTTAAAGCTAAACCAGCCCGCTGCCATGTCGTCTCCTCGTCTTGACATCTCGCCCCCAGTGCATCGACTGAAACCAGGCGAAGATCTTGATCCAGCTGTGTTTACGCGCTCTATACCGGTCCTAGCTGCACGAATCCATGCGTCACAGACAACTGCTATGACGAGGAACAACCCAATCAAAGGGCAAGTAATTCAATGACGGGAACTCACTGGGTTGCTTACGACCCAGCCCGTAGATAGGTTTCTATTAAACATACCGAAGATCAAAGCCGTAGTCTCTGACCCTGAGAGTGAAGAAAATCGCCTAGTATTACTGCGGGTCTCCGAACCAAGTCTGTCCGCTAAGTTGAAATTTGATGTCTAATCCGTTTGACCTCCTGATTAAGGTCACCTAACCTCCGAGGCGAGAGAATACCTGGATGCCCACTCCGAGAACCTCGTACCATACTGTGTCCGACTTGATTATTCATATTGGACATCGGGTACGCACAGAGGATTTCTCTTCACGTCCCGTAATTGACTGTTCTTCTAGATGAGATACTTCAATCAACCCTGCCGGCGGAACTCCTGGAAGAATCACCCACCTCATTTACCATCACTGGTCATATCGGTCCGTCCCCCACTCGTTCGACGTAGGCACACACGACACTCATATCAATGACACAGCGCATTTCAATCTTCGTGAGGAATACCTGCCGTGGAAGCATCTCATTGGACGAATAGTTCTCGATGTTAGTGTATCACAAACATATTCGTTCTCTTCAGGGATTATTTTCAACGCCGTTGACAGAAAAACAAAAACCTCCGGACGGTTGTCAACAAATTGGATAATATTGACACTGAATTCCGCTTCTTTAGTATGGAAGTACTTGCAGGGGAACCTGACTTTGTTGTTGACTTGGTGTGTATCCAAGTCACTCATATCATGATACGCCATGGACACATCAAGGGTGATTTTAATTCAACTCCTAACTATAGAGCGAGTCCAATTGCCGTTTCCGCTTCGACTTCTCCCAAGTGTACTGGAATTCACGCCTACATTCAGAACATGAACGTCTTGTAAAGTTGTTCAAGCCGGCAGACGTCGTTGCCGATGTGTTTGCTGGTGTCGGACCTTTTGCCATCCCCGCAGCCAAGAAGGGGTGCGCTGTATTCGGGAACGATCTCAACCCTAATAGCTCGAAGTACATGCAATCGAATGCCATAGACAACCGGGTAAGTATATTCAGCCGCATCCCAAGTATGCCGCTTATCGTACACAGGTTGAATCTAGAATTCGTGTCTCTTGCACCGATGGAGGCGAGTTCATACGCGATGTGGCGCACAATTCGTGGCATTCCCCATTTCCATCAATTGCCTGGCCCGTTAAGACTCCCCGACAGCTTCAGAGGGAAGACAGACACCGTCGCAATGTTGCCATGTCTGTGAAGAACTCTCGCAACAGTCAAGACACCGAGCAGCCATCCCCTGAGGAGACGTCGTCAACACTGACACAAAACACACCCTTGCCCGCTGCGAGGCGGCGAATTGATCATTTTGTCATGAATCTTCCAGGCACGGCGATAGAATTCCTAGATGCTTTTCGAGGATGCCTGTCGTCGATAAAGGATGAACCCGAGTTTGCGGACATATATAAGACGATGCCGCTTGTTCATTGTCACTCTTTTACACGCGAGCTTGAACCAGAAAAAGCAAAAGCCGAACTCCGTCAGGTAAAGTACCGCCGCGACTTATAGCGGCACATGCGTGACTTAATGCTTTTTGTTGCTCATTTGCCCAGCGCGCAGAAAATTCGTTAGGTGGAGCAATCACCGGAGAGATAGTGTACTACTTTGTGCGCTCTGTGGCACCTAAGAAAGACATGTGGTGTATTACATTTACCCTCCCTCGGGATCTCGCACTTTCTTGAGTTTTTGCTCGCTCGTCGATTTCAACGTAGTACATACGGCAAACATGTTAATGTAAGAGGCAAATCACAAGTCACTCCCCGGCATTTGACTCAATACCGAAGATTAATTGCGGATGATCCATGCGGCGGAATTAAACATCGCTCTCTCCATGAGGAAAGGCACATTAATGCCACATCGCGTATTCTGTGAAGTGAATGTACCGGCAAGCATGACATGCTCGAGGAATGTGCCTCCTTGAATTTCAACTGAACCCGCTCGGAAACGTCCAGAAGTGCGTTGCCATAATTGGGAATGCGCATGTCACAGGGGTTTCGAGCACGGGCAACGGCGGGGTATGAACTCACACGACATAAGTTCTCTCTGCCTGTTCTCTCCTTGCATCCTTTGTGTCGCCAAACTCACCCTCGACAGAGGCAAGGATGGTCGGCAATGAGGAACCGTCGAGAAGCGTACCACCCCGAACCACAGTGTTGCGTAGGTCATAGCCCCATATTATTACCAACACCACCAAGATTAGTAAAACTGTGCCCACAAATCCCAAAAATAGCCGGGGAAGGATGCGCAGCCTGGCAAAGGGCAGTGGTTTTGTGCCATCCAGCATAACCGACTCAGGTGTCCACAGTGCCCTCACTGCCCTCACTGCCGTGTCACCCTGCTGTAGTCGAGTTTTCCAAATCTGCACGAGTAGTGCATAGTGTAGCGGTGATGGTGCTGAACTCTCGCTCCATGGAGGCAAGGCCAGTCCCATTTACGATGGCCGAGAGCAACTTGGACAGGATCCAGTCCCTCGCAAAGCAGTTGGAGGATTCGATCAAATCCCAAAAGGCTGATAGTAATCAATTACGGTGACCGAATCAATTGTTGTCGCGCGGCTGACCGAAAGCGATGCTCTTGACGCTCAAGTGATAGGAAGATTGATGCTATCTCAAGCTCGTATGGTACTGCACCGGAGTTTGTGATGGCGCGGAGATGAAGTTGCAGCAAATTTGCATAAGGAACGCAGCGGACGGTGAGAAGCGGCGAGTTGCGTTGTGGACTAGACGCCGTAGTTGTAGCGTTCTATGGCGCCTTGTGTCGGCATGTAATGGTAATGCTCTCATACAGAGACGACAACACTGGTAACAAAAAAAGACGACGGCTTTCCTGCACACGTGATCACGACGCTAGTTCTACATGTAGATCGCGACACTCGTTTCATCAATGTCGCCCCCTTGATG
>Ga0307508_10001665_pt1 | contig 24686 bp, 28 predicted proteins | sample 9_EM_MG_FD_203089 | JGI IMG/M metagenome (GOLD analysis project Ga0307508, IMG submission 203089) | Populus trichocarpa ectomycorrhiza microbial communities from riparian zone in the Pacific Northwest, United States - 9_EM | ecosystem: Host-associated > Plants > Roots > Unclassified | place... | reverse complement strand
AGTACAGAAAGAACAGCAAAATATCCCTTCTCACTTCCCCGCTCTTGTGTAAACGTGTCCTCAACAAAACTGTAAAGCAGAAACGCCAACCTAAAGACTGTCTCGGCGCGAGAAGCTTTTCCAACAGGGGATCCTTGGGGAATTCCGGTGTGAGGGGTGCGAGTCTTTATTTATCATTTACTCGCACCCGATCAGTTTACGTCATGGCGAGCCAGAGAAAACCTCTGGATTGAGAAGGAGAAAAGAGTAGGATGAAATTCACTCTGAGCCCGAGAAGCCCTAAAAAGGAGCGAGGTATCTCAAGGAGTTGATAGGCGAAGAGTCTATCTATGCCCATGAGCATCGCACACTTCTCCCCAGGTCTACTAATTCCTAGCACGTTGTGTGCGGCATTTCCTAACAAAACCTCCTCTGGGTGAGTTTTCATCCGTGTTCCTAGGGTGGGGGGAGATTTCCATACAACATTCCTAGGTCATGTGGAATTTAAGCAGACGTCCTATTCAGGAGTTAAACTCCAGCGAATAAATGTGCTTCGGATCCAAAGGTAACTCAAGGCATTGCTCCCCTAGCATGCGTATGAGCATCACATCTTCTCATTAGTACTTTCCCAAAGTAGGGCGAGTTTTAGAGCTTCTTGGGCCCAGCGAGGGGTGCGAGTCAAGTTTCTTTTATTTATTCATTACTCGAATGTGGCCTAACTAACTCATGGCGAGAAAGGAGGAGCGAGTCAAGTTGATTGATATATTTGGGGTTGGTTTCAGTTGACCGAGTGACAGTTCATGGGTCTCTGTGCCTTCTTCCGGTGCATCTGTTCTGATTCTCGTATGCCCCTTTGCCGTCCACCTATCATGAGGCGGGGCTTTGGAATATGTGAAGCCAAAGTCTGACTGGCTGCGATGTTCACGCCTAGTGCCGTTGAAGAACAGGAAGATGGGTTCCATGCTGAAGACAATGGACGATACTCTTGCTCCAAGTCCAAGGAGGGCCGAACGTAATCGTATCAATTAGTCTGGTTCATTCGCCCCCCCTGTGACTCCTGGGGCTTGGACCGGATGGTATAGCTAGTGGGGTAAGTGTTATCTCACAAATACCCATCACCGTCGCCGGTCCGCCCGAAGCGGTGAAGCAGTTTGTCTTCTTCATGCACAAATGCACTTGGTCGTAAATAACTCTGTGTGACAGAGAGTCACTCATCCCGGCTGCGCAACGCACCATGCGAAAAATGATTAAACAAAAAAAAGCTGTGCAACGCCCAATCAACTCATGTAGCGGGGAATGCACCGTGGTACATATCTCAGATGGGAAGTTTGAGCTTCCACCGATCGGCCCCCACCTGTTTTATTTGTAAACCGGCGACACTACCCCGCGACTGAGGGACTTCGGTTGCCCGTCGTCTCGGCAGAAACTGCATACCTACCTCTCGACGTAGATACAGCTGTACTCTTCTTCGTGAACTATATGCGAGCACAACGGAGCCTTCAAATCTCTCGACAGCTACCTCTGCGACTGAAACTCTAACTTCCTATCTTCCATCTCCCAGACGGAAAGGCATCAGCCAGGTTGCCTCAGATGGCGGACAATCGGTTCGTCGAGCTCATCTTTGAGTCCTCAGCTGCCAAATCGACCTTGGAATTCGCATACAAGTCATTAGCCGCGAGTCCACAACAGCTTTTCTCCCTCTTCCTCAGGAGGGACCCGGCAATGGAATTCGCCTCTGCGTTCCCGCTATATGCTAAACGGCTCTCAGACTTACTCTTGAAGGTGCCGGAGCGCTTTAATCAGCTCGGAGCTAAAGAGAAGGAAAAGCTACTATACGAAGAGACAGTGGGCGCCTTCATATTCACCCTGCTCCCGTGGATGCCCAATGATGCTGCCTCCCAGGAAGCTGTGGGGGATATCGTGATGGCATTCGTCCAGACAACGCGACCGGGAAGAGGTGGGACAGAGCTGCTCGGTGCGGAGTTGAAACGCGCCCCCGCGATGCTGAGACGACTCATTTCCAGTGGGCACTTGGCCTCTCATACCAACGAACCGTTCTTCGACAGTCTGGTCTTGGAAAACTGGGAGAGCTGGAGAGCGGTTGCCGGAGAACTTACCGCGAAATGTGGTAAACACCAGCAGGCAACGAGCCGGAAGGAAATGGTCGCATTCATCCAGTCATTTCCTTGCGATCAGTGTTCATCTGGGTCAACCGAGTCTCAGACACTGCTGCGCAGGGCTAATGCACACGGTATCGGCTATTCCACGAGAGCGTTTGAGAACTTGTTGGGGGAGCGGCTGGGGCCATGGAAGATTGTTATTTCGGCGCTTGCGGTCACGTCACTTAAGGAGAACGTCAACGAAGGTACTTACGCTCTCGTCCTCAATGATTCGATCTCTAACATTGGGGCGGGCGAAGACCAGATGAGCCATATACGGCACAGTCTCTTGCAGCTTGCTTCCGGGGAGTGGGCACAAAGCTGCCTGAAACGAGCTCCCGATAGGAAGCCTCCATACCGACTACCAGTGCACATGATTGAGTGCTCCGGGCATGCCATCATGTGGCAGGTTGACGGCGCTTTTGACGAACTATATTACTGCACGATGCAAGTACTGAAAGGTGACATCTCCTGGGACTGGATAGATCGCGCTCAGTATGTGGCTGGCATTGTGGCTAACCATGATATTACTTTCAGTATGGGCGATTTGTACCCTCAAGGTGTGTATATGCGGGTTCCATTATCTGCTCACTGCTTATCGAAGGTGTAGGAGGTGGATGAGATTTGCTATTGGATCGCCAAAGCTCAGCAAGCTTACACTGAGGATCAAATTTCCGCCTGCGATGTGGACTACCCGACCGACCAAATGCGAGTTGTGTTTCCATCGCGTTTCCATAGGACCCCCAACGATTACACCGACTTCACGGTGACGACATCCGATATCTCAAGCAAGCCGGAAAAGTGCGCGATCGAGAGCTCGCCATTATTGGGTATGTAATCACAGCGTCTGTTTAGCCGCTGGAACATTTTCGCTCACTTTGACTGAACCTCTAGGGAAATTCTTTAGCCTCACCACTACTGATTTGGAAAACCACCACCGGGATGCTCTCTTCCCAGTTGATCCGTCGATGGAGGAGGTCCACATCATCAATCACTTCAAGAGTACGGCATTCATCCTAGCTAGAAGCGGGACAGGGAAAACGACGTGTTTGGTCTACAAGCTGGTTAGCAGATATTTGGCTAGTAGAGCTGAAGGCGATGTTCCGGTTCGCCAAGTAGGTTTCACATGAATATTCTGTCACGAAGGGGATTACGGTGGCTGATGATAGCAACGAATTTCAGCTGTTGCTCACTCGTTCGAGTAGGCTCGCCAAAAAGCTCAAGGGCTACACTCAACGGTTGATAGACACTCGACTAGGGACCGCCGGCAGAGACTCGGTGTCCGACGGAGAGCAAAGTGCCAACCCGGACCACGAAGAAGGACGCACCACAAGGGACCTCTTCTCCCTAAAGGAAGAAGCGTTCCCTTTGGTTTGCACATTCGATCATTTTCTCAGACTTGTGGAGAATTCCATCAGGTAGCCATCCTCTCCCAATCTCGAATTGCCCAAAACCAAATCCCATTAATCTAAGTAATCACTCAGGTTGGAAGCCATCAAAAAGAGAGACTATGTAGGAAGGATCTCTGCCGCGGACTTCCACCTAGTCCACTCTACTCTCTTCGAATTGGAATATTGGAAACGCTTTCCCATTACCCTAACCCGCAGAATTCCGAAAGAATTGGCGTTCATGGACATCATGGGTGTGATAAAAGGCACAGCTTCTATGGAAACCAAATTCGAACCACTTTCGCGGGAAAGCTACTGCGGGAAACGATGGAACCTCGCGCCCAACTTCAGTACCGAGGAACGAGACACGGTTTACTCACTCTATGAACGATACGAACGTATCAAGAAGAAACGAGGTGAAATCGACGACGCTGATAGGGTTATGCGTGTTCTTAGAGCGCTTGAAAACTACACTGAACTGCGGGAACAAGTTCTGGGGCTTTTGCAAGAAGTCTATGTGGACGGTATTGACAGCCCTAGAGGTCTCCTTCATTCGAGTATTCTGACATACAATGGCTACAGAGGTACAAGACCAGCGACAAATCGAGATCGAGTTGCTTCTCACTCTTGTTCCCGACCCTCGCGGAATTCACTTTGGTACCATCCTTGTTGACTTCATCTGTGATTGAAGGCTTATGCATCGTCCTCTTTAGCTGGTGATACGGCGCAGTCAATCTCCAAAGACTCTCTTTTCCGGTTCGAAAACGCGAAAGCACTATTCTATTCTAAGTTCAAGGACCAGTTTCGTGAGACGGGCAAACATCGAAGCGAAAACTCAGGAGCCTTACCGATGCTGCTGCGTTTATCGCATAACTACAGATCCCACGAGGGTATACTTTCAGTTGCTTCTGTCATTATGGATCTTCTATATGGCGGTATATTATTCTATCTCGAGCTACTCGTTACAGTCTTTAACATGTCGTAGGGTTTCCGCAACTGGTAGATGAGCTGTCCCCAGAGGTTGGAGACCATGCGGGACCAGTGCCAATTCTTTACAGTAAGCCCGCCGTACCAGAAACATATCACTTCACAGTATTTTGCGGTGGCTTGCGGAGCTAAAGTGACCTTGGCGGGTCACCGGTCGGGCATGAAAATGCATTTGATCGCCGTCATGAGGTTTCGTATCCTTGCATGCCACTGCCAAAAACCGCCGGGCCGACACCTTCGTTGAGATTCTGGTAGCTAGTGCTAACACATGGTTAGTTGGCCGCCGTCTGTTACTAGCCCTCCGGGGTGCAAAAAGCAGCTCCAAGGAAGTTGACGAGGAGGCCAAATCTTTGGGAGGACCGCGGGCAATTCTAGTCCGTGATGAGAAAATGAGTGACGAGCTAATGAGTGATGAGTTCCTGGATGAATCCACTTTGGTTATGACAATCCTCGAGAGTAAAGGAATGGAATTCGATGACGTCATTCTCTACGATTTCTTCTCCACCAGCCCATATAAGTGGGATTACGGGATCCTAGAAGATATATTTGTCGATTATTACGCCACTAGTAAGTACGCTTCTTGACCCTTAGGTCCATCCCCTATACTGATCTTCACAATTTCTAGAGCATAAAGAAGGCTCAACCCCGCGTGCGGCGCCGGAGAAAGTCGATATTGTGGGTTCTCTCCCCAGCGTGTGTTGACTCAATATGACTGATATATTTCAGGTCTTGTGCTCGGAACTGAAGGTACTTCATCGAGTCTTGGTATTGCGACTTTGTGCTCACGATGTAGCACCTCTACGTGGCGATCACCAGAACCCGCGGGCGGCTGTGGATAGTGGAAAGCAAAGAACCCGACTTACGACCAATTATCCATCTATTCAACAGCGTCGCGCAAAAGATTTCGCGCCGATACTCCGGCGAACTTCTCAGGGTTCTCCGGGACGATGACATTCCGGATGTGAGTGTAGTACTTGACTACTAGGTTGGTATTTACACGCTAAATTTACCAGATACACGAACTGAGTGCTCAGTTCATTTCGGCTGGTGGATCGGAACCTAATAGATGGAGAGAACTGGGATTTCAGCTGATGGAAAAGAAGGACTACTCCCAGGTATCTACCTGTTCACTTAGTCTTTTCCGCCTCGTATTCAGCTAACATTATCCGTTCTCAAGGCAGCACGATGTTTCAGGAACTCCGGAGATCAACTTGAGGAAACTCTCGCGTGTGCATATTTGGAGCGGCTCACCGCCTATAGGCTGAGGGCCGTGAATCCGAGAGACGCATACATCGAAGCCCTCGGCAAAGCCTGCGATTTGTTCCTCAAAGCTGGGCGCGTAGACAAGGCAACAGAATGCCAAGTTGCCGCAGGAGATCTTCCGGCTGCTGCAAGTGAGTGTCACACTTGCAATCTGTTTGAAAAGATGAGTGATCGCTGATAAACCATTTAGACCTGCTATCCACACACGGGAAACCGCAAGACGCCGCCTGGATGTTCATGGAAGCGGGTTTACCAAAATCTGCACTGGGTGAATACGTTAGAATTAATGACTATGAGAAGGCTCTGGCCACCTACTTTCAGTCTCAGCTCTTCACTGATGTGTCGAAGTTTTTTGCTCAGCTCGAAAAGAAGGGCAAATCGCAGCCCACCGCTTGGATGCTCATGGATGCGAAACCGACCAGAGGGGCTAAGGACAAATCCGCTGAAATGGACGGAAAAGAGGAGGCACTGGCAAGTCGACTCTGCGCCGATGTGGCTGCAGTCTTCGCTCAACTCGAACGGTGAAGTAGCCTCATTATCGGTCATTCCATGTGTCCTTTCACTAATGTGTCCAAGCCTTCCGTTGAGCAAACAAAATTGCCGGAAACAGTACGCACGGCTACTCTACCTGCTGCTCTCACCGAGACAAAGCGCCTTAAAACACTGGCAGAACGCCTGGATGTCCATTGGGCCTATACTGTCCGGCGACTTGGTCAGTACAGCTAGGCGGTCCGGGAAGCTAGACTACGTGGTGGAAATGGATGTTATCAGAGGAAGGTACCAGGATGCCTGTGTACTTGCGGCCAAAGTCGGGCTTGTGCGTGAAGCGTATTCACTATCCAAGCGTCATGGCGTCACCCTGCCGCACACGGAACTGACGAAGGTTGTCAACTATATGCACGCACAACAATTATGCAAGCAGACAAATATCAAATCGAGATGGTCCGGTAAAGGAGTTACAGCTCTAGAATCGCAGTGGCAGAAGGTTGCGAGCTCCCTCGCGATGTTCTCTCAAAAAGGGAAACTCCCGGTTGCTCGCTCTACGCAGACCGCGGCTCTCGATGAGGCTCTCGATGGCTTTCTGACTCTCCAGGTTCGCTCTATCCTTGGGCCCAATTCCTCTGTGTTTTTCTTCGATCTGACCTCTTTAGATTGCGAAGTTACTTCCAAAGGCTTCCCTTCAAAAACTACCAAACGCCTCTTGGGGTGTCATTGACAGAGCAGTTGATATTCTGCGCGGGATTTCAGCCAAAAGTCTGGCATCACCAGCAGTCCTCTTATTGCTGGGCATCTACCCTACCAATGACGGTAACTATATCGCCTTACCTTACTCTCCCGCAGAAATTGGTCCGAAAATCGACTTCCCTCTATCATACTACACTGGGGATCTGCATAGCGTCGCGGTCCGGTATGTTCTCGGCATCCTAGATGCAGCGGTTGCGGCCGTGGATCAAAAGCTCTGCCAACCGCATATGCAGCCGACGAGGAAGGTGGTCATCAGCGGACCAAAGGTTATCACTCAAGGCCAATCCGCAGCGATAAATGTGGGTCTGCATACTGGCGGGGTTATAGTTTTTCGGATGCTGATTCGATGGGAAGAGTTTATTGCGGCTCCATCAGACGTTCGCGGAAATTTCGGGAGTGTGCTCACAATTGCGATGTACCATACCCGGCAACTATCGCTGTATGAGCTCTCCAATCGTCTTCATGGAGTTGGTGCTAATGATATCAAGGGTACTTCTGGAAGCAGAGCTTGCTTCGACGGCTGACTTTCACGTCCTCGTGCGAACAAGACCCAAGTGTATTAGCTCTTCTGCGACAGGAGCTGTCCTCACCCGCCTTTGAAGGCCTTCGCTGCGGGCTCCAGGAGTTCTTGCTATCCGCCGAGCCCGTCGTGGCAAGCGGGGGGGCGGTCGTTTTCGATGTCCTATCAGAAATTCTTGATAGGATGAGGTCGTCAGAGATCTTGGGTATCCTCAATCTGGTCCGCGGAAGGGCGGGTTCTGATGCTTATAGGTATCGAGGATCTCTGGTACGCGTGCTGTGAGGATGAGATCCGGCGCTCAGAAGGGCCTGAGCTAGCTGCGGCCTACCAGATTGTCACCTGCATTCAGGCTGTACGAGCGAGTACGACTGCAAATGAATTTCCAGGGCCTTTTGTATGGAAACTCTTTACCCGCCCATGATTATTCGTACATTAGCGATTGTTATAACAGCTAACCCCAGCATTTCTACAGAGCGAGAAAATGAATAGGTTACTTTGCAAATTGGAGGACATTCAGAGGAGAGCGGAACCCAGGCACTTGTTTCACTCGGCTTCCGTCCTATCGGTCTACGAAGAGCTGGTCATCTTGTTGGTATGTATATCCATGACATCGATGTGACTAGCATTTCACTTGCTGACGGACGGCGCAGCTTTTTCTGTCACGGCCTGAGCACTTTGCGCTCCCCAACTCCTGGATCGCGTTGCACCCATCCCTACGTCGCCTAGCGAAGATTCCCAGATTCCACTCGAAGCGCGAGACATACTGGTACCAACGCACGTTGACCAGGGTGATCATCATGCTGTGTAGGCTCATAGTGCGTGTCGAAGGTGGTGGTGGTGGTGCATATCGTAGCTCGGCGGCAGACAGGCTGGCCCGCCGTGGTGTCTTGATAATCTGCATCGTCGTTATCAACCTACAAGAGTTGAAGCCGCCTCCAATTGGTTACCACAGCATGTTGGGGGAAGCACAGAAGGTAAGAGAACCATCCCTTCATGTATGGGAATCACTAGTACGTACATATTCTTATCAGAAGTGTGTGATAGGTGTTTGGCCTCAAAAGTATGCGTCGACACACCACCGAAGCCTTCTGGAAATGTCCGCCAGGGGGTTTTTTCTGGGCATTGAGTGGTCAATTTGCAGCATCTGGATATTACAAGGGTAAAGACTACCTGCAGGTGGTGCTGACGAACAATAGCAATTGCTCTGCGGGACTGCCGATTTTCCGCCCCGGCTTCTCACAACCAGTCCCGAGGCCGGAGCTGGGGGGTTCGGACACTCTCGACCTGAAGAGAGAAAGGCTGAAAGCAGCGTACACGTTTATGGTCAACAACAGTTGGTTGCAGGGCCACCAGCAGCCCGCAGGGAAGCAGATAGATGTGAAGTTGGAGTAGATTGGTAGTGGGATTGCTCGGCCGTTGGAGGTTTACTGGGAATATCTGTGTGTTTTGGAATTTGGAAGTTTTTGGTTTGGATGGTTCCGCCGTGGGGGTCATCTTTAGGAATTGAAGGATTCTCCTTTGTGCCAATAATGAGGGCTGGTCGCTGCACACTCCTCCAGGTGATGTTGACTAGGATCTCTATACACTTGATCGAAGTAACTCTTATGAGGAGTCAGTGTCAACTACATCCATTGTTTATCTAGTCAATTCGAAATGTATGACCCCAAGTGGGTTTGCCTACCCCGGCACTAGTTGCGTGCTTGCAAGCGTCGTCAATCTTGAGTCTTCCTTAGGGCCAGATACATACATAATCTATGGAGAATCATCCCCGAGGCTACGACCCGGGCTGGGAGTTAATTACGTATGCCCCTTGCCCCTCGCATGGCCATTCTGCATGGGACAAGCCCGGGACGCTCACAACGTCAGACGCCACGATATGATGCGAATGTAATACTTATGCACAGTGCATACACCGGCTTGCCTCACTATCTAGCGGCGGGGGTCGTCTTACGTGTCGGTATGTGTCGTCACCGCTCTAAATGCGAGGAATCTGTCATGGTCAGCACACATATGTCCATCCCGTCCATGAATTGTAATGGTGGAACGGGAAGGACGGAAGTAGTCGGAGGTACTCGTGCGAGTTCGCCGCCAAGGGACAGATCCGAGCGACGCCGGGAACGAGCGACGTTGGACCAGCGGCGCTGAGAGCGAGTGGTACACGCCGGGAACAACCGAACAGATTCGTAAGGTACACATAAGGTTTCATGAGAGAAAAGAAGAAAGGTGCAGAGCGGAAAAGGAAAGTTCTCATCCGAGCTCCTACTCACACTTCTCCCATGCAACACAATAACCTTTCTCAACGATTGTGCAATCACGCAACCTCGATCGAAAGCAAAAGCAGAATCCAGAATCTTCTCTCGCGCCTGACACTGTGTTCAGATCCCAACCAAACCTTACACCCCGTTAAACCTAACCTTCTGACCTTCCGCGCGGCAAGCAAGATCCAGACCTTGCGGTCGATGGTTCTGCACAAAGCATCAATCCCATAGATAGACTAGTGTGAGATGTTGGGCACATGGAAATTCGACGGGTGGGTGCGCAGAACGTCCGTCGTTCTCCGCTCGTTCTGCGGGCCGTGCATGATGCGGTCCAGACTCGCCGGGGAATGGCAGCAGTTATTCAGACGTCCCCGGATCATACGCTGGAATTAGAGAGCGGCGATCCCCCTAGATTACCTAGAACAACTTAGAGAGTAGAAAAGCAGGATTAAGTCAGCTCGGCTGACGGAGAATGCGCATTCTCGGTGGTGCAGCAAGACATCTTTGATATCTATATAGGAGATATGCATGTATCATGCTCGTAGCAGTGGTATTACCCCTTGCTTGATACGGCAGAGAATCGGGACATGATTAACCAGCAAGAATGACTGTGTACTGCAAAGGCATTGCTGACTGGCTGCGTTCTACACCCGCCGTTGAGAACCATAGACCGGCCTGGCTGAACTGGGGCGACTGAAGGACATCCCCGCCTCGTGAATAGTTGCTATTTGCTGCGGTTCGTTATCCTGTGCTCGGCGTGGATGCTGGCCATAGCTCTGCATATGTAGCCTGCAACCACATATGTGCAGGAAATGAAGGAACAAAGGGGAGCAGCCTCTCATGCCCACTCCGTCCATCTGGTTTGGCGGATCAACTGTTCTACGGAATTCCAACCAGTCGTGCGAAAACCACTCGCATCCGCGTATCGAAGTATCCCTGTGCATATCTACGCTGTAACGATTTCCCGCCTTAACCCCGCCAAGTCTCGTTTACCACCCAACTGCCTTCCTAATAGCACGCGCCCGCGGCAAACCACCTAATATCGCTCTTGGATACCTTAGTTGCATATATTTACCGACGACAAACGCGACCTTGAACCGCAACCTCGACATTATGGGAGATCACTGTCTCGCTGATATGTAACTACAGCTTCCATCGCCGCGCAGCCTCTACTCCTTTCTCGCTGCGAACCCGTCCGCGTTCCCGATCTTCGGGGTCCACGGCTCGTACCCTCTGAACCGCCGCGTGTCCGCGCTGGAGCACGACCTGACGCCCCGTCTCGAGCACGCCGTCTCAGATTCAACAGCGAAGACCCGCGCTGCGGAGCCAGCCGTGGCCGTCGCCACGGGCACGGCCGATGCCGAGGAAGTCACGATGCACCAGGAAGCGGATGCGAGGATGGCAGCGAAGGACGTCCAGGAAGCCGCCATCGCGCTCAAGCCGATCGTACTCAAGAACACGAACACGCTCGTGGAAGCAGTGCTCGATAAGGACCTGAGGGATACGGTTCACATGTTGGTGGCTTGGCGGTGGTTTCGCTTTCGGCTATTCGAGGCAGCCGCGAAGGTTCCGATGGTCTAGCTTGGGATCCGCCAGCAAGATCCTGAAAGCCACTATGAGGATCACGACGATATCCGTCGCCGTGGGCCCGATGGGTTCGGCCGCATGTGGGGGAGGAGGTTTTTCAGGCTTGGAGGAGTTGGATCGAGGGGGAGTGTGCGAACGAGGTAGAGGAAAAGAACAAGGTAAGGAAACGAACGGCGGAAACGATATGTACATTCACTTTAGGTGTTACGGAGTTTTGCAATTCCGTAGTGTATTTCATTGTTTGTGTGGCTGTTTTTTGTTCAATCATACTCGCATTCAGTCTATCTAGACTATGGCGGCGTACATTTTTTCCTGTCTGCTGTCCGCATGATAGCGGCAGATGCTAACTCCCCATTGCCCTCCGCCCAGGCCTGTCCCCCCAATGATAAGACGCACCAAGGAAATAACAAAGAAAAAAGCCAAAAGAAAACCGCCTATACATCGTGTCCGCGTCCTGGTTCTCGCCCTCAGGTATTTTAATAGGTAGTGCTAATTGTGCAAAATGATCTTTATATCAGGACTTGGCAACTGCTGCCTTTTCCCTACAGAAGAGTGAACACAAGGGGACGGTAGTTGATTATGAAAGAATCGATGTGATTTGTAGAAGCGTAATACCGGGGATGAAGAGAAAGGAGGCAAAGTATATTTTCCGTTACAGGAATTGAAACCTGGTCTGGCCGAGGACACCCAGCATGAGAGCGGCTGATGCTAGCCACTCACCATAACGGATATTGCGTTAATAGTGTTAACTTAAGTTACATCCAGTAGTATCATGTCTCTTGTTTAACAAATAAAGAAATGACCTGTTGTTGTGCAATTCAATAATGTGGAGGATATGTAGGAGGTCACCCCTCCGAACATGCAGTTTGACTCGCATTCACATTACGATCTCGTCATTCATAAGCCTAGCTAGACATTGGCATGGTGTCATAACGCCGCGATCTATAGATAGGTCGCATGCGAATGGCAGAACAGGAAGGGACGGAAGGGCGAAAACATTGGCATGGTGAAAACAAACGACACAGTGTCCCGGAATAACCCTTGCTTTTGCAGTCACTGAGAATGTGAGAGCCAATGGGCGACAGTTCGCTTACGAAGCTGACAAGATCCACCTCTTTCATGCACAACCATAACTAGTGATTGCCTCACTTTCCTGACACAATCGCCCCCATTGGACAATCAAACGAGACTATCCTATAACTTGCACTTTCAATACTTACGATAGTCTCTCAACACTGTCCGTCCTACGTCCAGAATTCAAAGGAAATACATTTACAGCCAGAGCTGTGGTTGCACCCAACAACAGCCATTCCCATATAACTGCTGCCACCTTCCCCATCACCAGCTCCCATTCTGATCCGGAAATCCACCTTTTAACCCTCTTTGCATAATCCAACAACGGCTTCACACATCCCCCCGCCGTTCGTTTTCCGAAATGAGAGTTCTCAACTTCACCGCCCAGGCGCTGGGTCTTACGACTGCGGCAGTAGCAGCTGCAGTAGCAGTCTCTCCAAAAACGACCACAACATCCATCCAAGTTGAACCGACATCCACTGGAATCCCCGCAGCACAGCCAATCGTACCCGCGAAACCTTATGCGGGAAATGTTTCGGTAAGCTCGTTAGCATCCTCCACCCTCTACAAGTTATACGGAAAACTGATTTGCTGCCTCCGTACAACAGCTGCCGATTGACTACAGCAATAAATATCCAGGCAACTTTTCCAATCGTTACTGGGTTCAGGACCAGTACTACAAGCCAGGGGGTCCAGTACTTGGTAGGGTATCTGCACATCAGACATCATATACACCATGGGGTATTCGGGCTAAAGGATTGCTGGGATAGTGTATGATTGTGCAGAGGCCGACGGCGAATGGTTCCTTGGCCACCTGACGAAGAATACAACATTCTTCAACCAATACTTACGCGAGTTTTCGGGGCTGGGAATAATCTGGGAACATCGGTAAGCATTCCACCATTTCCGTGAGATGGGCTGCCGCCTGGTCGGAATGGTCTCTGAAGTACGACAGATACTACGGTGACAGCTTGCCGTTTCCAATCAGTCTCAACACCACCGCAGAGAAAATGCAGTTCCTGACCAACGAGAATGGGCTGAAAGACTTTGTTGTCTTTGCCAACCAATTCCAGTGGAAGAATTTTAGCGTCTTGCCGAAGGAGGTACCGTGGATTGTTGTTGGCTCCAGCTACGGCGGAAATCGAGCGGCTGCGCTGCGGAAGCTGTATCCTGAAACAGTCTTCGCCGCCTACGCTTCAGCGGCTGCAGTTCAGCATCGCAAGGACATGTCCGTCTGTAAGTTGGCTGTTCCCCTCAGCTGCAACTTGATGACTTGCTCACCTCAGATGTAGACTTTGATGGTATCTACAAAGGAATGGTACACTACGGCCTGGAGAACTGCACATCCTATATCCACAAGGCGGTTAAGTACGTCGACGTCCAGCTCTCCCGCCCCAGCACTGCCGCCGGCATCAAGCGTCAATACCTCGGACGGACCGCCGAAAAAAATAGCAATGCCGGCTTCGCTAAGACCTTCAATGTCCCATACTACAGCTTCCATATAGACGGAGTGGACCAGGTCCTGCGTGAATTCTGCGACTATATGGACGCTGTGAAGCCACCAAAGGGGGAAGAGAATCATGGAGCCTTTTATTCCGATCGATGGGCCGCATGGCCACCACACGCCCAGCTAGTGAGTAGGTATATAGATGACAGCGCGAATTATTGCGAAGGCACTGTGCGCGACAATTCCAAAACCCCGAACTGCCGTCTCGATACTCGCCTATCCCATCCAACCATGATATCGTGGAAATGGCAGTATGTATCTGCCACGAATTCCTATTCCGAGTATCGCTAAGCAGCAATTCTCAGATCCTGCACACAATTTGGGTACTTCCATCCTACCAACATCGGGCCCCGCGCCCTCAGCTCCAGTTACAACACTCTGGAGTACCAGCAAGCAACCTGCTTCCATCAGTTCCCAGACGGTCGCAGCTCCGGGCTCCTGCCAGCCGAACCGCGGACGAAGGAGCTCAACGCTCTCACTGGGGGCTGGAACATGAGCCCCAGCCAGGTCTTTTGGACCACCGGAGAGTGGGATCCCTGGAAGGCGTTAACCGTCTTCTCCACCGAGCCCGGAGCACCACGAGTGAAGGTTATGGATCGCCCGCCTCGGGGCTGTAATAGCGGGGAGATACCTGGAAAGGTGTTTGGCTACGTTATGCCCAACGCAGAGCACTCATACGACTTCTACACGGGATTCGCGCCAGCGAAGAAGCCGACCCGCATGTTTGCTGTGGCGTTGAAGCAATGGTTGAAATGTTTTTCGGCGGCGGGACAGCACAGGGGGTGAGAAGTGTGGTGATTCACGCCTATATTGGGTGCAGTTTCTTTCTTTCTCTCCTTTTCTCTATTTCTAGGGAACTTAGTTGCAGTGGTGGAATAGAACTTTCTTTGACATAGACGGTAGTGAACCGATCTGCAGTTCGTGGTTTCACTTGACCAGCTGTTGATTGATCTATCACTATGAATCCTGGCTCAGCCGCTTATTACCCCTTCCACACTCAAGCCTCTCACTCGATGGTTCGCCACCTCTTCCTTTGTGGTTTCCAAACCTTTCTCGCTCCCCAAAAAACCGACGCAGGCGGCCAGCGAAACTAACGGCTCATCAAATACACCCTGAAACTCAGGGCTAGAATCGATAACATTCACCAGGAGCCGCCGATCACATCCTGATATATCCCGGCTTTTTGTTTTTGTTTATTCATTGATTCATATGGCCTATATAGATCATGGCGATATACAAGCTATCCGTTTCCCGTCCGCAGTCCGTCCGAAGGCAGCGAGAATAATATGTCCCGGCAGCTCTGCCCACAGTGCGACCGGGATTGTATATCCGCCTTCGAACCAGAAGCTGTGAACTCAAATAAATGCCAGAGGTAAGCATTAAGAGCGACGAGGACATGATATGACTCATGGTAGAGCGCCCCGACTCGCAGTAGACTGGAGGCTATCTACGCCGCCAGAGCGCGAGCTTATCGCATGGAAACACGCTAAAAGCGGGGTAACTAGGCAGCTCGGATTTATTTCGCTGGCGGATTCGGTTCATACGAGAGGTCGGGAAGATTCTCTCGATTCCACCGCTTCCTGGTTCTTTTCGCCGTTGTGCCCATAAAGCCTATGGCCGCCCTTCCTCTCGCAAGAATCTCATCTTGTGCAGGGCATCCACAATGGCGCCTAGAAAATCACCATTGATACCAGCCCTGAGCAAGCTTCCACCTCCGGCACCGCAGTGAATCTTCCATGCTAACAGTTACCAGCTGCGATGACATACTCTGACTCCTCCTCGCGCTCTCCGCCTCCCCCAACGAGCTCGAGCTTCTCCTGATATCTTTTTGTTTTGGCAATGCGACGTGGAGAGGCGCGGCCAGTCCCACCATGGACTATTTGTACCTAGGATAACATTAAGATCCAGCTGTCTTTGCAACATCGGCGCATTGTTTCATGTCCTGGACCTGGAGAGAAAGTGGAGAATTGACAACAGACGCCCTGCTGGATTCGGGTTGCTGGAGGCTTGCCGTCCTGTTGTCGCCATTGCCCCACGGAACCACTGGAGGGCATGATGCTGGAATGTGACTACTTCCGTACTACCCGCTTCCCCCAGCTTTGTACGCACGCGTGGGCGGAGCGAACAGACTGCAGGGCGTTCAAGAAACCGCACCTCATCTCAGTCCACAAGAGATGTGGTCCCTTCTTCTCTCCACAAATCTGCATCGTAACACAATGTGTCACTCGGGCCAATGCAGTTGCTCGTCGGGTGTTGCCACATGATCGAGCAATCACGGCTTCGGGGGCAGGAGAGCTACAGAAGTTGGTCAACCTAGAGGGAAGGGGGGTGACAGGATGCTTCCGAACGACCAACCAAGGGGCACTCGCCAGTGAGGCAGGGCTACGACCAGCGGTCGCGCAACTGGAGAACAGGCAGAGACGATTCGGAGCACGACTACTGGGCCTACCAGAGGGCGAGCAGGCAAGACAGGTGGTGGGAGCGCCATCGGGCATCGGGAGAAGAATCGAGGCGGTACTGGGATACGCAGGCAGGATAGAGGAGATAGTCCTGCCGGCAGTCCCAGAGAAGATAGGGGCAGTCATCATCATAGAGGAACCGAAAGGAGCGAAGGAGGAAGCGGAGCGAGACAGACCAGGGCTCACCCTATTCACAGACGGCTCGAGAATCGATAGCGGGGCCACAGGGTATGCAGTCACCTGGAAGAACGGCACGAAATGGGCAAGTGTCAAGACGCATATGGGCTACAATCAGGAGGCCTATGACGCGGAATGCGCAGCCATAGCAAGAGCACTGGAAACAGCAGCGCGAAGGCGGATCACCCCAGAGAGGGTCACCATCTTCACAGACGCGCAGGCGGCAATCGGAAGAATGATGACAGACGAGCCCGGCCCAGGCCAGAAATATGCGATTCTAGCCAGGAAATGGATAGCGGAGCTGAGGAAAGCACGGCCGGCCATCCGCATTGAGATGAGATGGTGTCCGGCGCACAGTGGGGTAGAGGGCAACGAAAAGGCAGACGAGGGAGCAAAGCAGGCAGCCGGGGAACCAGATGCGAGGGGCGTGGAGTGGCTGAAGCATGGGGACCGGTATGGGGTTCGGCGGATGCCCCCTCCCAGATCCCTAGCCAACCTGAAAAGGGAGATATCAGAGAGGAAGTGGGCGGAAGCGCAAGAATGGGTGAAAGAGAGAGTGAAGGGGAGAAAGTACAGGATGTCGAAGCGGACGAGCAAAGAAGTGGAGCGAGCCCCCAAGCGGCTGGCGGGCCGTTTTCACCAGATCAGAACGGGCCACTGCCGGACGGGGCAATACCTGGAATGGACGAGGAACGCGGACACGGCAGAGTGCGGATGGTGCAAGTACAGAGTGCAGACACGAGAGCACTTGTTCAAGCATTGTGGGCGCTGGAAGATGCAGCAGAAGATTCTGTGGGCAGAAGTACGAAAGGAGACAGGAAAAGGGAAGAATCGTCATAAGATCCGAGACCTGTTAGCGGATGAGCGGTGCACGCGAGCAGTACTGGATTTCCTACGAACCACGAGGGTGGGAGTTTGGACGGGTCCTCGAGGACCACGGTCAGGGCAGGGCCAGGACGAGGAAGGGGGGGAGGGGAGGAAATAGGGGACGAGGAGGAGTGAGAACGGGCCTTTCCTTGGGTAGAACTTTCTTTCTTTCATATGGTCGCTTCTGTTTTTCTTTCCGCTCTTTCACACGGTCGCTTCTGTCCTCTTTCTTTTTTCTTGGGACAGGCCAGGCGGGGGCAGGGGGAGTTGCCACGGGCCACCGGCGGACTGTGAGAGGTCGCGGTGGACGGTGAACAGGAAAGGACTGTATATAATATCGCCATGATCCAAGAGGGTCGCATGCGATTAATGAATCATCATCATCATCACCATGATCGAGCAATCACACTGTCTGCCACCAGAGGTGATACCGCTTGGAGCCGTGATCATCACCGAGGGCGGGGTATCCGCAAGGCAAACAGCCGAAGAACCACATCCCCCAGGATTATCCATCGTTACAGACGGCTCCCGAACAGACTCAGGCGCAGTCGGCTATGCTGTCACGTGGAAGAGAGGAAGAGAGGACTGCAGTGGAGGGGTCTCAGGGTTCACATGGGCTTCCAACAGGAGGCTCACGATGCTGAGTGTGCAGCCATTGCCCATGCACTGGAATCTGCTGCCTTCCGGCCTCTTGCCCACGAGCATATCACCACCTTCTCAGACGCCCAAGCAGCAATTCGAAGGATGGGGTCAGATGAGCCTGGTCCCGGCCAGAGGTACGCCCTCGAGGCAAGGAAGCACATCGCAACTATCCGCAGGAGGAGGCCCGGGGTTAAGACCGAGCTCCGCTGGTATCTCTGCTCACCCTGGGGTGCTGGGAAATGAGAAGGCAGATGAATGGGCAAAGCTGGCAGTAGACGAGTCTGACACTCACGGTGTGGAACATCTTCAGCCTGGACGATATGGTGGCCGGCCAGGGCAAGGGCGGCAACCCCCCAGGTCACTGACGCACTTGAGGCGCTCGATAACAGGGGTTAAGTGGCAGGAGGCAAAGATGTGGACAGTGCCCAGGATTACCACGAAGAAATACCGGTAAAACCATCTCCGAGAACCACGTCAGAACCCGGACTCGGGTCCCGTAAACGCCAACTGCTGTTCCTCCGCACGTCCTCCTTCATGGCTTCTGCGGAAGAGGAGTAGGATTTGGGGCGGCTTTATCTTTTGTCTTTCCTCTATAATTTCTTGCTACGCTATTACTTTCTTGGGACAGGCCTAGGTGGAGGGCAAAAGGGAGCTTGCAGTGCGCCGCCTTCGGGTGGGCTGCGGACGGGAAACGGATAGTTTGTACATCGCCATGATCTAAACGCATGCGATCAATGAATAAACAAAAACACAAAGCAATCACACACTGTAGTCGCACGCGGTTGGTAGGTAAATAAATGAAACAGCTATTTAACACGATACACTCTTTTTTCGTGGCTTTAACTCAATACCCACTTTCTAAGTTATATTTATTGTGTAGGTACCCAAATTTCGGGCGAATAATATTTCATGATCCACCTGAGTTTTTGTCGCGCGCGCGGTAGGCTTGGGACGGCGCAATACAACGATCTGGGGCGGCGCAAGAGCTACCTCGCGCTTCGTGATCCACTGAGGGTGGGTCGAAGAGAAAAGACCGAAGCCCACAAAGCCTAGCCATTCACTACACTCTAACTAAGCATAGCTGTGAGCTTTATGACGGTTCGGCGCGTGGTGCCCGGTCTCCTAGTAAACGGACCATTTATATAGGCACATCCGGCAATTCTCTCACCACGTTTGGTTGCGCAGCTCCTGCTCTCTTCATATCGCCATTACTGCTTTGGGCACAGTCGATGTTGCAGGCCGATCACCCAAGGCGACTGCTGCATCGCTTGGGTCGTCCCCCGTTGGGCTCATTGGTGCTAGTAGGGTGGTTGGTTGCTGGGCGGCTGCGTGGTGAGGGCGCCAGAGGCGGCGTGTTACATAGTGGGGGGATTTTTATGCGTGCCTCATGCGCGCCAGACTCGGGTGGATCATGTAATATTATTCGCTCGAACGTGGGGTATTGTTAATTGCAAAAAAAAAAAAACGGGGTGAATTGAGTTAAAGCCACGGGGGTATCGTGTTAGATGGCCGTAAATAGAAAATAAAGTAGCAATCACACACTGTTAGCCAAGGCACGGATGTGCTACCTCCGTGGCTAATTGCGAGACACAGGATGTGTGATTCTTCGCCCTTTCTGCAAGTGATTGGAGGTACAATCGAAGACAGTTTGCGAGCGGGCAATCACACTTAGTACTATATCGACAGGCCGGGACATAATATTGCCGGTATGGGTATGGTTGGGTACCAGAGTGTGCCGACTATTCCCCAATTCTACCACTTATTTTGCAGCAACTGCCACAGTCCCAAGATCTCTCATGCCCTTCCCAATCTTAGCGCTCGAGTCATCCTCGATCATGCGTGCAACCTCCCACAACCTATTTTCGTCGCCCCATTGACACATAACCTGCATACCCACTATGCCGCCTTCATTCTCGGCCTCGTCATTCGCTTCCTCACCGACAGGAACGCTGATGCACGGGATCCCCGCGAGACTTGCCGGCACGGTCAGCACATCATTAGCGTAAGCCTCCACGGGCCGTTGATTCTCAATATCCTCAAGTTTTGGCGCGGCACCAAGGGAAGAGGGAACAACGATCGCATCCACACCATCGGGGGTCTCCTCGGCGACTGCAGCCTGCACCAGAAAGTTGGGCTGCGCGAAGACATTGTCGAAGTCCCGTTGTACTAGTCGACGCACACGCTGCGCCTGGAGAAAGTAGTTTCCGATCCCCTCGGAGGAGAGGGTATAAGCTCCCAGGAGGATTCTGCGTCTTACCTCAGGACCGAACCCCTCCTCACGGGTAGGCGCAAAGAGGATACTCCCTTTCTTTGAGCGGTCGGCGGTGGATCGGTGGCCGTAGCGTAAGCCATCGTAGCGCGCGAGGTTGGAGGAAGCCTCGGCAGGCGCGAGGATGTAGTAAGCTGCGAGGGCGACCCGGGTGTTGGGGAGCGATATGGGCACGATTTCGGCGGCGCGTAGGGAAAGGAGACGAAGGGTTTTCTCCCATGCCCGACGAACGAATGGGGTGAGCTCTGCTACATTATATTCCGCTGGAACGCCGATACGTAGTGATCGTCGGATCTTAGATTTTTCGTAGACGGCGGCGATGCTCTTGCCAACGCGCTCGCGAGTTTCAACGGGAATACTGGTAGGATCGTTTGAGTCGTATGCGTTTAGAAGCTCTGGGCACTGTTAGTCGGTGCTTGGAAGTATGATAGCAAGAACATACTGAAGACTGTCTTCGCGTCTAGCGTGTTTCGAGCCAGTATACCGACGGTGTCGAGGGAGTTTGCGTATGCGACAACACCCCACCGTGAGAGGAGACCATAGGAAGGCTTGAAACCGACGACACCGCAGTAGGAGGCAGGTAGGCGAACAGAGCCACCGGTATCGGTTCCTAGAGCGCTAGGAAGAATCAATGGCTGCCCGCAGCGATGTCCAATAACCGTTGGAGAACACGAACGCATGGCACATTCCCGCGGCAACAGCGGCTGCACTCCCACCGGAGCTTCCGCCAGCAGAGCGTGGCTGACGCCATGGGAAGCGCGGCCTCTGTACGACGCCATGAATTGAAAAGGTCGAGTGTGATCTACATCATCCGGCCCGTCAACAAACACCTCAGCCACGAAGACGGGGCTCACAGACCCCATGCCGAACTCATCCATATTGGTCTTCCCCATGATGATGCAGCCAGCACTCCTTAACCGGGCCACCACGGTCGCATCAAATGGCGAAACATACTCTGATCTCCCTTCAGCTCAGCCTCTGTCACGAAAATCTGCATGATGAGTGGCAGTAATTGCTGGAAGGAAGTCGAAACGAACCTCGGAGCATCTCACTACCGCAGCTAGTCGGAAGGTCCGTCGTCACAATATTGTCCTTGATGGCGACCAGCCGGCCGTCAAGTTCGGAGAGCTTATTCACCCCGCCATTTGCCGCTCGTTTTTCAGCGTCCACGGAGGCTGCCAGTATTTTCTCGGCAGAGTGTAGGGCGGTGAAGGTGTTAAGGTGCTTGTTGGCATCCACAACGGTGAGTGCCGCTTGTGCTGCATTGGCGATACCCAGCGGGAAGGAGTAGGAGCTCAATATTCGCATATTGAAGATGTAGTTTTACTCGGCGGAGATTTCCGTACCGACGGGTGGAACAAATTCGAGGTCTCGGATAACGTCATATGTCAGTTACCCGTCAGTCTCAACCCATGTCTATTGACTATGGTTTTGTTCCGATCACGTCGTGTGGCTCGACGATGGTATCAATCGTGAGTCAGTCCTTCGTCCTGACCTCGCGGCACAATGTCGAGCCCAAAAACTCTCAGTTTTGTCCGCTCGGTCCGAAAGAATTCCCCCCGACTCCTTTCCGTAATTGCTAATGAGTCACAGGTATGGACATCATTCCTTCAATCCAGTGGTCTTGAACCTCGGTACCACTCCTGCTCCAACGGCCATGTCGCCGACGGCATCCACCACGCCTAACACCTTGGACAGTCTCTTACATAACCTCAAAATCACGGCAGCCACTCCCGGTCGCGTAAAATTCTCTCTCCCGATAGAGAAGCATCACACGAACCGACTCAGCATTCTACATGGCGGCACGATCGCATCAATGGTAGACTTGGGTGGATCCCTTGCTGTTGCGTCGCGCGGATTGTATTCCACCGGTGTCTCGACAGATCTCAATGTTACATATCTTTCGTCCGGCGGGGTAATCGGGGACGTCATCAATGCTGAGGTGCGGTGCGATAAATTTGGGAGGACTTTGGCATATACCAGTATCGTCTTCACGAACGAGCAGGGCGACACATTCGCTCGTGGAAGTCATACGAAGTATGTTATGCAAGCCTGGAAGAACGAAAGGAACATCGTGGAGGAGATTGAAGAGGAGGCAAAGCCACCGGAGGGGAACACGGGAGTTAATGCTTAGGCGGACGGGGGAGAGGAGTGAAAATTTGTAGACGGATAGTCTCCGTAGATGCAAGTTTGGGGAGGCGTTATCCTTTTGCAATGAGTTTCGATTATCACGATAGGGCGAGACAATTGGGTTCCTCGGTGTTGATTCTGCCGCAATTAAAGGATTTGCGGATAGCCTGATTGATCTCCATTCCATTGCCTTCATCGCTAAAAATTTCCCCCCAAATCCACCCCTATCCAACTGCAAATCACGCGTAAGAGGGGGGAATGGCAACACTCTACAAAGGAAGATCGAAGAGTTTTGATTCATAATATTGCCACCTCCGCGTTCGGCTGGCCATTTTAATCCTCTTAGGCTTCCACTGTCAAAGGACTTTCCAGAACGTCTGGCCCCCACACCCCACACATTAAGAAAACATCGTCTAGCCAACTACCTAACATAACTCGCGTACTGTCTACTGTTGAGAACTGACCGAAGCTCGGTGGATTGAGGATTCGTACCGATGGCGGACGAGCATGAACAGATGCCTCTGGCTTCATCGCTAGTTCATGATCTAACTACCCCACCGCGACATGCCAAGAAGCGCTGAAAGCAGTCCACTTATTAATGGCGCATATCCTTGACGTCCTTCTGGTAGCCTTTCCCCCGGATATGCGGGAGAGCAATAGAGGATTGTTGTCTCCGTGTTGGCGTGGTTCGTGGGCGGCACTGCGTCGCCTCTTCACCTCAAGGCGACCGAGAAGAACGCACCTACTGTCAAGCGCGTGATTGTGACGTCCAGCTTTGCATCCATTGTCCACCCTAAAGGGGGCAAATGGCCCGGAAAGGTGTATCGTACAACGAAGCGGACCGAATCCGGTCACTGCTGAGGAGGCGGACAGCGATCCCACTACTGGATACCGTGCATCCAAGACCCTGGCTGAGAAGGTGGCATGGAAGCTCCTTGAGGACGAGAAGCCCAACTTTGCGCTGGCGACGATCAACTCCCGCTGGTAAGGCCCCCGAAAACTCAATCCTGTCGGGCCGAGCATTAATTTGGCCCGGTGAAACCATACATAATATAATGTCCCTGGAGTCGATCAACACGTCGAATGCACGCTTCTGCAATTTTTGAACAGAAAAGCAAGGAGAAGTTGACGACCAACAATGGTTACGTCTGGGTTGATGTTCGGGACGTTGTGGCGGCGCACGTGGCTACATTCTAGCAGCCCAATGCTGCTGGGAAGCGCTTCCTCATCGTCGAAGGAAGTTATGTAAGTTTCTCCATTCTCCACCTTTTTCCTGCTGGAGGGTGGTGCTAAGGACTTTGCAGGCTCAAACCAGCAAACTGCTCAAACACCTATCTACCCGAGTACAAAGATAAGCTGCCCGAGACTAGGGAAGAGAACGATGGCTTCGATTTTCTCGATGGAGGCGTGTACAGCGCCAACAAGAAGCAAGGAGGAGCTAGGACTCGAGTGCCACTTGTTCGAAGACCGTGAAGTGGAGACCGTCAATATTCTCAAGCCACTGGAATTGTAGGTACATACCTGATATATATCTTGTCATAGACATAATTGTCTAATTTCTTTGGTAACAGAACAAATAAACAAGTGATCGATGTGGTGTTACCTCTTACTACGGTATCCTAAGATCATGAAAAGTCCTATTATGTGAGAGTATGTACTATGTAGATGTGATGCCTTGTCGCCAACCCACCCTGTAAGTAATGGGTGCCAAGGCAGATGCCTAAAGTGGAAGCCTGGTCACCCAAATCAACGTTAGTGGATCACACGCCGTTTAGCATCCCACGCGACGACATCAACGAAGCTTCCTCAACACTTTCATTCAAATAAGCACCACTGGACCACCATCATCCCACCATACGAACTCAAAGCATCAGAGAACTTAATCGTGCCGGCGTATCTTAACCCTTGGCACCTGGTGCCCGACCCAACGCTCTCAGAGATTCACCACCCCCGACCTCCGGCCTGTCATGGCCGCTCAACTAGAGAGGATATTCGTCGATATCCGGAGCAAGTATGTCGCCCTGCTCGTCATTTAGCACTCTAGAAACACCCGGGAATAGGCATTTGGAGTGGAGACTAATATTTCTCACTGCGAAGGCATGAAGATCTACGACTGAAGGCTGTGAACGATCTTAAAATCCACCTTGAGATCTCATCAAGAGGTCTCCTCGACCG
>Ga0307508_10001664_pt1 | contig 24707 bp, 20 predicted proteins | sample 9_EM_MG_FD_203089 | JGI IMG/M metagenome (GOLD analysis project Ga0307508, IMG submission 203089) | Populus trichocarpa ectomycorrhiza microbial communities from riparian zone in the Pacific Northwest, United States - 9_EM | ecosystem: Host-associated > Plants > Roots > Unclassified | place... | reverse complement strand
AGCCGCCGTGCCAGGGCCTGACGACAAAGTCGTCGTCGAAAGCCGCCCGCGCCCATAGCCAGAAGACCACCGAATTCCCGCCGGCCAACGCCAGAACGAACGGCTCCCACCACTCAAAAGGCCGCGGCAACGTCGGTGCCGAGCCGATCGTGGACGCGGCGGCGCCGACCAGGAGCGCCGCACCCAGACACGCAACCGTGCTGTCACGGCGATCGCGCAGCGCCACGCCGGCGAGCAGCAATGACAATCCAACGACAGCGCCGCGAAGGCCGAGATCGATCGACAACAAGCCGCCGGTGCCCACGATCGGGAATGCTCCATAGGGTTTTCGCGCCACGATCGCGAAACGGGATCGCCCGGTCAAGCAAGCCGGGCGATGACGCTGTGAGAGTGCAGTGCCTGACCACGCAATTGCAAACATGTCTTCATGCCTCGCGACGCCAAGCGCCCGAGCTATGCTTCGAAATCTCCGCCCTTTGCAAACAGGGGGCGCGGGGAATGCCGGGTGCCCAATGCACCCGCAGCCTGGTGCGCGCTGGGGTAGTAAAGCATGCGCACCAGTGTTCACAGCGGAGGCACCGGAATCATCCGGCATTCCCACGCAATGGTTGGAACGGTTTATACGTGGTCTCCCTGGTGACGAGTTCCTGTTTGCCACCATCGCCGCGCAGATTGAATGGCATCTCATATCCCGGTTGGGCTGATGATGCCTCCGCGCGACTTAGCATCAGCAACGGATGCCAGGACAACACGACTTCGCCGTACGCATCAGCGCCGTTCGTCTTGCACGCTCGATTGAATCGCGAAAGAGACAAGTCCGCGGCGATCTGAGATTGCTTGCTGACCGATGAGATGACGCCTGGCGGCAGTGCTGCTTGGACACGCTGAAGAGGTCGGCGCGCGCCAAGGTGACTCTCAAAATCGCAATTTGATGTTGCCAATTTCGCGGCACTTGAAACCGTGCGGCAGCAAATGAGGATGTTGACGTTCGTTTGAGCGCAACTCGCCGCACGCGTGATCATCCTTCCATAGCTCAGAATTGCGCCGGAGAGTGCCGTGCTGCGATCCGCACGCGGGTCCTTGGCTTTGGCGCCGAGACCATCACGTCGGGATTTGACAGCGACATCGTGCAATCAGCCTTGGCCGTCCTCGTCCGAGCGCGTCCCCCGCATCAATGCTCATTTGAGCGATCATACGCTCACTTGACAGGCAATCGAAACGCCGGTATCTCTTTCCTCGACAGCGCGAAATCCGTCATTTGGCTGACATATGTCTGGCGCCGCGGTTCACAGGAAGCTGAGGTTCGGCCCTTTCGAGCTCTCGATTGGCGAGAGGACACTCCGGCGCAACGGTGAGGTGCTTCCCCTTGGCGGCCGGGCGCTGGATATTCTGGTTTATCTCGCCGATCGCCCGGGTGAGGTCATAGCGAAGCAGGAGCTGATCGATCACGTCTGGTCGGACGTAACCGTCGAGGAGGGGAGCCTCCGAGTCCACGTCGCCTCAATCCGCAAGGCGCTTGGTGACGGCCAATTTGGCAACCGCTACATCGCAAACATCAAGTCGCGCGGGTACTCGTTCGTCGGAACCGTCGTCCCTCTCGCAGGCGATACGGAGAGCAGGAACGACGGGTCCCGACAGCAAGGCAGGCTCCCGGCGCGGCCGCCTATGATGATTGACCGCGAATCAGTGATCAGTGAGGTCAAGGGCAAGCTTCGAGACGAGCGGCTTGTAACACTGCTCGGCCCCGGCGGCATTGGCAAGACGACCATTGCCTCCGCTCTTGGCCAGGCCGCCGAGGAGTTTGGCGAGGAAGTCTATTTCGTTGACCTGGAAGACCTCACCGATCCGCGCAATGTTGCGGGGGCCGTTGCGACATCGCTGGGAGTTGCACTCAAATCGAAAAACCCCTGCCTGGAGCTGGTCGACCTGGTTCGTTCGCGCAAGTTTCTTGTCATTCTCGATAGCTGTGAGCATGTGATCGAGGCGGTCGCCTCGCTCGCCGAGCAACTGCACTGGCAAACGGAAGAGATCCAGGTTCTGACCACAAGTCGAGAATCGCTGAAAGTAGAGGGTGAGCATTGTTACCGGGTACCTCCGCTTGATTATCCACCCTATGGCTCAGCGCAGTCGGCAAATGCCGTACTTCGATATCCGGCAGCGCAGTTGTTTGCACAACGTGCGGCGGCGAGAGCGGGAAGCTTTGCTCTCACCGACGAGGAAGCGCCGTTTGTCGCCGAAATGTGCCGAAAGCTGGATGGCCTACCGTTGGCAATCGAGTTGGCCGCGGTCCAGGCGGCCGCACTTGGCATCAAGAACACTGCTGCCCGTCTCGTGTCACGGCTGGAATTGCTCAGATTAAGCCATCGGTCGGCCGTTCCCAGACACCGAACCCTCAAGGCGACATTGGATTGGAGCTACGATCTGCTGTCTGACGCAGAGAGGATTGTTCTTCGACGTATTGCTCTTTTCGTCGGCCATTTCACCCTTGAAGGCGCGCAGTATGTCGCAGGCGAATTTGGCGCAGACAGCGGCGAAATTCCTGACGCGATCGCCGGCCTGGTCGAGAAGTCATTGATAGCAACTCGGATCGATGACGCGCAGGAGAAATTTCGGTTGCTGGACACGACGCGGGCATATGCGCTCGAAAAATTGGAGGAGCATGCCGAAGTCGACGTCGTCCTCCGCCGGCATGCGGAATACGTCGCCGGGTGCCTCGAATCGGAAAGCGTGGCGCTGTTCAGCTGGGTGTAGGACATGCTCGGCGCCGCCTGAACCTGTCCGCCATTCGCAGGCCAAGCGAGTAGCCCGCATGAGCGCAGCGAGATGCGGGAATCAACGCCAATGGAAATCCCCGGATGTCGCTCATCCGGGCTACGCGTGCTGTCGCCCGACGAGAAATCGCGGTCATCCATCATCGCGTCAAAGCCCTTCGGCGTTGCGGATGAGCTGCACATAGAATCGAACGCCATCAGCGAGCGTTTGCACCGAAATGCGCTCGTCTGTTCCGTGCGCTCGCGACATCCAGTCCGGCTCATAGACGAATGGGGTGAAGCGGAAGACATTCTTGGCGCCGTCCGCCGACCAGTGGCGCGAGTCGGTCGGTCCGGTGAGGAACGGCACGACCAGCGGTGGATTTGGGCCGACGCTTTGCCGTATGCTTTTTGCGATCATCGCAAAGGCCAGACCCGAAACATCGGAGATCGGCGAGGGCTCGGATTCTATGCCACCCGGCAGCAGCCGCACCCCCACCATCGGATCAGCGATCACCGCTTTGACCCGCTCAAGCACGCCGTTGATCGTATCACCCGGCAGAATTTGGAAATTGACCACGGCCTTTGCCTCGCTTGGGAGGACGTTGTCCGTGTTCCCGGCGTTGAAGATCGTCGGCGCGGTCGTGGTGCGCACCAAGGTTGCCATCTTCGGATCGCCGAGAAGCTGGCTAACGACGAGCCGCCGGAACAGCCACAGATTCGCCAGCACCAGCCGAGGGCCAAAGGGCTCGGCCGGTGCGATCGTGTTGAGCATCTCGAGCGTCGCGCCGTCGAGCCGGGCTGGAAACTGCTCGGCTTCCAATGCGGCGATCGCGCGAGAGAGGCGCCCGATCTGGGTGGGAAACGTTGGTGTCGATGAGTGACCACCGGGCCCGTGTGCTGAGAGCTCCACGGAGACATAGCCCTTTTCGGCGATGCCGATCATGGCGGCGGTGGCCGTAAGCCCGGGCAGTTGGCCCTCGACCACGGCTCCGCCTTCATCCAGCACCAGGGCTGGATCGCTCACTTTGTGCGAGCGCAGCAGCTTTACGATCTCTTTCGCGCCGTGCTCGCCACCGATCTCCTCGTCGGCACCAAAGGCGAGATAGATCGTGCGCGCCGGCTCGTACTCGGCCTGAAGCAATTGTTCCACGGCCTCGAATATCGCGATCACGGCGCTTTTGTCATCGAGCGCGCCGCGGCCATAGACATATCCCTCGCTGATTGCCCCGGAAAAGGGCGGTTGACTCCATGTCGCTTCGGATCCGGGGAGAACCGGCACGACATCCAGATGTGCCATGAGGACGATCGGCGATTTGCCGCTATCCTTTCCCGTCCACTGATAGAGCAGGGAATGCTTGCCTACACTTTGACGGGCAAGGCGCTCATGCGTCAGCTTGTAGGTCCGCCTTACGAATTCGTCGAGGCCAAGGAAAGCGTCGGCATGGCTATCATCCGGCGCGGCAATGGTCTGGAAAGCGATGGCGCCGGCGAGATGACCGGCAACGCTTGCAGCGTCCACTTCTATCAGCACCTGCCGCTCCGCCACTGGCGCACCGGCAAGTTGGAACGTGCTGAGCATCGCAACGAACGCACACGTCATGAAGAGCCCGACGGCGAGTCCGGCGAAAGTCCAAAGCGCTCGTCTCAAGGCCTGCCTGCTTGCGAAGGGTACCCACTATCGGGCGAAAAATTGGGCACGCGGCATCGGCAATCCTGCGCGGCACCCTGGAAATCGGCTAGCGCAATGCTGATGACGTTGGAACGCCCGCGCATTGATGCAAATCAACGGTTGCCGCGGACGAACTTCGGAAAGCAGGCACCAGAGACGGACCTACCCCCGCCGCACGCTCGAGCCGCCGTCGACCGGCAGTGTTACGCCGGTGATGAAGTTGGCTTCGTCGGAGGCGAGAAACAGCGCCGCGTTGGCGACGTCCCAGGCGGTGCCCATCTTGCGGCGCAGCGGCACCTTGCTGTCGCGTTCGGCCTCGACCTCGGCGCGGGTCTTCCTGAACTCGCGGGCCCGGGTGTCGACCGCCATCGGCGTGTTCATCAGTCCCGGCAGGATGACGTTGGCGCGGATGCCGTATTCGGCATTCTGATAGGCCAGCTGCTCGGTGAAGGCGATCATCGCCGCCTTGGTGGCCTTATAGGCGACGTAGGGGTAGGTCGTGATCGCAGCCATCGAGGAAATATTGATGATGGCGCCGCTGTTTTGTTGGCGCATGATCGGGATGACCTGCTTGGCGGTGAGAATGCAGCTCTTGAGATTGATCGCCACGCAGCGGTCGAAGGCCTCTTCGGTCAGCGCCAGCAGCTCGGAATCTCCGCCTGAAAGGCTGACGCCGACATTGTTGTGCAGGATGTCGATGCGGCCCCAGCGCGCCTGCGCGTCCGCGACCATGGCCTTGATGTCGGCCGCCTTGGTGACGTCGGCCTTGCAGGCTGCGGCCGTGCCGCCTTTGGCTGCGATCATGTCGACCGTCTCCTGCACTGATGCGAGATTATGATCGACGCACAGCACTTTCGCGCCTTCGCGCGCGAAAGTGAGTGCCGTGGCGCGGCCGTTGCCCATGCCCTCGCCGGGGCTTTGCCCGGCGCCGACGACGATGGCGATACGATCTTTCAGGCGCATGTCATGTCACTCCGCCAGTGGAGCGGATTTGACGTTCGCACCCCCACTTGCTGCGATTACTTGATGCGAACGTCAAATCCAATGCTCCACGGGCAACAACAAATGCTGGCGGTCTCTTGATTCTAACATTCGCAAGGTACCGGCGGCAACGGGATGCGAATGTTGGAATCGCAAGAAGTTATCCGAGGCTTCGAATGTGAAATTTCGACCTAAAGGTCTTTTGAAACCGCGTCCGCCAGATGGTCCAGAATATGTCCCCAGCCCCTGGTATGGCCTTCACAAATTGCCTTCGTCGGCAGACGCTCGTGGGTCAGGACCAGATCGGTTTCATCGCCGCGCGGAATGAGTTCGACGGTCACCAACGTATTCACATGGTTCGTCAGCGGGCCCATCCACGTGAACACAAGCTTGCGCGGCCGGTCGACTTCCACATAGGTGCCGGATACTTCGCGGCTTGATTGCTCCGATGACATGACAAGGCTGAAGGCTCCGCCAGGGCGGGGGTCACAGCTCGCCTTGCAATCGACCGCGCCCGGAAAGGGGCTCATCCACCGAACCATCAAATCGGGTTTGGTCCACAGGTCGAAGATCTGCTCCGCCCCGGCCCGCACGCGCCGGCGTACCTGCACGATTCCGCCCGTCGTGTCATCGTGAACCATGCTTGCGATCCTTCGGCCCCGACTTGGGGTCCTTCTTGAGCTCGTGCAGCAGGCGCTCCATGGCGTCCAGCCGCTCCCCCCAATAGCTGCGCGTCCGCTCGATCCAGCCATCGACCTCGTCCAGCGAACGGGTATTGATGGAGAGAATGTGGTCGCGCCCTTTCCTGTGCCGCTCGACCACGCCGCTCGCTTCCAGCACGCGGATGTGTTTCGACACCGCGTTCAAAGACATATCGAAGGGTTCGGCGACCTCGGTCACGCGCGCCTCGCTGCGTGACAGCCGTTCGATAATCGCCCGCCGCGTCGGATCGGCCAACGCGGCGAACACCGCGTCGAGGCGCGCGGTGCGCGAAGCGGCTTCCTTGCGGGCTTCGATCTCAATCATGGCGATCTGCCCGCTCGATTCTCGATTCCAAAAATATTCCACTCTCGATTCAGAAAATAATATTCCACCCAAAGGTTGACAATTGTCAAGTCGACGATTTATTCAACCGTCTGGTTGAACCAGTTCGATAATGAATTGCTCAACTTAAGATTGAATAGATCTGACAATGAATTTGATCATGAAGGAGAGCGCGATGCCAAATAAACCCATTGCCGCAGCGGCCGCAGCGGTCGCACTTCTGTCAGCTGCCGTCGCCCCGGCGCGGGCCGAGCCGGTCAAGAACGTCGTCCTCGTCCACGGGGCCTTCGCCGATGGTTCCGGATGGCAGCGCGTCGCCGACATTCTTGGCAAAGACGGCTATACGGTCAGCGTGGTGCAGGAGCCGCTGACATCACTCGCCGATGACGCTGCGGCTACCAAGAGGATGCTGGATCTGCAACAGGGCCCGACCCTTCTGGTCGGCCACAGCTATGGCGGGGTGGTCATCACCGAAGCGGGCAATGCGCCGAATGTCGCAGGCCTCGTCTACATCGCCGCTTTCATCCCCGACCAGGGCGAGAGTGCCGTCAGCCTGCTGTCGTCGGCCCCCGCCGCCAATAACGACATGCGCGCCACCAAGGACGACTTTCTGTACATTGAGCCGGCCGCCTTCGCCGCCGATTTCGCTGCCGACGTCCCGCCTGCTCAGGCGAACTTCATGGCCCATTCTCAACAGATGCTTGCCAAGGCCGCCGGCGGCGCGCCGGTGACGACGGCCGCCTGGCATCAGAAGAAGAGCTGGGCGCTGGTCGCAACGCGCGACCACAACATCAATCCCGATCTCGAGCGCAAGATGGCCAAGCGGGCCGGCAGCGAAACGATCGAGGTTCCCGCCAGCCACGCTGTGTACGTTTCCAAGCCGGAGGAGGTGGCGCGTTTGATCGAACGGGCGGCAAAGGCGTCTGCCCAGTAGCCCGAGTTCCTCAAACAGCGGAGACAGACACATGAGCACGATCAAGAATGTGGTCCTGGTGCACGGCTCCTTCGTCGATGGCGCCGGCTGGGAGAGCGTTTTCCACCTGCTGACCCGCCGGGGCTACAACGTCTCGGTGGTGCAGATTCCCACCACGACGCTGGAGGCGGATCTGGCCGCGACCAAACAGATCCTCGACCAGCAGGACGGCGACGTCGTCCTGGTGGGCCACTCCTACGGCGGGGTGGTGATCAGCGAGGCGGGCAACCATCCGAAGGTGAAGCGCCTCGTCTATGTCACGGCGTTCGCGGCGGATGCGGGCGAGTCGGTCGCCTCGCTGATCGCCAATCCGCCGCCGGGTGCGACCGCACCGCCGATTCTGCCGCCCCAGAACGGGTTCCTGTTGCTCGACCAGTCCAAGTTCGTCGCTGCCTTTGCGGCGGATGTCGAGCCTGACAAGGCCGCGTTCATGGCCAGGTCGCAGCTGCCTTGGGGCGTCGTGTCCCTGGCGGGCGCGGTCACCAAGCCGGCCTGGAAGACCAAGCCGAGCTTCTACCTGGTGGCCACCGAAGATGGGATGATTCCGCCGCCTGCGCAGCGGATGATGGCGCAACGGGCGGGCGCCACGGTGCGGGAGGTGCCCGCCAGTCACGCGGTCTACGTGTCGAGGCCCGGGCCGGTCGCGGACATCATCGAAGCGGCCGCTGCGGCCTGACCGCAGGGCGCGCTGGGGCGATCTCCCGCATCATTCCGGCGCGCCGCTCGGCGCGTCGGCTCCGTCAGGGAACCACACTTTTTGAAGGGCGACCATGTCGCTCCAACTTGTGACCGCGGTCGCCCAACTCGCTTCGGCGGCCGCAATCGTCCCCACCCTCGTCCTTGTCGGACTGCAAGTGGCCTTCAGGTGGGTTGGTCGTGAGAATAAGGACGCGCCAAAATGACCTGGGTTCTTGGGTGGAGCAAAACATGGAATTCAAGGGTGCAACCCTGTTGTACACATTGGCTGGCCTGATGGTCACGTTCGCGGGGTTCTCGGCGCTCCTGCTGGCGTTGCGACCGGCCGCCGGAGCGAAGTTGTCACGGCTTGACAGATACCTTGCAAAAACGGTCATGACGTACATTTTCGTATTGACGGCGGGAGCACTGCTGCCGGCGCTATTTGCGCTCTACGACATTCAGGAAGAGTGGATTTGGCGAGGCTCTGCTGTGCTTTTCGGACTGCCGATGCTGTCTCTTCAGGTCACCTATCCGCTGCGACGCCGCAAGGTGGCCGGCGAAGGACCGCCGCCCGCAATATTCGCGGTCTTCGTTGTATTCGGCTCCGCTGTGACATTGGCGATGCTTGGCTACGTTCTGCAAGGCCTCCAATACGGCGCCGCAGCCTACATCACGGCATTGACGATCGACTTCTTTACGGTCGCCTTCGCCTACGTGGTCGCGCTCGATGTCATTATGCAACAACCAATGGACGTGTCGGAGCGGCCGGCGCCGCATTAGCTCCGAGTCCCAGCTAGGGCGTGAAGGCATGAACGCCGGTCTCAGCGCCCTGGCGCGGAGCCAAACAAATGAAGAGGCCCCGTTGGACTTGATGTCTCAAGGAGGTAGGCTGCGTTTGCTCAGGACGCAGCTTACGCTAACGGGGTGAAGGATGATTGCACAGACGCTCTCTCGTTCCGGTACCAAGCGGAGACGAGGGCGAACGTGTTTGACGGAACGCCGAGGACGATCGATGTCTTATCGCGGTGCCATGCGATGATCGACGAAAAAAAGCTCGAAGAGCGCCTGGTCGCGCTCGAAGCGGCCAAATCCTGGAGTCCGCGCGTCGTCTCGCGGCTGGAGACGCTGCTGCGCTCGGGCACGGACGAGGCACTCTATCGCATCAATCCGATCCAGTTCGCCACCGAGAAGTCGATTGCCGAAGCTGAAGGGATCGATCTTTTCCTCCATGCTTGCGTGGCCGGGCTCTTCGACATGGACTGGCTGCTGGTTTGTCCGATGTGCTCCGACGTCGTCGAGAGCTTCCGAAGCCTGCGCAAGCTGCACACGCATTTCCATTGCCACCTCTGTCAAAGCGACTACGACGCCGCGCTCGACGATTACATCACGGTGACGTTTACGGTCTCGCCCGCCGTGCGCGGCATCCGCTTCCATCAACCGGAGGCGCTGTCGGCCTGGGATTACGTGTTCTCTTACAAATTGACGGCGGGCGGCATATTGCCCGACGGCGTGCCGTGGAGCGAGGCTGCCAAAGGGCTGGTGCGGGCGCTCACCCGCATCGAGCCGGGTTCTGCGGCCAATCTCGAGGTTGATGCCACTGAGGGCGCGCTGCTGGGCCAGGATTTCGAAAGCGACGCCCAATTCTTTTTCCCGGTCGCAAGCGGCGCGGGTGTCACGCCACCGCAAACGCCACCTCACGTGCCGGTCATGCTCGACGGCGGCAAATGCGTGGCCGCCGCAGCAGACATCGCCCCCGGCAAGGTCGTGTTCGAAGTTCGCAACACGGGCAAGCTGCCGGTGGTATTCGGCATCCTGCAGCTTCCGATGACGACGTTTCAGCGCCCGAAGCTTCGCTTCGCGCCATCCTTGTCCGGCAAGCGGCTGCTGATGACACAGACCTTTCGCGACTTCTTCCGCTCCGAGGTGATCAGCGCGACGGAGGGCATTGCGGTTCTCGACGTGACCCTCGTCTTCACCGATCTCAAGGGCTCGACGGCGCTCTACGAGCGGATCGGCGACCTCAACGCCTACATTCAGGTGCAGCGGCACTTCCAGCATCTTCTCGACGCCACCGTTCGGCACAATGGCGCCGTCACCAAGACCATCGGTGACGCCGTGATGGCGGCGTTTGTGACGTCGGCCGATGCGGTGCGGGCGGCGCTTGACATGCGCGAGGCCGTGGACCAGCTCAATCGGGACCGCCCGCAGCGTGATTTCATCCTGAAGATCGGCGTGCATCGGGGAGCCTCGATTGCGGTCACGCTCAACGAGCGGCTCGATTATTTCGGCCAGACGGTGAATATCGCAGCCCGCGTGCAGAACCTTGCCGATGGCGACGAGATTTGCATCACCGAAGAAGTCTACCGTGCGCCGGCCGTGGCGGAGATTATTGCGCCATATCCGGTGGCAAAGAGCGAGGCCGAACTCAAAGGCGTCAGCAAGGCCATGTCGGTCTATCATCTCGCGCGAATGGGATCCTAGGCGATCGGCTCCGTGAAACTCATCATTTGTAGGATGGGTAGAGTGACCAGATCGGACGCATGCCCGAACTGGTCGCGAAACCCATCGCGGTGACGCAATTGGTGGGTTTCGCAAGAGCTTCAACCCACCCTACGAAACTGACTTCTTATGATTCGAATCCAGGAATCGATCGTCTAGATCGGGTACTGCTGCAGCACCTCTTTGTAGGTCGGTTCGTTGTCGATCTGCATGGTGGCGAGCACGCGCACCACGGCGCAGTAGAAGGCGATGGTCAGCACCAGGTCGACCATCTGTTCATCCGAGAGCTCGCGCTTGATAGCGGCAAAAGTCGCCTCCGACATCGCGAGTTCGCGTGCCATCTCGCGGGCGCCCTTCAAGATCGCACTTGCCAGCGGCTCCAGCGTCGAAGGCTTGCCGTCGGTCTCCGCCATCAGGCCCGCGATATCGGCATCGGTGACGCCGAATTCCTTGCCGATCTTCACGTGATGGGTGAATTCATATTCCGATTTCTCCAGCCACCCGACCTGCAGGATGGCAAGCTCGCGCAGGCGCGGGTCGAGCTTGCTCTTGAAGCGGATGAAACCGCCGACGCCGTTGAACGCGCGCGCCATGTCGGGCGAGTTGACCAATAGCTTGTGCAGGTTGGTGTTGCGCTTGAGCATGTCGCGATATTCGGGCGCGACCTGGTCGGCCTCGAGATAGGGCAGGCGGGCCATGTTGTTTTTCCTTGTTGGTGAGTGGTCCTGGATAGTGTTCTTGATTAGTGTTCCTGGGACTCCCGTTCCGGCGCCTGCAAGGTGACGCCGCCGTCGACCACCAGCACCTGGCCGGTGATATAGCGTGCGAAATTGCTGAGCAGGAATTTCACGGCATGGCCGACGTCCCAGCCGGTGCCCTCCAGTTGCAAAACCGAGGCTTTGGCGCGCTGGGTGCGGGCGGTGTCGCTCATGCCGCGGGCATAGACCATCGGCGTATACATCGGGCCGGGACAGATGCAGTTGACGCGGATGTTGTCGCGGCCATGATCGACCGCCATGGCGCGGGTCAATCCGATGATCGCGGCCTTCGAGGTGGTGTAGGTCGTCAGCCCCCGCGGCCGCAGCGCAGAGATCGAGGAGATGTTGACGATCGCGCCGCCGCGCGCGGTCTTGATCATCGCGGGAATCGCATATTTCGACAGCAGGAACATGCTCTCGACGTTGATTTGCATGACGCGGCGGTATTCCTCCGGCTTCTCGTCGACGACGCTGCCGCGGCTGCCGATGCCGACATTGTTGTCGAGGAAGTCGAGCCGGCCCCAGCGATCGACCGCGGCCTCGACCAGTTGCCTGCAGTCGGCCTCCTGGGTGACGTCGCCGCCATGCGCCGCCGCCGTGCCGCCGTCGGCTGAGATCATCTCGACGGTGCGCTCGGCCAGCTTGAGATCGCGATCGGCCACCAGCACTTTTGTTCCCGCGCGCGCCAGCAGGATCGCCGCCGCCCGCCCGTTGCCGATGCCTTCGCCGGCCGCGCCGCCGCCGGAGATCAGCGCGACCTTGCCGGCCAGGCCAGCGTCGTCCTCGGGTCCGATCATCGCGTCTCGTCCCTTGTTATTGGTTATTGGCGCTACGATAGCAACGCCATCGCCGGGAGAGAAGGAGGTTGTTTCGCGCCTCCCTTCGCACTTTCCGCGCCACGGCATGCAGCGATAGGGATAGCGCGGCCGCGCTGGATCATTTGCCGCGCGGGGCCCGGCAGTTGTAGGCCCTGCGGAATCCGGCGGCCTGCGCATCGTCTTCGGAGCAGAACCAGCGGTCCGGCCTGGTCATCGCCGGATAGCTGGGGCAGCCCCGCAGATGATAGACGCCGACATTGAAGGTGAAGCGGGCGCGCACGGCAAACTTGCCCTTGATGCTGCAGCCTGCGGGCGCAGCGAAGTCGTCCGGAAACAGCGCTTCGCGGATTTCCTTGTCCCGGTCGGCGCGGCAGGCAGCACCGAGCAGCGCGCCGTCCTTCTTGCCCAGACGGAATTCCTGCGGCGCGACCAAGCAGCCCTTCCAAAGACCCGTCTTCGCGTCCCTGGCGCTCACCGCGTCGGCGCCGAACCGGGTCGGGCTGCCCGCAACGCTCAGCGCAAAACCTTGACGCACCAGTTGCTGGTTCAGGCTCGCCGCGTCACCCTCGACACTGCAAATCCCGAGATGCCGCTTCTTCGAGGACTTGTCCGGGCCGAGATCGTCGCAATGCACCGGGCGGCCGGCGATCAGCTTGGCGAGCTGGTCGCGCGCCTCGACGCCGCAAGTCCAGGGATCGGCGTGATCGTCGATGCAGGTCTGGTCGAACTCGGGTGCGTCGATCCCGTCAAGCCTGAAGGCGACGTCGCCGAGCTGAATGGTATTGCCGTTCCTGACGATCGCGTCCGCGGCAAGCGCGGCATTTGCCCAGAACAGGGCTCCGAGGACGAGAACGAAGTGGCGCATCCAGGTGCGGGAGGTGTCGGGGGATCGCATCATGCTCACAAGGAAAGGTCTCAAGTGAGGATTCCCTAGCATAATCCGGCCGCCACAACACCAGCCACCGTGGCCCGCCGGCGCCTGGCGGCTCCCGGTCCAATCCCTTTGACTGTCCCCCGCAACTGATCCTATCGTCGGCGCTTAAGCGATTGCCCGGCAAGCGGCGACGAAAGGCCGAGGGAGCTGAAACCGAGGGAGCTGAAACGATGGCTCAGTCAGAGGCACTGCGGCGCCCGCTGGCGTCGATCGACGTCAGTGATCCCAAGCTCTATCAGGACGACACCTGGCGGCCGCTGTTTGCGCAATTGCGCCGCGACGATCCCGTGCATTACTGCGAGGCGTCGGCGTTCGGCCCCTATTGGTCGGTCACCCGCTACGACGATATCTTCGAGGTCGAGCTCGACCATGAAAACTATTCGTCGAGTTCCGAACTCGGCGGCACCCAGATCGCGGATCAGCCCAAGGGGCAGGAAATCAGCAATTTCCTTCGCATGGATCCGCCCGGCCATACCGCGCATCGCCGCACCGTCGCGCCGATCGTGGGGCCGTCGAACCTCGTCAATCTCGAATCCCTGATCCGCAAGCGAACCTCGGACGTGCTGGACGCGCTGCCGCGCAACGAGACGTTCGACTGGGTCGCGCGCGTCTCGACCGAGCTGACCAACATGATGCTGACGACCTTGCTGGATTTTCCGTGGGCAGATCGCGAGCAGCTGACCTGGTGGTCGGATGTCGCGATCGCCAACGTCGATGCGCCGGATGCGGTTGTGCACTCCGCGGACGAGCGGCTTGCCGAGCTCACCAAGATGGGCGAGTATTTCCGCAAATTATGGGACGCGCGTGCGGATGCGGCGCCGACCTTCGACCTGATCTCGATGCTGGCGCATGCGGAAGCCACGCGCGATCTGCAGGCGCGCGAGTTCATCGGCACGATCGCGCTGCTGATCGTGGGCGGCACCGATACCACGCGCAATTCGATGACCGCCGGGCTGCTGGCGCTGGTCGAGAACCCGGATCAGTTCGATCTGGTGCGCAGCCGGCGCGCGCTGATCCCGAGCCTGGTCAGCGAGACCATCCGCTACCATTCGCCCGTGCTGCATATGCGCCGTACCGCGCGCAACGACGTCGAACTCGCCGGCCGCAGCATCGCCAGGGGCGACAAGGTGGTGATGTGGTACATCTCCGGCAACCGCGACGAGGACAAGATCGAGCGCGCCGACGACTTCATCATCGATCGCGCCAAGCCGCGGCAGCATCTTGCGTTCGGCGCCGGCATCCATCGCTGCGTCGGCGACCGGCTCGCCGAGCAGCAGCTGCGAATTCTCTGGGAGGAAGTCCTGCAGCGCGACCTGCGCTTCGAGATCATGGGCCCGCCCCAGCGGGTCTCTTCGAACTTCATCCGCGGCATCCGCTCGCTGCCGGTGCGGATAACCGCCTGACGGAGCTGCCCTGCAAGCCGTTGAACGCCTGCGCGCACATTGCGCCGGCTTTGCTGGCCTCGCCAACGGCACCTTTCGCCTCGCCGGCTGCCGGCTCCGGGGAGGGCCGGTTGGCGCTGAGCAACCTCGGTCTCATTTGACCAGCCGACGTGATGACGGACTTACGCGCTGTTCGGCCCTGGGTCATGCACGACTGGATTGGGCTGCCATCGTCATGTCCAGTTTACCCCCCGTGGCGAGGATGCCCCGGAACGGCGGCTTCGTGTCAGAACGGCGACCTCAGGCCTAGCCGCCCCAACCACAGTAGGGAGAGCAGCGATAGCGTCCACCATGCCAGCCGTGCCAGCCGTGCCAACGCACTTGGACCAGGTTACTCTCCGGCGCCATCGGCTTGGCAGCTGCGGATAAAGCAGTGACCGGGGCAGCGATAGCGGGTCCGCCGAGCGAGATCGCACCAATCACAAGAAGCGCTGCAGGAATTTTGAGCTTGGACATGACATGCCTCCAATTCGCAATTTCCGACGACAATCAACTTGGCTGACTGCAATTCGTTGCATGGTCATGACGATTTCGGGTCAGTCGCGACCGCGCGGGGCCGGCAGCAGGTCAAGCCATGCGCGCTGGGCTCCGAAAGCGGAAATTTGACGTGCCCTGACCTCAGCCTTGCCCCGGCGGCTTCCGGCCTTTAACGCGTACTCGCAGACGATCTGAGTTCATCGATCAAGCGCCGGGCCGCAATCAGATCAGCTGTTTCAAAACCTTCGGTGAAGCTGCCGTAAAGCGGCTCCAGCAGGTCGAGCGCATCACTTTCGCGGCTCTCGGTAGCCCACAATTTGCCGAGGTTCATCGCCGCCCTGAGTTCCCAGGCGAGCGCGCCCTGCTTGCGGGCCAAGGCGCCCGATCTTGAAAAGAAGTCTGCTGCCGCGGCTTCGTCGCGCTCGTCCGACAGCGCGATCAGGCCCTTCACGCGCAGGATTTCGGGAGTGCACCAATGTTCCGCATTGCGATCCCTGCTTTCAAGCTGCGCCATCAGCGACAGCGCGTCGTTGTGCCGGTTTGCGGCGATAGCCGACTCACACAGGTGAGCGAGCACAACTGGACTGAACACCTCGTATTGTGCCTCGGCCAGCAGTCGCAGTCCTTCCCTCACCAGGGGGGTAGCGGCATCAAATTGATTGCGTCTCGTCTGACACAAACCCAAAAGGCATTGTCCAATTCCAAGTTGGTTGCCGATTGAATGGGTTCTGGCGTGCTCCATCAGTTCGACAATGTCGTGCTCGACGGCATCGATATCGGTATCGGACAGGTATCTGTTGAACCCGGCCCACGTCATCGCGACACTGACCGGAAGCGCAAATTGAAGTGGCCGGGCTTCCTCCAATGCTCGCACTCCCAATAGCCGTGCCTGCTCGGAAAATCCCTGCAGCCATAATGTGCTTGCCAGGTTGCCGAGCGTATCGACCCGGCGGTCATAACCGGCCACCTTGACTTGCGCGAGCCGCGCCTTCTCGGTGTCGATGTCCAGAGAGCGCTGCAGATGCACCCGCGCTTCTGCGAGGCGGCCAAGATGATGCTTGGTATGGCCCAGCATCCACTCGGCCATAGCGGCCGGACCTGGATCGGGCGCCTTCTTCGCCGCTTCGGCGCACCTCTGCGCGCTATCGAGTGCGTCATCATAGAGGGCCGCCCGGATTTTCCGGCCCCACAGCGGCAAGTAGCACACGAGCTGGCTTGGGACATCGTGAAGGCTTTCGGCCAGCTTTAACGCTTTGGTCCAGATAACCATGACCTCGTCTGAGAGGCCAACCGTGAAGATCTCCGCGCTCGCAAGCGCCAAGTAGATCACGAGCTGCTGCTCCGTCGGTTCGCCGCCTTTATTGGAGGCGACCGCGGCCGCCTTGGTCATCACCTCATGACATTCGGCGAATAGCGCTTTGCCCAGCCAGATCGAAGTCGAATAGCTCGCCAGGTCGACGGCAAGCGACGGATCACCGTCGGATCCGAACGCCCAGTTGAGCGCGGCCCGGATGTCACCGAGATGCGTTGCCAGGTCGCGCCGTTCGTCCGCCGGCAAATCTGCATCGCCAGCTGTGTTCCGCAGCAATTCCCGATAGTATTCAGCGTGACGCCGTCGCAGGATGTTCCTCTCTCCGGCATCGGTTAATTTCATCGCAGCGTAGGTCCGTGTGGTGTCGAGCAGGCGATAGCGGGTAGCGGAACCCGAGGTGTCGGCCGACGCCAGCGATTTCACCAATAGACCTGTCACCGCGTCGAAGACTTCCTCATTCCCGATGTCCGGATCGCCGGCAACCCGCTGCGCAGCTTCGAACGTGAAGCCGGCGACAAATACGGACAATCGCCGCAGGACGGTCCGCTCGACGTCGGACAGCAGATTGTAGCTCCAGTCGAGCGTCGCGCTCAGGGTCTGGTGGCGAGGGGGCGCGGTCCGGCGGCCGGGCCAGCGCAAGGCAAATTGGCTGTCGAGAAGTCTTGCGATCTCCCAAAGCCCATGGGCGCCGACGCGCCCGGCTGCCAGTTCGATCGCAAGCGCAATGCCGCCCAGTCTGCGACAGATGTTTCCGACAATCGGCGCGTCCGAATCGCGCAACTGGATCGGCGCGCCACTGCTTGCCGCACGTTCCACGAAAAGCTGCGCCGCCGGGAAATTGAGCATCTCGGCGGCAGTCAGGTCGGGATTGTCCGGGGGGCTCTCGAGCGAAGACAGGTGATGAACGCTCTCGCCCTCGACGCGCAGTATCTCCCGGCTTGTCACCAGGATATGCAGGTCCGGCACGTCGCTAAAAAGCCGTTCCGCTACCACGGCCGCCTGCGAAATCAGATGTTCGGAGCTGTCCAGGATAAGCAGTACGCGCTTGCCACGCAGGTGGGCGACAAGGCCCGGAATGGGATCCTGGGACTGGACCGGCAGACCGAACCCGGAAGCCACTGTACTCGCAAGGAGTTGAGGATCGCTCAGCGGACTGAGCTCCACAAAGCAGACGGCGCCGCGGAATTCCATCAGCGAAGCATGCGCGACGGCGAGTGCCACCGTCGTCTTGCCCATGCCGCCAGGCCCGACGATGGAAACGAAGCGCTCGGCTATCAGTTTCTGACAGATCTCGCGCACAGTCTCCTCGCGGCCTACCATGCGCGTCAAACGCGGAGGCAGCGGGTAGAGCGCGTCGAAGGCTGTATTGGCAGCCGGGAGGATTGACTCGACCCGCTCGCGCGACGTCGGCGCCACGAAACGGTAGCCGCGGCCGGGCACGTTGGCGAGATAACGCGCCCCGGCCTCGCCGGTGTCGAGAGCCTTGCGCAGAGCCGCGATATGGACGCGAAGACTGACCTCTTCGACGAAGACACCGGGCCAAACCTTGGCTACCAGCTCCTTGTGGCCGACCAGTTCACCAGCGTGTTCGACAAGGACGAGCAGGATATCGAATGCACGGCTGCCAAGTTTGACCGATTGGTCGCCGTTCTTCAGAACGCGCTCAGAGGGATACAGTCGAAACGGTCCGAAGGAGATAATCTCCTGGGCGTGTTGACCGCTTGTTTGAGGCATCGGTTGCAAGGGCCAAATCTTGGTCGAAGAGGAAAGATGCTCATCTCGCAACCGAGTAGCTCTGGTCACCACCCGGTCGCGACCCGTTGTCGCCATCTAAGCTTCCAGGCCTTGGGCGTCAAGTTGGCTTCTGCTGCTCCTGACTCAAAGCGAAATGCTGCCCGCGATGACGAACCTGCAGTTCCTTCCCATCGACGAGGTCGTGAGCGCTGGTGATCCGCGAAAATCATACTCGGAAAATTATTTCATCACGCGGCACGCGCGTCGAACTCAAATGGGCGGCGCTCGGCGAGCCCTTCAGCCTTGCATTTTCGCCCGATAAATCGGCAACAGGGAAACGCTACAGGATTTCGAACCCTTCAGATCAGCTGAAGCGCGCGACTAGAGCGCGATGACTTTTCTTCGAATCGTCATCCCGCTCTAGCCTTTTGTTTGAGCATGATCCTTTCGGAAAACCGGTTCCTACCTTTTCCGATCATGCGCTAGCCGAGTGACAACTCCTTGTAGCCTCCCGCGACGACGTCGTCGCACCGCGCGCGGTAGGCCGGGGCGCTGCCGCTGTAGCGGGCGACGATACGGGTCTGCTTGCCATCGACGTTGCTGTTGATGCCGGTCATCCAGGAATCGACCTCGCTCGACAGCATGCCGGCGCCAAGGGCTTTGACGTGGTCGGTCCAACTTGCCACGCCCGCTTCCGTGGCCTCGACCCGGGTCAGGCCGGAGGCTCGCGCAAAGCGGATCAGGCCGGTCACCCAGTCGACATTGTATTCGATGCTGCGCGGAATGTTACCGAGCGCCGTATGCGGTCCCATCAGCATCATCATGTTGGGGAAGCCGTCGACCATGACGCCTAGAAAGGTCTGTGGTCCGTTTTTCCATTTGTCTTTCAGGCTGACGCCGCCGATGCCGCGAAAGTCGATACGGTCGAACGCGCCCGTAATGGCATCGAACCCGGTCGCATAGATGATGATGTCGAATTCATGGTCGGCTGCGCTGGTCTTGATCCCCGTCGGCGTGATCCGTTCGATCGGCGTTTCCTGAATGTCCACCAGCTCGACATTGTCCTGGTTGTAGACCTCGTAATAGAAGGTTTCGAGCGGTAGCCGCCTTGTGCCGAAGCCGTGATTCCTGGGAATCAGCTTTTCGGCGGTCCTGGGGTCCTTGACGCGCGCGCGGATTTTCCTGGCGACGAAATCGCTGATGGTCGCGTTGGCGCGCCGGTCGGTCAGGATGTCGCGGAAATTCCCCTGCCAGATGCCGAAGCCGCGTTCGCCATAGAGTTTTTCGTAGAAGGCTTCGCGCTCCTGGTCCGAGACCTCGAAAGCCCCGCGCGGATCAGGCGTGTGGAGAAAGCAGGCAAAGGTTTCCCGGCAGGTCCTGAAGATCTCGGGATAGGCCGCCTTGATGGTCTTTTGCGTCTCCGCATCGATCTTGCCGTTGTGCAGGGGTGCGCACCAATTGGGCGTGCGCTGGAACACGGTGAGATGCCCGACGTCACCGGCGATGGTCTGGATGGTCTGGACTCCGGTCGCGCCGGTGCCGATCACGGCCACGCGCTTGCCGGCAAAGTCGACGGGTTCATGCGGCCATCTGGCGGTGTGAAACGACGGGCCCTTGAAACTGTCGCGTCCCGCGATGCGCGGCAAGGTGGGGGCGGACAGCGGACCGATCGCGGTGACCAGGAAACGCGCGCGAAACCGGCTGCCGTCGTCCAGTGTCACATGCCAGCTTCGCGCGTCCTCGTCATAGGTGGCCACGGTCACCCGGCTGCGGAACTGGATGTCGCGGCGCAGGTCGAATGTGTCGGCGACGAAGTTGAGATAGCGCAAGGTCTCAGCCTGGCCGGCGAAATGTTCGGACCATTCCCACGCGTCGAGCAGCTCCGTCGAAAACGAGTAGCCATAGGAATAGCTTTCGGAATCGAAGCGGGCGCCCGGATAGCGATTCCAGTACCAGGTGCCGCCGACACCCGTTCCTGCCTCGAACACGCGCACCCGCAATCCGAGCCCGCGCAGCCGGTGGAGCTGATACATCCCGGACATGCCGGCGCCGATGATGATGGCATCGAGATCGGGGCCGGATGCCGCACGGATCTGGTCTTGCTCGCTGCTGTCCAACTGGCGCTGCTCCCTCACGCGTTGGCTGCAAGGCTATCCGGTCCTGCATCCGCGAACAAACCCCGACATCCATGCGCGGCAGGCGTGCAGGGTTGTCCGCCGGTCAATGCATCACGCTTTACGACTTGCTCGCTTTGCCCCTATCGTCGGGTGCGGATCGCCCGACACGAGGCGCTTGCGCGAGGGGGAAAATGCCTGCGATGAACGATCCCGTCGATGTCCTGATCATCGGCGCTGGCGCCTCCGGCGCTGCTGTCGCCTGGTCTCTGGCCGAGACCAAGATGCATATCCTGTGCCTGGAGCAGGGCGGCTGGATGAACCCGGCGCAATATCCGAGCACCGGGCGCGACTGGGAAGCGCGGCTCTATGGCGACTATTCGCCGAGCCCGAACATTCGGGCGCGGCCTGAGGATTATCCGATCAACGACGATAACTCGCCGATCAAGGTGGTGAATTTCAACGGCGTCGGCGGCTCGACTGTGATGTACACAGCGCATTTTCCGCGCCTGCATCCATCCGACTTCAAGGTGAAGACGCTTGACGGCGTCGCCGACGACTGGCCAATCGACTATGACACGCTGGTGCCGTTCTTTGCCGAGAACGACCGGATGATGGGGGTGTCGGGGCTATCTGGCGATCCCGCCTTTCCGCCGACGGAACCGCCGATGCCGCCATTGCCACTCGGCAAGTCCGGTGCGCGCCTCGCCAAGGCCATGAACAAGCTCGGCTGGCACTGGTGGCCGTCGGACACGACGATCGCGACCACGGACTATGAGGGGCGGGCGCGCTGCATCAATCTCGGCCATTGCACGCCGGGATGCGCGCAAGGTGCGAAAGCCTCGACCGACATCACCTACTGGCCGGTCGCGCTGCGCGCCGGCGTCGAGCTGCGCACGCACTGCCGGGTGCGCGAGATCACGACCAATGAACACGGCATGGCCTCGGGCGTGGTCTATTACGATCAGCACGGCGTCGAGCAATTCCAGGCCGCGGAAGTCGTGATCATCGCCTGCAATGGCATCGGCACGCCGCGGCTGCTGCTCAATTCCGCCTCGGCGCGTTTTCCGAACGGGCTCGCCAATTCGAGCGGGCTGGTCGGCAAGAACCTGATGTTCCATCCCTATGCCCAGCTCTACGGCTATGTCGACGAAGTGACCGACAGCAACCGCGCGCCACCGACCTGCCTGTGGAGCAAGCAGTTCTATGAAACCGACCTCGCGCGCGGCTTCGTGCGCGGCTATGCGTTTCAGTTCGGCCGCGGCGTCGGTCCGGTGATGGAGGCCGTGACCAGCGAGGCCAAGGGCATTCTGCCCTGGGGGCCGGAGCATCACGCGGTGTTTCGCAGGCTCAACGGCCATCGCCTGGGGCTGTCGGCGATTTGCGAGGATCTGCCGGAGGAGCACAACCGCGTCACGCTCGATCCGGTGCTGAAGGACAGCCACGGCATTGCGGCGCCCAGGGTCGACTACACCATCGGCGAGAATACGACGAAGATGATCGAACACGGGATTGCGCGGGCAAGGGAAGTGCTTGCCGCCGCAGGCGCCACCGACATCTGCCTCAACCTGCCGATCCTCTATGGTGGCTGGCATCTGCTCGGCACCGCGCGGATGGGCACCGACCCTTCGCGTTCGGTGGTGAACGAATGGGGCCGCGCCCACGACGTGAAAAACCTGTTCATCGTCGATGGCAGCCTGTTCGTGACCTCCGGCGGCGTCAATCCGACCTCCACCATCCAGGCCATCGCGCTCTACATCGCCGACCAGATGAAGCGCCGCCTGGCCAATCTGTTCGATTGAGGAAGCCATGTCAGTTCAGGTCTCGCCCGCGGAAGATGCGCTGACGCCAGCGCAACGTGACGATCTGCGCATCGTCGCGCGCATGATGATTCCGGAAAGCCCCGCGTACAACGTGCCCGGCGCCGACGATGCGGCCATTCAGGCCGATATCGTTGCAACGATGGGACGCGACACCGAGATGGTGCGCCGGGCGCTCGATCATCTCGGCCGTCTCGCCGGGCAACCGCTCGCCGCGCTCGACCATGCCGAGCGCGACGCGGTAGCCCAGGAATTCCGCGCCTCGGGCGGCGCTCCCGCTGCGACGCTCGTTCGCGTCGTCCTGCAATGCTACTACCGCGACGATCGCGTGCTGCGTTCGCTCAATCTCGAATTGCGGCCGCCATTCCCAAAGGGCTACTCGCTCGAGCAGGGCGACTGGTCGCTGCTCGATCCGGTGAGGGCGCGTCCTTCGATGTGGCGCAAGGCGCCATGAGCGGTTCGCATTCGTTGCTGTCCCGGTTCTGACATTCGCACCGCGTTGAGGCGAGTTGTTTGCGAATGTGAGAACCAAAGAGACACTAGCAAAGAATTTTTTCGCGCGCGGTTTGGATTTGACATTCGCTGTATGGACTCGCGGAGCCGCACTCGGTACGGATTTCTTTACGAATGTGTATGAAGAAGCGCACACTGAATGCGCGAGGTTTGGGGGTGTAATGCGTGATACGAGTGGTCGTTTGCCGGAGCAACGCGGGTTTGTCTCTGCATCGCCTCAATCCAGACATTCCGGCGTCACACGCCGAAGCCTGCTGGCCAGCGCTGCGCTCCTGATCACCGCAACCGGCGCCGGCGCGCGGGTGGTGACGAAGGTGCTGCCCTTCAAGCCGAACGAAGCCTATCCGGTGACGCCGGTCGTTCCCGGCGGCTATCTGTTCTTCACAGCCGTTGAGGCCGCCACGGTGGACGCGATCGTCGACCGCCTGATTCCATCAGATGAGTTGGGCGCAGGCGCCAAGGATGCCGGCGTCACCACGTTCATTGACCGGCAGTTGACTGGTCCCTATGGCGGGCACGACTGGCTCTATATGCAGGGGCCGTTCTCGGACACGCCCTTGCCGTCGCAGGGGCTGCAATCGCCGCTTGTGCCGCGCCAGCAATATCGTCTGGGGCTCGCGGCGCTGGAGACATACTGCAAGGCGACGTTCTCTGGCCGCGGCTTCGTGCAGCTCAACGCCGAGGAACAGGACAAGTTGCTGTCAGGCATGGAGAAGGGCGAGATCAAGTTCGAGAATTTTTCCAGCCGCATGCTGTTCTCCGCCATCTACGCCAACACCATGGAGGGCTACTTTGCCGATCCGATCTATGCCGGCAACCGCGACATGGCGGGTTGGAAACTCATCGGCTTCCCCGGCGTGCGCTACGATTTTCGCGACGTGATGGAGAAGCCCAACCAGGCCTACGCCTTGCCGCCGGTCAGCCTGCAGGGCCGTCCCGCCTGGGGAGACCGCTGATGGCCCGCCGTCTCCCGCGCAAGGATGTCGTCATCGTCGGTCTCGGTTGGACCGGATCGATCCTCGCCTATGAATTATCACGCACCGGCCTCAACGTGGTTGCGATCGAACGCGGCCCGTGGCGCGATACGGCCGCGGATTTCAACATCGGCACGGCGCCGGACGAATTGCGCTACGCGGTGCGTCACGACCTCTTCCTGCGGCCGAAGCAGGAGACGCTGACCATGCGCAACAACCCGTCGCAGACGGCGTTGCCGATCCGCAAATGGGGCAGCTTTCTGCCCGGCAACGGCGTCGGCGGCGCCGGCGTGCACTGGAACGGGCAGACCTGGCGCTTCTTGCCGGACGACTTCCGCATCCGCAGCCACATGATCGAGCGCTACGGCGAAGGCATCATGCCGGAAGGCCATCATATCCAGGATTGGCCGGTCAGCTATGACGAGCTCGAGCCCTATTACGACAAGTTCGAATATGTCGCGGGCATTTCCGGCAAGGCCGGCAACATCAAGGGCGAGATTAAGGCCGGCGGCAATCCGTTCGAAGGCGCACGCGCGCGCGAGTATCCGACGCCGCCTCTGAAGCAGGGCTACGCCCAGGACCTCTTCACCAAGGCCGCGGCCGACATGGGCCTGCGTCCCTTTCCACGCCCGTCGGCAAATATTTCGATCGCCTATACCAATCCTTATGGCTGCAGCATGGCGCCCTGCACCTATTGCGGCTTCTGCGAGCGTTTCGGCTGCGCCAACTATTCGAAGGCCTCGCCGCAGACCTGCGTGTTGCCCGCGCTGATCCGCGAGCCGACCTTCGAGGCCCGTACCGAGTGCGAGGTCACGAAGGTCAATCTGTCAGGCGACGGCAAGATGGCCACCGGCGTGACCTATGTCGACGCCGAGGGACAGGAATGGGAGCAGCCCGCCGATCTCGTGCTGGTCTGCGCCTACAGCCTGTTCAATGTGCGGCTGTTGCTGCTGTCAGGCATCGGCAAGCCCTACGACCCCGCAACCGACGAGGGCGTGGTCGGCCGCAACTACGCCTATCAGACCGGCTCGGGCTCGACCGCGTTCTTCGAGGACGCCAAGTTCAATCCGTTTGCCGCCGCCGGTTCGCTCGGGGTCGCGCTCGACGATTACAACAGCGACAATTTCGATCATGGCCCGCACGGCTTTGTCGGCGGCGCCTCGATTACCTCCGCCCATACCAACGGCCGCCCGATCCAGTACCACCCGACGCCG
>Ga0307508_10001663_pt1 | contig 24715 bp, 37 predicted proteins | sample 9_EM_MG_FD_203089 | JGI IMG/M metagenome (GOLD analysis project Ga0307508, IMG submission 203089) | Populus trichocarpa ectomycorrhiza microbial communities from riparian zone in the Pacific Northwest, United States - 9_EM | ecosystem: Host-associated > Plants > Roots > Unclassified | place... | reverse complement strand
GCAGTCGAAGCAGGGAGACGAGACAATAATCTGAATTGTATTTCATCTGTCCAAAAATATTACATTAGCAGATGCATACTAAGTGGTGAATAATTGGTAGTCGACTCACATTGGCATAATGCGGAGAGTAGAGAATGGTACTATCTGCAGACGACAGCATTAGCATCTGCGAAGTAAAACTAGGTGGGAGCGAAGCGGACTAACATTGGTATTACTACAACACATCTGTCGGAAAAAGATTTGTAAGTGGTGAATAAATGGCAATCGACTCACGTTGATGCAGTAATGCAAAGAGTAGCGTACGGTGGTTTATCTGCAGAAGCAGCATTAGCAAATGCAAAGAAAAACTAGGTCGGAGTGAGGTGAACTGACATCAGAATTATTCGATAGAACCCAATTATTTTACTGTATTTGGAGCGATGCTGTCAGCGCATTCGTAAGATGAAGGGAAATGGACATACATACTTCAACAGCACAACCAAGAAAGAGAGAATCTGTCTATAGGAGGTCAGTAACGTCTTGCACATATAGCAGAGCGATTGATGACTTAACGCTATTGCTAGGTAAGATAAACGAGATATCAGAACCACTGTAATGGAATTAGTAACGTCTTTAAACGGAGTGGGCTGACGATGGATCACTGCTATAAAGAGTTGCCTAGAGGTTTCGCAGGCATTGTAGGTTATCTGTTGTGTATTTGAGTTGCGTGGGAAAGGTCTGGGGCGTTCTAAGCGTTGCAGGGTACGCTCTATGTCGCGACGTAAGGAAGGTTCTGGATGTTTCTGTGTATCGCGGCGTGGGCACAAAAGGACGCCCTTCTTCCTGTCTTGTCACGCAGCGGCTTGTTAGCATTAGCAATAGCTGGCGCCACCACAGCCATATGAATATCATAGTCACACATGTTTCGTCTCGTCTCCTCACGCCATAGTCACAGCCATAGCTACGTCTCGCTACAGCCAGAACCACAGTCTCGTCTCGGCACGGCTATTGAAAGACGACTGGGAAAGGGCCTCTGGAGCTCTATTAGCGTACAGTATCCAAACTGAGAGGTTTGGAGTTCGGCGTGATCTTCGAAGAGTTTCGCAAGCCGAGATTAGAGCGAGACGAGTGGACATTCAAAAACCGGCTCCCGATTTCTATATATGCTTAAATATAAAAAAGAAGGAAAAAGACAGAACACGGAACAACACTCCATCTCCACTGCTGAACGGCCCATCCCCAATCGGGCGCTCACCCAACTACAGCCACTCATCTAACTCTAGCTATTCCGCCCATATAACGAGACTCGGCGAGCTCCGCTCCAGGTAGCAAGATGGCAGTGGCTGTGCGCGGAGAGCGGGTAGGCAGCGGCGAGCGGACAGCGCGCAGCGGCCAGCGGACAGAAACAAGAGGGAGTGCAGCGACGGGAGGTCATGGGAGCAGTCAGAAGAGGACACCAAAGAAGAGAAGCTATCTAGGACAAGACTCGACGGAACACACAAGCTGTTGTGCAAGGAAGATTAGAAGAAGAGAAGTGAGCGACTGCTCCTTATAAGGACATCCGTCGACCCATTTCCAGTGACCCGCATTCTGCTCCAGGTCCCACATTCCATCTCCCATCGCGCGGACAGCGGACGGGAACTGGTCAAAATGTGCACCGCAATAGTCTACATAAGCTGAATGCGAGTACGATTAAACAAAAAAAAAACATTCCATCTCCCGCATTCCTTCCTTCCGCACTTCCTTAGCTAAGCCCGACTCTAGCCGAGGAGTCGCTCTGCGTTGGAGATGTAGTAAAGACTTGGACAGTATGCCCTCTGCACATAAAGCCAGCAGCTTCACTCTCCTTTATTAGACTGGAGCCCGAATACTTTGAAGTTAGATTTGTTTGCGCAAATCTACCCCGACTGATGAGGTCGCTATACACTCAAACATGGGGATCTAGTTATAAACTCCCTCTCTCTTCCTCAATTACGGCACATGAAAATAGCAGCGAATGACATCCTGTGATGCGGTAGTTTCCCGCTCACCTTTCCAGCAACCGGGTACGTCGAGACCTAGTCTTGCAGCTTCGAGGGGCGAAATACAGGTCACGCAACGGGCTTGTTCTTGCCCGCACGCCGAGTAACACGAACCAATTCCGGGTTTCTTTCCCGTGCTTAGACGATGAGTGTGCTGCAGTGGGCTATCCCCCACGCTCTTAGTACGGACATACAGATGCTAGGGATACCGTCACATGTCACTCTATTTCGGGCCACAGCACCAATGAACTGCGGACAAGTCCTTGGGATTGGTGTTCGAAGCGGTTGTGGACGTGGCTCTCCAGATGGGCTATTATGGTGGCCCGGGCGATAGTTACGCATGCCGCCGCTGCCTCTGGCTAGCGGTGGGACCGTATTAACTCACGAGCTGCGTATCCACAACCTACCCGACGCAAAAAAAAAACCTCACGGTAAGCACTGCGGTTGCTCCGCGGTTCTTGCCTCAGATCCCCGGGGTTTCCAAGGCTGTCCGCTACTACGGGCGATGAATGTTTTTGTTTTCTGTCCCCTGCTGTTGGGATATCACTCGTAGCAATCTGAAGCGAGTGCTGAGTTTTCCGGCACTTCTTTGTCTTCCACCCCGACGGGATTGGGTTCTGTGGTCTCTGATGCGGCCGCCCGGACCGACGGAGACGGACAGCGTCCAATTGCCAGTGAGAGCCGGCCGGTCGGCTATATCCTTCTTCCGGGTGGGTACGTGCCCCCTCCCCTCTCCGAGCACGGGGGTTGGCGTGGACACGCGGCCGTGACTCTTCTTCTGATTCTTTATCTTAGCATTTGACTTATTTAGGTCATGCCTATATACACACTTCCTCCTCTTACTCGCTCCCGACGAGACCGGACAGTTGCAAACTGGTCCCCTTTAAAGCGCACCAAGGAGAGAGGAAGGAAACACAAAAGGAAGCCCTGCAGCTTCTTCACCTCCTACTCTCCCTTGAGGAGGATGTGATCACTCGCGAGCACCATTCATCCGCAAAGATCTGCTGGGTGGCCGCTTCCGCCCGGTCGCCGAGAGGATCTCGCTCCAGAGTCTCCTATGGGCGTCTTTCCATCGACTGCAGTTCTTGAGCAAGCCCTCCCTGGACTGCCGGACGTCACGTTCGCCCGAAGAGCGGCTCGAGCCACACCAACAGCAGTTGTCACTGCGCCGATTGCCGATCCGTTTGAAGTGCATACCGAAAGGCGCATGTCCGGAGTTGGACTGGTAGAACCGCCTGCCGTGCGCTTGTCTGCCATGGGCTTGTCTGCCATGGCTGGGGCCAGATCTACCCGCTGCATCCCGTGAGGCTTGTATACCGCTGAACTAACCCTCTGTCACGGCCAGACCAAGGCTTCAGGTCACTTTTTCTCCGATATCCGCCGCCTGAGCTGGGTGAATGCGCGACGCCGGTAAGGACATGGCCCGGCATACCTGTCCTAGTGCCGCTTCCATTCGACTTCGTGCTCGCACGGGGTCTCCGCCACCACCTTCGCCCACTCGTCTGCCTTCTCGTTACCGGCCATCCCCCTGTGGCTTGGACACCACTTGATCTCTACTCGGATGTCAGATTTGTTTGTTTAATCATACTCACATTCAGCCTATGTATTCAGCCTATGTAGACTACAGCGGCGTGCTTTTTACCCGACTCCCGACCAGTGTCCACCCCGACCTCGGCCAGGGGGGGGCGGCGGGTGACTCGTTGTAGCTCCCCTTGCCCTCCGCCCTGGCATCCCAAAGATACTATATAGCGTACAATCGCCCCCCTTGCTTCTCCTTGCTCGTCCGCCGCGACCTCTTCTCCTCTTCCCTCGCCTCCCGCTCCTGGAGCTCCGACTCGGACGCCTCACTCTGGGCCTCTTCCACAGCCCTATCCAGACCCACCCTCCGTCCCACGTCCGTGGTAGATAGGGAGCCCAGGACCGCCTGGCTGCACTGCTCATCTCCAAAGGGGCCTCGGATTCTGAACCGATTCTTCCGGCTTCCCGTCGCCTGCAACACTTCCGCCCACAGGATTTTCTGATGGGCCTTCCAGTGGGGCAGTTCTTGAAGAGGTGCTCCCGGGTCTGGGTCCGGTGTGGCCACCACCAGTGCTTGGCTGTGGTCCTGTTCTTTGTCCACTTGAGGCATTGGTCAGTGAGGCAATCGCCCGTCCTCAACTGGTAGAATCTCGCCGCCAGCCGTTTGCTGGTATTCGCCGGGGTTGGATCTGGTTTTTGGTACGCCTTTCCCAGCCGGCAGTGCTGGTATTTCTTCCGAGAGACCCTAGAATCTTCCTACATGTTGGCCTCCTGCCATTTCTTCTCTGAGATCTCCCGCTTGAGACGCGCAAGGAATCTGGGGAGGGGCATTTTGCGTCTACCGTACCGGTCTCCGTATTGCATCCATTTCGCTCCGTGCGAGTCGGGTTCATCCGTCGCCAGCTTGACCCACTCATCAGCCTTCTCGTTTCCTGGGACGCCCTTGTGGGCTGGGCACCACCGAATCCCAATAGTAATTTCCGGCCTGCTCTCCGTAGGGTTGCGATGTACCTTCCAGCCTGGATCGCATACATCTGGCCAGGGCCAGGTTCCTCCGAGGCCATGCGCTTGATAGCGGCCTGGGCATCGATCAAGATTGTGGCCCTCTCCGGTGTCGTCTGTCGCCTTGCGGCGGTTTCCAGAACCCTGGCGAGGGCAGCGCACTCCACGTCGTAGACTTCCTGGTTGTAGCCCAATTAGGTTTTGATACCCACTGTCCTTCCAGGCCGGCGGCTCCACTGTCAAGCTGTGGCCCATCCGTGAACATGGCGAGCCCAGGTCAGGGACGCTCCACCTCAGCCTTGGCCACAGCTACTCCCTCATGCGGGATGTCGACATCGAGAGTGTCCGACCCTTCTAGTAGAATTATTTTATCTATCGCACTGGAGTAACCTAGAGCGTACCCCAGCTGTTGTCCAATACCTGATACAGCACCCACAGTTTCCCTGGCCTGGCCACGGTGTGGCAGGCTGAGGAGCCGTAGCCCGAACCTACTATTGGTTCTCCAGTTGTGTGGCCGCCGGTCTGAGTTCTGACTCCATCGCCAGTGCTCCCAGGTTGGATATTCGGAAGCAGCCTGTTATTGTACGGGCTTCCTGATTAGCCAGCAGCTGTATGTCATTGGCCCATCCGATGGTCTGGCCCACCCATCCACCAGAGTTCCGCGCCGAAAATTGTGACCGACGCAAGCCAACTTGGCTTTTCTGCAGTTGACTGGCGAGAGGCCCATCTACTCAGTGAGCCGGCGAAGTCGGTTCATGGCGTTTCTACCCTTCTCTAGTCTGATAGCGTGATGTTCCTTGAGGACGAGTTGAGGGTCAAGCCAGACTCCGAGCCAACGCGTCGCCTCCTTGTTGGAAGGCACGTCACTTCCTTCCACCTTAATGGCGGCTGTTGGAGCGCTTCTCTTCCTGTAGAATAGGGCCGCCTCGGTCTTTCCACGGCCGAATGCGATACCATTGTCAGCCGCCCAGTTGAGAGATGCCATTGCTCAGACATAAAGCTGCTGGTCCACTAGATGAGATCTGGCTCCAGCTCGAGAGCTTCCATACGCCCGTCAAGGTATGCCTTGCTAACGTTGTTGAACGCCGACCTGACACCCACGAACAGAGCTCCCGCAACCTTCTTTCCTGCCCATGCCCACTGGGCGCAGTTCATGAGGACTCTGCCATCGCATCGATGCAGGACCGCCGTTTCCGGCAGCCAAACTGGCCGTCATGTAGGTTACGATCTTTTCTTCGCTCCAGGTGGTCAGCAATCAGATGAGCTGCAGCGCGCTCGACCAGCTTTCTGATGACGTCCAAGAGGGAGATCACCCGGTAGGTGCGAACCTTGGAATAGTCTGGCTTCCCCGGCTTGGGACTAAACACTCCCTTGGCTGTCTTCCACAGGCATGGGAGATGGCCTAGATAGACGGATGCAAGCTCTAACAAGCCGTACCAGCCGCTCCTGATCCCAGATTCCCCAGAAGACCTTGCGAATTCCAGCGCTAATCCGGTCATCACCAGGTGCGGAAGATTTGGCTGCCTTGCCCAGCAGATTACCAACCGTGGAGACATCAATACGGCGAAAGGCCTCACCACCTTCCTTGGCAATGTAAGGTTCGGTGTCCATTGGGGCTGGTGGGAAGTGGCCTTCCAAGAGGACCCTTTCTCGCTCCTGTGGGTTTCCGTCAGGTATCCATCCATCTTCACCGACCAAGGTTTGAGTGGTCGTCCATACGTCATTTCCATCTGCATCCTGTAAAAAGGCATTCCAGCAATCTTTCTTCGCCTTCCGGATATTTAGCCGCTCTAAGCTCCCTCCCTGCACTCTGGATGGCCTGCTTGTTCTGGTTCTTCTTAACCCTACCAACCGCCTTCCATCTCATCTGTCCACTTCTGCCCAGCGTGCTGGTCTAAGGTCGCTACCATGGCCGCCCGCAAGGCAGCCGCCGTTGAGTCCACTCAGCAACATGCTCGACATGTCAGATCCTGCCTTAGATACATACATACTCACAGATATCTCGAGCCGCGAGTGACAGTGCATGCCCGTCCTGACCTGCCGTACAACCGTGCGGGATTACAGCGAGTGGGGGAGAGTCGTATCTGCCGCGTCCCTCCGCCCCCTGAAGGCCAGCTATGTAACAACGCCAAGTCGATGCTGGAATGGAAGCAAGCGACGACACACACACTTTCTCGTGACTGGCTCTCTATCACCGACAGGAAAAAAAGAAAGAAAAAAAAAGGAAAGGAAGCGCGCGACCTTGCGTGTGTGCAGAGGTAAGTATCATAGTCCCTCCATGCATACATATGTACATGTGTTTTTTTCTTCTTTTTTTCCTTCTCACATAGCCGCCTGGTTGGATGCCTCTCTCCGCTTTCACCTTCTCTCTGCACAATCGCTTCGCTGACCAGTGGATCTCCGCCCTTTGAAACGCCTTGCCGTCGCGCCAAGGCCTGCTGTCTGTTTGGTCTTTGTGTTGGTGAGGGAGAGGACAAAATAACTCAGGACGTGGGGTGTGGGGGATGCGATGGTGGTGGCGATGGCGATGGCGATGGGCGATGGCGATGGGCGATGGGCGATGGGCGATGGGCGATTGCGGGGCGGCAGATGCGGTTCTAGATTCCACATATGTGCGATGTCCGTCCGCGGCCCGCGGGAGGAAATTGCAACTGCAGGTTTCGTGTTGGAGGTTTCCTACTTCTTCTTCTCCCCTCGTGCGCATCTGTTGGTTGTTGTGTGTTGCGGGTTCGGCGTGCAGTAGTTACTACCGCGCAGGTTTCCGCATGTGGCTTGGAGTTCTCGTCTTCTTTTCTTCTTCCACTACATATCCCTCCGAGCTCGTGGCAACGCACATCCATGCATATCGAGCGTTGCCGTGCTCGTCCACCTATTATCGTTGTGCTGCGTTCGCACGCACACTGTATGTACGACGGTGAAGAGCCACAGGGAAGAGGCCAAAGAAAAAGCAAAACACAGCGTGATACGAAGTGCACGCTTTGTGCGTTGAGCACGCGGCCCAAACCAGCAACTCGACGGAAGGAACCCGCCGTCAGAGCGCATGTGTCTCCGTATCGATGGAGAAGCAGTTGCAATCGTTTTCGGTCGACAGGCTGCATGGCAGCCGTGGAGCCGGCCACGCAGCATGCTAGCGCTATGTAGCCCTCCAGCGGGGCTCCGATGCATGCTATGTACTCTATATCTACGGACTGGTACCTGCCTATCCCGCCGATCATGCGTGCAGAGCGCCGGCAGGCGTGGAGAAAGCCGACTCTAGTGCTCGCCCACTCACTCGTTTCCTCTCGCACACAGGCCGCACCTGCCTGGATACACGCCACACAGCCCTCTGCACACATTCACTCCGCTGCACAGATACATACATCTCTCTGCACACACTCATCTTCTGCACAAATTCATCCCTCTGCACACACATCCCCACCTCCGGAACCACGGAAATGGCGCCGAACGGTTAACGGGCATCGCCATCGCCATTGCCACCGCCATCTTCTGCAGGGGGTGGCTATGGAGCGCCCCACTCGAGTCCCGGCATGCATGGCCCAACCATCACGTATCCACCCCACGACGAAACCCGGATACTGGAGCATTCGACGGTCTGGAAACAGGGCGTGCATGTCTATCAGTGTGTGGGCGGTGTCTCGGAGGCCGGGGACGGCAGGTAGCTAGATATCGTGTGCTCAGGATCATCGATGCCCCCCAGCTAGTTATGTGGCGCGCCGGCTAAGCAAGTCTACAGGATCGGCACGTACGTCCCGCCGCTGCGGCTAGCTAGTCGGCTGAACCGCCTCCGATCCAGAGCTGGGATGCCTTGGAGTTCTACAGTATGATACATACAGCTCTTGCGCGTGCCACATCGATGTATGGGCACATGCACCGCCCCAGTTTCGCTTCTTTTTTCGATTTCGTCATCCGGACTACGCTGGCCCCGCGTCCGCGATCAAGCGGAGATGCGTGTGTAGGGGGAAGAAGGGAGGGAAAAAAAAGCAATGCTCCGGTTGTTGGGGGCGGCGGAATGAGACCACTTCGTTGTCTATCTTTGCGGCGTTTCTTTTTCCAGGCAAGCAGGCTGCGTCTCGGTGGATCGATTCGCACCCTGATGCTCCCTCCACTTGGTTCATCTCACCCCCGCGCGGAAGAAGAAAAGGATAAAAAAAAGCAAAGAAGGAAAGCAAGCAATCGCCCGGCTGGCTGTGGGGCCGTGATTGCCCCGAACCCTCCGTTCTGCAGAGTGCTTCCGGGCGGTGGCTAGATGCGAAGTGGTGGACGGAGGTGGCGGCGATGCTTGCACTGTAGATGATTCGAGCATCCACCGTCCTCCTCCGTGCAGCGTGCGAAATTTCTCTTTCTCCAAGCCGTTGTGTGGACAGGAAGGATCCTGCAGGAAGAAAGGAAGAGATGGAGAAAAAACCAACGACCCTGCATGCAAGCTGTGGGTGCGTCAGGACGAGGGCGGCACGCACACTGCACGCCATACATACGGAGCTGAGTGAGAACGCGGAGCAGGGGCGGCAGGCTTAGGCATCCACATCCCGCGCTGACGGATCCACGGCGTCCGGGCTGTCTACTCCTCTCCGCGTGGGCACTTGAGCTCCAACCCCTCTGGCATGTGGAGTGACGAAGTCGATTGCACTCGCACCCGCTCTGCCGTCGCAAAGAGCTCACATGCGAGGACCGCGGGCATTGCGTCTCGGCAACCTTGAGGCGTTCGTTCCAATCGGGGGATCCGGAGCGGCACTGCCCGCGGAAGAAACATGATTCGATTGGCTGCCACACGCGCGGCCGGGCAGGTCATTGCTCCATCGGCGGGAACCCTAACCGCAGCCGCGAGTGATCCCTGGAGGACCAATGTCCAGCGCGCAAACAGTGGAAGGATCTGCCAGCCGCAAGACGGGGACAGAACAGGGCGGGGTCGCAGTGATCCTCCCACCACTGTGTTAGTTGCTGCTTTCCTCCAACTATGGACGTTTTTTTTTTCTTTCGTTGTTTGTTTCGGAAGAACGTCTAGCTCGGATCTCCCGCGTGAACTTTTAGGTGCCTGGGTATTGTAGCTCGGTCTGGAGAGCGGACGAGAAGTACATCGTCCACTGCTGCTTGGCGGTTCCGCCCCATCTGCGGATGGCACACGCATGGGAGGGAGGAGGATGGACGGATCGTCTCCTCCGGTACCCACTCCGATTTCCTCCCCGCGCGACGTCGACTCTCACCGTACCGCACAGTTGTCTGCATGCGCACCCAGAGTAGAACCTCGAGCCTTGCAAAAAAAAAGGGGGGGTGAGAAAAAACTCGTCGTTCACAACCCGCTTACCGTGCAGCTTCAGAGAGCCGGAGTCGGATTCCTCGGGTGACCGAGATATTGCTACATACGGGCAATGGCAGCCACGTGGCCAAGCCGGCTGACATACGCTAGGGTTATCTGGATGGGCGGGCATGTCCGCCCTCTACGGATCAACGCCACTAGACCGATGCAGTGCGAACCACCCGTCACGGGCGTGCTCTTCGGTGCGGTTCTATCAGCAGCTCGCGGCTGTGGCGAGCCCGGACACACAGGATTGTATAGCCCCGCCGTGGAGGGCTGCGCTACGTGGGGGAGATAACCGCCGTGGGGTTCCTACGTGAATTTTTCCCACCATTCTGCTCTTTTTCTTTTTCTTTCCCGGCGGATCTCCGATCTGTCCGCATCGAGCAGCAGCGTCAGAGGACGGTCCCGCAACGGGAGGGCCCATGTTACAGCGGAGCGAGACGCCGCCCCGCAGGGCCACCAGCGGTAGCCAGCGATCTCCGGCGGAGAGCAGAGCGCGCGTGCGGGCGAACATCCGTGACGTATGTAGCGGATGGAAACGGGCTCCCGTCCGTGTTCGGCCCTCATGCATCGCCGCGATCTTCCGCAGCCCCCCGTGAAAATTTGGAGGGTGCATATGGCGCAGTGCTGCCTCCTGCGTGGGAGCAGCCTGGTGGAAGATAGCAACTGGAGACGGCCGCACTCACTCGTTGCGTTTACGTACACGTGCGATTTGCATGGGCGGTACGGTTCCTCGCTAGCTAACTGTCCACCTATTGGCGGAGCGAGACGACATGTCGGCAGATGCGACTCGTCTATTCGGCTTACTTACTCCACATAATTCTCCACCAGCTGTGGTCAGGCTTGTTCTCTCCCAACTTTCGTCTTACTCATGTTTTGCCGCTGCGAGATCAGGGAGAGAAACAAGTGGAACACCGTGTACTCTGCGCCTGCTGGTTTCGGCATCAAGACGACGAAACACGCGTGCCCGCCGCCATTCTATGTTCTGCCCCACTGCACTTGCACGCCGTACAGCGGCAGCGGGTCATACCTACGGGAGGGTTTTTTTTTGAGTTTTTTGAGTTTTTTTTTTGTTAACTTTGTCTCTCGGTGGGGCCTGCGGTTTGCGTCAGCGCAGGATCATCGCCTGCTGCTGCCCACTCGGCCGCCACGGACGGAGAGAAGAACGGATCCGGCCCGGTGGATAGACACGCACACCCTGCGAACTATCCATAGGCTTAACCGCCCACGGCCAGTGCAAGGCAGACAATAGACTGACTCCGCTTATCGCGCCGGCCGTCCGATCCGGCGCATGGGTCTATCTACGCGGCGATCCGATGCTTGCGTTTCGAGTCCCCGACAGACACGTACCGTACCAACCCCGTTGATTCTGGAGATGTGTGCCGCACATGGCAGCATTCGCCCGAGCCTGTGCGTGCGATATCTGGGTTGCACGGAGTATGTGGCCTTCTCCGGATGGGTGAGAGGGCGCATCTTCCAGTCCGCAAACATGCGTCCGGCCGGAGGAAGCGTCCAGAACGGCGATACGAGACGGCGGCGGCAAGGCCAGGAAAGCTGCAGCAGCACACAACCGCCGCATTAAATCCAGACGACATACCAAATCCCACCCTCGCCATGTGATCCGTAACCCGGCGTGCGAAGATCCAACGCCGGACAGAATCGCCCGCTGTTGCAAATGCTGGTTTCGACCACCCGCGCAATGGCAACCCGCCACCAACGCCGACACCCACAGCGAGCAGGGCGCAGGAACCACAACTGCACACCAGCTGTTCGTCCGTCCGTCCTTCCGACATCCAAGCCCATGTGGTGTGTGTATCCGCACACCTCATTTCAACCACTGTGCCGACGGGTGCCGAAACCCGTCCGAAGCCGGGAAGCTCCGATAGTTGTGCGTGCGGGCCCCCGAAGAGCGCACCAACGCTTGCGGCCAGTCAGGCAGTTGGTCGGTCATGCGCACAGTTGGCCGCAGATGGGAATGGGAACGCCGGAGTCGAGGGCGACGGCATTCGCTGGCGGATCGTGGCCAGTGAGCGAGCGCTGCGTAGCTCGGACGCTATGCTGGGTGCTACTGCGCCCGTCAGCCTACGGATTTTCTGTCAGCGCGGAACGCGGGGAAAAAGAGCGGGTAGTTACATCTGACTGGTGCACGGCGCCGTCAACGAGAAAGGAAAGATAATAAAAGCGGGCGATATGCTCCCTTCGTACTCGGCGGGCTGCAAGATCTAGGAGAAGGGCAATATCTCGAATCGCACTCCGACCAGCACGGAGTGGAGGAGGAAGCCTGCCGCAGTGGTACGTATCGCACTCCGGTCGCACATCTTGCAATGCCAACGAGCCAGCCAGCCAGCTGTGGACACGACTGGCCGACTAGGCAAATGCTCGCATCCGGCAAAACGTTCAACCGTCTCGACGCGCATCGTGTGTGCCTCCACCGTGTGGGGCGCTGCGACGCCGGACCGTCGTTCAAGGCTCGGCGACGAAAAGGCTCAGCCAGACCCGTAACGTGCGAGAAACAGCGCATATACCGATCGGGGGGTCCGCACACGCGTGTGCACGGTCTGGTCGCTGAACGCTCCATACGTACGGATGTCCCGATCGGTGGCTCCGCCGACCCGCCCCCGTCCAGTTATGGCCAACAGAGCATACATAGCAAGTCCTCGCGGTTGAGACAACTTCGGCGGCAAGATGTGGTGTGGCGCGAGTGGCGCCATCGCTCCGGTGTATGTAGATACTAGAGATCAAGACAAGCCGTTCGAGACAGGTAGGCTGGCGTGGCTTGTGAGGCGGTGATTTTGCCTGCGGTTGAGTGCCGTTCCTCCCTCTTGCAACGGTCTATCAACACAACTGCAACTGAGACAAGAACGGAGTGGTGCCGTATTACCGTTTATGAGATCAATGCTCTTTTTCCAAGCCTTCCCACTGTTGTGCAGCGCTGTATTTGCAGCTGGTCAGGGTAGTTAACGACTTCCATGGTTCAGCAAATTATATCTGTAGTTCTTTGGACCCGGGTTCGGTGTCGTAATTTTTCTTTCCCACTCGATTCCCTACTTCTCAGCTTTACTGCAAATCTTTCAATCGTGTTGTTTGGAGGAGAACGGGCGGGTTTCGTTTGCCGGAGTGACTTGTCTGACCAAGTTCATGAGCGATCCCTCGGTGCCAAGGCGCCAAGTGTCAGGGGTGCGCTGTGGCTGAGCGATAGTTAGCACTGTCCTCACATTATTTTTGTTGGATTGCTGAACAACTTAGACGGGGGGGTCAAGGCTTGGCAAAAATACAACTTGTCCATTCTGGTGACTAATCCCAGTACTCGCCTATGACCCGCTAAATAATCCCTGCATAATCCGCCCGGACCCGGTTGGTTCTTGATAGATATGTAGAGAGATATATGCTGGAAGCGCCTCGCTGTGGTCATGCAACGGTCGTAACCTGCTTGCGATTTGATGGCGTTGAGATTGCACCCGTTGCCCGACCACCCCCAGGTTCGACAGTGGAGGTTTTTTTACATCTGCTAATTTTATTTTAGGTTTTGAGCTTGCCTCATCGAGTCCGACCGTTCGCGCACAGCCCGATCCCGATCCAACATTGCACGATACATACACCACCTCCAAAATAGAAAATGGAAGACGTAAAGTTGTTCTCCACTTGCTTCTCTTTAATGTTACGTTTGTTAGTTAAATCCCTATTATGTTGGGTGGTGGGTGGAGTAGCGGTCGGCGTGGTGGGCATGGAAAACTGCTCCGCCCTGACCCACTCTAGTTAGCTAGCATCCACATATGTAGCGTAACTCCGCGTCGGCATTCCTTCGGACCGCAGCTGTGCAGCGTGAGAAGGCAGCCGCTGCATGCATAACCAAGGCCAACCGGCACATATGTAGGGTGCATGGAGATTCGAACGACGTTCTCGGATCGCACATCTCCCGATCTCCGCGGGATTCGACTCCGCAGCCTTGCCGACCGCGACGGAGCTCCCGTGTTGTCTCGATCCGTGGGATACATACCTCACGTACAGCTCGCGGCGCCATGGGACCAGCGGGTGCGTCGGGGCTCTCCCGGACAGCCAAGCCGAGTGATCACGTGAGTAGTGCGCCTGAGGTGCGCGGCCCGGGAACTGCGTACGGCGTGGGCGGAAGGAGGAGTATGTACCTATAGATACGAAGAAGTTGGGGGGGGGATGTGCCAAGGGTCGGAGCCCAGCCGTTCGTTTGCGATATTCCCTCTTTCGGCGCGAAATACAACATTTGCCCTGATTCCATCCACCTCCCCGCGGTCGTGTGTGCAGAGCAGTCAGTAAGGGCCCGTTTGGATAGGCTCACTTCTCAGTTCCAGTTTTAGAGGCAAATTCAGTTCCCCGCCGGGACACCGAATACTGCTCAGTTTCAGTTTCCGGAAAACCTTGAGGCGAACAGAGTGTTAGGCAGTTCTCAGCCATAATCTGAATAATGGGCTTCACCACTCAGCCATACGTCTGAATAATAGGCTTCACCTGAACTCTAATAGTAGACACTTGGCAACCCCGCTTTTTCTTTTTCCTCTTCCTCAGTCCGGAGCCCAGTTGCAACACGACACTAGCAACTAGTTAGTTACACTCTACGCAACACTAACTCTTCCAGCTTCTGCGAGACCAGTGCATCGCTGGCTGTTCTCCGATGCTGCGTCCCTGGTGTCCGCAAGAAGACCTTCGGCTCGTAGAAGGGTACGCAGGGCAAGGGATGTGTCCTTCGGCATTCGCACTATCTCTTGCGCGCGGCGGGGGGTTTTCGCAGGCTAGGACCTCTTGGACATAAGTTAGAGTATTGTCTTCCGGAAAGAGTAGAGGTACGCATCGGAATTTTTTTTGTACGTATGGCATATACCGCTTCGCCGGCCAGCTGTGCAATGTGTCTCATCAGCTGCGGGGAGAATATATCGTCGTTGTTGGTGACATTTGCATCGTCGGAAGGGGTGGCGGTGAAGAAACTGACCTCCAGAGGTCAGTTCCCGTTCCACCGCCGGAGCCGCACAGTTTCGGTTTTTTTTTTCCCTCGGGTTCTGTGCTACCTATCCAAACAGGGTTACAGTTTATTTGCTCGGTTTTTCGAAAAACTGACAGTTTTCGCTAAAACTGAGCGTATCTATCCAAACGGGCCCTAAGAGGCCGGCACAAAGAACTCACCTTTCTGGATGGAGGAGCTCGCATCTAAGTTCTTACTAACTCTCCTCCGAAACCCCCCCACGTTTTGGTTTCGTCGTGTATGATACATAGAACAAATACTGCACGGCGGCTGTGGCTGTATCTACACCGCTTTTCTTTTTTTCCGTGGGGTGGAGGGACAACCGATCCTCTTCGCGTTAATCTCCTCTTCTTCTTCTGCTTCTTCTTCTAAATTTCTTTTTTTCCTTTTTCCTCTTTCCTCTTTCCTTTTTCCTCTTTCCTCTTTCCTCTTTCCTTTTTCCTTTTTCCTTTTTCCTTTTTTCCCTTTCCTTTTCCCTTTTTCCTTTTCCTTTTTCCTTTTTTTCCCCCTTGTTACATATCGATGTGGGGGATCTCGTTCCTCTCCGATCGAATTGAGCCGCACCTTGTTCGATCTATCCACGTACCCAGCACGACTCTGGTCGGACACACACTCAGCCTGGCTGCCTCATTTCTTTTCTTTTCTTACTCTCCGTCTTTCTTTCTTCTCCTCGTATCGAGGAGATGCTCGCCCAGGCCATCCTCCAGCGTCAACAGGGAAAAATAATAATACCCAAGGCATTACCCTACCGTGCTCTACTAACTACAGCCTCGAGAGGCATCCAAACATACTTATCTACATAAGCTGACCTTCCTCCTTTGCACGCTCGATGGCGGAGCAGATGTCGGTGTAGGGCTGAACAGGCTAAACGAAACCCCTGCCGACACGCGGTCGTCAGGCACCGACGACCGAGCAGAGCATCGTTGCAGAGCATGTACAGTATATATGTACCTACAGTGGACCGGACTTGGACTTGGATGTGCGGGTTCCGGCTCGGCATCTGTACGTACGCGCCGTTCTCGGGCCGTCCGTTATTGGATCTCGTTCGAGGCTGAGAAGGCGAAAGGAAAACGAAAGAAAAAAAACAAAGGGCCTCGTCCGTCAGCCCACCCACTCATCCGTGTGCGGGGCGCATGTCGAGATCAGCCCCTCTCGTCCGGAAAAAGAAAGAAAGAAAACAAGCGTGGAGACTCAACTTCCATCTCCATCTACCTACGTCATAGGCCTCTGCATACCATGGATCCCACGCTTCCCCCCGCGTGGACTAGTTGGCCGGAAGGTCGCGAGGACGGTCCCGACGACGGAGAAGAGGTAGAAGAGGGGGGGGGGAAGCACGGTCGAGCACCTTGCGCGGCAGCGCAATATCCGGGTCCTGAGAGCCGAGCTATAATCGGGGGTTTCGGGCGGCTGGGGATTTCAGAGGCTAACTATCCCGCAGCAGCAGCAACAGCAGCAGCAGCGGAGACATGGGGCGCTATTCGCACATCCGAAACGTGGTCTGCAGTCCAGCAAAAAATAATTTAAAAAATAATAGGGAAACCCCCCCATTCCCTGACGGACTGGGGTGGGGAGATGCGGCGGCGGCGGCGCGCTTAGTGTTCTCTTACATATCTACCGTACCGCTTCTCTCCCTTGTACCGGCCGCACCGAAGTCCGCTCGTTGAACATTGGACATTGACCGCCACGCGCGCGGAGGGGAGGGGGGCGGTATCTAGTCTTGATATGCTGTGTGGGTGTGTTGTCCTTTCTTTCTTTCTCTCACTCCTTTTCTCTCTCTCTTTTTCTCCCTCTCTCCCCCTATCTCCGCATGCTGGTCATCCCGACGGTTCGGTTCGCACGCAGAGAGTTTTCGGAGGAGGGGATGCATGGGGGGTGGGGTGGAGAGGATTTCAATCCCATTGCGTGATCGCGAGGAGGGGGCCCGGTTCTGTGTGCGGCATTTCATGGTTCCTGGCTCAGGTGGGGGGATTGTGGCCGGAGAAGATCCCCCATCGACACAAGGCCATGAGTGAGTTTGTGTGATGGGCTCTTTCGGCCGCTAGAGGGGCGAACTCGCATGGACACATGTCCTGGTGGCCGAGTCTCGTGCTCGCCGATGGACGGCGCCTGTCCGGACAACCCAACGGCGACTGCTGGGACGGCGCTGTGGAATGACTCCGGGGGTGGGGGGGTGAGACGAAGCGTGCGCGGCTGCGGCCAACCGCCGCTGCTGGACCTGTTGGGCGACGCTCTGAGGAACCGCGCGTGCGGAGACGGGGATGGGCGGCACTTGGCCCGTCGGCGCGCGGACGGCGGCAAATCGGGGCAGTCCCTGAAACGGACGCCTGCCGGCAAGGGGCGGGGGAGCCACCAACGAAGCGGCTCATTCAGCCCGTTTGCGCGACGGCGCGGCAGCTCCCTTCTGCCCGGCAAGTGCCGCTCCAAGCCGGCCCCACGCCCCCAACAGGCTGCGGCCGCCTCCCCGGCACGGAGCACGGTGGAGGCGCGCTGACGTTGGTAAGGCACGCGCAGACGGAGGGGGTCCGCCGCGGGGGTCGGACGGCACGCCCGAAGCACCGCGCCACGCTGGAGCATGGCGTGTGCGCGCCGAGCAAGCAGCAGCGGGCTTCCCGGCTCGGACCGCGCAGAGCGTTCTGGCGCCCCGCGGCCGTGCTGCGTCCGGATGGGAGAGCCCGTGCAAACAATGCGCGCGCTATTCTGCACGGCGAGCGGGCGGGTTTTGGTCGATCGGGTGCAGCAGCGCTGATGCGCTGTTCCGCGGCCACCCGCCCATGTAGAGTGCGGTCTGGCTGCTCTCCAACCGCAGTCACTCTGCCTCCAGCCGCAGATTGTGTTGCGATCACCGCCCGAGCTCGCCCGGGCCATGTGCCCACGACAAACGGTGGCGTGCAGTCCGCTGCTGCTGGCTGCGGGGCTTACGTGATGTCGCGCGGAGCGGGCACTGGGCGGGGCGCGATGCGGACCGGAAGGCCGCCGCGCGACGGGGCATGCAACGGGGAGTCCGAACGAGCTCTTCCGCCAGAGTCGCACTTGCTCGCCGCGGGCCCCAGCGATTGGGGGGGCGTGCGAGCGGAGGTCACAGCTGCGTTGCAACTGGCCGGACAGTCCGTTCGCTCACAGAGGGAGCAGATGTCGCAAACCCTGCGGCGTGCGTCCCCCCAATGCGACGGAAGAGTGGCCACAGTGGGAGTCCAACTGGCCATGCAGCGCGCCTAACCTGGGGGTCTCGACGATTGGATCTGCACCGCTCTACTCGTCAGACAGCGACTGGCTTCCGTTCGCTCGGGTTTCGGTCGCGAACGGACAGGTGCGCCATTACTGGGGCGGGGGGGGGCAGTGGACATCAAGGGTAGTTCCGCGCCGAACACGAGGGGGGCGGGGGCGGAGGAGGAGGAGGAGGGGGAGGACAGGGAGGACGGGGAGGACGGGGAGGGGAGGGGGAGCAGCGGGACGGGGAGAAATGTGAATGTGGAGGCGGGGACTGCCAGCCGCCCCGCGTCCAATTGTCCTTCGCGCCTTTTTCTCCTCGCTGCTTCTTCCCTCCTCCAACACGCCCACCGCCACGGGAAACGCGTGGGACGGACAGCGAGCGCCGGAGCACTGCGCCGTGCACACACAAGCTGGAGTGCTGCGTGCAGACCGACTCCGGAGACATCCAGACCAGTGCACCGACGATCGATCGCCGACGGTGGCCAGAGTGCGAGCTGGGGAGCGGGGGATGGCGAGCAGCCAGCGCTCGCCGTGCTAGGCTGGATTCGGACCGGTCCGCTGGTCACGGGCAGCGCCTGTCCACCGCTGTGCGACCAGGCCGCAGGCGGCGACTGGCAGCCTGGGCTCGCGCGATCGCCGTGGAGGGGCGCCGAGGGGCGATTGGCGATGGGCGGCGGCGTTGGCGTGCGGAGAGCAGTCGTCGCCTGGAGACGGGCCCCAGCTGCACAACCGCCTCTGTTGCATGGCACCGCCGCCCGCCGAGGCCCGCCTCCCCCTTGCTCGCTCTCCCCTGCCTGCCCTGGCCCGTCCGCGAGCACGCAAGTGGCATGACATCGAGCAGGCCGCCCCCTTTTGCCGTGGATATTTTTGGCTGGAGCAGGCGCTATCGCATGTTTGCTGCCCGCAACGACCGCTGCCACCGCTGCCACCGCTGCCAGTTGGATGCCCCCCCCCACCCCCTCCCTGCCCTGCGTTCGATCCGGAGCGCATGGACTCGACTCGTGAACCGCACAATGCGCGCTCGCTCGCGGCCAGAGTGCGTGCGTGCGGTGGCACAGCGGAGCCGAGCTGGGCGAAGGAAGCAATGCTGCCACGCCGCGCCGTCGCCCGTCCGGTGGCCTGCTGCAGCGGGTTGCGGTCCGCACATCGCTTCCGGACGGACACACCGGCTTCGTGGAGGCGAGCGTGCGCAGCAGCGGCAGCAACAACAGCAGCAGCAGCAGCAGCGGCGGCGGCGGGCGTGGGGATCCAGCCGAAGCTCCCGCAGCGGCCCCGCCGTCATCGCCCCGCTGTCCCCCCCTCGAGGATCTCCGGATTCGCCGAGTCCGCCGCGACGCCGCCAAGGGAGCCGCTCCCACCACCATCGCTCCATGCTCCGCACCGTCTCCGCCGCCACCGTCTGGTCCAGCATCAAGCATCATCAAACCGTCCTCCCCTCCGTGCGGTCGCTCTCGCATTAGCGCGCCGAGCTTAGCCTATCAGATCCCATCGCCCGCAGCCCAGCTGGAACGTCTCCGCTCGCGTACTAGTGGCTATCTCTGTGTTCCCGGATCGGCTTCGAATCCTTGTCCGCATTCTTCCCTAGCGCGCTGGTCACTGGCAAATTCGAGCCAACATACAATATAAAGTCGGTGCTTCGCATGTCCACTGGCCGTCCTCGACCAAACTCCTCCTCCGCTCCATCCACCAGCAGCCCTCCTCCGCTCCAGCCGCCCTCCTCCGTTCCAACCACCGCCATACTCCGTCTGCGACAATTCAACTCTTCAAATAACCCCCCCCCCCAACAACAACAACAAAAAAACATCCCATACCACTGCATTGCGCTCCACTGCTTGCACGCACTACTGCAATACATCCGTAACCGTCTTCCCCTTCCTCCGCCACCGCGCCCTCCACAGCCACACCAGCCATATAACACCTCCTCCGCACCCAATCCGTCCGTCCGTCCCGCGACGCTAGCCAGTGCAGAACAACGAAAGAGGGCTGCAGCTTCGCTCCCACTCCACACACAACCACAACCACACCCCCACGTCCGCCGGCACTCCCTTCCACGCCGGTCCCACCGCCCCCGCAGGCAAAATGTGCACACGATTCACCCACCTCTTCACTTGCGGACACTACACCATCTCCACGGTCACATGCGCACAGGCACGGTCGTCCAGGGGCAAATGCCTCGTGTATAAGGAGAAAGAGGTCGACCATGAATACGAGTGCGATTCCTGCGAGGTTGCCGCCACCGGCAATTCCTGATCGCCCCCCTCCCCGATCCGATAGCCCGAGGAGGGGAGCGGAGGGAGAGGCGCTGAAGGTGGGGCAGAGTGGTGTGTTGTGGGGGGTGGTTTCGGAATGGCGCCTGGAGTTTTGGTGAGCTCAGCTTTCCCTCCTTGCAACCCGTCCGCATCGCAGAATCCGGTCTAACGTCGGGCACCGTGTTTCCAGGGATGCTGCGCTTTGCGATTGGCTCTGTTTTTCCTTCCCTCGGAGTATTGTGGCGGCGGGAGCACGGCACGCATCGCGGATTTGGTCTCCTTCATGCGCGGAGCCGCTCAGACGACAATGCCCCCTCCCCCCCCCCCCCGGTGTCGGTCCGGGGATGCCGGCGCGACACGCCGGGTTCGGATCCAGGAACACATCGCCGACGGGAGGGGGGTCTTTCGCTTTTCTTGTTCCTCTTCTTCTCCCTCTTCTTCTGCCGCTATCCTCCTCCTCGCTCTCCGTCTTCTTCCACTTCCGCTCCTTTACTTTTCATGATCCGGCACAGGTTGGATGTCCGGGCTAGTGTTTCCCATCTGTTGGGTTCTCGGGGAGAGCTTCGCGTGTCCCTCCTGTGCCGCACGGTTTCTTCACGTTCGCACTCGGGTGGGGGATGGGGAGGGGCTGCAGTGCAGATGGACCCAAATGAAGACACTGCTGTGGCTTGTCAAAATTCATCTACATACTTCTATTTCATTGCCTTTTCCTTTTTCTCCTCCCTTTTCTTTTTCCTTTTCCTTTTCCTTTCTTTTCTTTTCCTTCTCCTTGAATTGTGTATGTATTAGACGGGGACTCTATCGTATGGCACAGAAGTACGGTGGACAGCTTTGTAAATATAGAAGAAAAAGCCGGTCACGAAACCATGCTCGCCACGTGCGACGGGCTGCACTTCGACACCGTGGAGATCGAGCACATATTTGCTCTAGTGGCATCCCCCCTCCCCGCAACACCCGCGACGCCAAGTAGCCGCGGCCGATGGGGGGAGCGGGGAGGAGGGAGGGGAGGGGAGGGATGGCGACGGCGCCGCTGACGCCAGCAGCTGCCTGCCTGCCTGTGCCTGCTCGACGTGGCCATCCACCTCCCTCTCCGCATCCAGCTGTCCATTCCGCCATCCCACCCACCCCCCTCGATTCACCCGCACACATGCGAGCACAGTCAGTACACGCAATTCATCACGTATCCACTCCGCCTGTGCTGTCCCACCCACTCTACCGTGGATTCTGTACTCGCCGAACGGTAAATGTTTTATTCCCCTACATGTGCGGTGCTGGGTGGGCGGTTACGTATCGTTTGCTGACAACCTGCATCCCTCTCTCGCTCTCTCTCTCGCGGAACGTTTCTCCCCTATCTGCATACTCGCGATGTTTTTTTCGTTTTTTTCTTTCTTTTCTTTCTTTCTTTTCTTTCTTTTTTTCTTTCTTTCTTTCTTTCTTTTTTCTTTTCTTTTCTTTTTTTTCTTTCGATAATCCAAGCTTTCTCTCGCATCCGTGAATTATTGTTACTGGGGAGGGGGGACACAATTACTCTAAGTGTCATATCCTTATTATGTATGTATTATTCTAAAAAAAAAATTAATTTCGAGCGGAGGTGTGGAGTAGCTACTGGCCAACCACTGCGCCGCCCGCGCCCGCCCCACCCTGCAAGTTTCCTGCAAACCCGCAAACCTGCAAACTTGCAAAACCGCGGACGGACTGCACCACTGCAAAACTACTGGACGTGCATGCATGAGTCGAAATCAGCTGATGACAATCGCTCGGTAGATGGGGTATGTATATAGACTATATACATTCGTTCGTCCGTGCTACCTATGTACATACCGTGCGTGCGTGCGTGCGTGCGTGCAAGGTGTATGATATGTATGATATGTATGATAGATATGGGTGTATGATATGTGTGTGTGGTATGTATGTATGATAGATATGTGTGTATGATGTGTATGTATGCAGCCACATAGCGAGCGAGAGCGCTGGCCGGGCCGCAGTTAATATCTAGATAGATATCACGTACCTATTCCTACATATATCCGCACGTGTGCGTGTGCGTGTGCGTGTGCGTGTGCGTGTGCGTTTCGAACGGAGGCCGCACGTTCCGCAGGTAGATGTATACATATTTTATGTAAGTGCTTACTTATGTGCTTACGTATACATATGTATAAGTAAGTACTTATGTAGGTATGTACATAAGAAGTAGAGTATCTACTCTATCCATCTACCGTCCGGACGCCACTTGCCGCATCGAGCAGTATTGCCCAGCAAAAACAAACAACAATAGTTGACAGTACATACATACATAAACGGAAATGGAAGCCGAGAAGCGCGTGTTACGCAGACATTCGAATCCACTCCAGCTACATATGTATGTAGATATTCTCGATTGACGGATGCTCTGCACTTGCCACGCTGCAACTCCCGGCGCGGCGACGGGCGCCTGCGACTGGTCAGCTTCCGGTCCGCGCGGCCCCCCCTCCCGCACACGTGCGGACGGAGGGAGCGGGGGCGACAGGACGGCGATCACTCGCGGTTGATCGCTGTCTTGCCTTGCCTTGCCTTGCCCTGCGCTGCGCTGCCCTTGCCCTTACCCTTGCCCTTGCCTGCGGCGGCAGGTGGCACGGGCGAACTGGAGTGTCGAACGTTGAACGGCGGGGTGGCACGAGATCCCCCCCCCGCTGCGAGGCGAGACGAGATGAGACGAACGGCTGGGGGGGCAGATACGAGCCGGCGAAGGATTTGGCCTGACCTCCGACGACGACGGCGACCACGACGACGACGATGACGACGACGACGACCACGACGACGATCCTTGCTCCCCCCCCCCGATCGCCGCGCCCACAGCTGCAGCAGAAGAATGTCGGTCTAGACGCGCAGATGGATACCGCTTTCGAGTTGGTGGACGCCTCACGGCAATCGCCCGCCCGCCCGCCGCCCTCCATCCCCATCCTCCCCATCCCTCCATCCCTCCCATCCATGCACAGCCCGCGCCTCGTTTCGCCGGTCGGTGTCCACTTACCCGGCTTGTGCGCCGTCGCACCGCACGCCAAGTCGTCGGGTCCGTCGATTGGCCGCGGTGGCGAGGCTGCATGGACGCCAAGCGTTCCGGCTGTCGCTTCTCTCTCTCTCCCTCTCTCTCTCTCTCTCCCTCCCTCCCTCACACACACACACACACTCTCTCTCTCCCTCCCTCCCTCACACACACACACACACACTCTCTCTCTGCGGGGCGTACACTGCTGTTTCGCCGACTCTCGCCACGCATCCGGCCAGCCCCCATCGCTGCACCGCAGTTGCCCGGATCGGCCCCCGCTGCACCCGCGCGGACTCGACCGTGGGCAGCTCCTGCAGTGCCTGATCAATCCGCACCGCTGCAGGTCATCTTGCATGGGGAACGGCACTGCTGCGGAGCTACATATATACACAGATTATAGATATGTACATCGTCTACATAACTATCCAGACAGATAGCTAGCTGACTGCACGGGGCGTGCTGCTCGTGTCGCGACCGCTTGCGCTCGCGAATCACACATCTCCTTGGCCTTCCCCCGCCGCCTCCCTCCTCCCTCCCCGGCGTTGTGCGTTGTCGCGGCCTCCGAGAGAAGAGGAGGGAAGAGAAAAGAAAAAAGAAAAAAGAAAAAGAAAAAGAATAAGAATAAGAAAAACAAGCATCCGCGTCACTGCGGCTCACTCGCCTCTCTTCCATGGTCGACCGAAACTCGGTAGATGCTGACGGACGGCGATCTTCCCTCCTCCCCCTGCGGCAACTGCCACTTCAGCCCGCACTGCCCTCCTTTGCCGGTCCCGCGTCTGACTCACTCACAGATCCGCAGACAGACACCATACATTGAACGCTGGTCAGTGCGCCAGAAAATAACGCTAGTACAGATACAATCAACTAATCGGAAAGGTGACTGCCACACCGTTGTTGGCTAGATAGATAGCGTGGACTTGAGCCGCACAGTGAAAATATCATTTCATATCCCGATAACTACCACCAGTTAGCAATCTGCATTCAACCTGTTGGCGACGGCGTGACTGTGTTCGCACAGCTCAAGCTCCCTCCCTCCCCACAGCTCTCCCTCCTCTCCCTCTTCTCGACTGTCCCTATTGTGCTGGTGGCGGGTGTGGTGTTGGTGTTGTTGGTTCGAGACGCTAACGCCGAGCCTAATTTAGGGCGTTCAAATCTGCTTCTTTCACAACCTCCTCCCTCTGATAATCCTGGACGTTCAATCGCTGAGCAACCTGTGCGAGTCGAGTACATAGATACTCTACACACACACTCATACATACATACATACATACATACCGTTGGTGGCGCCCTCCCCCGCACCGACTACTGCACGAGCAAGGCAAGAGTCTCTATCTACATCTACATCGGGGGGGGGGGGGGGGGGGGGGGCGGGCGGGGCGGCGGGGGGGGGGGGGGGGGGGGGGGGGGGGTGGGGGGGGGGGGGGT
>Ga0307508_10001662_pt1 | contig 24725 bp, 16 predicted proteins | sample 9_EM_MG_FD_203089 | JGI IMG/M metagenome (GOLD analysis project Ga0307508, IMG submission 203089) | Populus trichocarpa ectomycorrhiza microbial communities from riparian zone in the Pacific Northwest, United States - 9_EM | ecosystem: Host-associated > Plants > Roots > Unclassified | place... | reverse complement strand
GATGTCGCTTGCCGCCTGCCACAAGGCTGCAGACACCACGGCAGTAAACAACGAGGCGGAAATGACCGCCATGGATAACGCGGCGAACGGTATCGACACGATGGCAACCGAGAACGCGGCGACGCCGACGGAAAACGCCACGACGAACATGTAATTGGTGTCGATCGGGCTTCGGTCCGTTCGACCCTATGAGAGGGCGTCTCCTTCGGGAGGCGCCCTTTTCATTTGGGGACTATGTCGATTGCAAATGGGCGCTGAACATCAGCGATATGCCCAAATCCTCCCCCGCCAGGGGGAGGATCGAAGTCCAGCGTCGTCGCGGCCTTCGCCGGGGAGTCAGCCTCGCTCGCTGCCCAGCGTCGACGAGACCTTCCACAGATCGACACCGCCCTCGCCGGCATACTGGTCGATCTCGGCCAGTTCCGCCGCGTCGAAGCCGAGGCGGTTCGCCGCATCGAGCGAATCATCGAGCTGCTGGACCGTACGGGCGCCGATCAGCGCGGAGGTGACGCGGGGATCGCGGAGCACCCAGGCGATCGCCATCTGCGCCAGAGTCTGGCCGCGCCGCCCGGCAATCGCGTTCAGCGCGCGGATTCGGTCCAGATTCTCCTTTGTCAGCATCCCTTCCGAAAGGGATCCCGCCCTGGCCGCGCGGCTGTCCTCCCCGACACCACCCAGATATTTGCTGGTGAGCATCCCCTGCGCGAGCGGCGAGAAGGCGATGCAGCCGGTGCCAAGCTCTTCCAGCGTATCGAGCAGGCCCTGCTCCACCCAGCGATTGAGCATCGAATAGCTTGGCTGGTGGATCAGCAACGGCACCCGCTCCTCCTTGAGGATCGCGGCTGCCTTGCGGGTCAGCTCGGGCGAATAGGAGGAGATGCCGACATAGAGCGCCTTGCCCTGCCGGTGGAGATGCGCGAGCGCGCCCATCGTCTCCTCGAGCGGCGTCTTCGGGTCGACCCGGTGCGAATAGAAGATGTCGACATAATCGAGCCCCATGCGCTTGAGGCTCTGGTCGCAGCTCGCGATCAGATATTTGCGGCTGCCGCCGACATCGCCGTACGGGCCAGGCCACATGTCCCAGCCGGCTTTGGTCGAAATGATCAGCTCGTCGCGGTGGCTCGCGAAATCACTCGCCATGACGCGACCGAAATTCTCCTCGGCCGAACCATATGGCGGACCATAATTATTCGCGAGATCGAAATGAGTGACGCCGCGATCGAAGGCGCGGCGCAGGATCGCCCGTCCGGTCTCGAACACGTCCGCGCCGCCGAAATTCTGCCACAGGCCAAGCGAGATCGCCGGCAGATCGAGCCCGCTCCGCCCACAGCGGCGATAGGGCATGCGTCCGTCATAGCGGGCGGCATCGGCGACCCAGGGTGTCGGATAGGGCATCGGTTATCCTTGTGAATGACAATCTGACTGATCGGAGAGCTTCAGGGCGCCTTTGCCCGCTCGGCATACCAGGCGGCAAGCACGTCGAACGCCAGTTTGCGCTGCCCCGTTTCCGAGATCAGCCCCTTGCGGTTCCAGCCCTGCTGATAGACCGGGTGCTGGCGGCGCGGCGAGCGGAAGTCCTTGAGGATCCAGGGCGACAGGCCGACCAGATTGGGGACCTTCGCCACCATTGCCAGCGTCTGGCGATAATAATCGGCCTGGAACTCCTCCGAGAATTTCCGCCGGGTTGCCGTGTCGTGGAAACCGGCCAAGGAATCGGCGCCGAATTCGGAGAAGATGAGCGGCTTGTCGGTCGGCACCTGCCAGGCGATGTTCGGCACCTCGGCCAGCGCGTCGCCGGTATACCAGCCATTGTACGTGTTGATCGCCATCACATCGAGCTTCGCGACCAGCGGATCGCCTATCACCATCAGGGGATGCCCGTTCCGCTCCTGCCGACCATGAAGCAGGGCGGCCGTCACCAGCCGCTCGGGATCGAGCCGGCGGACATCGTCGGCAAGCGTACCGAGAAAGGCGTTGCGGGCGTCGCTTATGGGCGCTTCATTGCCGACGCTCCACAGGATGATCGCGGCACGGTTGCGATCGCGCAGGATATTCTCGGCGAGCATCGCGCGGGCGTGGCCGAGTGTTTCCGGATTGTCCCAGGCGATCTGCCAATAGACCGGCACTTCGCTCCAGACGAGCAGGCCGAGTTCATCGGCCATCCGCGTCGTCACTTCGCCGTGCGGATAATGGGCGAGGCGGACGAAATTGCCGTGCAGTCCGGTCTTGATCTCGGTGAGCAGCGCCCGCGCCGCGTCCGGCGTGATCGCGCGGGTCGGGTCAGGACCGAGTTCCTCCTCGTGCATGCAGATGCCGCGCAGGAAGATCGGCTTGCCGTTGAGCAGGATCTGCGCGCCACGCACCTCAATCGTGCGGAAGCCGATACGGTCGCGCCAGTGATCGGTGCCGGCATCGACCGTCACGTCGTACAAGGTTGGTGTCTCGGGCGACCAGCGATGGAGCGCGCGGGGTGCGGCGATGGTAGCCGTCCAGTGGCCCGTGCCGTCGGTTCGGCCAGCGAGCTTCAGCCCAAGCGACGGAACTGCGAAGCGCACCGCCTGCCCCGCCGCCCCCGCCCCGTCGAGCCTGATATCAATCGCGATGCGGCCATCGCGCCCGAGCCTCACCCAGGCATCATCGACATAGGTTGCCGGCGTCTCGATCAGGGTGACGCTGCGGGTGATGCCACCATAATTGTCCCAATCGGTGACCAGTGTCGGCACGCTGGCCACGGTGCGCACGGAATCGGCGCCGACCACGAGGCGGTTGTCGCCCTTGCGGACCAGCCCGGTCACCTCAAAGGCAAAGGGGGTGAAGCCACCGTCATGATGGCCGAGCTTCTTGCCATTGAGATAGACGTCTGCGCTGTAATTGACTGCACCGAAACGTAAAAATTGCCGTGCACCGGGGGTCGGCGCGGCGGCGAAGCGGCGCTGATACCAGACCAGCCCCTCATAATGGCGCATCGTCGGATCATGCGTCAGCCAGGATGAGGGCAAGGTCGCCACAGGCGCATGATCGAGGTCATATTCGTAGAGCGCGGTTGGATTGGCCGCGGTGACAGCGGCGACGTCGACATCGTCATAGCGGCGATGCCCGGTGCCGCCCGCGCCGTCGCGATAGGGATCGATCGAATAGTTCCAGGTGCCGTCGAGGCTCGTGCTTGGGCGGAGATCAGCGGCGGTGAGCAGCGGCGCCGGCCTGGCGGGCTGAGCCGTCACGGGCGTTACCGATGCCAGCACCGCGCCGAGCAACGATGCGCACCACGCCCCCGCCCGTGCCCCGACCTTCAGGGAAAATCCACTCGCCAGATGCATGACCCTCGCCTTTGTTGACCTTCCGTCACGCGACGTTTCGGAAGCGCTTTATCATTCGCCATGAGAGCGGTAACAGGGGTTCTTGTCAAACGGCCGAGAGAGCCGATCATCGTCAAAAGGGGAGCAGGATGACCAGGTTCAGGCTGATCGTGGCGCTGTTGGCGTTCACCACCACCGCTGCCAGCGCGCAGGTTACCCAGGACGACCCTGGGATCCACGAATATGTGCTGCGCAATGCCTCGGGCATGACAGTGCGCTTTCTCGATTATGGTGCGATCATCACCTCGATCGAGGTGCCCGATCGGGCCGGGCATTTCGACAATGTCGTGCTCGGTTATGGCTCAGCCGCCGAATATCGGGCGAAGAACGACAAGAACCGCTTCGGCGCGGTCGTCGGCCGCTATGCCGGGCGGATCGCCGGTGCCAAATTCAGCATCGCCGGCAAGGCATTCCAGCTCAAGCCGAATGACGGGCCCAATGCGCTGCACGGCGGCGGCGAGCCCGGGCTCGACAGCAAGATCTGGCACGTAACCCGGTTCCGCGAAAAGGGCGTGGTCGGCGCGCGGCTCAGCGTCACCAGCCCCGATGGCGACCAGGGCTTTCCCGGCGCGCTGACGGTGACCGTCACCTATCGCCTTCTCGCCGACAACAGCCTGCGCATTGATTATACCGCACGCTCGACACGCGCGACGGTGCTGAACCTCACCAACCACAGCTATTTCAATCTCGCAGGCAGCGGATCGGTCGAGAAGCAGACCCTCCAGCTCAGCGCGAGCCGCTGGGTGGAGACTGACCAGACCGGCATCCCGACCGGTCGCCTCCCGGCTGTAGCGAACACCCCGCTCGACTTCCGCGTCGCGCACCCGATCGGCGAAAGGATCGATGCGAAGCTTCCGATCATGGCATCTCGCGGCGGCTATAATCATGCCTGGCTGCTCGCCAGCCGCAATCGCACTATGGCCGCACCAGCGGCAGTCCTGACCGACCCGGCCTCAGGCCGCCAGCTCCGGATCACGACCAGCGAGCCGTCACTCCAGGCCTATACCGGCGACTATATCGACGGCCTCGACAAGGACGCCAAAGGCCGGACGATCCACCCGCGCGACGGCATTGCGCTCGAGACCCAGCATCTGTCGGACAGCCCGCACCAGCCGAGCTTCCCGTCGACCCTGCTCAAACCAGGCCAGGTCTGGCGGTCGGAGACGGTCTGGCATTTCGGCGTGACTGGCCGGCGCTGAAGGAGACCTGGGCGTCCGGGCGCCGCTGATCCTATCGCCGGTTGAAGCTCTGGATCAGCGTTGAGCGGGTCCAGGCCACCTGCTCCGGCGTGATCGGGCCGAGTATGCCTTTTATTTCAGGCGGCAGATGCGCCCCCGGATCGCCATTGGCCCCGAAGATATAATGATCGAACAGGGCGCGCCACACAGCGCGCTGGTCATCGGGCAATCCGCGCAGCGAGGTGAGCGCCGCCAACAGGGCATCATCGGGACGGCCGAGATGGGCCGGGGCCGGATTCCACCAATAATTGACGAAGGCGCTGACGGGATCGAGCGACTCTACCCCGTGCCACCAGTGGAACGGCAGGTAGATCGCGTCGCCTGGTTCGAGCAGAGCGGTCTGCGCGGCCGCCATCGCCTCGGCGAAACGCGGGTAACGATCGAGATCGGGCGCGGTCACATCAACGAGGCTGACCGGCACGCCCGCCGGCGTCAGCTCGAAGGGGCCGGGATAGAGGTTGCCGATCTGCTCGGGCGGGAAGACCGTGAAGCGCCGCCGCCCGGTCATCACGATCCCGATATTCTCCATTCGATCAAAATGGGTTGCGACCGTGATTGCGTTGCCGATCCAGATGCGCGGAACGACACTCGCATCGAGCAGGTCGATCCGGTTTTCCTCGACAAAGCCGGGCAGGAACTCAGGCAAGGCAAGTGACTGCACCGCCATCGCATAAGGTCGCGCGGTTTGCTGGTCACGCAGGAGCCGATCAAGAAAGGGATCGAGCGGGGTCGTGCCGCGCTGGAAGTTGAGCTGCTTCAGGTCCGCCGTATACGAAAAGCGCCCCTCTATCTGGGGATCGCCGACCAGGGCTGGCACCGGGGCGGGCGTGCTGAAGCGCTTGAGATAGGTGATCGCCGCTTCGGGCGAGGTGCGGCCTGCCTGCACCGCCGGCCAATCCCTGCCAAGACCGCGAAAGATCGCCGGCTGGCGTGATGGCCTGATCTCCGTATCGAAGCGTTCGCGATCGATATCCTCGATCTCGCGGATCGGTGATGGTTCCGGAAGCGACATCAGGAAGCGCGGCGCAGACTGATATCGGACCAGCTGCCGTGCCTGCGCAGGAATTCGTCCTGGGTCGGCAGCGCCTGCGCGGTCGAGGCGATCACCTCGCGGATGTGCCGCAGCCGGGTCAATGTTTCGGCATCGGGCAGCAGGTCGGCGGCCGGGTGGTAACCGCCCGCCACGATCCCCTGCCCGACCATCACCGCCAGCCAGCTCGTCTCGGTGAACAATTCCTCATGCTCGCGAAAGACACGGCCATTGGCGCGGAACATGTCGAGCTTGGCGGCGAGCCCAGCGGGCGGCGGCAAGGTGCGGCAATAGTCCCAGAAGGGGGAATCATCGCGCTCGGTCGCCTTGTAATGGAGGACGAGAAAGTCTCGGATATCGACATATTCCCGCTCGGTCTGGGCATTGTAACGGTCGATTTCGACCTGGTTGATGTGGCGCGTCGGAAACAGCGTGAGTAGCCGGGCAATGCCGGTCTGGACGAGGTGGATGCTGGTCGATTCGAGCGGTTCGAGAAAGCCGCCGGCCAGCCCGAGCCCGACGACATTCTTCACCCATGCCTGTTTGCGATGCCCGGCCGTGAAGCGAAGCTGCTTCGGCTCCGCGAGCGCCGCGCCGTCGAGATTGGCAAGCAAGGTCGCCGCCGCCTCGTCGTCCGAGATATGCGCGCTCGAATAGACATAGCCATTGCCGATGCGGTGCTGGAGCGGGATGCGCCATTGCCAGCCGGCGCCGCGCGCGGTCGAGCGGGTGAGCGGCTGGCGATCGCCTGCACTCTCACAGGGCACGGCATAAGCGCGGTCGCACGGCAGCCACTGGCTCCAGTCCTCGAAGCCCGCCCCCAAAGTCTGCTCGATCAGCAGGCCACGGAACCCCGAACAATCAACGAACAGATCGCCCTCGATCCGGGTGCCGTCCTGCAGCACCACCGCCTCGACGAAGCCGCTTTCGCCATTGCAGGCGACATCGACGACCCGCCCCTCGGTGCGCCGGACGCCCCAGCCTTCCGCAAGGCCGCGCAGATAGCGGGCATAAAGGCCGGCATCGAACTGATAGGCATAGGCAGTCTTCGACAGCGGCGAATTGGGCAGATCGGGGCGCGGATGCTCGAAGCGGCCGGCAAGACCAGCGACGATGCTGAGCGAGTAATCGTCGAGCTCGGTCGTATCGCCGAGCGCAAGCCCCTTTAGCCAGTGATGGTGGAATTCCACCCCCATCATGTTGATCCCGTAAAAGCCGAACGGGTGGACATAACGGTGGCCGATCCTGGTCCAGTCAACGAACTCGATGCCGAGCTTGTAGGTGCCATTGGTCGCGCGGACGAACTCGTGCTCGTCGATCCCGAGCAGCGTGTTGAACAGGCTGATCTGCGGGATCGTCGCCTCGCCGACACCGACCGTGCCGATCTCGTCGGACTCAATCAGCGCGATGTCCAGGCCGGTCGGCCCCATGACCTTCGAGATCGCCGCAGCCGCCATCCAGCCAGCGGTGCCGCCGCCGACCACGACGAGCTTGCGGATCGGCTCCTTGATCATGCGGGGTTGCCGGTAAAAGGCATGAAGCCGGGATTCTCATCGGTAAAGGAGAATGCCTGCACCGGCGGCGGCGCGGCGCCCGTCGCAGCGACGAAATCGCCATGGGCCGGCAATTGCTGCGCGGTTTCCAGATAGCCGAGCCGCATCTTTTCCAGCGCCTGCGCGACCTTGTCTTCGTCGAGCGCGTCGACCGTCGGCTCATAATCCTCCGGGACGATATGCTGGCCCAGCATCACCGCGACATAGGATGTCGTCGTGAACAGATCGAAGCCTTCACGGAAGACGCGGCCCTTGGACTTGAACAGATCGATCTTGCGCTGCAGCGACTCCGGGATCTCCATCGTCCGGCAATAATTCCAGAAGGGCGAATCGTCGCGCCTGGTCGCTTTGTAATGAAGGATGATGAAGTCGCGGATATCGTCGTAAAGGTCGCTCATCTGGCGGTTGAATTCGTCGCGCTCGGCGGGATCGAAGCGCTTGTCGGGGAAAAGCGCGATCAACCGGGCGATCGCGCCCTGGACGACATGGATGCTGGTCGATTCCAGCGGCTCGACGAAACCGCCCGACAGACCCATCGCGACGACATTCTTGTTCCAGCTCAGCTTGCGGCGGCCGGTGGTGAAAGACAGGCGGCGCGGATCGGCCAGCGTCTTGCCCTCGACATGGTCGAGCAAAGTGCGCTCGGCATCATCGTCGTTCAGGAACTTGCTCGAATAGACGATGCCATTGCCCATCCGGTGCTGCAGCGGGATGCGCCATTGCCAGCCCGATGCGTGCGCCGTGGCACGGGTGAAGGGGTCGGGCGGGCCGGTGAGCGTGGTCGGCACCGCAATCGCACGGTCGGCGGGCAGCCAGTGGCTCCAGTCCTCATAACCGGTCTTCAGCGCCTGTTCGATCAACAGGCCGCGAAAGCCCGAGCAATCGATGAACAGATCGCCGGCGATCACCTGACCATCGGCGAGGGTCACGGATTCGACGAAGCCGTCCTCGCCCCGCAACGCGGTGTCGACCACCTTGCCTTCGACCCGCCGCACCCGGCCCTGCTCGGCATAGTTGCGCAGGAAGCGGCCATAGAGGCTGGCGTCGAAATGGAAGGCGTAGAACAGGTCCTTGAGCGGCGGGGGCGCATCGGCATTGGGGCGCGCGAACCGGCCCATCGATGCGGCGACTGCGCTCATCGACCAGCTCGAAATATCCTGCATCACGCGTCGCTTGCGTTCGCGCAGATAAAGCTGGTGGAAGTGGAGGCCGTGCAGATCCTCGCCATGCTGGCCGAAGGGATGGAAATAGCGTTCGCCGATTCCACCCCAGTTCACAAACTCGATGCCGAGCTTGTAGGTGCCCTGCGTTGCCCGCAGGAAATCATTCTCGTTGATGCCGAGCATGCGGTTGAAGGTGATGATCGGCGGGATCGTCGCCTCGCCGACGCCGATCGTGCCGATTTCCTCGGATTCGATAAGCGTGATCCGAGTCACGCCATTGTTCATGAAGCGCGAAAGCGCCGCCGCCACCATCCAGCCGGCAGTACCCCCGCCGACGATAACGACCTCCCTGATGCTGTGCTCGTTCATGGGGCGGATTGACCTTTGAGAGTGCTGAGAAAGACGGAATAGGTTGGAAGCGTCGAGACGATCGCCGCGAGACTGTCCCGTATCGTCGCCATCGCCCGGTCGGATTGTTCCGGGGGTACCGAATCGATCAGCGGGTCAGTGCGTCTGGGGATTACACCCTGCCCGATCAGCACCGCCAGCCAGCTGTCGCGGGAGAAGGTCTCATCCTCATAGAAGGGCAGCCGCCCGCGATCGCCGAACAGCGAGAGTGTGTGAGCGAGCGAGGCCGGCGGCGCGACGGCGCGCAGATCGCGCCAGAACGGGTCAGTGCGCCGTGACGCGACATAGTGCAGCACCAGGAAATCGCGCACCCGATCGGTCTCGGCCGCGCATTGGCGGTTGAAATCCCACAGCTCCACGGCCGCGCAATCGCGGTCGGGCAGCATCGCCACCAGCCGGTCGATGAAGTTATGAGCCAGATGGAGATTGGTCCATTCGAGCGGCTCGAGCGTGATCGCGGCATCGCCGATCGCGACGCAGTTGCGCAGCCATGGCTGGGGGCGCCGCCCCTGGCGTAGTGCGATCGGTGCGCCCGGCTCGACACCGGCCGAGCCGCGCAAGGCCAGCGCCGCATCGGCATCGGCGAGATGTGCGGAAGTATAGACCAGCCCATGGCTCGTGCGCGCCGGATTGGTCGCTGCCCAGCGCCATCCCGCCGCATGGGCAATCGCATGATCGAGCGGCTGCCCTTCCGTCGCCCCGGCATTGGCTATCAGCATACGGTCGCAGGCCAGCCATTGCCCCCAATCCTCGAAACTCTGGTCGAGTTCGGATCGCAACAATGCCGCAGGGCCTGTGCAGTCGACGAACAGATCCGCCGTGATCGTGCCGCCATCGTCGAGCGCCAGGCCTGCGATAAAGCCGTCCTCGGCCCGCAGCTGCACACCGGTAATCGCCGCCGGCCGCTCGCGAGCGCCGATATGCTGGGCATAGGCACGCAGCATCGCCGTGTAATGGTCGACGTCGAGCGCTAGCCCGAACCCGAACTCCGACAAAGGCGATCCCGCGGGCCGATGCTCGGGCAGGAGAAACCGCCCTGCCCGCGCCATTGCGGCCGCCGGCGCATGGGCGTCAAACGGCGCCGCTCCGCCCTTTTTCGCCGCCCGCACCCAATGATTGTGGAAGGATGTCGTGCCGAATTGCTGACCGTAGCGATCATAGACATGCGCATAATCGTCGCGCCCGTCGACCCAGCCTTCGAACAGGGTGCCGGCGCGAAAGCCGCAGCCGGCGCGCAGCACCGGGTCGCTGTCCTCGAGCCCGATGTCGCGGTGGAAATCGAGCACCGATGGCAAGGTGCTGGCAATCCGGTCGGCCAGCGCGCCCGCCGCCACGGGAATCGGAATCACCGTCACCTCGAGCGCCGGCAGTTTGCGTCGGAGCGCCGCCGCACAACCCCAGGCGACCATCCCGCCGCCCGCGGCGACGACAGAGCGGATCGGACCTCCAGCCATCAGGCGGCCATCGGGCAATAGCGGGCGAGATATTCGGCATGGTCAGGCATGCCGTCTGCGATTTCCGCGATCTGGCGGTGCAATTGCACCATCCCCGCGACCAGGCTTTCCGCGCCCGGCGCATCGGCGCGCAGATCATGGCCCTGCGGAATCACCCGCTGGCCAAGATAGACCGCGACCCAGCTGGCATCGAGGAACACCCCCTCGCGATATTTCACGACCCGGCCGCGGCGGCGGAACAGCTCCATCTTCTCGGCCAGGCTGTCGGGTATCTCCATCGTCCGGACATAGTCCCAGAAGGGCGAATCGTCGCGTTCGGTGGCATGGTAATGGAGGATCAGGAAGTCGCGGATGCGATCATATTCCAGGTCGATCAGGCGATTAAACTCGCCCCGATCAACGGGCGAAATATCGGGCTCGGGAAACAGTTCGAGCAGCCCGGTGATCGCCGCCTGGATCAGATAGATGCTGGTCGATTCAAGTGGTTCGAGAAAGCCCGACGAGAGCCCGACACCGATGCAATTGCCAACCCAGCTGCGCGCCCTGCGCCCCGCGATAAAGCGCAGCTGCCTGGGCGGCGCGATCGGCTCGCCCTCGACTGACGCAACGAGCGCGGCGGCCGCATCCTCGTCCGACAGGAATTTGCTCGAATAGACATAGCCATTGCCGGTGCGGTTCTGGAGCGGAATCCGCCAGCGCCAGCCGGCCGGCATGGCGATCGCGCTGGTATAAGGTGTGATTGCGCCTTCGGTCCGGCATGGCATCGCGACGGCGCGGTCGGCCGGCAGCCATTTCGACCAATCCTCAAATGGTTCGCCAAGCGCCTTGCCGAGCAGCAAGGAGACAAAGCCCGAGCAATCGACGAACAGATCACCCTCGATCCGCTCGCCGCTTTCAAGCTCGATCGCGGCAATGTCGCCGCTTTCGCCATCGCGGTGGACCGTGACGATCCTGCCCTCGGTCCGCTTTGCGCCCCAGCTTTCGGAAAGCTTGCGCAGATAAGGCGCAAACAGATTCGCGTCGAACTGATAGGCATAGCCAAAGGTCGAGGCGAGATCGCGCGAATCGCCCGAGGGCAAGGCGAAGTGATTGCGCCGCGCAATCATGCAGCCGACCGAGAATTGCTCGAGGTCCGGCACGGCCACGCCCTGTTGCCGCAGCCGCAGCCAATATTGGTGGAAATTCAGCTCGGCATTGCCGGGGCCGAATGTGCCGAACGGATGGATATAGGTATCGCCGATTCGGCCCCAGTCGCGAAACTCGATGCCGAGCTTGAAGGTCGCCCGCGTCGCGGCCATGAACTCGGCTTCGTTGATGCCAAGTCGCTCATTGAAGGCGCGAATATGCGGCAAGGTCGCCTCGCCCACGCCGACGATGCCAATCGCTTCGGATTCAACCAGATGCACTGAACACTGGCCCGCCAACAGCCTCGTCAGCGCGGCTGCCGTCATCCATCCGGCGGTGCCCCCGCCCACGATCACGACGCGGCGCGACGCCATTAAACTTCCCCTCCCGGCATGTTTTTTTCCTTCATGCGGCGCTCCCGGGGCATTGGTCAACCGCCCCTGGCCCACCTGTCGCGCGCTTCCCGAGGCTTAGTGACGGAAACCGTGTGTTTCCGATCACACCATTCTTGCAAAAAATGACCAACGTAAGACTTTTTCAATCGTGCCCCTTGCATTTTATAACCGATCCGGCATCATGTCGGCAGCTAGCAGGGTAGCCAATAAAATCGCGCCGAAAAATTGGTAGCGGTAACAAATGGGAGGGGCAGATCTGATGAGTGTTGTTTCGCGCAAGGGTGGAATCAAAAATTTTGGAATTGGACTTGCGCTGAAGGGCGGCGTTTCGACGCTCGCGCTTTGCGCCATGTCGGCTGCGGCGCCCGCATGGGCAGCCGCTGAAACGCCGGCCAAGGCAGCCGATCCGGTAGCGCCGGTCGCGGCACAGGCCGCGCCTCAGGAGCCGTCATCCGACGAAAAGGACATCGTCGTCACCGGCATTCGCGCAAGCCTTGCCAGCGCCCAGAATATCAAGCGCAATTCAGACACCGTCGTTGACGCGATCACCGCGCAGGACATCGGCGCCCTTCCCGACCGTTCCGTCACCGAGGCGCTGCAGCGCATTCCGGGCGTCGCGATGAACCGCTTCGCCGGCAGCAACGATCCGGATCACTTCTCGGTCGAGGGCTCGGGCGTCGTCGTCCGCGGCCTCACCTTCGTCCGCTCCGAGTTCAACGGCCGCGACACTTTCTCGGCAGGCGTTGGCGGTCAGTCGATCAACTTCGCGGACGTGCCCGCTGAATTGCTCGGCTCGGTCGAGGTCTACAAGAACACGACCGCCGAGATGATCGAGGGCGGCCTGGCCGGCACGGTCAACCTCAACACCCGCAAGCCATTCGACAACAAGGGCTTCCATCTCAGCTTCGATGTCGAGGGCAATTATGGCGACATGGAGAAGAAATGGTCGCCGACCTTTTCGGGCCTGATCAGCAACACCTGGGATACCGGCATCGGCACCGTCGGCGTGCTGGTGTCGGCTTCCTATTCGCGGCTGTATTCCAAATCGAACGGTATCAACGTTTCCAACATCCAGACGCGTGATGGTACGCAGGTTCTGCAGTCGAACTCTACGTCGGCGTACGTCTGTCGCAATCCCTTGCCCACGAGCACCGATACCACGACGCTGCCGGGCGGGGGTTCGGCCTGCGGTACTGCGAGCACGGCGGGGTCCGATGGTCTCGCCGATAATGCCGGGACGCGCTATGCGCCGATCGGCGGCCAGTTCCGCGAGGAAGATTATGACCGCAAGCGCAAGGGCTTCGCGTTCGCGGCACAGTGGGAAAGCCTAGATCGCCGCGCGATAGTGACGGTCCAGGCCCTGCATACGGATTCGTCCAATAACTGGGGCGAGCATACTTTCGAGAGCGCCTCCGACCTTTCGGAATATAATACCTATCCAGCTGGCTGTCAGCAGAATGGCAACGGTCCTGGCGGCTCGACCCGTGGCGAATGCCCGATCGGCTCACTGCAGAACTACACTTATGATGCCAATGGCGTGTTCGAGAAGGGCCTGATCACCTATCCAGGCGGCGGCTGGCGCGGCAATCCCACCAACGTTGGCGCACCGGTGTATGGCGGCATGCAGCAGAGCCTGTCGCGGCGCCAGGTCAATGAGCGCAACCAGGTTGACGATTATGGTGTGAACTTCAAGTTCGACGCGACCGAGCATTTGTCGTTCAACCTTGACGCTGATTATACGACGGCAAAACACGACAATCTCGATGTGAGCGTCTTCGGATCGACCTTTGCCGACAATTATCTCGATCTCACCGGTTCACTGCCGACAGTCGTCGCGCACAAGCCGTTGACGATCCAGGCCAGTTGGGCGACGCCGAACCCGGTCGTCGCGGCCGAGAATGACGCGCAATATTTCGGCGACCGCAATAACGAATTCTGGCGCGCGGCGATGGATCATATCGAGCATTCGACCGGCCATGAAGCGGCCGTCAAAGCCGATGTCGTCTACAAGTTCAACGACGACGGTGGTTTCCTCAAGCGGTTCAAGTTCGGCGCCCGTTATGCTGATCGTGAAGAGAATGTCCGGTACTCGAGCTACAACTGGGGTGCGCTCAGCGAAGTCTGGGCGGGCAACAAGCCGGTTTCTTTCGCCCAGGTATCAGCGAATAGCTCGCTGTATCAGTTCGACAACTTCTTCCGCGGCGCAACCGGGGGGCCACCGGCGGCCTATTATTATAATGGCGATCTGATCAACGATTATACGGGCTCGTCCAACTTCTTCCAGAGCATCGGGCAGCAGTGGATTGCGAATGGGGCTGGCTCGACGCCATGGGCTCCTGCCGCGAAACGCGCCGGCGTCGTTGCGGGCACGCCCTTTCTGCCATCGGAATTCCAGCCGGTTAGCCAGAAGACAGCGGACGCCTACATGATGCTGAGCTTCGGCCGCGAAGAGCCATTGTTCGCGGGCATCAAGGTCGATGGTAATATCGGCCTGCGGTATGTCACTGACCAGGTGAAAACGAGCGGCTCGATCGGTGCACCGACGGCAGTACAACTGGGCGTGCAGGATCCCTTCTCGGTCCGCTGTGCGATACCGCCGGTGGTGCCGGGCGCGCCGCCCTATGTACCAACCGGGATTTGCGCCGTGGGGCCGGCCAACTATGCGCAGCTTCAGCTGTTCGCGAACGGGGCGACCGCGCTCAGCAGCACGGTGAACAGATATGGGTATTTCCTGCCCAGTCTGAATCTGAAATTCGGTATCGCGAAAGACATGGTGGTACGCTTCGCTGCGTCCAAGGTGCTGACGCGGCCCGATATGGCCGATCTTCGCAACTATATCGGCATCGGCCTTGCAAGCGACGGGCAGACGCTGACCACGATCGCCGGCAACCCCTATCTCAAGCCGGCGCGCGCGTGGCAGTTCGATCTGACCTATGAATGGTATTTCGCCAAGGTCGGCTCGTTGACCGTGGATGCCTTCTACAAAGATGTGACCGACTTTTTCTACCAGAACCTCGTCACTCGTAACTTTACGAACAACGGCGTGACGGTGGGAACAACGGTACGCGGGCCAGACAATTTCCCGCTGCATGGCAAGATCAAGGGCGTCGAGCTTGCTTATCAGCAGACCTTCACCTTCCTGCCGTGGATCTTCAGCGGGTTGGGCACGCAAATGTCCTATACCTATCTCAAGAGCGACGGCATTCCGAACAGCTTCCTGAACGGCGGTGCGCCTTCCAACGTATCGCGAGTGCCGGCCGGGAACCTGCCTCTCGAGCAGCTTTCGAAGCATAACGTCAACGCCTCGGTCTTCTTCGAGAAGGGACCGGTGTCGCTCCGAGCCGCCTATACCTGGCGTTCGAAGTTCCTGTTGACGGCGTCGGACGTGATCTTCCCCTACTTCCCGATCTACAATGACTCGGAAGGCCATCTGGACGCCTCGGCCTTCGTCAACATCACGAAGAAGATCAAGATCGGCGTGCAGGGGGTGAATCTCACCAACACGGTTACCAAGACGCTCCAGCAATATAGCGCTGCCGGCGCTCAGGGGCCGCGTAGTTACTTCATCTCGGATCGCCGCTTCTCGTTCATCTTGCGCGGCAGCTGGTAACCCCTGCTTCCGGAACGAACCTTCCAACCCCCTTCGCGCAAGCGGAGGGGGTTTTTCTTTGACCGAAAGATTCCCATCATGATCCGCTCAACCGCCGCGATCATCGGCGCCCTCGCTTTCTCCGCGCTGGCGCCGGCGATGGCGGCGGATGCGCCGCCGGTCTCGATCCACATGAACCAGCTCGGCTTCGAACCCGGATCGGCCAAGCACGCGATCGTCAATGATCCGGCCAGCGCGCCGCTGCCTTGGCGGCTGCTCGGCGCGAAGGGCGCGGTCATCGCGCAGGGCGTCACGGTCGTAATCGGCGACGATGCCGCCTCGGGCGACCATGTCCATCAGCTCGATTTCTCGCAGGTCGCAACGCCAGGCACCTACCGCCTCCAGGTCGGTGCCGCCGAAAGCCGCCCCTTCCCGATCGCGCCCCATATCTATGCCCCGCTAAAATACGCCGCCCTCAATTACTTCTATCAGACCCGCGCAGGCATTCCGATCGAGGCGCGCTATGCCGGCGGCGCGATATGGGCGCGCCCGGCCGGCCATCCAAAAGAAGTCGCGCCCTGCTTTTCAGGCAAGGATGATCGCGGCAATGACTGGCCCGGCTGCGATTACAGCCTCGACGTAACCGGCGGCTGGTACGATGCCGGCGATCACGGCAAATATGTCGTCAATGGCGGCATCTCCTTGTGGACGCTGCAGAATCTCTACGAGCGCGAAGCGGCCGGCAGCGCCCCCTCCCCCTTCGCTGATGGGAAGGTGAAGATTCCCGAGGCCGGCAACGGCCGCAACGATCTGCTCGACGAAACGCGCTGGGAGATGAACTTCCTGCTCGCCATGCAGGTGCCCGAAGGCAAGCATATCAAGCTTCCGGTCGGCCCGCTGCCGCCCGGAGACAAGGGGCTTGTCCTCACTGATGTCGACGCATCCGGCATGGCCCATCACAAGGTCGCCGACCGTTCCTGGACCGGGCTTCCCACCGCCCCCGCTGACGATCCCCAACCGCGCCTCCTCTATCCGCCAAGCACCGCCGCGACGCTCAACCTCGCCGCCACCGCCGCGCAATGCGCCCGGATCTGGCGTACAATCGATCCGGCCTTCGCCGCGCGCTGCCTCGCGGCGAGCGAGCGGGCGTTCAAGGCGGCGCTGCGCAATCCGGAAGTCTATGCGCCAGACAGTTTCACCGGCAGCGGCAGCTATGGCGACCGGCAACTCGCCGACGAATTCTACTGGGCGGCCGCCGAATTGTTCGTAACGACCGGATCGCCCGCGTACCGCGACGCAGTGACGCATATGGCGCAATTCACCACGCCACTGAACGAGCCAAGCTGGGGCGGCACCGCCGCGCTCGGCACGATCGCGCTCGCCACGATCCCCAACACGCTGACGCCGCCGGAGGTCGCGGCCCAGCGCGCGCTGATCATCGCCGCAGCCGACCGTTTCCTCGCCGACGATAAGCAGAGCGGCTACCGCGTCCCTTACCCCGGCACCGCCTATATCTGGGGATCGAACGCCATGATCCTCAACCGCGCGATGATCCTTGCCCAGGCCGAGCGGCTGACCGGCGCTGCGCGCTACCGCGAAGGCGTGGTCGATGCGATGGATTATGTGCTCGGCCGCAACCCTCTCGACCAGAGCTATGTCACCGGCTTCGGCGCCAACCCGGTGCACAATCCGCACCACCGCTTCTGGGCGCACTCACTCGACCCGAAAACGCCGCCCCCGCCGCCGGGCGTGCTGTCAGGCGGGCCGAATTCGACCTCGATGGTCGACACGGTTTCGAGCACGATGAGGGGCAAATGCGTCGGCCAGCGCTGCTGGACCGACAAGACGATGGCCTATACGATGAATGAGGTCGCGATAAACTGGAACGCGCCTTTAGTGTGGATCACCGCCTATCTGGACGAACCGCACCCGATCAATTAAGTATCCGCTATGCACGTCAAGCCAAGTGATTGAAAAAATCAAGTAATCCCCGAATTACTCACAACCACCCCTTTTTGGTAAGGGCGTTCATAACAAGTATTAGCGCAACAATACCTGAATATGTTACAATATTATTTGCATAATCACGTGGTATTTTTAGGTATACTTCAATGATACCCTGTAAAATGTCCATGATTAAGAGCGATACAGCGACCAATGCGAGGCTTTTAAAAAACCATTTCATGACAATCCTTTCCCCGATTGAGGCCTACCAGTTGATCGACACGATCAACAATGATACAAGCGCAGAGAATATCGACTTCCCGATAGCTAAGCGACGTATTTTTGGATTACCTTTCGCCAAAATATAAGCATCACCTGCTCTATGCGAATTCCAATATAGAACAATAAGGAGTCGAATGGCGGCAAGTCTGTACGCTGGCGCGGGCATTCCTTAGCTAGAGATTCGGCGACAGTTTACTTAACCCCTAAATGCGCCGACCGGCCTTTATCGTATCGCACGCCTTTACCTGCGCCTCGCTCTAGCCAACCCAATACAGTCTACCGAAATTATCCAACAACAGGGTCACGCCTCGGCGCATAACGGCCGGCGATCTCACGCGAGAAGATCGTCAATCACGCCCCCCGCGCCCTCAGACCGACGCCACCGGCCGCGTCGGCGGCCGTCTGCGCGGCGCGGCATCCGACTGGCGGCGGACCAGCGTGAAATCGAGCCGCACATGCTGCTCGACCTCGGGGGCGGCAACGCCGCGGCGGCGGATCGTCGCGACCAGCATCTCGACTGCCGCGCGTGACATATCGGCGATCGGCTGGTGGATCGTCGTCAGTTCAGGCCAGATCGCGGTCGCGAGCGTGGTGTCGTCAAAGCCGCACACCGTCAGGTCGCCCGGCACATCGAGCCCGCGGCGATGCGCGACCGCCACCGTCGCCGCGGCCATGTCGTCATTGCTCGCAAAGATCGCGGTCGGCGGATCGGCCACGTCGAGCAGCTTCTCGGCCGCATCGAGCCCCGATCGATAGGTGAACAGCCCGCCCGCAATCAGCGCGTCGTCAGCCGGGATATGCGCATCGGCGAGTGCCTTGCGATAGCCCCGCAACCGCTCGTCGCTGGCGGTCTGCGCCGGATTGCCGACGACGAAGCCGATCCGGTGATGGCCAAGCGCCAGGATATGCTTCGTCATCGAATAGGCCGCCGCGAACTCGTCGATGCTGACCGCGAACAGATCCTTGGCCGGCCGGCCGCTGCCGACCAGAACGGCGGGCACGCCCTCGGCGGCGATCGTCTTGATCAGCTTGGTCGAATCGCACAGCGGCGACGGCAGGATCAGCCCGTCAATCCCGCTCTCGATCAGATGCTTGGCGACCTCCACCTCATGATCGCCGAGGTCGCATTTCTCGATGATCAGCTGCACATCGCTGCGGCTCGCCTGATCGAGGCTGCCGACCAGGAACTCGCTCAGATAGGCGGCACTCGGGTTACTGTAGAGCAGGCCGATCCGGTCCTGCCCCGCGCCGGCCAGGCTGCGCGCCGCCGAATTGGGCGCGTAGCTGAGCGCGGAGATCGCGGCGTTGACCGCCTCGCGCGTCGTCGCGCGGACATTGGCTTCGCCGTTGATCACGCGCGATACGGTCATCGAAGACACGTTCGCCATGCGCGCGACATCTCGGATCGTCGGGGCTGATCGCCGACGGCGTGTGGTCTTCTCGTTCACGGTAACTCCGCTCTCCCTGGCCCCGTTCATAGCGCATATTTCCGGATTAGCACTATCTCCGCCGAGCGGCCCGAACGAGGCCTTGCGATCCATATTGACAAGGTAGGTCAAGCGCCATCATGGTACCGTTATCAAGCGGGGCTCAGGCCAGGAGTGCGGCAAAAGGCCGGACGCTGATCTCGCGGGGAGTGGGTCGATGACCGGAATTTCGCGGCGCGAAAGCCTGATGATGGCCGCCGGCATGGTGCTCAGCGCATGCGCGGGCGGCGGCACCGCGGCAAGCGGAGCGACCCCCAGCCCAACGCCGGCCCCCGGGCCTACGCCGCCCACTCCCACGCCAAGCCCGACTCCGACCCCCACGCTATCGCTCAACGCGGCCGCGGTGGCGAAAGGCATGCGCTTCGGCTCGGCCTTCGCCTGGAGCGGGCCCGGCGCCGATGCAGGGTCCTTCGCCAACCCGTCCTATGCCGCGCTTCTCGAGGGTGATTGCGGGGTGCTGGTGCCCGAGAACGAGCTGAAATGGCAGTCGATCCGCCCAAGTGCGACAAGCTTCGATTTCACCAGATTCGACGCGATGCTCGCCTGGGCCGAAAGCAAGAAAATCGTGGTGCGCGGCCATAACCTGCTCTGGCACCAGCCGAAATGGATGCCAGGCTGGGAGGAAAGCTATAATTTCGGCGCGAGCCCCGCGACTGAGGCGGCACGCCTGCTGAGCGAGCATGTCCGCACCGTCACCACCCGCTACGGCACCCGGATCAAGAGCTATGACGTCGTCAACGAGGCGGTGAACCCGTCCGATCAGTCGCTCTACCAGACGGCCCTGTCGCGCGCGCTGGGCGGCGCCGAGGCGACGCTCGACCTCGCCTTCCACACCGCCCGCGACAGCGCGCCGCACGCCCAGCTCGTCTATAATGATTATATGAGCTGGGAGCCCGGCAATGCGCAGCACCGCGCCGGCGTGCTCAAGCTGCTCGAAGGGTTCAAGACGCGCGGCACGCCGGTCGATGCGCTCGGCGTGCAATCGCACCTCGTCACCCAGGGCACCGACACCGTAGCCAGCGTCTCGGCGCAACAGGCCAGCTGGAAGAGCTTCCTCGATCAGGTGGTGGCGATGGGGTACAAGCTGCTGATCACCGAGTTCGACGTGCGCGACAATAATCTGCCCGCTGACATCATCGTGCGCGATCGGGCGGTGGCGGATTATACCCGTGCCTATCTCGATGTGATGTTCACCTATCCGCAACTCGCGGATGTGCTCGTCTGGGGCATGTGTGATCGTTATAGCTGGATCCAGGGATTCGAGCCGCGCAGCGATGGTGCCAGGCGCCGCCCATGCCCCTATGATCTGGATTTCAATGCCAAGCCGATGCGTACGGCCATAGCCGACGCCTTTGCCGCGGCACCGACACGACCGTGAATCACAAGCCGCGCTGAAGCGGCATCAAAAGGGAGGGGAAAAATGCGACACGCACTGACAGCCATCATCGCCCTGGCAACGGCATCGTCCGCGCCGATTCAGGCCCAGACCGCGCCTGCGCCTGAGAAGAAGGACGCTGGGGGCAGCATCCTGGACAAGGCGATCAACAAGGTCGGCGCCAATTGGGCGATCTACGGCGCCGGCCAGACGAACAAAATGATGAAAGAGGAGAGCGTGCTCGGCGGCCAGTTCGTCCGCGTGAAGGTAACCACGAAGGGCGCCAATCCGTGGGAGATCGGCGCGAGCTCGCCGATCCAGAAGCCGATCGCTGCGGGTGACACGATCCTGGTCGCGATCTATCTGCGCGGTCCCGAGCTCAAGAGCGGCGAAACCATGCCGCTTCCCTATATCGGTTCGAACGGCGCGGCGGCCCCCTATGACGCCCTGGCCAATGCCCATGTGACCATCACCAACACATGGAAGCTCTACTACGCGTCCGGCGTCGCTTCGAAGAATTTCCCGGGCAATTCGATGAACGCCACCGTGCACCTCGCATCCGACAAGCATGTGGTTGATCTCGGGCCGGTATTCGTGCTGGACTTCGGGAAGAACCCAACCGAGAAAATACCTGACAATGATACCCCGCAATAGCGGCAAGAGCATCACCGGGAGAAAGACCATGATCAAGCATCTTTGGGCGGCCGCACTGACGGCATCGCTTCTGGCGGGCGCGGCCACGCCAGTCGCCGCCGCATCGCGCAAGGCGCCCGCAAAGGCGCCGGGCAAGGCCGCGCTTTCTCCCGATGCCCGCGCCGCCGCGCTGGTCGCGAAGATGACGCGCGAGGAAAAGCTCATCCTCGTCTATGGCTATTTCTCGACGGATTTCCCGTCGAAGAAGTTCACCGCGCCCCCGGAGGGCCGGCCGGGTTCCGCCGGCTATATCCCCGGCATTCCGCGGCTCGGCATTCCGCCGCAATGGCAGACCGATGCCGGCATCGGCGTCGCGACCCAGGGTGGCGCTGTGAAGAAGCGCGAGCGCACCGCCCTGCCCTCCGGCCTCGCCACCACCGCGACCTGGAACCCGGAGCTCGCCTTTGCCGGCGGCGCGATGATCGGCAATGAGGCGCGCAATTCGGGCTTCAACGTGATGCTCGCCGGCGGCGTCGATCTGATGCGCGATCCGCGCAACGGCCGGAACTTCGAATATGGCGGCGAGGATCCGCTGCTCGCGGGCACGATGGTCGGCGCGCAGATCGCCGGCATCCAGTCCAACCACATCATCTCCACCGTGAAGCATTATGCGATCAACGATCAGGAGACGGATCGCAACGCCGGCAATTCGATCCTCGACCAGGGCGCAATGCGCACCTCCGACCTGCTCGCCTTCCAGTTCGCGATCGAGCGCTCCAATCCCGGGTCGGTCATGTGCTCCTACAACCGGGTGAACGGCGACTTTGCCTGCGAGAATGAATTCCTGCTCAACCAGGTGCTCCGCAAGGACTGGAAATGGCCGGGTTATGTGATGTCCGATTGGGGCGCGACGCACAGCACCGCCAAGGCGGCCAATGCCGGGCTCGATCAGGAATCCGGCGCGCCCTTTGACGATCAGCCCTTTTTCGCTCAGCCGCTAAAGGATGCGCTGGCGAACGGAAGCGTCAGCGCAGCGCAGCTCGATCTGATGGTGACGCGCATCGTGCGCTCGATGGCGGCGCATGGCCTGCTCGATCATCCCGTCGCTGAAAGCAGGATCGACTATGCCGCGCACGCCGTGGTAACCCGCCAGGACGCCGAGGAAGGCGCGGTTCTGCTCCGGAACAAGGAAGCGCTCCTGCCGCTCTCACGCTCCACCAAGCGGATCGCGATTATCGGCGGCCATGCCGACAAGGGCGTGCTGACGGGCGGCGGATCGTCTCTGGTCTATCCGATCGGCGGCAATGCCGTGCCGGGCATCATCCCGACCAGCTGGCCGGGGCCGATCATGTATTATCCCTCCTCGCCCATGGCCGAGATCGCCAAACTCGCCCCCGGCGCGAAGGTCAACTACGCGAGCGGCGATGATCCCGCTGTCGCCGCCGACCTGGCGAAGGACGCTGATGTCGTGATCGTGTTCGCGACGTCCTGGGCGGGTGAATCCTTCGATGTGCCGCTTGGCCTGCCTGGCTATCAGGACGCCCTGATCAGCACGGTCGCCGCCGCCAATCCCAAGACGGTGGTGGTGCTCGAGACCGGCGGTCCGGTGCTCACCCCCTGGGCCAATCAGGTCGGCAGCATACTCGCCGCCTGGTATCCCGGCACGGCGGGCGGCACCGCGATCGCCAATCTGCTGTTCGGCAAGGTCAATCCGTCGGGGCATCTGCCCGCGAGCTTCCCGAAAAGCGCCGAGCAGCTGCCGCACCCGGCAGCGCCCAACGCCGGCGACACGATCTATGCCGAAGGCGCGACGGTCGGCTATAAATGGTATGATATGAAGGGCCTGGAGCCGCAATTCCCGTTCGGCCATGGGCTTTCCTACACCAGCTTCGGCTATTCAGGCCTCGCGGCGAACGCGGCGGGCACGGGCGTGAGCGTACGCTTCACGGTGCGCAATACGGGCAAGGTCGCCGGCAAGGCGGTCCCGCAAATCTATGTCGCGCGCAAAGGCTGGGAGGCGCCCAAGCGGCTCGGCGCCTTCTCGAAAATCGCGCTCGCCCCCGGCGCCTCGCGCACGGTGACGGTGACGGTTGACCCACGCCTGCTCGCGACCTGGGATGACAGCGCGCACGCCTGGCGCATCGCGCCCGGCGCCTATGACGTGATGCTCGCGGCCTCGTCACGGGACATCAAGCAAACGGTGACGGTACAGGTCGCCGCACGGACATTGCCGGTGGGGTGGCGGCCTTAAACCGGCCCCACCCTACCTTCTTCTTCCCTTCCCCAGCGAAGGCTGGGGCCCAGTTGGGGGACAGCAGCGAACTTGCGTTGCGCGTCGTCACAAAGGCCTTCCCAACTGGGCCCCAGCCTCCGCTGGGGAAGATGAAAGGGGGAATCGGAAAAAGACCTCAGAAGCAGCCCAGCGTCCGCCCCTCGGCAGCACTGCGCCGCGCCAGCGCGATCAGCTCGAGCCCGGCAAGCGCATCCGCGGGATCCACTGGCGGCGGTGCACCATCGAGGATCGCATCGGCCACGCCCTCATAATAAAGCCGCCAGTCACCGCGCGCTGACGGCACCACCTCCGGCGCCCCCTCCCCGATCGTCAGCGTGCCGAAGGTCGCCGCCGGCTCCTCGCCATAGCCAGGATCGCCCGCCTTGCCGCCAGCGCGCAGGAAAGGCTCTTGCGGGTCGAGGCCATATTTGACGAAGCTGCCAAGGCTCCCATGCAACGCGAAACGCGGCCGCGCCGCCGCGACCAGCGTCGAGGCCGACAGGATCACCCGGCGCTTCCCATAATGCAGCGCCAGCTCGAAATAATCATCGACCACCACGCCTGCCCGTTGCGCCGCGAGGTCGGCAGTCAACGCCTCAGGCGACCCGAACAGGCACAGAGCCTGGTCGATCAGGTGCGGCCCGAGATCGGCGAGCATCCCCCCGCCCTCCTTGACGCCAGCCTCGCGCCAGCCCTGCTTGATCGCCGGCCGATATCGGTCCCAGCGCAACTCGGCCAGCATCACCTCGCCGAGCGCGTCACCCTGCAGGATTTTCTGCACGGTCAGGAAATCGCTGTCCCAGCGCCGGTTGTGGAACACCGACAGCACCCGCCCATGCTTTTTGGACACCGTGATCAGATCCGCGGCAGCACCGGGGTTCAGCGCGAAAGGCTTGTCGATCACGACATGCTTGCCCGCCGCGAGCCCGGCATGGGCGAGCGGCGCATGAAGGTCGTTGGGCGTCGCGATCACGATCAGATCGATCCCGGGATCGGCGATCAGCACCTCGGCGCTCGCCACCACCGCAACGCCCGGATGATCGCGCGCGACCTGGTCAGCCCGCGAGGTGACGATAGCCGCCAGTTTCAGCCGCTCAACCGCTGCCACCAGCGGCGCGTGGAAGCTCGCCCCGGCCAGCCCATAGCCGATCACCCCCACATTGATGGGGGCATTTGTCAGGCTCACGCCACCACCACAGGCGGGTCGTCTCCGCCCGCCGCTTCGCCATCACCCCCCAGTTCATTGGCGCCGGGCGAATGATCGAGATACTCCCGCCACATCATGATCAGCACCGCCATCGTCGCCGGGCCGACGAACAGGCCGAGCAGCCCGAAGGTCTCCACCCCGCCAAGGATGCCGATCAGCACCCAGACGAACGGCAGCCGCGTCGCCCCGCCGATCAGCACCGGACGGATGAAAT
>Ga0307508_10001661_pt1 | contig 24733 bp, 30 predicted proteins | sample 9_EM_MG_FD_203089 | JGI IMG/M metagenome (GOLD analysis project Ga0307508, IMG submission 203089) | Populus trichocarpa ectomycorrhiza microbial communities from riparian zone in the Pacific Northwest, United States - 9_EM | ecosystem: Host-associated > Plants > Roots > Unclassified | place... | reverse complement strand
GGCGGGCCCTGCCGGCGGCAACGATCTGCTCGGCCGGGGCCCGCATGCCGATGTGGCTTAGTGAGTCCTTCAACGTGTCGAGTACGGCGCTCGCGTCTGTGTCGCGGTCGCTCATGGCCTTACCTCCAGGTCTCCCTCGTGGAACAGATGTGCGCGCAGCGAGGCGACGGCCCGTGACAGGTGGGCGGTGACCGTGCCCGGAGCGATCCCGAGCACGCTCGCGGTGCCGCCGGTGTCAAGATCCAGGAACACCCGGCACGCGATCACCTCCCGCTGCCGCTGCGGCAGTCGACGCAGCGCGGCGAGCAGCGTGGGATCCAGTCCGGAGTCGGCGGTCGCGAGATCCTCGACGTCGCCGGCGTCGTCCCAGGCGACCTCCCGCCGTTGCCGTCGCCACCACGAGACCCGGGCGTTCAACGCCGTACGCACGATCCACCCCCGCGGCGCGGGATGGCGGCTGACTTTGTGCCACGACGTCCAGGCCCGGGTGAACGCCTCGGCCACCAGATCCTCGGCCAACTGCCGGTCACCCACGCTGACCAGAACCGCCCGCAAGCACGCCGCCTGGTCCGACCGGTAGAACTCCGTGAACTCCTGCTGCTTCACATCCCGTACACGCTTGGCGAACCCCCATCCGCTTACCTGGACCTTGACCTTTCCGGCTACATAAGTAGAGTTAGCTGCATGGGCGCACTCGTCGTTGTTCTCGCCGTCGCCGCGCTGTTCGTCTGGGTGGCGCGTCCGACCCGTCGACGAGACGCCCGAAGGGCGGTCGCCTTGGCGAGCGAGGACGCGCCGTCGAGACTGCTCACCTGGGCTGTCGGTGCGCTGCCCGCCGATCGAGCGCCGTGGGGGGAAGCGATGTTCGGCGAGCTGAGCCAGATGGACAACCGGCGGCAGCGATGGCGCTTCGCCGTCGGCTGCGCGAGCGCGGCAGTCTTCCTGCCGTCTCGTCGAGCGGACTCCGCGGGCCTGGCCGCCAGGCTCGTGACCGCCACAGCGCTCGCCTGCGCGGGCCTGGTCGCCTACGGACTCGTGCGATACCCGGAGATAGTCACCCGCGCGCGGACCTGGCCGGTCCTCGCCGTCTTCCTGAGCGTGCTCGCCGGGTACACGGCGATCTCGGCGATCCTCGTCCGCCGCGCTCCCGTCACACGTTCCGGCCTGACTTCCGGCCTCGGTCTGGCCGCGGTGTGGATCGTCGCCGGGATCCCCGTGGTGACACAAGCCCCTCAACCTGCCTACTCCCTCCTGCTGCTCGCGATCCCGATCGCGTCGCTCGCCGCCGGAGTCGCCGCGGCCCGCCGAAGCAGCACGGCGGCCGTACGCCAACAGGTCGTGCTGTTCTCGGCGCTCGTCGCGGGGCTCGTTGTCTTCATCGCCTACGCGAGCGACACCCTGCTCACCGCGGACGGCCCCTACGACGCCGGACAGATCCGCGACTTTCCCGGCAGCGGCCTGCCCGACCTGGCAACCTACGCCGTCAGCGACAACCTCGGTAGCGCGATGATGCTCCTGCTGCTCGTACCGATAGTCACAGCGGCGATCGGATCGGCCGGAGCCGGCATCGCCGGCCGCATACGCCCGGTGCTCGGGGGTAGGTTGCCCCGATGTCGTCCGCCTATCCCCCGCTGAATCTGGCCGTTCGCACACCGCGGCTGACCCTCGCCGCCGCCACCGATGACCTTCTGGAACGCCTCGTACCGGTGGTGCGGGCCGGCGTGGTCACCGACGACGACCCGGCGCCGTTCGACGATCCGATGTCGCTCTACGAGGACAGCCCGACCCGGGAGTGGCGCTGGATGCGGGCGGTCTGGTCCGGCCGGTCGCGGGTCAGCGCCGAGTTCTGGCGGCTCTACTTCGTGGTCTGCGACGACGGCAAGCCGGTCGGCATGCAGGACCTGGTCGGTCGAGACTTCACCGCGATCGGCACGGTCACGTCGTTTTCCTGGCTCGCCCCGGCCGCCCGCGGCCGCGGGCTGGGCAAGGAGGCCCGGGCGGCGATCCTCCACCTGGCCTTCGCCGGTTTCGGCGCCCGCGAGGCGGGCAGCGACGCGTTCACCGACAACCACGCCTCCAACCGGGTGTCCGAGGCCCTCGGCTACACCCGCAACGGCACGACCTGGGCCACCCGCCGAGGCGAGGCCGCCGAACTGCTGCGCTGGCGGTTGACCCGGGACGACTGGGCGCTACGGCGTCGCGTTGACATCGAGTTGTCGGGCGTCGAGGAGTGCAAGCCCGTACTCGGCTTGTGACGCTCTGCGACCGGCAAGTTTATCTCGGCTTGACGCGCGCCTGTATGGGCATATGATGGCGGCCATGGCACGAGCAGCGACGACGTCGGACGCGTTCAACGCGATCGCCGAGCCGCAGCGCCGGGACATCCTGGCGCTGCTGCGGGCGGGCGAGCGGCCGGTGACCGACCTGGCCCAGGAGCTGGGGATGAGCCAGACGCGGGCGTCCAAACACCTGCGGGTGCTGCGCGAGGTCGGGCTGGTGCGGGACCGCAAGGCAGGCAAGCACCGCCTCTACGGCCTTGACGCCCGCGGGCTGCGGCCGATCCACGAGTGGACCGGCGGATTCGAGCGGTTCTGGAACGAGAGCTTCGACCGGCTGGACGCGTACGTGCAGGACCTGAAGCAGGCAGGGCAGGAGGAGTAGCTGATGAGCGCGACGGGACGAGAAACGCCGGCGCAGTCCGCGACGGCGGACCGCGAGATCGTCATCGTTCAGAAAGGAGTGGAGAGCTGATGGCCGGGAAGGTGTTCTTCAGCGTGTCGATGTCGCTGGACGGTTTCATCGCGCCCGAGTCCCTCGGGGACCTGATGGGGCAGCAGTGGATGGAGCCGCAGCAGTGGATCTTCCAGCAGCGGTTCTTCCGGGAGAATCTGAAGTTCGGCGAGGGCGGCGAGGAAGGGCGCGCCAACGACATCGTACGGCGCCGGAATCCGCTTGTTCGAGGGCGTGGACGCGAGCCGCGTGGCCCTGGAGCCGGTCCGCGCGGAGCCCTCCCCGAGGGTGACCCACCTGACCTACGCCGTCCGGAAGCGATAGGCGAAGGGTGGCGATGAGGCGTCGAAGGCCGGCGTGGGTCGGCGGGCTCCAGGTGGGTTGACCTCCGGGGCCGCCACAGTGGTCGCGAAGGCTCGGCGCCCCGGCTACGCCGGAATACGACGGTGGGCGCGGGTTGCGCCGGTGGCGAGCAGTGCTGTGCCGACGACCAGGAAGACGGGGACGACGAGGATCAGCCCCGATGCGGAGATCACCAGTTGGGGGATTGCCGTGAGCATGAGCAGGCCGAGCGCGATGGCCGGCCGCGGGTCGATCACGGCTGCCCACACCAGGCAGACGACGACCATGACCGGCGCGGCGACCAGCGACGCGACCCCCTGACCGGTCCACAGCAGCAGCGTCGAGGCGAGCACGAGCACCGGTATCACGAGCGAGGATCGCCATGGTCGGCTGGTGGCGGGCCGACGCAGCAGAGGCGCCGCCAGCACCAGGACGGGTAGCCACCAGCAGGCGACTTGGAACACGTAGAGGTTGTCCCAGGTGTGGCCGAACGGAGGGATGAGCGGCGGCAGCGGCGTGAGCAGGGCCAGCGCGATGCCCAGCCGGTAGCGGGCGAACAGCAACAGCAGCAGCGCCAGGCCGGCGACCAGGACCGTCACCGCGGACCCGCCCATCAGTCGCCAGCCGACCGACTCGCCGGCGGGTAGATCGCCGCGGGCAATCTCCAGAAGCCAGATCTGCGTGACAATCTGCAAGGTCAGCATCAGGACGAGCAACGCCCGCGCGCTGTCGAGCCAGGCTTGCGCCGGCGAGAGCAACTGGTCGACACCGGCGCGCACGCGCAGGCCGGCCAGAAGCAAGGCCCCGGCCTGCCGAGGCGCCGGCCACCGCTGATCGGGTCGGCTCAGCTCCATCAACGTGCCGAGCAGTTCGTCGCCGCGTCGGTGCCGGTACGCCCGCGGGTAAGCCAGCAGCAGTCGCTGGTAGCGGCGTTGCAGAGCAGCGCTCACGAGAATGCCACCGTAGGCCGCGTCGAAGGGGAAACGGAACGTCCGGCGCGGCGCGCGGTGACCAGGCGCGCTGCCTGCGCCATGCGGTCGGCCTCGGCGTGCAGGGCTGAGGCGCCTGAGCCGGTCAGCGCGTAGTACTGCCGGACACGTCCGTTGACTGTCTCCTGGCGGACCGCCTCGATGAGCCCCTCTCGGGTGAGTCGATCGAGTGCGGCATAGAGGGTTCCGGCGGCCAGGTGAACCCGGCCGTCGGAGAGCTGCTCGGCCTGTTTGATGATGCCGTGTCCGTGCAATGGGCCGTCAAGCAAAGTCGTCAGTACGAAGTACGTCGGTTCGCGCATCGCGGCACTGGAAGCCATGACCCAAGGATACTAAGATGATCTTAGCTTAGCAACGATCGACAGCTATGCCGCTGGGCAGCGGCCCACAAGGCAGGTCCGGACCAACCTTGCGGTTCCCGGCCGACGCGCGTTTGGTCTATCGGCGTCAGGCGTCCTGGCTGCCGAGGACATAGTGGCGAAGCTCGACACGGCTGCCGTCGGGGGCGGTCCAGTCAGCGACGGTGGTGTGGGAATGCCGCCAGCCGGTGGCTTCGTAGAAGGCAACGGCGGCCGAGCGATGTTCGTCCGTGACGTTCAGCGTCAACTCGCAGCCATACTCGGCGGCCCACGACCGGGCGCGGCCCACCAACGCGCTGGCCAGCGAGCGTCGGCGGGCCACCGGAGTGATGTAGAGCCGTGACAGTTCGGCGTGGCGAGCCGGCGCTTGACCGTCCGCGACCTCGGGCAGGCGTTGGACCGCGACGTGGCCCGCGACTGCGCCGTCAGGCTCTTCAGCAATCCAGGCTTGCAACAGCCGTGGTGGGGTAAGCCACCCACGCGGATCCGACGGCCAATTCAGCGGATACGCGTCGGCTTCGTGCACCGCGCGCAGGGCGTCGACGCATCTGTCCAGGTCGGTCATGTGCCGGATCCGGATACTCGGGTAAGTCATCAGAACACCTTCTCGTCCCCGGCCCAGCTCACGTCCGCCGCCGTCGGCTCCTAGCGACAGCCGGCTGGTGTGGGTGAGAGTCAGCCTGACCGCCACGGACACCTCCCGGCCCTTCCGGTACCGGCAATTGTCGCCACCGATTGCCTCCGGCCCGCAGTACTACATTTCGTACTTCACTCTGGTCATGGACCGCATCCCTATCCGCAGTCTCAATCAAGACACCGCCGGCGTGCTCGCACGGGTCGAGCAGGGCGAGACCGTGGAGATCACGAACCGTGGGCGTCTCGTCGCCAGGATCGTTCCGGTCGGTGTTGATCCACTCGACGAACTGATCAATACCGGTGCAATAACGCCGCCGACAATCTTGCTCCCCTTCACGATGCCGACCGGAGTGCCGGTGGCCGGCCAGGACGCCGGCGCGTTGATCTCGGGTCTGCGCGATGAGGAACGCTGGTGATCTATCTCGACACGGCGGCGCTCGTCAAGCTCGTCCGGCCTGAGGTCGAGTCGCGTGCCCTCGTCGACTGGCTGGGATCCCGGCCAGCAGAGCGGGTCGTGGCCTCGGCGTTGGTCGAGGTTGAGCTACCTCGTGCCCTGCGCCGGAGCGCGCCCGGAGTTCTCGGCGGTGTTGCCGCAGTGCTCGCTCGTCTCTATCGCGTCGATATCAATGCCGCTGTCCGCGCAACCACTGGCGCATATCCCGAGCCTGGACTCCGTTCGCTGGACGCCATCCATCTGGCCACCGCGGAGTTCCTCGTCGCCAGCGGCCAACCGATCAGCGCGTTTGTCACCTACGACAAGCGTTTGGCGGAGGTGGCGGAGCGGGCCGGCCTCGACGTCGTGGCGCCGAACTGATCATCACGGCGCGCACGACATGGGTGTATTTGTTGGCTGTCGGCCCCTGAGGAGTGGTTCGCATGCGGTGTCACGGTGATGTTTTTAAGGACAGCATGTCGCCGCCGCGGGCGTGATGCCCGCGGCGGCGACATGGTCGAACTCTCTTCAGCCACCGGTGACGGTCAGCCCGAAGCTGGCCGAGTGGGTGATCGGGGTACTGGTGAAGCTGACCGCGGTGACGGTGACCGTGTACGACCCGGCCGGCGTCGACGACGAGGTGGTCATGAAAAGAATCGACGAACCGGAGAGGGAAGGTGTGGCCGGAGCGAACAGCGGCGTGATGTCGCTGGGCAGGCCGGCCACGCTCAGACTCACCCGCCGGTCCTCCAGCCTGGGCACCACGGTGAAGGTGATCAGATTCGATGCGAGGCCGCCGGCCTGTACAGTGACCGTGCTCTTGCTGAAGTTGATCGAGTAGTCGGTCGTCGTGGCCGCGACCGCCGCGGCCGCCGGAGCGGCCAGGACCAGCGCCGTCGCCGCCGCTGCGCTGCCGAGAAATCGGTACATGGGTGTCCTTCCGTTGCGGGGCGGCCGTGTCCGACCCGGTCGCCGCATGTCGTCAGGGAGCATCGCAGCGGGCGCTGGAGCGGCGCTGACCCGGCGCTGACCCGGCGCTGACCCGGCGCTGAAAGGCGAGATGTTAGGCGAGCACGTCGACTCGCTCGGGGTGCCGGGATCGGCCACGCGCTCGCGCACGCGCTCGGCGACGGGACGCTACTGGAACCGGCTCCGCACAACCGGCGGTTGGGAATGTCGTACCCGTCGATTAGAATGTGTGTACGAAAAGGGGTCGTGACCTGCGAGGAGATCAACGTGACCGCACCCGTTTTGTCCGCTTCTACGCCCGTGATCGCGCCCTATGCGACGATGCTCGGCTTCACCCGCTACGTGACCCGCACCGGTCCCGCCAAGGCAACCTTCGTCGGCGGTCTGCGCCGGGCTCGCGAGCGCCGGTCCGGCTTCAACCCCCACGGCCAGCTCGTCAAGGCGCTCAAGGCCGACATCGCCTTCCGCACGGGCGGAAGCTATCTGACCGGGGTGGTCGAGCTGGTGAAAGAGCGGTGGAAGCCGCTGTACGAGTCGGTGACCGCCGGCGCCAAGACCTATCTCGCCTCGCTCGGCGACCCCGGCCAGGTGACGCTGGCACAGACCCGCGACGCCCTGGCCTCGGTCGGCCCCCTGGCCGTGAAAATCAACCCGCACTTCGGCCTTCGCTTCGACGACGGCCGGCGCGAGGCGGTCCGCCTGCACTTCGATGAGGCGCCACCCACCCCCGAGGCCGTGACCGCGACGCTGCACCTGATGGCCCGCCACATGGACCAGATCCTGCCCAACGCCGATCCGGTCCTGGTCGACCTGCGCCGAGGCCAGGTCCACCGCATCGACCCGGCCGCCAAGTCCGCCGACATCGAGAGCTGGCTGGCCGGCGAGGCCGCCGCCTTCACCACCATGTGGACGGCCACGGCTGCCGCCTAACAAGGCCACACCCCGACTCGCGACACCAGCAGGGCCGCCGTGGTCACACGGCGGCCCTGACGCGCACGCCACCACCGCGGCCCTCCCGCGCACGCCGCTGGAGCGGCCCTGCCCCGCACGCCGCTGGGGCGGCCCTGCCGCGCACGCCGCTGGGGCGACCCTGCCGCGTTCGCCGCCGGGGCCTTCACGACGTGTGTCCGCCCCGGGCGTGTCGCCGCCCGCCGGACTGCCGCCTTTTCGGTTCACATCTGGCTGGGCGTGGCCACATGGCTCCAGTTGTGCGCGTCAAAGAGATACACGTTCGCCAGCGGCGTGCACGCACAGTCATTCAGGCGAACAGGGCGCTGACCGACTCGCCGTTGTGTATGCGGCGCATCGCCTCGGCGAGGGCCGGCGCCACGGAGAGGATGGTCAGCTTTTCGGTGCGGTTCCTGTGCGGAATCGGGACCGTGTTGGTGCAGACGATCTCCTCGATGTCCTTCTCGGCGGAGAGGCGCTCGATCGCGTCCCCGGTGAACAGGCCGTGCGTGCAGGCCACCCGCACGCTGCGCACGTGGCGCTCGCGCAGCCGGGCGAGCAGTTCGAAGACGGTGCTGCCCTTGGCGATCTCGTCGTCCAGGACGATGACGTCACGGTCGGTGACGTCGCCGATCACCGAGCTGATCACCACGTTGTCGTCGGCGAACCGCTGCTTCGCGCCCGCGGCGACCTCGATGTCCAGCATCCGCGCGAAAGCCGCGGCCTCCTTGGCGTTGCCCAAGTCGGGCGAGACGACGACGGTGTTGCTCAGGTCGTAGCCGCGGAAGTGGTGCGCCAACTCGCGCAGGGCGTGCAGGTGGTCGACCGGGATGCTGAAGAAACCGTGCACCTGCGGCGAGTGCAGGGTCATGGCCAGCACTCGGTGTGCCCCGGCGGTGCCCAGCAGGTCGGCCACGAGGCGGCCGCCGATGGAGATGCGCGGGGCGTCCTTCTTGTCGCTACGGGCGTACGCGTAATGCGGCAGGACCACGGTGATCCGGCCGGCGGACGCGCCTCGCGCGGCGTCGAGCATGAAGAGCAACTCCACGAGGTTCTCCTGGACCGGTGGCACGAGTGGCTGGATCAGGAACACGTCGCGTTCCCGGCAGTTGCCCTGCAGCTGCACCTCGATGCAGTCGTTGGCGAACCTGGAGGTCCGGGTGGGCTGCAGTGGCACACCCAGGTGTTCACAGATCTCGGCGGCAAGGTCGGGATGGGCGGATCCGGTGAAGACGGCGATATCGCGCACGGGCACCACCCTAGGAGGCGGCTACCGGACACCCAAGAGCGACCGTCGGCGGGTCGTCAGGACCGTCCGATCTTCGCTAGCGTGACCACCATGAACGGACTCGCCGTAGCCTGCCGCCGGGTGGTGCACATCTATCGCGCCGAGGCGGGGGATGTGGTCGCCCTCGCCGGCGTCGACCTTTCCATCGCGCCGGGCGAGACGATCGCGCTCGTCGGGCCGTCCGGCTCCGGGAAGTCCACACTGATCGCCCTGCTCGCCGGCCTGATGCGTCCCTCCGCGGGGAGGATCAACATCGGGACGTACGACATGGGCAAGCTCTCCGACTCCGAGATCTCCCGGCTGCGGGGCACGGAGATCGGGGTGGTCCTGCAGGGCGCGGGGCGCAACCTCCTGCCGTACGTGTCGTTGCACCGCAACATCTGGCTCGCCCAGCGCCGGGCCGCGCACACCCGCGGCATCACGCTGGACGACCCCGACCGCATCCTCGACCTGGTGGGCCTGCCCGGCCAGGGCAGCCAGCGCCTCGCCGATCTGACGCCGGGCGCCCGCCAGCGCGCCGCGCTCGCCGTCGGCATCGCCACCGGCCCCGGGCTGCTGCTGGTGGACGAGCCGACGAGCCGCCTCGACACGGCCGGCCGCGACGAGGTGCTGGCCGCGATGGAGACGGTGAACGCCGAGCGGCAGACCACGATCGTCGTGGTCACCCACGACAACGAGGTGGGCGCCCGCCTCGGCCGCGCGGTCACGATCCGCGACGGTCGGGTCGGCGCCGAGGGCCGCGACGGCCAGGACTTCGCGGTGGTCGCCGGCGACGGCACGGTTCAGCTGCCACCGGAGGTGCTGGGCAGCTACCCGCCCGGCACGCTCTTCACCGTCCAGCACGTCAACGGCGAGGTCACCCTGGTCCCGGGCGGCACCGAGCACGCCGCCTGACCAACGTCCACGCCCGACCTGGTCGAGCCGGCCCGGCTACGGCCGCGAACCCCGTACGAAAAGCGCAGGTCATCTCAGCCCCGGGCCCAGACGGCTTCGCCGTCGACCAGATGGAGTTCGCGGTCGCAGGCCGAGGCGGCCTCCGGGTCGTGGGTGGCAAAGACGACCGCTGCGCCCCGGGCGGCCTCGGCGCGCAGGAGTTCCAGCACTCGCTGGCGATTGGCCGCGTCGAGCTCGCTGGTGATCTCGTCGGCGAGCAGCACTCCGCCGCGCAGGGCCAGGCCGCGGGCGATCGCCGTACGCTGCTGCTGGCCGCCGGAGAGTTCCTCGATCAGCTGGTTCGCCTGGGCCGAGAGGCCGAGCGGTTCGAGCGCCTCGGCGGTGCGGCGGCGGGCCTCGGCCGGGGTGCCACCGGTGGCGATCACGGCGACCGAGATGTTCTCCGCCGCGGTGAGGATCGCCGCCAGGCCGTTGTCCTGCGGGATGAGCACGACGCCGAGCGACACCGCGTGGTCGCGGTCCCCCACCGCGGCCTCGTCGACCAGCACCCGCCCCGCGGCCGGCGGCAGCAGCCCGGCCATCGCGCTGAGCAGCGTGGTCTTCCCGGCGCCGGACGTACCGGTCACGGCGAGGATCTCGCCGGCCTGGGCCCGCACCGAAACCCCGCGCAGCACCGGCGCGCCGGTGCCGTAGGCGATGTCCGCCCCTTCAACGCTGAGCGTCGTCACTCGTCTCCCCCTCGTCGATGCGCGATCTCGTCGATACACGCTAAAGCCAGCTGCGTTTCTTGAGGTAGAGGTACAGGCTCGACGCGGACAGGACGATCAAGGCGAGGCTGAGTAGGAAGCCCCAGAATCTGCCGTATCCCCAGTACGGCACGTTCATGCCGAAGTAGCCGGTGAGCACGGTCGGCACCGCGATGATCGCGGCCCAGGCGGCGAGTTTGCGGGTGATCTCGTTGAGCACGTTGCTCTGCTCGTTGAGGTCGGACTGGAGCAGGCCGCCGATCCGGTCGCGCAGGTGCTCGACCTCGTCCGCGGCGTGCGCCGCGTGGTCCTCGACGTCCCGGTAGTACGGCAGCAGGTTCTCGTCGACCAGGTGCAGGTCGTTGTGCGTGGCCCGGTTGACCAGGTCGGGCATCGGCGCGACCGCCCTGCGCAGCGCGGCCACCGCCTTGCGCAGCGCGATGCCGTGCATCCGTACCGCCCGCGGCGCGCCACCCTCTTCGAGCAGCGTGTCCTCGACGGTGTCCATCGCGGTGTCGATGTGCTTCACGGCCGCGACCTGGCCGTCCACCACCACGTCGAGCAGGCCGTAGAGCAGGAAGCCGACGCCGCTGCCGGCGAACAGCTTGGCGTCGGCGTCCCAACGCTGCGTCAACCGCGACGTGTCGCCCGCCGACTTGCGTACGGTGATCAGCGCCCGTTCGGTGACGAACGCGCTGATCTCCATCTTGCGGAACCGGGACGCCTCGCCCTCGCCGCTGATCTCCACCGCGTACACGTTGAGAAACAGGTGGCTCTGGTAGCGATCCAGCTTGGGGCGCTCGTGGTCCAGGACGGCATCCTCGATCGCGAGGGGATGCAGGTGGAACTGGGCCGCGACCGACTCCAGATCGCCGATGTCCGGGTCGAACAGGTCGAGCCAGAGCACGCCGTCCGCATGCTCGGCCAGCATCGCGGTCACCTCATCGGCGCCGAAGCCCTCGGCGACGAGGTTGCCCTTGGAGTAGATGCGGGTGTTCGTGGGGCAGGACGGAGCGGTCACTTTCCCACTATGCCCGACGCCTGGAGACGGGTAACGCGGCGGAAACGGCTCGGGGCCTAGGATGAGCCGTGACTTGGCTCGATCACCTGCTGACGTCGTTCTACAACGCCAAGTGGCAGGTCACCCGGGACCAGGCGATCTACTACCGGGAGATCGTCGGCAACGCCTTCGGGCTGGCGTCCGCTCTGTTCGGCCTGCGCCGCAGCGCGCTGGCGTGGCCGGTCGGCATCGTCGGCAACGTGCTGCTGTTCACCGTCTTCATGGGCCAGGCGATCGGCAACGACCAGGGCACACCGCTGTTCGGCCAGGCGTCGCGCCAGGTCTTCTTCCTGATCGCCAGCGCGTACGGCTGGTGGCGCTGGCGGCGCAACCGCCGGCGCAGCCACGGCGTCGCGGTCGCGCCGCACTGGGCGACCACCCGTCAGCGCCTGGCCTACGGCGCGTTGGCCCTGGCCGCGGTCGTGGCGTGCTTCTTCGCCTTCCGCGCGATCGGCGCCGGCTTCCCGGCCCCGTGGTGGTACTACCTGGCCGACTCCTGGATCTTCGTCGGCTCGATGCTCGCCACCTACGCCATGGCCCGTGGCTGGGTGGAGTTCTGGCTCTGCTGGATCGCCGTCGACCTGGTCGGCGTCCCCGAGCTGATCCACTTCCGCTACTACCCCTCGGCGATCCTGTACGCGGTCTATGCCGCGTTCGTGATCTGGGGTTTCGTGGTCTGGCTTCGGATCTCCCGGGCGGCTCCGCCCGCCGGTCTCGACGACGCCGCCGTGCCGGCCGCCGCCTGACCGCGGCGGCGCGGCGACGACGACGAGCGCCGGGCAGCTGCCGGCGCCCGGACGATGCTCAGCCGGTGGTCACGAAGCCGTTCCGGGTCTCGATGGTGTGGTCGTAGCGGGTGTCGCCGGTGAGCCGGTAGCTCTCCCGCGACGTGCCGACCGCGTGCCGCTGGTCGCGCGGCACACCGAGCAGGAAGCTCGCCGAACCCTCGTAGGTGTCGTCGAGCGTGCTGCGCCACGGGCCCCACAGCGTGGCCGCGTCGGTCATCGTCAGGGTCGTGGTGAGGCGGTTGGCGGCGTCGACGGTGATCGAGCCGTCGAGGCCGTACCGCCTCGCGGTGCGGGTGACGCCGGCGAACCGCGACCCGCCGGTGACCACGCTGGTCACGTCGTCGGTCCAGGTGGCGCGCAGCGAGTCGGGGTTCTCGCCGTCGCCCCACTCGTGCACGCTGTCGTTGCCGACCCGCTCGGTGACCGCCGTGGTGACCCTGCCGTGCGAGGTCTGTACATATCCGACGGCGTTCAGGCTGTGCGCGCCGTGCTCGGTCACGCTGCGCTCGGCGGTGGTCACGTCGTTGGTCAGCGGGCCGGCGTGGTCGGCGAGCAGCGCGCCGGTCACCCGCTTGGCGTGCGAGTCGCTCCAGCCCAGGAAGTTGACGGGGGTGTCCCAGCCGGACTGCCCGGCCGGCACGCCGACCACGTGCACCGACACCCGGTGGGCGGCGCCGTCGGTGAGCAGGCCGAGGTACGGCGTCAGGTCGTAGGTGATCGGCTGGATGTCGAAGGCGCGCGGGGCCGGCAACACGTACCAGAGGAAGGGGTTGGACCAGCCGCCGGTGTAGACGTGCGGGAACGGCGCCGCGATGCCGGCGAGCCGCCCGTCGAGCAGAACCTGCACCTCGCGGTACGGTCCCGGGTCGGCCGGGCAGGAGTAACCCGTGGAGCTGGGCGCGGTGAGGTACCAGAACTCCTCGCAGCCGCCGCCTGAGCCGGTCGCGTAGACCTCCGCCAGCAGCCGCTCGGTGTTGCGCGGGACCTGAACCGTGCCGGTCAGGTCGGGGCCGTCGGCGTGCCCCTGGTCGGCCAGCGGCAGCACGTCGGAGGCGGCGCGGGGCGCCGGGTGCGCGCGGTCGGCGGCGTAGAAGGTCAGCGAAATCTTGACATTCAGCACCCCGGTGTAGGTGTCGTCGACCGTGTTGCCCAGATACATGTTCACGGCCTGCGGCGTGCGTAGCAGCGCGGAGTAGCCCGTCACGTCCTTCTCGACCGACCACTCGATGCCGTCCGGCGACGGCTCCGGCGTGGACGTCTTGAACACCATGACGCCGCCGATCGTCAGCCAGCCGAGCCGGTCGTACTGGCGGCCCTTCACCGAGCCGTCGAGCCGCAGCACCACCTTGGCCCACGGGCCGGCGCACGCGGCCGGCGGCGTGAAGGCGCTGACGTACGTGTCGTAGTCGGCGAACCCGTGATCGACGATCGTCGTGGCGCACGACCTCGTCGGTGGCCTCGACACGGCGGGCGCCGCCGTGCGCGGGTTGTCCCAGTCCGTACCGAACTCGGCCGGCGGGTCGGCGGCGGCGGCGACCGGGGCGCCGCCGAGGGCGACGAGCACGCCGGCAGCGACGGCGATCAATCTACGCATGGCGATCACCTTGCCATCGCCGCACCCGCCGGGCAACGATCGAGATCACTTCGCTATCGCGGGCGGCGCCGGCCGGACGGGGCGCGGCCGACGCCGCGCCCCGGGGACGGTTACGCCGCGGACGGCCCGGTGTTGACGCGGGAGCGCACCACCTCGACGACGTGCGCGACCGCCTCGTCGAGCGGTACGCCGTTGCGCTGCGAGCCGTCGCGGTAGCGGAAGGACACGGTCTCCGCGTTGACGTCGTCGTCGCCGGCGATCGCCATGAACGGGATCTTCTGCTGCTGGGCGGTGCGGATCTTCTTCTGCATCCGGTCGTCGGAGTAGTCGACCTCGGCCCGGATGCCCTGCGCCGCGAGTTTCGCCACGAAGGACGACAGGTACGAGGCGTGCTCGTCGCGGATCGGGATGCCGACCACCTGCACCGGGGCCAGCCAGGCCGGGAACGCGCCCGCGTAGTGCTCGACCAGCACGCCGAAGAACCGCTCGATCGAGCCGAACTTCGCCGAGTGGATCATCACGGGTTCCTGGCGGGTGCCGTCGGCGGCCTGGTACTCCAGGCCGAAGCGGGCCGGCTGGTTGAAGTCGTACTGGATGGTCGACATCTGCCAGGTGCGGCCGATCGCGTCGCGGGTCTGCACCGAGATCTTCGGGCCGTAGAAGGCCGCGCCGCCCGGGTCGGGCACGAGTTCCAGGCCCGACTCGACGGCGACGTCCTCGAGCACCTTGGTGGCGACCGCCCACTGCTCCTCGGAGCCGATGAACTTGTCGTTGGAGGCGTCGCGGGTCGACAACTCCAGGTAGAAGTCGTCCATGCCGAAGTCGCGCAGCAGCGACAGCACGAAGTCGAGCAGGTGCTTGATCTCGCCGGGCGCCTGCTCGGCGGTCACGTACGAGTGGGAGTCGTCCTGGGTCAGGCCGCGCACCCGGGTCAGGCCGTGCACCACGCCGGACTTCTCGTAGCGGTAGACCGAGCCGAACTCGAACAGCCGCATCGGCAGCTCACGATAGGACCGCCCGCGAGACTTGAAGATCAAGTTGTGCATCGGGCAGTTCATGGCCTTGAGGTAGTAGTCGCTGCCCTCCATGTGCATCGGGGGGAACATCGTGTCCTTGTAGTACGGCAGGTGGCCCGAGGTGTGGAACAGGCCCTCCTTGGTGATGTGCGGCGAGCCGACGTACTGGAAGCCCTCCTGGATGTGCCGCGCCCGCACGTAGTCCTCCATCTCCCTCTTGATCACCCCGCCCTTCGGGTGGAAGACGGCGAGACCGGAGCCGATCTCGTCGGGGAAGGAGAAGAGGTCCAGCTCGGCGCCGAGGCGCCGGTGGTCGCGGCGCTCGGCCTCGGCCAGGCGGTTCAGGTACGCCTTGAGGTCGTCCCGCGACGGCCACGCGGTGCCGTAGATGCGCTGCAGCTGCGGGTTCTTCTCGCTGCCGCGCCAGTAGGCGGCCGCCGAGCGCATCAGCTTGAACGCCGGGATCAGCCGGGTCGTGGGCAGGTGCGGGCCGCGGCACAGGTCGCCCCAGACCCGCTTGCCGTCCTTGTCGAGGTTGTCGTAGTGGGTCAGCTCGCCGTGCCCGACCTCCATCACCTCGTTGGCGTCAACATCGCCCTTGAGGTCGACCAACTCCAGCTTGTACGGCTCGCCGGCCAGCTCGACCCTGGCCTCGTCGAGCGACTTGTACTCCCGTCGGCGGAAGCTCTGGCCGGCCTTGACGATCTCCTGCATCCGCTTTTCGAGCCTCGACAGGTCCTCCGGCTGGAACGGCTTCTCCACGTCGAAGTCGTAGTAGAAGCCGTTCTCGATCGGCGGCCCGATGCCCAGCTTGGCGTCGGGGAAGACGTCCTGCACGGCCTGGGCCAGCACGTGCGCGGTCGAGTGGCGCAGCACGTTGAGCCCGTCCGGCTCGTCGATCGCCACCGGGGTCACGTCGGTGTCCAGCTCGGGAACCCAGTCGAGGTCGCGCAACCGCCCGGCGGCGTCGCGGACCACGACGATCGCCCTCGGCCCGGTGACCGGCAGGCCGGCGGCGGCCACCGCGTCGGCCGCCGTAGTCCCGGCCGGGACGACTAGAGGGTCGGCCACAGCGGGGGTACGGGGTGCAGACACGGTCGTTCTCCTTCGCAAAGCGACACGACCCGGTGTTTCCAGGCCGTTGACGATGCTATCCGGCCGGAATTTCCCGCGATGAACGAGCAACCTTTCCGGCCCGCCGGAGCACCTGAGGTTTGTGCGAATAAGCTCCGGCTGCCCCGGGTCCATCCACAGTCCGGGGCAGCCGGTTTCCCCATACCTCATCCATCACCCGTAGAGGAAGACCGCGTGACCGATCCCGAACGCGCCTTCCACCGGTTCTTCGAGGCACACCACGCTGACCTGGCGCGGCTCGCCTACATGCTCACCGGCGAGTCGGGCGCCGCGGACGACCTGGCCGCGGACGCGTTCGTGGAGATGTGGCGGCACTGGGGGCGGGTCGAGGCCGCGGACAGCCCCGTCGCGTACGCCCGCGGCATCGTCGCCAACCTCGCCCGCCAGTGGATCAAGCGGCAGACCCGGGAGCGGGCCGGGCTTCTCGGCCTCGGCCGGATGCGCCGCGGCGCCGGCGAGCCGGACACGCTCGCCGTGCTCGACGTGCGGGCGGCGCTGCGGCGGCTTCCGCCGCGCCGTCGCGAGTGCGTGGTGCTGCGGTACGCGTTCGACGTGCCCGAGCGGGAGGTCGCCGAGCTCCTCGGCATCTCGGTCGGCGCTGTGAAGAGCCAGGCGTCGCGGGGCGCCGCGCAATTGGGCACATATCTGCAGGGCCTTACCGTGGCGACAGGAGGAGGACGGCGTGCGACCGCAGGATGAGCGCGACCTCCGGACCGTGCTGCACGAAGAGGCGGAGCGGCACCAACCGGACCGCGAGGCGATGCTCGACCGGATCGGCCGCGCCCGGACGGCGCCCGCGCCCCGCTCGCGGGCCAGGCTGCTCCGGTCGACGATCGTGGCCGCGCTGCCACGCCCGGTGGCCGCCGCGGCCGCCGTCGCGACCGTGCTGGTTCTCGCGGTCGCCGGGGTCCGGCTGGCGAACCGGTCCACGCCACCGCCGAACCCGGCCGCGGCCACCGCGACGCCGGCGGCCTCCCCCACGCCTATGCCCACCCGGCCTGCGGTCCGCACCGGCGCGCCCGCCTCCCCGACCTCGCGCCCGGCCGGCCGGGCCTCGACCAGCCTCGGCCCGGCGACCACCGGGACGCCGGCGACGCAGCCCGCGGTCCGCGACGGCTATCTCGGCGCCACCGCCGTCCTCGACCCGCACTCGAACCAGGCCTGGACGCAGAGCAACCTCACGCTGACCACCACCGCGACGATCACGGCGCTGACCGTGGTCGTGAGGATCGACCGCACCGGCGGGGTCACCGACGCCGGGCACTGGAGCTCGGTGCCGGTCGCGCTGATGACCGGCGCCGTCGACGTCCAGAGCACGGTGATCGTCTACCGCTTCACACTGAACACGGGCTCGACGCTGGCGCCGGGCAACTACGTCTTCGCGGTGCAGTTCAACCACGCCGCAACGGCCCGGACGCCGGCGCGCGACACGTACGCGGCGACCGCGTACGCGGCCCGTGCCTCCTCCTCCGCCTCGCCGACGGCGGCCCCGCCCACCGGCTCGGCCCGCAAGGCAGAGGTCGCCGGCGCCTACAGCGGCGGCTGAGGTCCGGTCAGTCGCCCCAGACGCCGTCCCACTTGGCGTCGCCGGCGCTCAACTCGGCGTGCTGCTCGTCGCCCGGCTGGTAGTCGACCAGGAAGGACCCCGGCCGGGCCGGGTCGTCGAGGCGTCGCTGCAGGCTCTGCACCGCGGCCAGGTGGGTGTCGACCGCGGCCAGCGCCCGGCTGCTCGCGCCGTCCTGGAGGGTGTCCATCCGCTGCCGGGCGGCGAGCAGCTCATCGCGCTTGCGCCGCAGCAGGATCCGGTTGGCGGCGTCGCGGTCCCGGCTGGGCAGCCCCTCGGCCGCGCCGAGGACATCCGGGTACGCGGCGAGGTACTGCTCGCGGACGACCGGATGCTGGCTGTGCCACCACGAGGCCAGGTCGGCCGGCGCGGTGATGCTCAACGCGTACGGATCCACGACGAGATAGTCCGGCGGCCGGGTGGTGGCCAGCTCGACCTCCCCGGCGACGTTGCCGTTCAGGACCGTCGCGGCCTGGTCGTTCGCCGCGTTCGCCTTGGCGAGGATCTCGCCGATCTGGGCCACGTAGCCGTCGGCGCTCGCCCCGACGGCGCCGGAGGGCTCGATCGGCGCCGTGATCGACCCGGACGCCAGGTCGATCGTGAAGCCGCGGCCCCGGGCCTCGCTCACCACGCTGTGCAGCATCTGCCGGCAGTGCTCGAGGTCGTCCGCGAACCCGCGGACGGCGTGGCCGATCGTGTCGCAGTAGCGGTGCGCGTTGCCGACCTCGATCCGCAGGTCGGCGCGCCGGCTCTGGGCGGCCTGCGAACCGGGCCCGGACGACCAGTGGTTCGGCAGGTCCTGGGTAGTGCGCCCGAGGTCCTCGACCGCGGTGTCGATCGCGGCGACCAGCCGCTCCCAGCGCTCGGCCACCGACCGGATCGTGGCGGTGTCGGCGTGTAGGAGGCCCTGCAGCGTGATGGTCATCAGGACTCCCGCCGGTCGGGCCCGGGGTGCCCGGACGCGCGCACCCGCTGAGCCGCGGCGGCGTCCGCACGGCGGTAGTCGTCCGCCGACCGGCGCAGGTCCCGGCCGAACTCCTGGATCTGGCCCGCCAGCGACGCCAGCGTGGCCTGCCACCCCGTCGCGGCGTTGGACATGGCAGGGAAGCACATGCTGGCGCCGGGCGCCGCTTCCCGGGCCGCGAACGCCCAGCCCTGGATCTCGCCGGCGGCCCGGGCCAGCGTCGCGCCGACCTCCGCCGCCGCGTCCCCGATCTGGATCAGCTCGGGAACGTCGATCCTCGTCACCTCGTCCACCCGCCACCACCCCCATCGAGCGCCGTCCATCGCCGCCGACCGTACTACCCCCGCTCCACCGCGGGAGCCCGGTCACCGGGTGGCGCGGACGGCGCGGACCAGGGAAAAGATCAGGATGGCGGCGACCGCGACCGGCAGCAGCCACCAGGCCGCCACGCCGGCGTGGGCGAGGGCTGCGGTGCCGGCCAGGGCGACGACCACCCCCGCCGCGACGACCCAGTCGTCGCCGATGACGAAGTCGTACCAGAACCGGAGGAAGGTGCGCAGGAAGCTCAACGGGACACCTCGATGGCGTCGATGGGACCGGCGGCCCGCGGGTCGCCGGCGCGGCGCAGGATCGCCACCGCGACGAGAGAGACCAGGGCGGTGAGGGCGACCAGCACCGGGATCGCGGCGTCGGCGCCCGGCCAGGAGGCGCCCGCGCCCTCGGCGCCCCAGTACATGCCGAACGTCGTGAGCAGGATGCCGACGGCGAACTTCATCGTGTTCTCCGGCACCCTGGCCAGCGGACCGCGGACCGAGAGGCCCACCGCGGTGACCAGGACGACCGCCGCGACGGCGCCGGCGACGGCGAGCACGGTGTGGCCCGTGCCGGCGCCGAACGTGACGACGATGAACGCCACCTCCAGGCCTTCCAGCAGGACGCCCTTGAACGCCAGGGTGAACGCGTACCAGTCGGGCACGGCGAACCGGCGGTCCGGGTCGGCGGCGCGGGCCGCGGCGGCCTCCCGGGCGAAGATCTCCCGCTCGTCGTGCGGCGCCTTGCGGCCGGAGGCGCGCAGGATCGCCTTGACGAGCCATTGCAGGCCGAGGATGAGCAGCAGGGCGCCGACCAGCAGGCGCAGCGCGCCGATCGGCACGACGGTCAGCGCGGGACCGAGGGCGGCGACGATCGCGGCGAGCACCAGCAGGCCCGCGCCGACACCGGTCAGGGCTGATCGCCAGTCCCGGGTCGTGCCGGCGGCCAGCACGATCGTCAACGCCTCCACCGCCTCGACCGCGCAGGCGAGGAACACCGAGACGATGAGCAACGTCGTGGACACCGGACACCTCCGACTGAACAGGTAGGTCGGCCCGCTGATCGGGCCGTCCGGTCCAGCATCGCGCGATCCTGGGCTCTTGTCGTCGCAGCGAACCCATCACTGGGGTATTCGGTGATGCGAACGCACTGGGGTATTCGGTGATTCGAGCGGCCACCCGCCGTACCTACGTTGGGCGGGCCGCGGTGGAACCCGCGATTTCGCAGGAGGTATCCCACCATGGTGGCTGACCACCGGAGCCAGGTCTCCTACCCACGAGTGTTTCGAGCGACAGCGGTCGGCACCCTCGGCGTTCTGCTGGTGCTGCTCGGCGCGTACGGGGTCTACCTCGTGCGCAGCATCCTCGTCCTCGTCCTGATCGCCTTGTTCCTGTCGATCAGCATCGAACCGGTGGTACGCCGGCTGACGCGGCGGGGCATGCCCCGCTCGACCGCCGTGGCCGTTGTCTTCGTGGCGCTCGTTCTGCTGACCGCGGGGTTCATCTGGTCGCTGGTCCCGCCGATCGTCAACCAGGGCGGCCACCTGATCCACAACCTGCCCGTCTACCTGCAACAGCTGTCGGCGGACTCGAAAACCGTCAGCAAGATCACCGACCGATACCACCTGACCGAACGCCTGACCGCCGCCGCCTCCGACCTGCCCACCAAGCTGGCCGGCGGAGCGGTCGGCTACTTCCAGCGCTTCTTCGGCGCGCTCGCCTCGACCTTCACCGTGCTCGTCCTGACGATCTACTTCACCGCCGACATGCCCCGGCTGCGCGGCATCATCGTGTCGATGTTCCCCCGGCGGCGGCGCCGGCGCGCCGCGGAGATCTTCGACGTCATGGTCGACAAGGTCGGCGGCTACATGATCGGCAACATCATCATCTCGATCTTCGCCGGCAGCGCCTCCTTCCTCTGCATGTGGCTGCTGGGCATCCCGTACGCGTTGCCGTTGGCCGTGACGGTCGCCCTGACCGACCTGATCCCGATGGTCGGCGCCACGCTGGGCGCCACCGTCTGCGTGACGGTAGCGATGTTCACCGTCGGCGTCTGGCCGAAGGCTGTGATCCTCGTGCTCTTCTTCGTGCTCTACCAGCCCGTGGAGAACTACCTGCTGGTACCCCGGGTCTTCCGCAACACGGTGGACATGTCCTCGGCCGCGGTACTGCTCGTAGCGTTGATCGGCGGCACCCTCCTAGGCCTGGTCGGCGCCGTCATGGCCATCCCGATCGCGGCGACAATCAAGGTAGCCATGTCGCCCAGCGTCACCGATCCGCAGGAGCCGCCACCGGATCCGCAGGAGTCGCCACCCGATCCCGCGGCGGCGGTCCAGCCGAGCCCGGCCTAGCCGGGCCCGGCCCCTGCCTCGCCTCGCCTCGCCCGGCCCCGGCCCCGGCCCCGGCCCCGGCCCCGGCGAGGCAGGTAATGACAGGACCCCCCTGTCCGGCGCGGCCGGCCGTAGCGTGGTCGTCGTGGACAATCGGATGCAGAAACGCCAATTGGGAACTGACGGCCTCGAGGTTTCGGCGATCGGGCTCGGGTGCATGGGAATGAGCCACGGCTACGGCCCGGCCGGCGACCGCGATGACATGATCGCCCTGATCCGCTCGGCCGTCGAGCAGGGCGTGACGTTCTTCGACACCGCCGAGGTCTACGGCCCCTACGTCAACGAGGAACTCGTCGGCGAGGCCCTCGCTCCGCTGCGCGACCAGGTGGTGATCGCCACCAAGTTCGGCTTCGCCTTCGAGTCGGACGGCACGCCGACCGGCCTGTCGAGCCGGCCCGAGCACATCAGGGAGGTCGCGGACGCCTCGCTTCGCCGGCTCCGGGTCGACACCATCGACCTGTTCTACCAGCACCGGGTCGACCCCGACGTGCCGATCGAGGACGTCGCGGGCACGGTCAAGGAGCTGATCCAGCAGGGCAAGGTGCGGCATTTCGGCATGTCCGAGGCGGCGGCGACGACGATCCGCCGGGCACACGCCGTGCAGCCGGTCGCCGCGGTGCAGAGCGAGTACTCGCTGTGGTGGCGGCGCCCCGAGACGGAGGTGCTGCCCACCCTCGAGGAGCTCGGCATCGGCTTCGTGCCGTTCAGCCCGCTGGGCAGGGGCTTCCTCACCGGAAAGATCGATGAGAGTACGACGTTCGCCGAGTCCGACGTCCGCAGCGGCATCCCGCGCTTCTCACCCGAAGCCCGGCAGGCGAACCAGGCACTGGTCGATCTGCTGGCCGAGATCGCCGCGCGCATGGGCGCGACGCCCGCCCAGCTGGCGCTCGCCTGGCTGCTGGCCCGCAAGCCGTGGATCGTCCCGATCCCGGGCACCCGCAAGCCGGAGCGCCTGACCGAGAACATCGGCGCCGCCGGTGTCGAGCTGACCGCCGGCGACCTGAGCGAGATCGAGGACGCGGCGGCCAAGATCGAGGTGCAGGGCGCCCGCTATTCCGAGCAGATGGAGCGGATGACGGGCCGCTGACGCCACCGGTCCTCCCGGTCGGCGACCAGTTGTGCTATCGATCAGGCGTGTGGCGAGCGCTGCTGGTCGAGCGGGTAGTGCACGTGAGTGAGTTGTTCTGAGTTTTCCCACAGGCTGCGCCCAAGGTCGGGGTCGGTGGCGGACGCGGGCATAGTCACCGGCCCGGGCGGACCGCTGAAACCGATGCGTCCGGTGGGACCGATGTACGCGGCGTTCGGAAGGTTGTTGCGGGTGGCGGCGTAGAGCGATGGCCGCGCGGCCTGTTCGGGCGTGCTGATCAGCCAGCCGAGGAGGTGCTCGAGGATCCATCGTGCGGCGGCGGGCAGGTCGACGAGTCCGGTGGACGCGACCCCGGGGTGCGCGGCGACCGCCGTGAGAGTGGTGGCGTGGGCACGGCGGGCCAACTCCTGGGTGAAGACGAGGTTGGCGAGTTTGGAGGTCGCGTACGCGCCGCCCAGGCCGCCTTTGTAGCCGTTGGCGCTGGTGAAGTCGGTGGAGGTGCCCGCCTGGGCGGCTTTGGCGCTGACGGTGACCACACGGGCGGCAGGCGCGCCGAGGAGCGCGGGTAGCAGCCGTCCGGTGAGGGCGAAATGGCCGAGGTGGTTGGTGGCGAAGGTCAACTCGAACCCGTCGGCGCTGGTGCGGCGTTCCGGCCCGGCCATGATCGCGGCGTTGTTGATCAGAAGGTCCAGTGGCCAGCCGGCATCCAGGAATGCCGCGGCCGCCTGCTGTACCGAGGCGAGGCTGGCCAGGTCCAGGACGAGGGTTTCGACGGCGGCGTGCGGTTGCCGTCCCCGCACAGCGAGGGCTGCCGTGTCGAGCTTCGCCGGGTCGCGGCCCGCCATGATGACGGTGGCGCCGAGGCGGGTGAGTCCTTCGACGGTGTGCAGTCCGATGCCGCCGTAGGCGCCGGTGACCAGCGCGAGTTTCCCGTCCAGGCGGGCGGTGCCGGTGCTGGACAACGTGTGTCTGGCGGGCATGGTGGTCTCTCTGTCAGTCGGGCTGGGGCGGGTTGGTGGTCGCGAGGAGTGCCGGCATGAGTTTGGCTGTGATGGCGCGCAGTTGGTCGACGTCGACCGCGGTGAGGTGGTCGAAGACCAGGCGGCGGACCTCGGCGACGTGGTCGGGCGCCGCGTCCTGGAGCAGAGCCATCCCGGCGTCGGTGAGCCGAGCGATCTGGCCGCGCTTGTCGGTGGCGCAGGGGTAACGCTCGATCCAACCCCGCTCTTCGAGCGTGCTGACGGCATGGGAAAGGCGGCTGGTGGTGGTGTTGGCGTGCCGGGCCAGTTCCGTCATGCGCAGGGCCCGGCCGGGTTCGGCGCTGAGCCTGGCGAGGATGCCGAAGTAGGCGTGCGGGATGCCGGCGCCGTCGCGTAGCTGCCGGTCGAGCGCGCCGGGCAGCAACATGATCAGACGGACGACGTTGGCCCACGTGGCCTGTTCGGTGTCGGTGAGCCACGGTGGTTCGGATTGGCGATCGGTCACGGGTCAATCTTGCATGGCAGGGGCAGCCCCGCCGGTCATCCGGTGTGGGAGGACCGGCGCGGACGCTGCCGGCACGGACGCTTTCGGACGTTGTCAGGACTGCGGCGGAATGAATCGGCGGTACGCCGGCACCGCGGCCAGGGCGACACCGAAATGCATGAGCATCAGGGTGAGGACGCCCGCGGTGGTCGTTCCGGGCTGCGACTTGCTGACGAGCAGTGCGGTGTCCGGGATCAGGGACAGCACCAGAACCGCGGGAACCAGCACGGTCAGCGTGCGGGTCGCCTGGCGGCTACGGGTGGCGATCCGGCGCCAGCCGATCGCGCCGATGATCGCGCCGAGCACCGTCAGCGTGGCGAACTCGGGAACGGTGAGCGGACGAAACTCGTGCGGGATGTCGAACAGGCCCCGCGCGGCCCATGCGATCAGGCTGTTGATGATCAGACCGCCGGCGGCCCCGATGCCCGCTGCCGCAGCGGTGGACGTCCAGGACACCTTGCCGACGGCGGAGGGCGCAGTCGAGCGTGCTGTGGTCATGGCGTATCTCCTTATAGCGTCACGGATTCTTGAGTTCAGTCGAGGATTGTTGAGGTTTCACAGACCATGGCGAGAGAGGGACAACTTGAGCGGTGACCCCAGGTCACGCCGTCATGCCCAGTACTTGATCCCGCCGGTGTGCACCACCCGTCCACCGAGGACGGTCAGTACCGAGTGCAGCTTCTTGAGATCCTCGTCGGCGACCGCGAAATAGTCGTCGCTCAGCACCACCACGTCCCCGAGCCGGCCGACCTCCAGGGCGCCGAGCAGGTGTTGGTCCTGCCCGCCGAGGAACCACTGGTTGGCGCTGGTGAAGTGCTTGAGCACCTCCTGCCTAGTCAGCTGCTGGCCGGGATTGATCTGGGCGCCGAGCGCGTTGCGGCCGGTGGTGGCGTAGTACGCGTGAATCCACGGGTTCATCGGGGCGATCTGCATGCCGTCCGAGCTCAGCCCGACCGGGATGCCGCTG
>Ga0307508_10001660_pt1 | contig 24738 bp, 19 predicted proteins | sample 9_EM_MG_FD_203089 | JGI IMG/M metagenome (GOLD analysis project Ga0307508, IMG submission 203089) | Populus trichocarpa ectomycorrhiza microbial communities from riparian zone in the Pacific Northwest, United States - 9_EM | ecosystem: Host-associated > Plants > Roots > Unclassified | place... | reverse complement strand
GAGCTGGCGGATCGCATCGAGCTGGCGGATCGCATCGAGCTGGCGGATCGCATCGAGCTGGCGGATCGCATCGAGCTGGCGGATCGCATCGAGCTGGCGGATCACATCGAGCTGGCGGATCACATCGAGCTGGCGGATCACATCGAGCTGGCGGATCACATCGAGCTGGCGGATCACATCGAGCTGGCGGATCACATCGAGCTGGCGGATCACATCGAAACTGTCTGCCGAACCGAACCGTTACCGCGCCATCGGCCACGCCCGGTCCGTGACGCCGGGCCCGCTGCGGCCGGCCCCACGACAGCCGACACCGCACCACCGTGTTCGCCGAGAAAATCTCGCCTCCGATACGGCGGGAGAAATCGCCGAGGAAAGACCGGTGGAACCCGCGACGGCATACCACTAAATGCGAGACCACCGCCGCTGGCGCGAAACAACAATTGCCTTGATCCGGAGTCTTTTGGGGTGCGCGGAATATTCCTCGCAGCGGATACCCGGGCGCTGACCATCGGCAAGTCCGGGCACCGCCGGGTTCCCCGCCGTGACGTCGTGTAGTTGGTGAACTTTGGGCTCGGCCACAGCCATCTCATCCGTCGACCATCCGTGCGCGCTTGCCGATTTCGACGGCGTACTGGCGTAAGCGGCTCTGCACTGGAGCCCAGACGCCGACACGGCGGGTTCTTTGCTCAGTGGGCCGGATCTCAACCTTCTCGATGTTGGCCGCCGGGCCTCGGACCGGGCGCCTCGCGGTGAGGCCGCTCGCGTCCTTCTGGTGCCGGAGCAAAGGGGCCGCGGGTGTCCGGAGTCGACGGGTCGCGCGGCAACGTAGTCGGCGGGCGGGTCATCGTAGAACCCGAGCGTGGTCTCCTCGTTGTCGGACGCGGCGCGCCGACACCACCCAGTCCATAGCGCGCGATGCGCGGGTGGCATGCCGCGTTGACGCGCCCTCGCCTCTAACGGCGCTGCCGGTCTGGCGCGGGGTGCGGGCGTGCCACGATGACGCCATGACGTTCGCTGATACGCCTGAGCCGCCCTACGTCGCCGTCATCTTCACGTCTGTCCGCACCGAAGGCGATCGCGGATACGCCGCGATGGCGGTGGCCATCGAGGAACTGGCCAAGGAACAGCCCGGATACCTCGGCATCGAGGCGGCCCGCGACGATGAGCTCGGCATCACCGTCTCCTACTGGGCGGACGACGCCGCGGCCCAGGCGTGGAAAAAGGTGGCCGCCCATCTGGCCGCGCAGAACCGCGGGCGCGAGACCTGGTACTCCGACTACCAGGTCCGGGTGGCCACGGTCCATCGTGCGTACACCATGCTGTCCTCCGAGCTGGCCGGCACCCGGTAGAGGCCTGCAGCCGCCCGGTGGGCGTGGGCTGGCTGGGCTGGCTGGGCTTGGCTGGGTGGGGCGTGGCTGGGTGGGGCGTGGCTGGGTGGGGCGTGGCTGGGTGGGGCGTGGCTGGGTGGGGCGTGGCTGGGTGGGGCGTGGCTGGGTGGGGCGTTGGCTGGATGGGGCGTCGGCTGGGTTGGCTGGGTGGGATGGGTGGGGCGTTGGCTGGGTGGGCGTCGGCTCGGCTGCTCGGTGGGCTCCGGCTCAGCCGCCTGGGGCAGGGTCGGCCGCGGTCGTGACCTCGGCCTGGTCGGCAAGCGGCGCCCATCGCCTCGTCCAGTCCTCGCGGAGGCCCTTGAAGGCGGCTTCGTCCAGACCATAGGTCGAGACCGTCACCTCCATGCGCGCCGCCGCCCGCTCGTCCAGCGGAATCCGCCCGGCCGCCACCACCAGGAACCCGTCGGGGTCCATCGTCCACGCCACCCGGCTCGCGACCCGCTCCCAGCCGCCTTTCTCCACCAGGCCCAGCGCCTGCCGTCCGGTCGTCTCACCGGTGAGGTAGATCGTCCGCCGCCGCCCCTGGGGCCGCTGGTCCAGCAGGAACCGCAACTGGATCAGAAAGGCACGCCACCCGTCCTCGATCGCGTCGAACCGGTCAGGGCCCGCCGGTGGCGCGCCCTCCCGCGCCGCGCGCACCCGAGCCCGGTCGTCATCCCCGGTGACCTCCAGGTATGACCCGTCGGCCCAGCCCATCCGCTCCGGCGCCGACAGCGTCGCCTGATCGACGAAGATCTGCCGGATCTCGGCGTCGAGGCCGTCGTAGTCCCAGCCGAACCACTGGCGCAGCACGGCAGGCTGGGTGACGGACTCCCACGCCTCGTCGCGGCCGGCGAGTACGTCGACTTCTACGTCATATGGCTTCAGTCTGCGTTGATCGGTCATGCCTCCATGATTGGAGCATTCGGGCGATCATGCCACGCAACCTGCCGCGTCCGGATCGATCAAACCCGCGCCCGCAAGAGTGGCGTAAATGGGGCCGTGTCGCGCCGTCAGGGCGGGCCGCATGTCGGCTCGGCTCGGTGGGCTGCGGGTCAGGGCGTGCCGCACGTCGGCTCGGTCCGCTGGCCTGCGGATCAGGCCACGCGGGGGCGCTGGTCGGGGGCGAAGGGCGCTCGTCGGCCCGCGGTCAGGCCGGAGCGGATCGTGCGCCGGGTTTCGGCTCGGCTCAGGCCGGCGAAGCGGGCGGCCGCCTCCAACTCGTGGACCACCTCCCCGGCGTCGAGCAGGCCGCCGCCGACGAGCCGGCCCAGCGCGAAGGCCGCCCGGTTGAGCGTGTCGTTGCGGCTGCCGACCGGGGCGCGCGCGACCCGGTCGGCCTCGGCCGTGAGGGCGGCCTGGGCGTAGCGATCCGGGTGGGCGATCGGCCGGTGGGTCGGCGGCGCGACCCCGGGGCCCTCGATCAGCGCACGGAGCTCCGGGGAAGCGGGCGGGAACTCGGCGCCCGGGCCGCGCACCCACCGGTAGTCGCCGCGGACGTGCCGGGAGGGTGGGGCCACCACGTAGCCGCCCGTGCCGCGCCAATCCAGGCCGGGCAGCAGGCGCACACGATTGCCGAACTCCATCGGCTGGAACCAGAAGTGCCAGCCGCCGCCGCCCGTGCGGACCCGGGGACCGACGGGCATCTCGCCGCCGAGCAGGTGGCGCAGCCCATGCCAGCCCTCGGCGGAGTCGATGTCGGCCACATCCATCGCGACGCCGGTGCGCAGCCCGACATTGGCCTCGGGCCACCGCGACCACCACAGGTCGATCTGGCGCGGGTCGGTGCTCGCCTCGGTCAGGCCGCGGCGCAGTCGCGGGTGCTTGCCGGGTCGCTCGCATCGGACTCCCCTGTCGCAGGAACAGCCGCCCTGGTCAGGCGTATGCACCGGCAGGACGGGAATCCCGTGCCGGGCGTATGCCAACGCGGCTGTCAGCAACATTAGAACAAGCGTACGACGGTTTCGGCGTCCGTCAGGCTCCGCAGCACGTACGCGATGTGGTGCGACGTGCTGAACGCCATCCACGTGTTGGAGCTGCCGGCGCCGCGAGCCGTCCGCGCCCGCCGGGCGATCTCGGCGTCTCCCCAGGAGAACCGCGCGCCCGCGGACGGCCAGTGCGTCGAGGTCACCAGCGTGCGGCACAGGTCGTGGCAGCGGTCGTCGTCGCGCCCGCCGCGTCGCGCCCACCGGTAGATCCACCAGTCCCGCTCCGCGGTGTAGCGCAGCGTCGGCAACTGCCGGTGATATTGAACGCCGAGCCTGCGAACTGGCGACGTCACGCCGTAGTCCGCGTAACCCACGCCCGGCTCGCCCAGCCGCTGCCAGACACGGGCGTCGAGCCGCCCGACCGTGACTGGCCGATCGGTCGGCAGATCGTCCAGGTTGGGCGGCATCGCGCCGGACGCGACGCTCACCGAGCGCCACGGCAGCCCGCGTGCCCAGCGCACCACCCGCCTGGCACGCTCCTCGACCTGGTCGGCGTGCGCCGAGCAGGCCGTCTCGGCGAGGTCGATCAGCAGGTCGATCTCCTCTGGCTCCAGACCGGACCGGCGCAGCAACCGCTCGGTCACCGCGTCGGCCTCGGCGGGGTTGCCGGCGTCGACGTGCGGCTGCAGCCGCAGCACGGCGCGGCGCAGGTGCATCCGTGCGGCGAGGCCGTGCGCGACCAGGCGACGACCACTTTCGTACGCCCGCAGCACCGGCAACATGGCCACGCCCAGGCCGGCCAGTTCCTCGGCCAGGTCGAGCGACGGCGCCGAGAGCCGGTCGGCCGGATCGGGCACCGCGCCGATGTCCACGGCGATCGCCCCGGTCCGCGGCGTGAGCTCGCGGATCAGCGGCACGATGCGCTGGCCGGGCTCGAGCTCGAAGATCGGCAGGACGCGCCTGGCGTCGGCGGTCGCCAGATGGCTCAGGGCGGTGAGCTCGCCGCGGCGAGGGCGCAGGATCGGGCGATACACACCGTCCTGCATGGACCCCGCCGTGGTGAAAATCGCCATTCACTCAAGGTAGCGACCTGTGTCGTTTATGCGAGACCGCTCGCTGTAAATGCGCGAGAATCGACTGATTCGCCTCCCAGCCGTCGGGGAAGGCGACCGGAACGTTGAGATGCACCGGCTCGGTCGAGGGGTGGGCGTCGAGCAACTCCGCGATGCCGCCCCGGGCGACCACGACACACCCGTGCCGATGTCGCGAGGCCAGCACGCAGAGGCGGCCGGACTCCAGGTGGAAGGCGGTGGCGTCGCGCCGGCCGGAGAGCGGGTGGAGCACGACGGTCAGGTCGAATTCCCGGCCCTGCAGGCGGTTTGCGGTGTCCACTGAGACGCCGGCCGCCTCGCTCGGGAGCAACGCGCGGATCGCCGCCGCCTGGTCGCGGTGCGCCGCCCCGATCGCGATCCGGTCGGGGGTGAGCCGGCCGTCGCCGGCCTCGGACGACGTGACGGCGCCGCGCCGCAGGGCTCGCACGGCCAGTCCCGCGCAGGCGGCGGCCGCCTCCGCGTCGGTGCGGACGGTGAAGCGGGCCGGCAACTCGTGCAGCCCCCACCCGGTCGCCGCGGCGCTGTCGAGGACCTCGTCGAGCGCGCCGGCCGCCGGGCGCTCGAAGGCCAGCGACCGATCGTGCGGCCCGGTGCCGGCGCGGAAGCCGGTGAACGGGTAGAAGGCCTCGGCCACCACCGGCGCGGCCGAGTGCGGCAGCCGCCAGGACACCGGCAGCCGGTGAACCGGCAGGTCGGGGTTGTGCCGGAGCAGGACGGCGACCGCGCTCTGCATCGGGTCCCACGACAGGCCGGTCCAGCGGTCGACCTCGACCGTGGAGAACGGGTCGAGCTGCCCGGGATCGCCCACGAACAGCGCCCGCCCGAACCGCGGCGCCACGCGCAGGAGGGCGTCGGAACGCATCTGGTAGGCCTCGTCGACGATCGCCCACGGCCAGTTGCCCTCGGTCAGGGTGGCCCACTTGGCGGCCGTGGCGATCGTGACCGCCGGGGCGCCCAGCTCGGCCACCTTGGCGCCGACGCGGCAGCCCGGATGGGCGCGGACCCGCGCGGTCGGCTCGTAGTCGACCGCGGACAACCGCCCGAGGGTGATCGCCGGCGACCGTGCCCCGAGCCGCTCGATCAGGTCGTCGACCTGCTCGTTGGTCTGCGCGACGATCATCAGCGGCTCGCCGCCGGCCGCCAGCTCGCCGGCGGCCCGCACGACCAGCGTCGACTTGCCGGCGCCGGGCGGCGAGTCGACCACGACACCGCGATGGTCGCCCCGGCGCAGGTCACGCAGCACGGCGTCGACGACGCCGGCGGCCTCGGCGGCCGGGGTGACGAGCTCGTTCGCAATCATCCGGGCACGGTAGCCCGGGGGTCCGACGATCCGGCCGACCGACGCCCGGCTCCGTCAGCCGGCCGGAGGCCGGTCCGGCCGTCCCGGTGCGGTCGAGGGAGCGGTGACGCGTACGGGAAATCGGGTTTTGGGGGTTGTCCAGAGGGGCTGGGTGACGGAAATCTGACAGCCGCGGGGTCGGGCGCCGGGTGGCGGTCTTGCGCGGGCGGACGTGGGTGCGCGCGAGGCGGGTGCCGGGCCGGTCGGCGGGGGCGGTCGGTATGCGGGCGGGCGCAGTCGCCTGCTTGACACTTCGCGCAGGTGAGGGGCGATGTCGATCGTCACTGTGAGTGGATGTTTGCGCGTTGGTCATCCCACCGAAATATCTAAGTGATTGACTGTGGACAGAGGTCGAATAGCGATGCCGGCATGCAACTTGCACGTGCGGTTCGCCGTGCAAGTTGCATGTTTCGCAAGGTCGCGACCTGCTGCTCCATCGTCGTGGCACCTTTTGATCGTCGGGCTGGATTTCATTCATGGGTGTTTCTGGGATCTGGCAGGAGAACCCTTCCAGTCGATCACCGGAAGTGGAACTCTTCTAGCCAGCAGTAACGCCAGCGACACGGACGGTGGTGGTACCGAATGCGCCCAGACGTTCTGGTCGGTCCTAGCGAGTGGGTGATCGAGCAGTTCGGCGAAAAGGTTGCCGGCGAGCTCTGGACCCGGGTCCCCGAGGCGTTGAGCACCGCGATCGACCGCGAGGTTCACGCCCGCCCTGCGATGACGCAGACCATGGAACGAGTGCTCGCGAATCCGCGATGGCCGCTTCCGTACGAGGAGCTGGTGCTGTTCCTGGGCACGCTCCCCGGAGCCGAGATCATCACTGTTCCCAAGTCCGTCTACCAGCTTGTGGTCATCAACGGTCACGTCGTCGTGCCGTGGTGCTACGGCCAGTCCGCCCGGATGTCCATGCGTGACGCCGAGGTCGGCCGCTCGTTCGGCCGGCTCGCCCGGGAGTTGCTGCGCCGCTTCGGTCCGCCGTGGCGCCGGTCCCAGGCCGAGACCCCACTCCCGCTCGACGCCGTCGACGAGCGCGAGGTTGCCAAGATCTGCGCGGCCATCGCGAACCTCGAGCCCAAGCCCGAGGTGGTCATCGCCGGTTTCGCCGGCGCGCCCAACCTCGGCCTCCTGCGCGCCTGCCTCGGCGAGATCAAATCGACCGACAACGGCTCCCTCTATTGGAGCCACCTCGACGATCTGCCGCTGCCGCCGCCGGTGATCCCGCGCCCCCGCCGCATGCAGTTCCCCTGATTCCACCCACAGCGCCGGAGGGTCGCGGGCTGACCGGCAACTCACAGGCGACGCGGTGACCCGCATGGCGAGGTTGTTCCCGGACGTTCACCGGTCCCCGTGAATGCACGCAGAGTGACGGTGCCCGGAAGGCGGTATTCGATCTTCTTCACAACTGGTGGGATGTGCCCACGCCTCTCCCGTTGTGATGCCCCGGCGAAGACTGTTTCCCGGGCAGCCGGCAGATCTCATCACGGATCACCCACCCTGCCGGCTGCCACATCCCGTGGCTGGATCTTCTAGACCGTGGCCAGGTACGCGGTGGAGAAGGGCTCGCGGCGGGAGCGCATGTCGGCGTAGGTGGTCACGTACATCGGTGCCAACACGACGCCGGTGGCCAGCGAGATGGCGCCGGAGATCAGGGCCGACAGCACAGCCCCGATCGCGGCCGGGCCGAACGAGGAGCCGGCTTGGACGATCGCCGAGAGGGTGAGATTGGCGACGGTGCCGACCAGACTCAGGCCGAACATGGTCAACAGACGGCCGAGCGAGGCCCCGACGTCGGCGTGGAAGAGCTGGAACGAGCGGCCGATGCCCTGGCCGGGCTCCAGCAGGACGATTACCGGCAGGACGGCCAGCGCGGCGATCGCGTACAAGCCCGGCAGGAAGCAGAAAAGCAGGCCGAGGAGCTCGAGAAGGCCGCTCAGCAGGAGCCAGCCCAGCATCGGGAGAACCCGGCGGAGGCCGGCGAGCAGCGCCCTGGCGACGGAGACCGGCTGGCCCGTGGCCGTGCGCACCACGACGTGGATCAACGCCAGCGGCACGACCAGGCTGACGACGAAGGTCGTCACGAGTAGGGGCGACGTGGCCAGGAACAGCTTGAGCAGGGCGTGGAAGTCGACCTGACCGTCGGCGGCGGTTGTGTTGGTGAGGTTCCCAGGGCTGCGCCCGACGATCAGCCCTACGACGATGGCTACGGCGGCGATCGGGAGCACACTGACGAGTTGCACACCGACCAGCGGGCGCCAAGCGGCCTTGAGTAGGCCGAAGCTGCGGTTCCACCAGCCGCCGAAATCGGCGCTGACCAGCGGGTCGGTCGGGCTGGGATAGTAGGCGGCCCACTGATTGGCGGGGTCGGCGTATCCGAAGGGCGTCGTCTGCGGTCCGTAACCGTATGGCGGTGGCGTCTGCGGTCCGTAACCGTATGGCGGTGGCGTCTGCGGTCCGTAGCCGTATGGCGGCGCGGGTTGCTGGCCGTATTCCCCGGGCAGCGGGGGTTGCTGGCCGTATCCGTATGGCGGCGGGGGTTGCTGGCTGTGTTCTCCGGAAGGTGGTACTTGATTGCCGTTGGAGTCCGACGGCTCGGCGTCGCCGGGATTGCTCGATGGATCTTCGTTCACGTCGCCCTGTCCTCAGTCATGATCAGCGGCGATACGGTAGCCGGAGCGGACGCCTGCGCGCTGTCCCGATGGGACCAACGGATCGGGATGAGGCAGGGGCCGCCCGGCGCGGCGGGCCGGACGAGACACGGCGACTTAGAATTGTGAGGATGTCCGAGCAGCTGGAGTCGCCCACGACGATCCGGGACCGGGCCGTCGCGGTCGCCGACTACCTGCTCGCCGTGCGCGCGCAGATGGAGCGCCCCGCCCGGACCGTTCCGGCCGATGCCCATTGGCTCAACGACCTGCCCGATCATCCGGCCTGCCAGGCCGGTCCCGGCGTCGACGGCACCACCTGGCTGCGCGTGGGCCTGCCCGACCTACCGCCACCGGTGCAGGTTCCCGCGGCGTTGCGCCGCCGCCTGCGCGGCGACATCTCGGCCAGGGCCGAGCCGCAGCCCGAGAGCCTGGGCGATGTTCCGCTTAAGTCAGAAATATTCGAAATCGAGGTGCGTGGATCCGATCGGGCGGGCGGCTCGCCCGGGGCCGAAGCCGATCGGTTCGGGTCCGGCCCGGGCGGGTCCGGCCCGGGCGGGTCCGGCCCGGGCGGGTCCGGCCCGGGCGGGCCCGGCGTGGGCGCTGGCGACGACTTCGGCCGGTGGCGCGACGAGGTGTGGCGGCCCTGGGCCTATGCGACCGGCGAGGCCGAGCGGACCCGCGTCCTGCACCGGCAGCTCTTCGACCTCATGCACCAGCTCGACATGACCGCGGCGACCACCGAGCTCGTCTGGGGCCACGGCGTCCTGCAGGCGACGATCGACGAGCAGCGGGTCCGCTATCCGCTGGTCGCGACCCCGGTGCTGATCGAGTACGAGCCCGACCAGTCCCTGATCACGGTCTCGCCCGCGGGCCCGTCCCGGCTGCAGACCGACGCGCTGGCCGGGCTGGACGCGCGCTACCTGTCCCAGCTGCTGGCGCTCGCCGGACCGGCCGGGACGCTCGAGGTCGACCTCTGGAACGACCTCGAGCGTCGGGAGCTGTTCGAGCGGGCGCTCGGCCGGCTCGGCTACGACCGGATCGTCACGGACGGCACGACGCCGACCACGAAGCCGCACATCGAGGATGTCGGCGTCCTGTTCGCCCGGCCGAAACAGCGCCTCCTGCGCGGCTTCCTGGAGAGCCTGCGCGACCGGCTGCTGGCGGGCGACACCGCGAGCGTCGGCGCCATGGCTGCGATCGTCGCGCACGAGCCCAGCAGGCTGCGGATGCCCGACGACCGCCCCGAGCACTGGCGGCGCGTCGGCGAGCGCCTGCTCATGCCGCTGCCGACCAACGAGGCGCAGGAGTCGATCGCCCGCCGGCTCGCGCAGCACCGCAACGTCGCGGTGCAGGGCCCGCCCGGCACCGGCAAGACCCACACGATCCGTAACCTGATCTGCCACCTGATGGCCAACGGCAAGCGGGTCCTGGTCGTCGCGCAGAAGGAGGACCCGCTGCGGGTCCTGCGCGACGGGCTGCCCGAGGAGATCCGCTCGCTCTGCCTGGCGGTGCTGGGCCGCACCACCGACCAGCTCGTGCAACTGCAGCTGGCCGCCCGCGAGCTCGCCGACCGCGCGGCCACCCTGGACAAGGACGCCGAGGCCCGGCGGGTCGAGCGGCTCACCGGATTGCTCGAGGACGCCGAGCGGGAGCTCGCCACGGCGCTCGGCGGGCTGCGCGCGATCGCCGAGAGCGAGGCCGTCACGTACCGGCTCGACGGGGTCGACCGCGCGCCCGTCGAGGTCGGCGCCTGGCTGCGCGAGCGCGCCGCCGCTCAGGGCGGGATCCCCGATCCGGTCGACGTCGCGGCGCCGCTGGCGGCGGACGAGTTCGCCGAGCTGCTGCGGCTGGCCGAACGGCTCGCGCCGGCCGACCGGGTCGCGGCGTCGCGCCCGTTGCCCGACCCGACGGATCTTCCGGACGCCGCCGCGGCGGCGCGGAACCGGGAGCGGTGGACCTCGCTCGCCGCGGAGGCGTCGCGCTTGGCGGGCGCCGGCCTCGACCTTCCGGCGGTACGCGGGCAGGCGCGCGACGGGCTCACCCGGCTGCGGAGCGATCTGCACGACGCCCTGGCCTGGCTGCGCCGTCGCGAGGGAGTCTGGACGGACCGCCTCGGCCGGCTGCTCAACGATCCGCACTGGCGCGCGGTCTGGGCCGACCACGTGACCGCGACCGAGGCGCTGCTGGCCGAGCTTGCCGGGCTGACCCGCGCGCTGGCCGGTCACCGGGTGGCGGTCCCGGAGCCGTTCGCGGCCGAGCCGAAACGCCTGCTCACCCAGCTCGCCGAGGTCCGACAGCGGTTCGCGGCCGGCCGGGGGCTGAGCCGGTTGCTGCAGGCGGGGCTCTTCCGGCTGGCCGAGGAGATCCGGGTGGACGGCGAGCCGCTGCGCACGGCCGACGACGTCGACCTCGTGGTCGCCTGGGTACGGCGGGCGCAGGCCCGGCAGCGCCTCGGCGAGCACTGGTCCGAGTGGATCCGGCGGCTGGCGATCGCGGCGCCGGACGGCGGCTGGGGCGACCCGGAGGTCTGGGCCGGCGCGCTGTTGGCCGACGCCGAGCAGTCCCTCGACTGGGACGTGCGTCACTGGCCCGAGCTCGCGGAACGTCTCGGCGCCTGCGTACCGCAACTTGATCTTGATCTTGACCCGGCGGCGCTGGCCGAGGTCGCGGTCCTGCTCGACGCCGCGCCCGTGATCCTGGACCTGGACGATCTGACCGCGGCGGAGCGGGCGCTGGCCGACCGCTTCGCCGGCTCGCCGCGGCTCGCCGAGGCGTGGGCGAGCCTGGACGGCTGGGACGAGGCGCTCGCGGAGGTCCGCCGGCTGGTCGCGCTGCGCCCCGAGGTCGCGCGCTACGTCGCGTTGCGGGACCGGGTGGCCGCCGCCGCGCCCGAGTGGGCCGCGCTGATCGAGGCCGGCCAGGTGCCGGCCGTCTCCGGCGAGGCCTGCCTGGACGCGTGGGCATGGCGACGCGCGCAGACCTGGTTCGACGAGGTGATCGGCAGCGTCGATCCGGCGGTGCTGGCCAAGCGGGTCGAGGTGGCCCGCGACAAGATCCGGCGGCGGACCGGCGAGCTGGTCGTCGCGTCCGCCTGGCTGGAGGTGTCGCGCAGCCTCGACGACCGCCGCCGGGCCGCGCTCGCGGACTGGACCACCGCGCTCCGCAAGATCGGCAAAGGCACGGGCCGGACCGCGGCCGCGTGGCAGGCGCACGCGCAGCGTGCCATGGAGTCGGCGGTCGAGGCCGTCCCGGTCTGGGTCATGTCGGTGGACCGGGCGATCGAGCAGTTCGCCGGCGGCGCCCACTTCGACGTCGTGATCGTCGACGAGGCGTCGCAGGCCGACCTGTTCGCCCTGCCGGTGCTCTCGCTCGCCGACCGAGCCGTGGTGGTCGGCGACGACCAGCAGATCGGCCCGCAGCTCGGCTTCATCGGCACGGTGTCCGGCCTGATCCACAGCCACCTCGGCGACGTCCCGTCGGCCGAGCATTTCGACCCCGAGTCGTCGCTCTACGACCACGCGGTGCGCCGGTCGCCGGAGCGGATTCTGCTGACCGAGCACTTCCGGTGCGTGCCGCAGATCATCGAGTTCTCGTCGCGGCACTACTACGACAGCAAGATCATGCCGCTGCGGGCGGATCGGCCGTCGCTGGCGCCGATCCGCACCGTCTTTCTCGGCGACGGCGTGCGCCAGCCGATGGCCGGCTTCGGCGACGTCAACGTGGCCGAGGCCGAGGCGCTGGTCGCACAGGTCGAGCGGATCGTGTCCGACCCCGCCTACCACGGGCGCACGCTGGGCGTGATCAGCCTGCTCAGCACCAGCGGCCAGGCGAACTACCTGCTGTCGCGGATCCGCGAGGAGATCGGCGAGGACGAGATCCAGGCGCGGCGGCTGCGGGTCGGCGACGCGTACACGTTCCAGGGCGACGAACGCGACGTCGTGCTGGTGTCGATGGTCGTGTCGGACAACGATCCCCGGGTGGCCGCGTTCACCAAGCGCGAGTACCACCGGCGGATCAACGTGGCGGCCTCGCGGGCGCGGGACCAGCTCTGGATCTTCCACTCGGTGCGGGCTGGGTCGCTGCTGGCCGACGACGCACGGTCGCTGCTGCTGACGTACGCGTCGAACGTCTTCGATCTGAAGGTGCCCGACGATCTCGCGGCGCAGTGCGAGAGCGACTTCGAGCGCGACGTGCTCAAGCGCCTCGTCGCCCGCGGATTCCGGCCGATACCGCAGTTCCGGATCGGCGCCTACCGCATCGACTTCGTGCTCAACGCGCCCGACGGGCGGCGGCTGGCGATCGAGTGCGACGGCGACAGCTACCACGGCCCGGAGCAGTGGGAGAGCGACATGCGCCGCCAGGCCGTGCTGGAACGCGTCGGCAACTGCGTCTTCGTCCGCATCCGCGGCAGCATCTTCGCCCGCGAACCCGAGGCCGCGATGCGGCCGGTGTGGCAGCGGATCGCCGAGCTCGACATCGTGGCGCCGCCCCGCCGCACGGTGCTCGAGGTGGGCCAGTGGCAGGGGTCGGGCTCGCCGACCGCCCGGCGGCTCGCGGCCGGCGCCGCGGAACTGGCCGCGCTGATCCCGGCCGACCGGCACGTCCGCGTCCCGGTCGCCGGCGAGTCCGTGCCGGCCGCGGAGGCGCTGACCCGCAACCTCGCGGCGATCCGCGCCGAGCGACCCGACGACCGTACGGTCACCGTCGGCGGCGACTGCGGCGTCGAGCTGGTTCCCGTCGAGGCGGCGCTCGAGGCGTACGGCGACGGGCTCGCCGTCGTGTGGTTCGACGCGCACGGCGACCTCAACACGCCCGAGTCGTCGCCGTCGGGCGCCTTCCACGGCATGGTCCTGCGCACGCTGCTCGGCGAGGGCCCGCCGTCCTTGTCGCCGCGTCGCACGCTGCGCCCCGAGCAGGTGGTGCTGGCCGGGGTGCGGGCGCTCGATCCGGCCGAGAAGGAGTACGTGGCGGAGCACGACGTCGCCCACGTGCCGGTCGCCGAGCTGTCGTCGCTGCCGTCGGTGGTCGCGGCGACCGGCGCCACCGCGGTCTACCTGCACATCGACCTGGACGTGCTCGACCCGGCACACTTCGCGTCGGTCGGCTACCCCGAGCCGGGCGGTGTCACGCCGCGGCGACTCGCCGCCGCGGTGCGTGCGCTGACCGAGAGGTTCGCGCTGGCCGGAGTGGGCATCACCGAGTACGAGCCGGTCCGCCCGGGCGACCGCGACGTGTTGCGCGAGATCGTCGCCGCGCTCACTCCGTCCACGCCGACCTGACCAGCCTGGTGCACTACCCGTCGTGGACGTGTTGCTGGTCGGCCCGGCCGGGCTCGACGATGCTCAGGTGACCGACGCGGCCGGCCTCCTCGGCCGGCTGGTCGCGGGCGGCGTCGCGCTCGGCTGGGTGGCGCCGCCGTCCCCGGCCGAGGTGCGCGAGCTGCTCGGCGGGCCGTGGGACGGTGTCGAGGCGGCGCTCGCGGTGGCCGTCGAGGGCGGGCGGCTGGTCGCCCTGGGCTACTGGCGGCGGTACGCGCGGCCCACCCACCGACCGCACGCCGACGTCGAAAAGGTGGCCGTCGACCCCGCGTTCCAGGGCCGCGGCCTCGGCGCCGGCTGATGACGGAGCTGGTCGCGGCGGCCCGCGCGGCCCGGGTCGAGGTGCTCACCCTCGATCTGCGCGGCGACAATGTGGCCGCGGCGGCGCTCTACGAGTCGCTCGGCTTCCGGCGGTACGGCCGGCTCGAACGCTTCGTCGCGGTCGGCGACGACCGGTGGGACAAGCTGTTCTACGCCCTCGACCTGCGCGCATAGCCCCGTGCCGGCGTTCTCCGAGTGCCGCGGGAGACCGTCACGCGGCGCGTGCTCGCCGGAGCGTTGCGTGCACGCCGATCCCACGTGCCGGGTAGGGATCGCGGAAGGTTCCGCACCCAGTACTGGCAGTAACTGTCCGTCATGGATTGGACGACAAAAGCCCGGAAGATATACGCAGCGCAGTGGTCATCCGATCGGTTGATTCCCTACTCTGATCGGGCGAGAACCTGCAGTTCCAGGGCTTGCTGGGGATCCGCTCAAAACATTGACGCGGGCGTGGACTGTTATCTCGGCCCCGTGACGGGTCGTAATAGTCAAGGGGCAACACCACGGCGAAGGGTAGGTGGCGGGAGGCATGGCGGCACCGGACGAGCGGCACCATGTGCCGCCCACGCTCCCGGAGCCCCGCACCCCCGCCGACGACCGGCCGTCCTCCGGGCCGGCGTGGTTCTCCTACTCCGCCACGGGCGACCACATCGTGTGGTCCGCGACGCTGCGCGCGCTGCTCGGCCAGCCGCCGGTGCAGAACGAGGTGGGCCGCCAGGTCCTGGCCCGCTACGTGCACCGCGACGACCACGCGAAGGCGCTCGGCGCGATCACCAAGACCTGGACCAGCCGCACCCCGGTGCGCGTCACCGTGCGCCTGCTGCGCGCCGACGGCAGCTGGTTCGACGTCGACTGCCGCCTCGACCCGGTGAAGAGTCCGGACGGCACGGTCCGCGGCATCCGCGGCACGATCGCCGACGTCTCCGCCCGCGAGCGCGCCCGCCGCGAGATGGACCGGCTGGCCCGGCGCGGCGAGACCGTGCAGTCCGCGCTGATCGAGCCCGATCCGGCCACCGGGCTGCTGACCCGGGCGCGTTTCGCCGACGAGATCGACCGGGCGATGCGTCTCGGCGGCGGCGCCGTGCTGGTCATCCGCGTGCAGCCCGACCGGACGGGGCACGACGGCGAGCGCGTACGCCCGGAGCTCAACGCCGACCTGCTGCATCGCGCGGCACGCGTCCTGGAGGGCCTGGCCCAGCCGGACACGTTGCTCGGCCGTGTCGGACCCAACGAGATCGCCCTGCTGCTCGCCGGTGGCTCGTGGTCGATGGCCCGCCGCCAGACCGAACTGCTGGTCGAGGCGTTGCGCTCGCAGACCTTCGTGCTGCCCGACACGTGGATGCGTGCCCGGGCGTGGGGCGGCCTGGTCCGGTTCCGCGCGGACGCCGAGGCTGGCAGCCACGACCTGTTGATCGACGCCGAGCAGGCGTGGCGGCAGTCCCGCGAGGCCGGTCGCGCGCTCACCATGGTCGCCCACCCGGTTCCGGTACGCGACCGCCAGGGCTCCTACCGCAACCGCGTCGCCGCCGCGCTCGGCACCGACCGGTTCACCCTCTACGCCCAGCCGATCCTCGAGCTGCAGAGCAACACCGTCACCCGGCACGAGCTGCTGTTGCGCGTGCTGGACGAGTCGGACGGCCCGCAGTCGCCGATCCAGGTGCTGGACACCGCCGAGCGCCTCGACGCGGTCTTCGACATCGACCTGTGGGTGGTGGAGCGCGCCATGCAGCTCGCCGCCGAGGAGCCCGACACCTGCCTGCAGGTCAACCTCTCCGGCCGCTCGGTCGGCGACCCCCGGCTCACCGGCGAGGTCGAGCGGCTGATCAAGCAGTACGGCGTCAACCCCGAGCGGCTCACCTTCGAGATCACCGAGACGGCGCTGATCGGCAACCTCAGCGAGGCCCGCCGCTTCGCCGACCGCATCCGCGACCTCGGCTGCGAACTCGCCCTCGACGACTTCGGCTCCGGCTACGCCTCGTTCCGCTACCTGCGCCTGTTCCCGATCGACCTCGTCAAGATCGACGGGGAGTACGTGGTGGACCTCGTCAACAGCCCCCAGGACCAGGTCCTGGTGCGCGCCCTGGTCCAGGTCTGCCAGGCGTACGGGATACACACCGTCGCCGAGTTCGTGCAGGACGACCCGACCCTGCGGCTGCTGCGCGAGCTGGGCGTCGATTACGTCCAGGGATACCTGATCGGCCGCCCGGCGCCGGTGGAGCCCGGGCGGTTGCACAGCTCCTGAGCCACTGACCGGGCCGGCGCTCGGCGCGGCGGCCTGGACGCTCGGCGCCAGGGCCGGCCGAGGCCCCCCAGCCGGCCGGTCCCGACACCGAGCCGGGGCGTAGCGTACCCCCGGCCGTCGCGCTAGTCGATCGACGTCGCCGATTGTGTTGTGGGCCGTGGCCAGAGAACGTTCACTCGCGGGCCCGCGATGGCCACCCGGGCGGTGCCGGGCGCGGCGTGCGCCACTAACCTTCCTACATGGACGAGCCGCGGTGGTTGACCGAGGAACAGCAGCAGGTGTGGCGTCGTTTCGTCGAGGTCCTCGTCCGGGTTCCCGCCGCGCTGGAGGCCCAGTTGCAACGCGACGCGGGGCTCACCCACATGGGCTACATCGTGATGTTCACGCTCTCCGAGCAGGCCGGCCACCGGCTTGCGATGAGCCAGCTGGCCAAGTCCGTCAACGCGTCGCTGTCCCGGCTGTCGCACGTGGTGGCCCGGCTCGAGGGGCAGGGCTGGGTCCGCCGCGAGCGCAACCCCGAGGACGGCCGCGTCCAGATAGCGGTGCTCACCGATGACGGCTACCAGAAGGTCGTCGAGACCGCGCCCGGCCACGCCGAGGCCGTCCAGCAACTGGTCTTCGACCGCCTCAGCTCGACGCAGGCCCGCCAGCTGGCCAAAGTCGCCGCGGCCCTGCTCGAGGCCCCCGTCGAGGTGCACCCGCTCTAACCTCGCCGCGCACCCGGGCAGGGCCCGAGTCCGGGTGGAAACGGCCCGGAGGGAAATAGGGTGGGCACCGAGGTCGACGACGACGGGAAGGTGCTGGGCTATGAGTCAGCGGGTGCAAGGCGTCATCGCACTGGCTAAGGGTGAGCCGGTCGAGGTGGCGACGATCGTGGTGCCCGATCCGGGGCCGGGCGAGGCGGTCGTCCGCGTCCAGGCGTGCGGGGTGTGCCACACCGACCTGCACTATCGCGAGGGCGGCATCAACGACGACTTTCCGTTCCTGCTGGGCCACGAGGCCGCCGGCATCGTGGAGTCGGTCGGCGCGGGCGTCACCGACGTCGCGCCGGGTGACTTCGTGGTGCTCAACTGGCGGGCGGTCTGCGGCGCCTGCCGGGCCTGCAAGCGGGGCAAGCCGTGGTATTGCTTCAACACGCACAACGCGGCGCAGAGGATGACGCTCGAGGACGGCACCGAGCTGTCGCCCGCGCTCGGCATCGGCGCCTTCGTGGAAAAGACGCTGGTGCACGCCGGCCAGTGCACCAAGGTCGACCCGAGCGCCCGGCCGGCCGCGGTCGGCCTGCTCGGGTGCGGGGTGATGGCCGGCCTCGGCGCGGCGCTCAACACCGGCGGCGTGACCCGCGGCGACTCGGTGGCGGTGATCGGCTGCGGCGGGGTCGGCGACGGCGCGGTGGTGGGCGCGGCGCTGGCGGGAGCGACCACGATCATCGCGATCGACACCGACGACCGGAAACTCGAGTGGGCCCGCAAGTTCGGCGCCACCCACACGATCAACGCGCGCGGCGCCGACGTGGTGGCCGCGGTGCAGGAGTTGACCGGGGGGAACGGCGCGGACGTGGTGATCGAGGCGGTCGGGCGGCCGGAGACGTACAAGCAGGGCTTTTATGCCCGTGACCTGGCCGGGACCCTGGTGTTGGTCGGCGTGCCCACCCCGGAGATGACCATCGAGCTGCCGCTGCTGGACGTCTTCGGCCGGGGTGGCGCGCTCAAGTCGAGCTGGTACGGCGACTGCCTGCCCAGCCGGGACTTCCCGATGATCACCGAGCTCTACCGGCAGGGCCGCATCGACCTCGACGCGTTCGTCACCGAGGAGATCCGGCTGGACGAGGTCGAGGACGCGTTCGCCAAGATGCACACCGGTGGCGTGCTGCGCTCGGTGGTGGTCTTCTGATGGCGACCCGGATCGATCACGCGGTCATCTCGGGGACGTTTTCGCTGGACGGGCAGACCTTCGAGGTCGACAACAACCTGTGGGTGCTCGGCGACGACACCTCTTGCGTGATCATCGACGCGCCACACTCCGTACCGGAGATCGTGAAGGTGGTGGACGGCCGTACGGTGACCGCCGTGCTGTTGACGCACGGGCATGATGATCATGTGAGGGTGGCGCCCGAGCTCGCCGCGGCGACCGGCGCGCCGCTGCTGATGCATCCGGCCGACGAGCCGCTGTGGCGGCTCGTGCACCCGGATGTGCCGATGCCTTCGCCGCTGAGCGACGGCCAGCGGATTGCCGGCCTGACCGTCCTGCACACGCCGGGGCACAGCCCGGGTGCGGTCTGCTTGCATGCCGAGGAACTCGGCTGCGTCTTCTCCGGTGACACCCTGTTTCAGGGCGGTCCCGGCGCGACCGGCCGCTCCTACAGCGACCGGCCGACCATCGAGCGCTCGATCCGTGAGCGGCTGCTCACCCTGCCGCCGGAGACCGTGGTGCACACGGGCCACGGCCCGGACACCACGATCGCCGCAGAGCAGTTCTAGACGGTTCAGACGCGGGCGTAGGCGGGCACCGAGCGGTCCGCCAGCAGGTCGAGCGAGAGGGCCGCGGTCCAGCTGAAGGCCGGCGCGCCGAGGCCCTCACCGGTCTTCGGGTGGAAATACTCGAAATGACCGTTGCCGTGCACCAGCCGGAGCATCGCGGTCCGCAGATCCTCCGCATCGGTGCGGAAGCCGTGCACCAGCAGGCCGCGGCGCAGCAGCCAGTTCACGTTGATCCAGATCGGGCCGCGCCAGTACCGCATGGTGTCGAAGTCGGCGGCCGTACGGTCGTAGCTCGGCACCGGCAGCAGCGTCTGCTCGGGCAGCCCGAAGCGGGCCGACCGCGCCTCGGCCATGATCGCCTCGGTCTGCTCGGCGGGCAGGTCGGGCAGCATGAGCGGGAGCAGGCCGCTCACGCAGCGGGCCGGGCTGAGCGTGCCCGCGCGTACGTCCCGGACGTGGAAGGTCCGGGTCCGCGGGTCCCACAGCCGGTCGACGATCGCCGCGGTGATCCGGTGTGCGCGCTCGCGGTGTCGGTCGGCCTCGGCGGACCGGCCGAGCACGCCGGCGATCTGCGCCAGCGACAGCTCGGCCGTGCCCAGGATGGCGTTGAACGACGGGCACTCGACCACGAAGTCGTGCCGCCGGGCCAGGTCGGCGTCGGAGTAACCACGGTCGCGGTAGTCGAGGACCAGGCCGACGTACCGGGCGTAGTCGACGTCGGTCGGGCGGTGCGCGGCCTCGGCGTTGTCGAGGTCGCGGCGCCGGTACGTCGACAGGAGCGACAGGTCGGCCGGGACGTTGGCCATCGCCGCGTCCCAGGCCGGGCTGTTGTCCAGCCCGGACTCCCACGGGTGCACGATGCTCGCCAGGCCCGCGCCCCCGGCGTCCCGCCGGCCGGTGAGATATTCCTGCTGGGCGACGAGGCGCGGGTAGAGCCACTCCAACTCGGTGCGGGCCTCCTGCACGCCGGCGGCGCCGTGCCCGGACGCCCGGCGGTAGACCTCCCAGGCGGCGATCGCGTGCATCGGCGGCTGCACGATGCCGGTGCTGCCCTGGGCCGGCCGGCTCCCGTACGCGGGGACGTTCCAGAACGCCGGACCGGGGAAGTAGTCGGCCTCGGGGGTCGCCGGGTCGAAGACGATATGCGGCACCCGCCCGTCGGGCCACTGCGCCTCGAACAGGCTGCGTAGGTCCCGCCAGGCGCGGGTGGGGTTCACATAGGCCAGCCCGACCGCGATGAACGCGGCGTCCCAGCTCCACTGGTGTGGATAGAGCTTGCGGGAGGGGACCATGTGGTCACCGGCCCAGTTGATCTCGAGCACGCGAGCGGCGGAGTTCCAGAGCTCGGCGGACATCTCGGGTATCTCGGCAGTGGGCAGGGTCGGGTCGTGCGGCATCTATCTGTAGCCCTTTCCGCTGCGGTCGCTGGCAGTTCCCCCTCATCGGTCGCCGGGGGGCCCGCTGAAGGAAACCGGCCGGTCGCGGCCCGGGCACGGACTCCCTGTGCGCTCCCAACCGGGATCACGGGATTTTTCACGGGAACGGGCCGCGAGGCATCAGCCCTCCGGCTGACGGCCACTCATCGATCTAGGTCGTGTTCCAGGTTAACGTGCGGTGTCCGAAATATTGCTGGAATGTTTCACATTCGAGGATCGGATCACGCCGCGATCGACAGCCAGAGACGGCTGCGGCGACCAGGGAGGTACGGGGAGTCCAGCCGCTTGGCGACCACGCCGGCCAACCCCTGGGCGCGCGCCGCGTCCAGCGCGTACCGGCCGCCGCCGGGGAAGTACGGCGGCGTCTGCCAGTTGTCGCCGGCCACCGACAGCCCCTCCAGCAGGTCGCGCCGAGACGCATAGCGGACCGCCTCCAGGGTTGAGTGGCCCTCCAACCAGAGCAGGTCGTACGCCAGCAGCTGCACCGGCGTCCGCTCAGCCGCGCGGCGCGCCGCGGCGGCGTCCTTCGGCGCCGTCCGCCGGGCCAGCAGGCCGGGCGCGGGGCTCGTGCCGTCAAAGGCGACGATCTCGCCGTCCAGCACGGCCTCGGTCGGCGCGAGCGCCGGACCGAGCGCCCGGATCTCCGGATACCACGAGGTCACGTCGGCGCCGCCGGCGTCGGTGAGACGCACGCGACCCCCCGAGACGTACGCGATGACGCGTCGGCCGCCCCAGCCCATCTCGTAGCCCCACTCGGCGTCCTCGGAGGGCAGGCCGGCGGCCTCGGCGGCGAGCATGGGCGGCACCACCTCGGGCATGGTCTCCCAGCCCGGCTCCGGCGGGTCCATCCGCCGGACCATCCAGTCCGCGCCGCCGGTCTGGAAGAAGACGTATCGCCCGGTGGCGCGCTCGCCGTGAAAGGTGACGCCGATCTCGTCGGCACGCCACTTGTCGACGTCGTAGGTCCCGCGGTCGAAGATCGTCATCCGGCCGCCGCCGTACTCCCCGGCCGGGATGTCACCCTCGAAGTCCAGGTACTCCAACGGGTGATCCTCGGTGTGCTTCGCGAGGTTGTTTCGGGCACGGTCCCGGGGCAGCCCGCGCGGGACCGCGAACGAGACGAGCACGCCGTCGTGCTCCAGCCGGACGTCCCAGTGCAGGCTGCGGGCGTGGTGCTGCTGGATCACGAAACGGTTTTGCACGGTCGGCTCGGGCCGGCCGTGGGGGATCGGCTCGGGCGTACGGTCCGCGTCCCGTCGCCGCCGGTATTCGTCCAGCCGGTCGGTCATGGCCCCATTGTCCGCCCGGTTTTGTCGGACCCAGGTGCGAGGGTGTCGGCATGTACAGCGAACACCCGTCGATGTTGCCGCACGTGATCGCCTGGCGCAGCGTCACGCCGCCGGGCGCCCCGGCCAAACGCGTCCTGCCCGACGGTTGCCTCGACGTGATCTGGCAGGACGGCGCGGTCTTCGTCGCCGGGCCGGACGCGGCCGCGCGGGTCGCCCCCGCCGCCGCGGGCAGTCGAGTCTTCGCGCTGCGGTTCGGCGCCGGCACGGGGCCGGGCGTCCTGGGCCTACCCGCCGACGAGTTGACCGACCGGCAGGTCCCGCTCGAGGCGTTCTGGCCGGCCGCCGAGGTCCGCCGGCTCGCCGAGGCGGCCGATCCGCCGGCCGCGATCGAGGCGGCGGCCCGGCGGCGCTGGCGCGACCCCGACCCGGTGATGGTCGACCTGGCCGCGCAGGCGCGCGCCGGCCGCGCCGTCGGCGCGATCGCCGAGCACCTCGGCCTCAGCCCCCGCCAGCTGCAGCGGCGCTGCAACGCCGCCTTCGGCTACGGGCCCAAGACGCTCGCTCGGGTGTTCCGCCTGCAGCGGGCCGTCGGGCTGGCGCGCGTCGGCACGGCCTTCGCGGCCGTCTCGGCCGACGCGGGCTATGCCGACCAGGCCCATCTCGCCCGCGAGGTGCGGGCGATGGCCGGCGTGCCCCTGGGCGAGCTGCTCACATGACGGGCTTGCCCGGGTTTTCCGCCGCGGGCCGGCTCAGCCGGGCGCCTTGACCCAGGCGAAAAGGTCGACGGAGTGCCCGTCCGGGTCCCGCACGACGGCGTAACGCTGCCCCCACTCCGCGTCCCACGGCGGCTTCGTCGTCGGGTGTCCCGCGGCGGCCAGTGCGGCGTGCACGGCGTCCACTTCGGCCGCGTCGGCGCAGAGGAACGCCAGGCTCGGTCCGCCGGCATCGCCGGGCGTGAAATCGGGGTCGAACGCCCGCAGCGCCGCGTGGGTGTCCCACATCAGGCGGATGCCGCCGGGGAGCACGACTTCGACGTGTGGTTCGCGGTCGGCCCCGGCCGGGATGTCCAGGCCGAGCCTGCGATAGAAGGAGAGGGAGGCCGCCATGTCGGCCACTGCGAGGCCGATCGCGTTGAAGGTCGGTGCCATGCGCCCGACGCTACGGGCGGTCACCGGCGACGTCTTGAACATTTCGGACACGTCGTTGATCGTGGGTTCCCCGGGTCGGTGGCGCGCGGTAGTGTCTTGGCTCCGACGCGTATCCAATCGGCGAGAGGCGTTGCAGCGATGACGTTGCGCATCCTCGTGGTGGGCGCCGGCATCGCCGGGCTGGCCGTTGCCCGGGCCCTGCGTCTGGCCGGCTTCCGGCCCGACGTCGTGGAGGAGCTGCCCGCCACCATGCTCCCCAAGGCGGGCATCTACCTGCCCGGCAATGCGTCCCGCGCGCTGCGCCACCTGGGGCTCGACGCGCCGCTGCGCCCGCTCGGCGATCTGATCTTCCGACAGCTCTTCTTCGACTCGCGCGGCCGGTCGCTGTTCGAGATGGACGTCGCCGCGGTCTGGGCCGGTGTCGGCGAGTCCCGGGCGCTGTCCCGGGCCGACCTGCAACAGGTGCTGCTCACCGGCGTCGGCGGCGAGGTGCGCTACGACACGTCGGTCCGCGACCTGGAGATCTTCGAGGCGGCCGCCAAGGTGGAGTTCGGTGACGGCAGCGTCGCGGAGTACGACCTGGTCGTCGGCGCGGACGGGCGGCGCTCGACGGTCCGCGCCAAGACCGGCTTGGGCGGTCCGGCCACGCCGACGGGGCAGATCGTCTACCGCTCGGTGGTCAGCGGCGGCCCGCCGCTGAGCGACTGGGTGGCGCTGCTCGGCCGCCGGTCCTCCTTCGTGGTCATGCCGATGGGCGGCCGCAGGCTGTACTGCCACGCGGACGAGACCGCGCCCGACGCGCCCGACCCTGCCGACCCCGTGGCCCGGCTGCGCGAGCTCTTCGGCGCCTTCGGCGGACCGGTGCCGGCCATCCTGGACGCCGTGGAGTCCGTGCAGGTCGCGCGCACCGACGAGGTCGTGCTCGAGTCCTGGTCGCGGGGGCCGGTGCTGCTGGTCGGCGACGCCGCGCACGCGACCGCGCCGACGCTCGCGCAGGGTGCGGCGATGTCCTTCGAGGATGCGGTCGTGCTCGGCGAGGAGCTGAAGGCGTGCGCCGGCGACGTTCCGGCGGCCCTGCACGCGTACGAGAAGAGGCGCCGTCCCCGCTGCGGCGCCGTGCGTGACCGGACCCGTGAGCGCGACCGCGCCCGCGATGTGCCGCCCGCCCTGCGCGACCCCATGCTCCGCAGGCGCGGCCTGCGGATCTTCGCCGAGCATTACCGGGCCCTCGTCACGCCCCTTTGACGGCGATCACCGCGGTGGTCAACCCCGAGCCCGGCCGGAGCGTGCGGGGGACTATTCTGCCTGCGAGGTGCGGCTGCCTGCGACTGGCGTACCGAGTGGGACGACGAGACAACGGAGGCTGTTCGTGACGACCGATGAGCCTAAGCCGATCGTGATCCGGCCGTACCCGGTCCGGCGGCAGGTCAAGGGTTCGGCGATCGCCCGGGTCCTGCGCACGACGGACGCGAAGCAGATCGGGATCATGTATTTGATCACGTCCTTCGTGTTCTTCCTGCTCGGTGGTCTCATGGCGCTGCTGATGCGTGCCGAGCTGGCCCGTCCGGGCATGCAGTTCCTCTCCCCGGAGCAGTACAACCAGCTGTTCACGATGCACGGCACGATCATGCTGCTGTTCTTCGCGACGCCGATCGTCTTCGCCTTCGCCAACTTCGTGGTGCCGATCCAGATCGGCGCGCCCGACGTGTCGTTCCCGCGGCTCAACGCCTTCGCGTACTGGCTGTACCTGTTCGGTGGCACGATCGCGGTCGCCGGCTTCCTAACGCCGACCGGCGCGGCCGACTTCGGCTGGTTCGCCTATGCCCCGCTGAGCGACTCGCTGCACTCGCCGGGCATCGGCGGCAACATGTGGGTGGTCGGCCTGGCCCTGTCCGGCCTGGGCACCATCCTCGGCGGCGTCAACATGATCACCACGATCCTGACCCTGCGCGCCCCCGGCATGACCATGTTCCGCATGCCGATCATGACGTGGAACATCCTGGTCACCAGCCTGCTGGTCATCATGGTCTTCCCGTTCCTGGCGGCCGCGCTCTTCGCTCTCGCCGCCGACCGCATCCTCGGCGCGCACGTCTTCGACGTGAACACCGGC
>Ga0307508_10001659_pt1 | contig 24750 bp, 23 predicted proteins | sample 9_EM_MG_FD_203089 | JGI IMG/M metagenome (GOLD analysis project Ga0307508, IMG submission 203089) | Populus trichocarpa ectomycorrhiza microbial communities from riparian zone in the Pacific Northwest, United States - 9_EM | ecosystem: Host-associated > Plants > Roots > Unclassified | place... | reverse complement strand
TCACGTACTCAAGTACGCTCCGCTTCGGTGCTCGCGAAAACCTCGCCAAAACCCAAGCTTGCGAGGCGGCCGGCTGAAATGTGATGGATGATGAGGCGGAGCCGCATGGCAGTCCTGCCGCGATGACACAGAGTCTGCCCCCAATCGACCACCGTCCGCGCATTTTGCCAGTCTACAAGAGCTCGCACGGGCTTCGCCAAACAGCCCGGCGCACACGCTCGCGCGGCTGTGGTTTCAGAAGAAACTGGGGCGGGAACCCTGCGAAGCCGCACGTCGCGCGCCGGCGTAGGCGGTCGCCTGGGTGGGGGAGGCCTTGTTACTCGCCGCCCAGCTGGGCGGCGCCGCCCCGCACGAGACGCGGCCTCTCCAGACCAGCTCCCCGGCGGCGTTCTACGACCAGAGCACGAAGTGGCGCAGGGCCCATCGGAAACAACAACAGATACAGCGCGGGCGCTTCGCAGGTCGCCATGGACGGCTCCGGCAACGCCGTTGCCCTCTGGACGCAGTCGGACGGGACGTTCGACGGCGTTTGGTCCAGTCGCTTCGAGCGACAGCGTGGCAGCGCTCGCGCGCCCCAAGGCTGTGCGCGGGCGATCCCTACTTTAGGTACACGATGGCGCAGCCACAGGAGGCGCTGAGCCCGTCTTGGCTGATGCTGCACTTCCAGCTGGCGTCGCCCCGGTTGTAGGCGGCGCCGCATTCGGCAGCGCAGGAGCCCATCGCCTGGGGCACGCACGCGCAAGCCAACGCTACTGGCCTGGCGAGGGGTCGACCATCTGAAGAAGTAGTCGCGTTCTGGCAGACAAAGGCCTCGCCGGGCCCGCAGTCGCTCTGGCTGAGCGGCTGCTTGGGATCGCACTCGCAGCCGTCGGGCAGCACCCAGCCCATGGAACCGCAGGACGAGTGTGTGCAGGTCCACTGCTGGGGCGGGCATGCAAACGGGCCAGGCTCGACTGGGTCCAGATCGGGCGGCGCGCCGCCCACAGAGCTCACTGGCCCACCGCCCGCGTTCGACGCGCCAGCGGTGCTCGTGGCGAGGCCGCCGCCGGTGTCGCCAGTGGCTAGCGCTCCCGCACTGTTGGTGCCGTTGCTGCCACCGCTGACGCTGCTACCCCGAGTGCCACCGTCGGGAGCGCCGCCCGCGCTCACCTGGTGACTGCCTTCCGCGACTCCGCCGCAACCGACCACCAGGCCAGTGCCCATCAGCACGATGGCGGCGAAGAGGCGGTGCTGTAGCTGTTCGTCGCTCTGGCTTATGCGTTCCTTTGGATGCCCAAGTGGTCGAGGCCGGGAAAGATCAGGTCGCGCACGGCTTCGTCGTGGGCGGCTCGCAGCAAACGTGGCGTAAAATAGCCGTACGGCACGAGCGCCTCGTCGTCTTGCTCGCTGCCCTCGCAGCAAGTGAGCTCGAGAATTCGTAGCAGCTCCGGTAGGCGCGAGGACAAGCATGCTTTCTGCGTGTCATCGAGCGTGGCCAGGTAACCCCAACCGACGCGGCCGTGTTGAAGCTCGTCCGACATGTGACGGTGATTGAGCTCGAGCAGCTCAGGCTCGGTCAATACGGGCCTGATGAGTCGCAAAATCACGCAGCCGACCGTCTCGGTGAAACAGCACTGCGCGACGCGCAGCAGCCGATTTTCGCGCTCGGTGGCGAGGGCGAACGACAAGCGCCGCAGCGAGCGGGGCCTCACTTCGCCGCCCGCGTGACCGAAGCGCACGGCCCAGTCGCGGCACCACATGGCATGCCGGTACTCGTCTTCGACCGCGCGCTCGGCCAAGGCAATGAGCGGAGCCGGCACGCATTCTTGCTTCAGGTCGTCCAGCACGTGGCCGAAACCCACCCATGACGTCATTTCTCCGTGCGCGCGGCTCCACCAGTAGTCGGCAACGCGCTCGCGCCGCACTGGATCCAGCCCAACCGCGACCGCCTGCATGGACGTATGGTGTACAGCCTTGCGAGCGAAAACAAGCGCGAAGAGAGGGTCCGGTGCCGCTGGGTAGTCCCGCGACCGCACAGATTCTCGCCTCGCGTACCGCCCCTCCTCCTGCATCATCTCGCCCCAAGTTTCCTTGAGTTGCGTGGGCGCGAGACTGTGCCAAACAGGGGCAATGGTGACGGGTAGATTGCAGGGTTATCGGGACAGGTTGCTGCTTCTTGGCCGCGCGGCGGGTCTCTCGACCTTCGCGCTCGCGACGACGGCATCGAGCGCTTGCTACACGTGCACGCAGCACGACGATTGCGCCAGGCTCGACGAGCTGAACGCCACGCGCGATGCGGGCGTCGCCAGCTCGAACGCCAGTGCGGGAACGGCTGGTGCCGCCAGCGAGCTCGCCAAAAACGTCCAAGCCGCCAAGCTGTGGAACGGCACGAGCTGTCCTACTCCCGAGGAGTTCCGGGCGATCGTGCAGCTCAAGTTTCCGAGTCGCTACGCCGACGCTACCCTGACGGAGAAATCGCTCGCGGACGGCCAGTGCTGCTACCACGTCGAAGAAAGCGACTGCGGCGAGGGTGGTCGGCCGTTCCTCGTGTACGGCCAGCCCCGAATCGCCACGCTGGCCGGGATTGAGGCGCGGCCCACCAAGCATCCGGCGCTGGCCCAGGCCTGGCTGGCCGACGCGCTGATGGAGCACGCGTCGGTGGCCGCGTTCGCTCGCCTGAGTTTGCAGCTGCTCGCGCTCGGTGCGCCAGCCGACTTGGTGCGAGACTCGCAGCTGGCTTCGCTGGACGAGCTGCGCCACGCAGATTTTTGCTTCGAGATGGCGTCGCGGCACGCCGGCTCGCGGCTGCGCCCCGGGCCGCTGCCAGTGCAGGGCGCGCTGGACGATCTGTCGCTCGCCGGCTTGGTCGAGTCAAACTTGCTGGAGGGCTGCATCGGCGAAACCTTGGCGGCCGAGCAGCTGCGTCGCCGGGCAGACCTGGTCGGCGATCCGCAACTGGGGGCGGCGCTCTTGAGCATCGCCGAGGACGAAACACGCCACGCCGCGCTGGCATTTCGTATTTTGGCCTGGTGCCGCGAGGCGGCGCCGGCGCTCGCGCGCGAAGTGGTCACGCGCGTGCTGGCCGAGGAGCGGCCAAGCGCGCGGGCGGCGCGCGCCAGCGACCACGACGCCGACGGCGCCTACGTGGCTGAGCGCGGCGATAGCCAGACGCGGCGCGAGGGTGATGAGCAGACCTGGCAGCACGTACTTTCACCGCTGCTCAGCGCGCTGAGCGCGCCCGCCGGTTCCCCTCACAGCGTGAGGCGCAGCGCCAAGCCGCCGCCCTGCGCTGAGAGCCAGGGTGAAACGCATGCCTCCGACCGGACACGCACTTTCTTGGCTCCAACGATGATCATGGGCACGCCTGCCGCGACCAGCACCCCACCGACTACCCAAGCCACGTAGTTCGGAGAGCTTTGGCAGTGGTCGACGCCGAAATTGTCGCCGAGCTCACGATGACACGTGCTGCTGCCGCTGCTCACCACGCCGACGCCCAGGGCGATGATACCGACCGACGTCGCGATGATGCCTCCAACCATCAGCCCGGTGCGACGCTCGAAGCGAGGCGGCGCTTGCAGCGGTGGGCTCTCGATCGCGATCACGCGCGGCGGAGCCAACACGCGCGGCGGAGCAGGCTCGTCCGGCGCAGCGGGTGTGCCCGCCCAAGGAGCTTTCGCTGGCTCGCTGGCGTCGGCTCCGGCCAGCGGAGCCGGCTCCGTGCACTTCCCGGCCTCACAAACTCGATTGGCTTTGCAGTCAATGTCCTTCGTGCACTGCGCTTGCGCCCGACCACAGTGAAGAGCCGCTGCGAGCGCCAGCATGCTTACCCAAACCCGAGAGCTACCCATACGCAGACTTTAGAGCGAAATGGTCGACCCGCAAGTCGCGCCAGGCTTGAGTCGTCGAAAATCACGCATGCCCGCGCAGGCCGATCCGAGGGGCTCACTCGAAGGTGACGAACGAACTCTTCAGCCGCTTTTCGCCGACGGTCTCGAACGCGATCGTCACGCTCTCGCCGTCGTCGGCGGTGACCCGACCCACGCCGAACTTGCTGTGACGTGCCATGACCGGGGGCGGGACCGGCGGCGCCTGGTGGTCGAGCTCGACGACGAAGGGCGCATCTGCTCCGGGCGTCTCATAGCTCTCGAGGCGCTCTGCGAGCTTCTTCGTCAGCGAGCTGGGGTTCGTTAACGCGAAGCCCGCCTCGTGATCAAGGAAGTACACCCGATCGCTGCCCTTCGACGTGCCTTTCTTTACCGCGATGTAGTTGCCATTCGAGTCGTCGTCGATGACGGCGAACCTGCGCGCCGCCCGCTCGGGGCTCCCGCCTGCCTCGATGACCCGTTCCTGGACGGACAAGGTCTTCTCGAGCACGTTGGCAAGTCGGACCGGGCCATCGCCCCAGCAGCTCACTCCGGCCGCGATGTACGCGATCGCAGGATCAGGTAGCGAGAAGCCGAGACTCTGCTCGAGCGCCTCGAGGTCGACGACTCGGAGCGGGGTCGGCGCGCCTTCTGCAGGCGCCTGGGCCCAGCCCTCGCTCCGCGCGAACGCGCGGAGCCGCGCGAGTTGAAGGGCGAAATTTTCGGCAATTTCGATGCTGCGCATGGCAGGACGCTACCATTTCGCGCGGAGGGGGCGAAGCGTGGCTCGAGCTTGAACGTCTCGATGCGCGTCTTCGCGCCCGTGAGGGCGGCGAAGCGCAGCGCGTCACTTGCTCCCGCCGCGCATCAGGAGAGACGGCGATGAAACAGGCCGAGGGCGACGCTGCTGGTGACTAGCCCAATCAAGAGCAGGGCGACGACGTTGAGCGCAAAATCCTGGAAGACCGCCGCCTTGAGATAGACGCCTTTCGCGATGAGTATGAAATGGCGAATCGGGTTGGCCCAGGTTACGACCTGCAACCACACGGGCATGTTATCGACGGGCGAGACGTAGCCGGAGAGTACGACCGCCGGCATCGTGAACAAGAACACACCCAAGAACGCTTGCTGCTGCGTCGAGCAGACGCTCGAGATGAGCAAGCCGACGCCGACGAGCGCGGTTACGTAGGCGGCCATGCAGCCGTACAGCAGCAGCAGTGAGCCCTGAAAAGCGACACCGTAGCCGAATACGCCGCCAGCCAAGATGATGCTCGACTGGATGACAGCGACGACGTATGCGGGCGCAGCCTTGCCGAGGAAGATGAGCGACGGCGTGAGCGGACTCACGAGCAGCTGATCGAGAGTGCCCTGTTCGCGTTCGCGAGCGACCGACATCGCCGTGACGATCAGCGCGCTCAGCGTGGTGATGATTGCGACCATTGACGGCAAAATGAAGCGAAAGTACTCGAGGTTTTCGTTGTACCAGTTGCGCACCGTGAGGGCGCTGCCGCTCGGCTCTCCGGAAGTCACACTCACGGGTACCCCCTCCAGAACCTGCTGGACGTACGCCATGGCAATTTGCGCGGAATTCGAGCGGCGTCCGTCTAGCACGGCCTGAATTGGCTCCGGCGCGCCGCGCGCGGCCGACTGCGAGAAGTGCCCGCCGAAACGCAGCACGAGCAGCGCTTGCTGGCGATCGATGGCAGCGCGTGCTTGGACCTCACTTTGGAACAACACGACCTTGTTGAACGCAGGCGTCTGGCTCAGGCGTTGGATGATTTCGGCCGTCTTCGGACCGCCGTCGTCGTCGACGATGCCTAGCGTATTGTTCTTTGCCTCCAACGTGGCGGCAAAGGGAAACAGCAAGAGTTGGATGATGACGGGCATGATCAACAGCCGCAAGCTCTGCTTGTCGCCCAGGATGGCTCGCAGTTCCTTCAATACCAGCGCACGCACGCGAATCAGTGTTCCGTTCATTCGAGCCGCCGGCGAGTGATGAGGAACGTGATGCCGATAAACGCGAGCGAGGCGAGTCCCAAGGCGAGTAACGAGCGGAAGAGCACCGGCCAGATGTCTCCAGCCTGAAACAGCGTCTGCATGGCGGTGACGAAGTAACGCGCAGGGACGATGGTCGTGAACGCGCGGATCGCCCAGGGCATGGAGCTAATCTCGAACACGAAGCCGGAAAGCATCAAGGCCGGAAGAAAAGCCAGGTTGAGCGCGGCTTGGGCCGCGTTGTATTGGCTCCGCAGCGCGGTGGACAAAAGCAGCCCGAGCCCGAGCGCGCTGCCCAGAAACGTGGCGCCGATCAGCATGAGCGCAGCTAGCGAGCCGCGCAGCGGTACGCCGAATACGAGCGTCGTCAGCGCGACGCACAGGCAGAACGCGACCAAGCCGAGCACGAAGTAGGGGATGAGCTTCGAAGTGACGAGCTCGAAGCGCGATACGCCGGCGGCAAGCAGCGACTCCATCGTGCCACGCTCCCATTCTCGGGCGACCACCAGCGCCGTGAGCAAGGCCCCGACCACGGTCATGATGATGGAAATCGAGCCGGGGAGCAGAAAGTTGCGACTCTTCGTCGACGGGTTGAACCAAGCCCGGCTCTCGAGGACGAATCCGTGCGGGACCGCCCGCCCGCGTCGTGCGAGCTCTTCCCTGAGCCACACGCCGTAGGCGCCGCGCACGTAAGCCGGGATGAAGTTGGCAGTGTTCGGCTCGGAACCATCGGTGATGATCTCCACGGTGGGCGTTCTCGATTGGCCGCGCACGAAGCTATCCGAAAAGTCGGCCCGCACGATGACGAAGCCGCGCACGTCACCAGAGCGCAAGTGGTTTCCCATGCTTCGCTCGTCGTGTCCCCAGACGACGCGGAAACTGGGAGAGCCGACCAGGGTCTCCGCGAAGCGGCGCGCCTCGGGTGACGTGTCTTCCAGCACGACGCCAAGCCTCACCGACGACGAGTCGAGATTGATGCCGGCCCCGAACACGAAGATGAGCACCACCGGGAACAGCAGCGCAATCAACAGCGTGCTCGGATCCCGCAATATTTGTAGGGTCTCCTTGCGACACAACGCGAGCAATCGACGCATGCGCTGGGCGCTCATGCATCCCCCCCGACCAAGCTGATGAACGCCTGTTCCATGGTCGGGTCCGGGATCTCCGGGCTCGCCGCTTGCGCCTTCAACTCGTCGGGGGTGCCGGTCGCGCGCATCTTGCCGCGCAGAATCAACGCGATGCGATCGCAATACTCGGCCTCGTCCATGAAGTGCGTCGTCACCAGCACGGTGACCCCGCGTTCGACCACGCCGTTGATGTGAGTCCAGAACTCGCGCCGCGTCAACGGATCGACACCCGACGTCGGCTCATCCAAAAACAAGATCTCGGGCCCGTGCAGCACAGCGCAGGCGAGCGCCAGGCGTTGCTTGTGGCCGAGCGGCAGCAGACCCGCCGCGGTGCGCATCATCGGTCCGAGCTCGAAGACAGAGACCATGCGTTCGATGGCTTGATCTCGTGCTCGACCGGCGAGCGCATACACTCCGGCGAAGAACTCGAGGTTTTGTCGCACACTGAGGTTTCCATAGAGTGAAAATTTCTGCGCCATGTAGCCGAGGCGTTGCCGGGCTTCGCTGCGGCCGCGCCGCAGATCGATCCCGGCGACCTGCGCTTCACCCGAGGTGGGCGCGACGAGCCCGCACAGCATCTTGAACGTGGTGGACTTGCCCGCGCCGTTCGGGCCGAGTAGGCCGAACACCTCGCCTCGTTTCACTGCCAGGCTGATCGAATCTGCGGCCTTGAAATCCCCGTACGATTTACTGAGCTCGCGTGTCTCGATCACGATCGCGTCGTCGCGAGGCCAGGCTGTCACCGCGCCTGCGAGCGCGGATTCTGCGGACGGTACGCCACCCAGCAAGTCGATAAAGCCGTCTTCGAAGCGCGGGGCAGCGTCGACGAGACGCGCGCTCGCACTCACGCCGTACGCTGCCGGGTCGAGTCGGCCGCCAGCGCGAGCAATCAGCCGCACGCTGTTGCCCTGGACCACGCCGTCGAGGCTCGCCGGATCGCGGCGGGCCTTGCGCAAGGCGACACGCGGCGCCTCCGCTTGCCCTTGGAGCAGAAACACCCGCCCTCGTACGCGATCGTGCAACTCCTTCGGAGCGCCTGCGAACAAGATCCGACCCTCGTTCAAGAGCACCACATAGTCACACGCCTCTGCTTCGTCGAGGTAGGCGGTGCTCCACACGACGGCGATGCCGTCTTCGATCAGCTCGTGCACCATGCGCCAGAGCTCGCGGCGTGAGACGGGGTCAACGCCCACACCCGGCTCATCGAGCAAGAGCAAACGCGGGGTTCCTAGAAGAGTGCACGCGAGACCGAGCTTTTGCTTCATTCCACCGGAAAGTCGCCCTGCCAGCCGCTCGGTAAAAGATGCAAGATCCGTGAAGGCCAGCAACCGCGCGAAGGTGTCCTTGCGCGCCTGTCCGATGATCCCCTTGAGGTCGGCGTACAGCTCGAGGTTCTCCAGCACCGAGAGATCCTCGTACAGGCCGAACTTCTGCGGCATGTAGCCGATCAGGTCGCGAAGGATCGCGATGTCGCGTCCCGGATCGTGCCCGAGCACCGAAGTTTCACCGGTGGTTGGACCGAGCAGCCCAGCCAACACTCGGAGCAGGGTCGTCTTGCCAGCGCCATCGGGGCCGACCAGGCCCGTTACGACTCCGGCGCGTACGTCGAGATCGACTCCGGCGAGCGCTGCGCGCGCGGCACCGGCAAACCGTTTCTCCAACGTGCGCACTTGCGCGACGACTTCGCCGGAGCCGGCGAGGGTCACAATCAACGGGCTCCGACGGCAGCGGATTGAGCGGGCGCGACAGCGGGGGCAGTGGCCAGGCGCACCGTGACCGGCATGCCCTGGCGCAAGCCGTCATCGTGCGCCGTGACCACGACGCGAAAGCGATACACGAGCGAACTGCGGAGCTCCGCCGTTTCCACGTTCTTCGGCGTAAATTCTGCCTGCGCCGCGACGTATCCCACCTGCCCGCGGTAGGGCCTGCCGGGGCGCGCGTCGGTGAACACGTCGACCGCGGTGCCCGGCGCCAGGTGTCCGAGGTCTGCCTCGGCGGCGTACGCGCGAATCCACACCGGATCGACGAACGCGACGACGAGCGCCGGTGAGCCGGCGGCGACGATCGCGCCCGGTTCGATGGCGCGCGTGACTACCACGCCCGCGGTCGATGACTTGAGCTCTGTATCCGTGAGCGAGAGCTCAGCGGTCGCCACAGCCGCCTCGGCTTGGGCCACCTGCGCGCGGGCCACTACCACGTCTACTTGGCGTGCGCCGCTGACGACGCGCGTGGTCGCGGCCTCCGCCGCCTTCACGGCGGCCTGTGCCTGCTCCGCGGCCGAGCGCGCGTCGACCAATGATTGCTCCGTGACCGCTCCGCTCGACGCGAGCTGGGTGGAGCGTTGCAGTGCGTCTTCGGCGCGTCGCGCCGTGGCTTGGCGTTCGGACAACAACGCCCGAGCCTCCGAAATATCTTCGCGTCGTGAACCGGCTTCGACACGCGCGAGCTGGGCGCGCGAGACATCGACCGCCGATCGCGCCTGCTCGAGCGCCACGCGGTAGGGCGCGTCTTCGAGCCGAGCGATGGGCTCACCCGCCTCGACGCGATCCCCTTCCTTCTTCGACACCGTTTCGACCCTGCCCCCGATGCGGAACGCCAGGGTGACGTCGTGAATGTCGACGTTGCCGTAAAACGTGGGTGGTTCGGGCGCTCGGGCGGCTCGCGCGTACCAAACTTTGCCCGCGACGCCCGCAGCGATGATGACCAGGATCACCGCGATCAGGATTGGAGGGCGCTTCTTCGCGTGCGTGCTCGTCATCGATCTACCTTTGGCTCTTCGCCAGGCTGCAAAGCAACGCTGACTGGAGCGGGAGCCGCCAAGCCACGAAGCTGCGTATCGAGGTGCGCAGCCAGGAGTGCGCGCGGCTCGAGTGAGAGCTGGGTGTGCGGCGCGAGCGTCCGCTGCCAAAGCGCCAGCACCAGGACCGGCGCCAACAGCAACGGCGCCGCGACGCTGGGATCGACGGCCCGGAACTCGCCCCGATCGATGCCGCGTTGCACGACCTGTCCCATCAAGGCAAAGGCTCGCTGCACCACCAGGTCACTCCAAAGGCGCGCTAGCTCGGGAAAGTTCGTCGACTCCGCGACGATCAATTTGATCACCGAGGGCACGGGACCATCGAGCGCGCGCGCGAGCAGCGCGAACAAGGTCTCGAGCAGCGCTGCGGTCGAACCTTCGAAGCTTGCAACCAGCTGGCCAGCTTGGTCGAGTTTCGGGGTGACGGCCCCGTGCACGACGGCTTCGAACAGGCGCTCCTTGCTTTCGAAGTAGAGATACACAGTCCCTTTGCTGACCCCGGCACTCGCCGCGACGTCTTCGAGCCGGGTTGCGGCAAAGCCTCGTTCTGCGAACAGGCGCAGCGCAGCGGCGACCAGCTCGGCCGGGCGTGCGTCACTCCGGCGCTCCCAACGCTTGCCGCGCTCGCCCGCCCGCTTCTCACTGACCGCGGCTGGGGCGGGACTTGGCTTATTATTGACCATTTTCAAGTACTTAGCGCTGCAACCGCATCACTTAATAACTGACTGGTCAGTAATATATCAGGCGCTCCTCGGCCGTCAAGGCAGACGCACGTGTGGTTGTGGTGTTAGCTCGTTGCGCGAGCTGGTGCGGAGCAAGGAGCGGAAGGCATGGCTACTAGGGCGCGCCAGAAGATCGTGGTCGTTGGGGATCTGAATGGCGTGAAGGCTCGCGCCATTTTGAACCGCTCGCTCAGCCAACTGGGAGCCGTGCGCATGATCGTCGGTCACACGCCAACCGCGTCGTTGGCTGGTGGCGCAGCCGGCAGCGTGCTGCTCTTGGCAGGTGGTCGCTTGGTTGCGGTCGATGTCGGTTTGAAATCCGGGCCCGACACGCCGAGGACCGCGCTGATTTTGGATGGTCCGAGGGGGCTGGAGTGGACGCCCGACAGAACCCGCGTGCTGTGGAACACGCGCAGCGTTCGCGCGCGTTGAGAGTGCGCCGCGAGCACGTCTGCGTTCGCGGACGTTCGCGGAGCTCCTACACGAAGAATCGGCGCAATCTCGTCGATGTTCGCTACTGTCGCGCCCGAGCCAGCAGCGCCTCGACCGGCTGGATGAAGGGACGCGGATCGAATATCACGCGCATGGTCACGATTCGTCCGCCCGCGACCTCCAGCAGCTCGGCGGTCGTCGTATCGCCGAGCGGTGGCACGCAGCGGAAGTCGTAGAGGAAGCAGGCCTGGGCGCCGCACGAGAACTTCGCGAACAGCTCGAGGCGCACGAACTTGGGCGCCAGCCACAGCGTTCGCTCCATGAATGAGTCGGCGGAGTCGAACGCCGTGTAAGGTGTCACGCGGGACAGATCAGGCGCGAGCAGGGCACGCATCCTGTCCCAGGCGCGTTCGTTCCAGGCCTGGAAGTATGCGTCACCAATCTCGAGGGCTTCGTTGCTGGCCATGCTGTCCTCCTTCGCCGGGGCCCGGCACGAGTTGTCTACCGGTTAGACTTGGCGCGGCCCCGAAACTGGTCGCGCGCTGGTCCGGTGTCGTTGCCAGCGAACCGACGCAGCACCTGCGGATCGTTGAAGTTGTGAATGGTGGCGACGCGCCCGCCTCGCAGCCCCACCAGCTGGACGGCATGAGGATGGCCGGCGCGCCGGACCAGAAACGCGGGCCCGCCGTTGGCGTGGACGGGCGCGAGCTGGCAACCGTCGGCGAAGATCGCACGCACGTGGGCACCCTCCAGGAAGCGCAAGATGCGCGCGGGTCCGCAGAACCAGGTTGGGATCGGGGGCATCGCGAAGACGGCGTCCTCGCTGAGCATTCCGGCGAGCGCACGCCAGTCTCCCGCCTGCCAGGCAGCGAGGTACCGCCTCAGGAGCGCGCGTTCCTGGGGCCCCGTTGGCTCCAGCGGCGCTTCGCGCGCAGCGAGGGCGCGAGCGCGATGAAGCGCGCTCTCGATCGAGTCCACGGTGCTGCCGAGGAGCTCCGCGACCTCGCTCGCCTTCCAGGCGATCACATCGCGTAGCAGCAGCACCGCCCGTTGCCGCGGAGTCAGCCGCTGGAGCGCGGCGATGAAAGCCAGCGCCACCTGTTGGCGCTCGGCGAGGCGCGCTTCGGGGTCGAGCCCGATCATCGCGTCCGGAATTGGCTCGAGCCAGATCGGCTCGCCCACGCCGGCTGCGAGCGCGATCCCATGGCGCCTCGCCGGCTCACGGCACTCGGGCAGCGTTCGCCGGCCTCGCTCGGAGAGCGCATCGAAGCAAACATTGGTTGCGATCCGGTACAGCCACGTGCGCACGGCGGCGCGCCCCTCGAACCGGCTGCGCGCCGACCAGGCGCGCGTGAGCGCGTCCTGCAACGCATCCTCGGCGGCGCAGAGGCTCCCCAGCATCCGATAGCAATGCGCCAGGATTTCAGGGCGCAGCGCGCCGATCGCATCCTCGAGCTCTCGCTCGCGTTCAAGGGTTGCGCGTTTCACGTTTCGAGTCTGCGAAAGGCGTCGAGGCGTCAGCGCCAAGCCTGAAGTTATCGCTCGCCGATCCGCTGGGCCAGGGTGGGGCATGGGGCTTCTCGCTCCCCTTAGACTTCGTTCCGCCCGAAAACTGGTCGACTGGGCCGCTCTTTTCCTGAGGCCTCGGGGCGCAGCACGCATGGGCCCAGCGCCGTCCGGCCCACGGGCCATGTCGAATGGCGATCTGGTCCGGGTTTGAGTAGATTCGAGCTGGTGAAGTTCTTCGACGAGCACTTCCCGCTGATCGTGACGGTTGCGGGGAAGCTCATCGATGCGACCGAGATGCAGGAGATGAGCGAAGGGTACGAGAAGTATTTCGCGCGGGGCGAGCGCTACGCAGTGCTGAACCTGACACCGGCTGATTTTCAAATGCCCGATCACGCGGCGCGAAACCTGGTTGCGCGCTGGGTGCACCATCCGCGAGTGCGCGAATTCAGCAAGCGGCTGTGCATCGGAGCGGCGAGCGTGCAGCGCAGCCTTCTGTATCGCGTAGCGTTCAACGTCGTAATGGCGTTCGACAAGCCGGCGACCGAGATAAAATGCGTCGCCACGCTCGAAGAAGGGCTCGACCACTGCCTCGGTTGCATCAAGCGGGAGAAGCTTGCGATGGCGAAGCCGCTCGACTTGGTGCGCTACGAAGTCATCCAGCAGCTCGGGAAGGTGATCTGAGGCACGGCGCCCTAGCGTGCTTGAGAGCCGAGTTCAGTGACAGATGAGTCAAGTTTCGCTGAACAGTCGAATTCGAGCAGCCTTCAGTCGCGTCCTGCGTCACGGGCTACCTGAGACCCTGCGGTCACGGGCCTCGCCGGTTTGTTCTCGTGGCTGATTCCTGCTCTCGCCGATCGTGATCTGTTCTTCCGCGACTTACATGTCTTGTCGGCCTGGGGCCCCTGCCCCAGCTAGCACTACTCAGTCACTTTCTTCTTTCCACGACGGCGTGCGCGGCCCCGGTACCGGCGAGGCGGGGACCCGCCTCGTCGTTACCTAAGTGAGCACGCCGAGCGGCTAGTCGCTTGACGCGCTCGCCAACCGCGGGAAGCCCCGCGCTACGGGCAGGACGAAATGCCGGCGGGCGTCACCCCGCTGTTCGGATCCGGCGTCGTAGGATTCAGGAATTCACAAATGAACTGCTGAGTCGAAGTGAAGAACAAGTTGTAGAATTTGTTGTCCGTGAAGACGGTCGGCGCGTTGCGCTCCACTTTCGTGAAATCGTTGCACTGCGGATCGAAGGGAAAGAGCCCGCCGGTGCGCCGAAATGTGACGAAGAACTGAGCGAACTCGCCCGGATTGAGCGTCACGTCTCGACCTTGAGCACTGATTGGCCCGAAAAAGATCTGCCAAGCCTGATTCGCCAAACGATCTTCAGACGGGCCGGTCGTTTCGAAAGTAGCGCCTGGCCGAATGCTGATGGTATCGAAGCTCTTGAAGCCTCCGTTTGCGGTAAAGATCGCCGCGGTGGTTCCCTCAGGGTTCACGGCTTCGATGCCGCCGATCGGCGCGTTGAAATAGACTTGTACGAAGGCTTGCGGCAGAGAAAATGGATGATCGCCGGTATTGGTCAGTCTGACTTCTGGCTGGAAGATGCCGAAATCACACGAATTCGGCACGGACGAAGCACGCACTTGTAGATTCGCCGTCACCACCCCTTGAGCGGAAGCCGGCTGACTCCGCAAGAGCGAGAATGCCGCGACGAGAAGCGTAACCGCCCATCCAACAAATGATTTTTTCACGAGGACCTCCTTCTTGAGTATCGACAAACATGGCACTCACTTCGGACGAGATCGGCAATCCGCCGGGCTCGACCCGACCGTCACGGACGGGCGCCGTTCGCCGAATGGCGAGTGCACCCGTCCGGCTGCTGTCATCTTCGCCCATCCTCGGGCTCAGCTTGAGCTGCTCACGGCGAGATACTGGCCGTAAACACATCGGCTTGGTGGTTATTGTCTGGCGTAACGAGCGTCGACGCCAGCGAATCGAACCCGAGCAGCGAGGCGCCGGGAGACGAGGCTGAACCGTTGAACGACAACGAGGAAAGGAACGGGAAGCCGGCATTTGCTTGCTGGCCGCCGTCGTTGCTGACGTTCGCGCGGATCGTTTGATTGAGCGTGCGATCGTGAATGAACACGTCCTCCACGCCGTTGGTGTCGCCCGCGACCAGGTTGCTCGCTGCCGAGACGAACGCGACGAAGCTGCCATTGAAGCTGATCGCGTTCTGGTGGTCGCTGGCGGCGTTGCCCTGAGCGCCCGCAGTCGAGGTACTCAGCCGGATGGGAGCGAGCGTGCCGAGATCCTTCACGTAGGTGTCGGCGACGCCGTTGGTGTCCGGTGGGGTGCCGAAATTGGTGGCAAACGAGCGAAAGACGACGTGCTGACCATCCCCGCTGATCTTGGCGGAGTCGCTGGCGGCGTCGCCCGTGGAACCTCCCTGACCGGTGCTGGTGAAACTGACCGCTTGTGTGGTGCCGCTCACGAGATCTCTCACGAATACGTCGCTGACGCCGTTGCCATCGCCGGGGCCTCGGAGATTGTCCGCGAGCGAACTGAACGCGACGAAGCGACCGTCCGCGCTGATGCTTGGATCGGTGCTGTCGCCGTTTCCTTGTGCGACGCCCGAGACACTCGCCAGCACCGTGCTGCCGTTCACGAGGTCGCGCACGAAGATGTCGGTGTGACCGTTCGTATCGTTCGCTACGAGGTTCGTCGCGGCCGACTGGAACGCGACGAAGCGGCCGTTGGCGCTGATCTGCGGGCCAAATTGCAGATTGCCGCTCGGGCCGTTGGGTTGGCCTCCGGTGGGTGAAAGATCGACCTGCGTCAGCGTACCGGTCGTCCGGTCCTTGACGAAGAGGCAAGGGCCCGCGATGCAATTGTTTGTCCCGCTAGCAAAATTCGAGGAAAACGACGCAAATGCGACGAAGCGGCCATCGGCGCTGATGCTCCCGTTGACGCTGTTACTATTGCCCTGAGCGCCCGCCGACGTGCTGCTCACGCGACTGATGGCCCCGCTGTTCCTGTCGCGCACAAAGATGTCGATGGTGCCGTTCGTATCGCCAGTCGCCAAATTGTCCGCGGCCGACTGGAACACGACGAAGTGGGCATCGGCGCTGACGAAGGGATGGCTGCTGTCGCCGTTTCCCTCCATGCCGGCGTTGGTCACGCTTTCGCGAGTGACCGCATTTCGCGTCACAGCCGTTTGGTTGCTTGCGACGCGTTCAGCTTCTGGCGTTGCTCCGCAGCCAACAACAGCAGTGACCAGCACAAAACTAGCCATGACTTTTACGCAATATGAATACATCCGCCTACTCCTATGTTGAGATTCGGTTAGAACGCTTGCCTCAAACGCACTTGAGGCGCAGCTGGCGCTTGTTCATTCCCGCCAGATACGAAGTCGCGGTCTCAGACCACCACAACCGAGCGCTCCCCTGACCGAATGTTACCGTGACCGAATGTCACCGTGACCGAACAGCACACACACGCGCGCGCGGGTGAAGATATTGGCCGAAAAGAGCGAATTTCATCGCGATCCCCGGTTCCGAATTCGGAGCGAACCAGGGGAGTGCATTGCAGTGCTTTGCTGCCACACCCGCAAAACGAAAACACGTCTGCGAATAGACCATCAATACGTCGCGACAGCTCGAATAGTTCCGAAACAATCAAGCGACGATCGCGGCAGTGCGGTGCGCGCTGCTGGCGCAGAGACGGGCTGTCGTGCGTCGCCTTTCCGTCACGTCGTTACGTTGAAGCGTGATCGAGCAGCGCGCCGGTCGGCCACTAGCCGCTCGCTGAGCAGCGCATCGTCGGACCCGGAGCAAACGGAGGGCCAACGAGGATCAGCAAGACGTCATTTTGCTCGAGCTCGCGTGAGTCCAGAGGGCCAGGAGCTCCGCGCGCAGCTTGCTCAGCTGGCCCGCTTAGCGCCGCATGATCCGTACCGGCATAGGTCAGATCGTTGAGGGTGGCGCGTTGTGGCGTCACAAGACCGCGCCACCTGGGCGCGACGAGTCACGCAACGGCGCGACAGCCCCTTGGAGCTTCTCCCGCAAGCTCGTCCGGCGCCCCCAGCGACCGTTTGATCGCTGGGGCGAGCAGCCGGGCGTGTCACATACCGCAGTCGGCGGCGGTCGTGGTCGATTCCTCGATCGAGCCATCTTTGGTGTCGAGCAGCATCTTCGTGCACTGGCTGCCCTCGACCGTGTACCAAGTCATTTTGCTGCCGGTCTCCGACTCGGCCTTGCCCACTTTCGCGACGAACGCGGCGACCTTCTTTTCAGTCGGGTCGGTCATCTTCGACATGTCATTGAATGCGGCCGCGTACGCGCTCTTGACATCCGCGGTCTTTAGCGTCGCCTTCGGTTTCTTAGCGTCGCCGGCGGCGGCAGGCGTCGCGGCCGGCGTGTCCGCGGCCGTCCCGGAGGCGGTAGCGTCGGCTTTCTTATCGCACGCAGCGAGCGTCAGGATTAGCAGCATGGTCGCGGCGCAAGGCCCGCTGCGGCGCAACGAAGATCGCGTGTTCGTGTGTTTCGAGGAGGTCATCCAGGTTCTCCAAACGTGGGGGACGCAACTAGGCGTCGATCGAGTGCCGAGGAGCTAGCCGCCGGTGCTGTGCAACGTGCGTCGTAGACAGCGCGCTAGTTGCCGATCGGTCAGTTCCAGACTGCGTGCGACCGTAACATCGAGACTCACTCCAGCCAACGGGCTTGACCACAGCGTGCTCGGGCACGCGGCGCCAAGCGCCATATGGCGAGACGCGTCGCCACGCCGTGCTGGTCCGAGATGATCGTGCCGCAGCGCACGACGAGCGCGTCTTGCCAGGTGGCGAATGGCGCAGGTGGGCGGCATGAAAGTAAAGAGCGTTGGAGGCGCGCGAATTGACCTTGTAGGTAGCCGAGGCAGACGAAGCCCGCCTCGGCGCTGTCGGTGAAGCACACCGCCCACGAAGCGTACGCAGCGGGGCGCCTCGGGTCTTGGCAAGCTATTGCTCGAGATACAACATGGCTCCGACGGCCTTCGGTCCATCGCCGGATACTGGCGCCGGTATCGAACGCGCGCCGGCGGCCAGCGGCTCCGGAACGGTTGCGCGGGTCCCTCACCGGCGCCCTCGCGTCACGGCGCTCGCGACACGAGTCGGCAGCTGACATAAGGCGCGGCGTCGCTGCGAACGCATGCGGGATTTGACGAGTGCACGCCAGCTAGAAGAGAACGCGCGGGCTCATGGACAAGATGCGACCATGATTATTCGCGTCGAACACAACTCCGAGGTTGACGGTCCTGAGTCGCGTCGTCTACGCTCGCGGCAGGAGGACAGGCATGAAAGTCCGGGAGTTGAGTGTGGGATTGGGTCTAGCTATAACGTTGGCGTTGACGGGTTGCGGCGCTGTGCCGGCAACAGACGAGGCGAACCAGGAATCCGTCGGCCAAACACAGCAATTCATCACGTGGAGCCCTGCGCAACACTTGGTCGACGAGCACGTTTCCTGGCACACGGCACCGTGCACGGTGGCTGGTCAGCCGCTCAGCGGCCAGGCGGGCGTGGGCCGTCGCTGCTCGAACACGGGCGAAGACTTCTTGATCTGGCACCGCGCGTTTTTGCAGCGACTTCGCGACGAATTCGAGGCGCAGGGTCGCGTCGACGACATCACGCCCTGGTACACGGTTCCGCCCGAAATTCGCAGCGCTCCGGGGTGGAATACGACCCTGGAGGCAAACGTCCAGGCGATGTCGACCTTCATCAATCCGCAGACGGGCGTCCGTTTCGCCTCGCTCAACGAGTACGGCCAGTTCATCGAAGGCAACTTCCACGGCAACCTGCACACGATATCTTCCAGCCTTTGGTCGGTGACCGATCCGGACGTGGGCGGGTTCACCTCGCCACGAAGCACGTTGTTCTTCAAAATTCACGGTTACATCGACTACCTGTTTCAGCAGTTTCTTGCGGGCGACTTCAATTGGGACGGAAACTCCGACGTGATCGCGCGTAGGGCCGACACCGGCGCGACGAGGGTCCTGTACATGCACGACCGCTCGCTGGTCTCCACCGACACCATCACGACCACCCAAAGCGCGTCGGACGGCTGCAATTGGTACGTGGGCGCGACGGCCGACCTCAATTTCGACGGCCACTTGGATTTGGTTTGGCACGGCCCCGGTTGCGGCCAGGCCGAGGTGTGGTTGATGAGCGACACGACCACTCTGCTGAGCAAGGTCGCCCTGCCAGGCAAGGCCTCGACGTGGACGCTGATCGGTGCAGCGGACTACAACCACGACAATCGCCCCGACCTGTTCTGGCGCCACGACACCACGCAAAACCTGAACGTATGGTTGATGAACGGCACGAACGTGGTGTCGGTACCGTCGGTCATCGTTCCGACGGGCGGCTGGCGGCCGGTCCTCGTCGGGGACATCACGCCCGACGGCCAACCAAATCTGTTCTACCGTAAGCTTTCTAGCGGCAGCGTTTCGTACGGCGTTACCGACGTAACCGGGGGGGCGCTCTCGAGTCTGACCCTTACTCGAGCGTTGACTTCGTTGGATCCGACCCTACCGCTGCCAAAGGCCATCGGTCGGTACCATCTAGGCGGCGCGACCGCCGACCTCCTGTTCGAGATCGATCCCAACTCGGAGTTCCAGCTCGCCTCGTTGACTTCGGTTACGAATGGCTCGCCCAGCTACACGCCGGCACCGACCACGACCCCGATCAGCACTCACGACGACATCGAGGGCCCGCGGTGAACCGAACCACCCGACGAGGTGTCGACCAGACGCTGCGCGGCTCGGGCGCCGAGCTTTCTCGGCCCAGGCCGCGCGCTCGTCGGGTGGCGTGTCTCGCTGCACTGGCCTTGGTGCAGCCGGCCTGCGGTAGCTCGAGGGCCGAGCCTGACCAAAAGATCGGCGTCATCGTTCCGGCAGCATCGATTCAGCTCGGTGGCGCCGGATTCCAAGCGCCCCACGCCATCTCCGCTTCACCCCAAACGCTTGTCGTCAGCGGAGCGTTCGACGGAAGCTTCAACTACGCCGGGCAAAGCCTAGGTGCCGTGGGCGGACTCGATGGCTTCGTGGTCGCGATGTCCCCGGCGGGTGAGCTGCGGTTTCTTCGACAAGTGGGCGGAGACGGCGACGACGACATCCGCGACGTGCAGGTCGAGCCTTCAGGCAACATTCTCGTGGCGGGACACGTCACGACCTCCGCAATCCTCGGCGATGCGGCGCTCGACGCGCGGTCGGAATGGACGGCGCTGGTCGCCGAGCTCTCGAGCGATGGCAGCACACGTTGGGCCCTGACAGCGAGCGGCGCCGGCGTCCAAGACGCGAACGCCGTCGCGATCGGTCCCGACGGCTCCATCTACTGCGCTGGCGACTTCACGCAGACGTTGAGCTTCGGCGACACCGTACTGACCGCCGACGGCCGCTCAGACGCGTATCTGGCAAAGTTCTCGAGCGCCGGCGAACCGCTTTGGTTGCGCGCTATTGGCGGTGCCGGCACGCAGTCGGTTCACGAGCTGCATGTCGGCTCAGACGGCGCGATCCTGGTCTCGGGTGGCTTCCAAGAGTCGCTCGCGGTGGGTGGCGCCCGAGGTGTGCCAAGCCCGATGATCGATCAAACGCCGTTCGTGGCGAGCTTTCTAGACACGGGTGAGCTTGCCTGGCTCAATTCCGAGCTAGTTTTCATCAATCACGACCACGCAGCCTACCTTGCCAGTCACGACCAGCATTCACAGCACGTCTCGCTCGGGCGAGTGTCCGTTTCGGAAGCTGCGGCAGGCTCGCTGCGCGTTGCAGTCGCCTACGAAGAACTATCGGGGCTGAACGGCGAGGTCGTGGCGCATCCGGCGGTCAGCACCCTCTCGGTGCTCGAGCTCGCGACCGACGGTGCGAGGCTCTCTTTCACAACGCTAGAAAGTAGCGAGTCCCTGCTCCAACTCGGTGGACTTTCGACGCTGTCGGACCGGACGATGCTGGGCGCCTCGTGGACCGGCAGCCTCGACACGGGCAGCCCACAGCACGCAGACGGCCCGCGCAGCCTTCTGGTTGCGGGGCTGGCGGCGGACGGGCAGCTCAGCGTTCCGCGACAATTCAGCGTCGAAGGCATCAGCCTCACGGCGACGGACGTCGCCGCCCAAGGTGACACGTTCTGGACCACGGCGCGCTGGAGCGACGTCGCGAGCGGCGACGTCGACGCGCTGGTCCTGTCGTTCCAACCGTGAACCCCGACCACGAAACGGGCGCCTTCGGCCACGAAGAGGCAGAAATCCAGCGATCATGTCGCCTTGTGGACTTTAGGAATCTAGCTGGGGCGCAGCCATAGCTCGCCAAGAACCGAGGCGCCCTGCTTCGTACGCTTCGTGGGCGGGGTGCTTCGCGGACAGCTCCGAGGCTGGCGAAGCGAACCGAAAGGCGCCGAGCGGCTTGGGGCCGCCCGGCGCTCACTCGGACTCGACTCGTCTCTGGGTTCTCGAGTCGTCTCTAGCCTCTCGCCCTGCGCTACGTGATCAGTGGCAGCCGAACTTGACCACGTATTCTCCGATGCCGGTGCCGCCAGACCAATACAGGTTGCCGCCGTCGACGGCGAGCCACGGCGAGAAGTCTGCGTTGCTCGGCCTCGTTACGAGCTCCCACTCACTCGCGGGGTGCGGCAGCGTGGGATCGAAGTCCGCATCGAACTCTAGACGACCCGGCCCGAGCGGTCCGAGCGAACCGGCGAGGGCGGTTGCCGTGCCGTCGGTGGTGATACGCCAGACAAACCCGAGTGCGCTGGCCATGATGAGTGCCTCGCCATCGTTGTCCAGATCGCCAGGCAAGGCCGTGTGACCGCTGCCTGAGATCTCTTCGAACCTATTGCCAGCCTCGTCGGTGTTGTCGCGGAAGACCACCTTGATGTTCTTGGTTGGCGTCGTCGTGTCGGTGGCCTTGTAGGTACCGGGATCGACTTCGAACAGCACGTCTTCCGACCCGGAGTTGTTGGCCACCGCGTAGAGCTTTCCGTTCAGGAACGTGAGGCCCCGCACTTGGTCGTCGGGCGAGACATGGCCAATCGTCGAAACGGTGCGATCTGCGTCGTTGGCGATCTTCCTGAACTTGCCGGTGCCTTCGTCCCACGTGTAGTAGTTGCCGTCCGGGTCCGCGGCGATCTTGTGGATGCCGGCGCCGCCGATATCGGTCACGTTTGGATCGCCGCCGAACTTCGCCATGTTGCCCGGTCCGTCCACGTCACCGTGGTTGGCCGGGTAGTCGCTACCACCCGGGTTTTCGGTCTCCGTGCTCGTGCCGGCCACCCAGTGACTGGTGCAGTTGGGGCCAGTTGGGTCGGTGATTTCGATGATGGCGCCACCGATGTAGTCGACGAGCGCAAGCTTGCCATCGTGCGTCGCAGCGAGGCTGTGAACGACGAGGAACCGTGTGTCCTTGCAGGGCAGGTCTCCGGCGCTGATCTTTCCGCTACCCCGCGATCCGGCAAGGCGCTTGATCTGGGGAGCCGCGCCGCTCAGATCCCCGATCCAGATCTCTTCTTCCGAATTGAGGAAGATCTTGTTGCCGATCACGGCGATGTCCCCGCTAGGGAGCACCGGAGGATCGACCAAAGTGCCCTGTCCGGCAGGCTTCGGTTTCCCCGCGTCCGGCTTGTCGCCGTAGAGCGGGTCGCCCAAGATCACGGCGCCATCGCCACAGGCGGTGATCGGCTTGCCGGTTCCGCCGGTTTCGCCACCGGCAGTGGTTTCGCCACCGGCTGCGGTTTCGCCGCCGGTCGTTTGCCCGCCGGTGGTCATTTGGCCGCCGGTGGTCATTTGGCCGCCGGTGGTCGTTTCGCCGGCACTCGAGCTCTTCGTGCCACCCGAGCCCTTCGTGCCGCCGCCAGCGCCGCCTGCAGTACCGTTATCGCCGTCGTCCTTCGTAGAAGAGCACCCGACGAACAAGCACGCCGTGGACACCGCAGCCAAGGCAAGCATTGAAATCGACTTCATGTATTCAATCCTTTAGAGTTGGGAGCGCCGCGCAGGGATAGTCGCAAGTCGCGACACGCGCGCAGGCCGATGTTGTTGTTATCACAGTAGAGACATCACAAATGGTTCGACACAGCAAAACGAAGCGTAAGTGATCGCCTCGCAAACTCGTACGACGGTTCCGCCATCGTCGGGTGATTCAAAGACGGGCTGCCAAGCGTTCGCATTCATTCGCCTGAGCGGGCCACGCTTCTGCAGACTCAGGGCGCTAGACAGCGACTGTCGTAGCGGTGCTCAGGCGCCATGGGCAATCTGGCGCGTGCGAAAGCTTGAGTGTAGTAGCCGAGCACGACAGGCGCGCCCCGCCAGCTGGCGAATGGCGCGACGGCGCCGCACGAACGCAGAATGAACGCGACCAGGGCCGCAGGCACGAGTTGACGTCACCACACTGCAAGGCTTTAAGAGCTTGGCATGTTGGGCGTCGCTACCGCAGAACGCGCTTCAATACTTGAAGCTCATCTCTGCCTTCTCGCTCCTCGGCCAGCCCATCGGACCCGCTAGGTAGTGGCGGGATCGAGCGTTCCCCATCCAATCGCTGCGGCTGTCGTCGCCGTTCTGATGCTGGGCGGCATTGGATACGGCGTCATTCACGGCCTGACAAATCCGCTGCAGACTCAGGAACCGCTGGAGCGAGCGCTGTTCGAACCTTATTTCAAGGCGCTCTCCGAGGGTCGCATCGACGAAGCGAGGGAGCGCTATACGACGCCGCGCTACAAGCAGCTATTTTCCGCCGAGCGCTATCGTCAGCACTGGGAGCACACGTTTTCTCGAGCGGGGCACATCGCCAAACGAAACCTGTTCGTTGCCAACGCTGCGTATGAGCTCGCCAGTGGGCGCCACTATACCTCGGTGAAGTATCAGCTCACGTTCGACCGCGACTACGTTCAGGCAGTTTATGAGGTCGTGCCCGATTCACAGGGCAACCAGCGTATCGATTGGGCGGGTCAGCATCAGCCTTCTTCCTCGTATACCTCCCCCGAACCCTGGTAGCTGCGGCAGGAGTCTCTCGGCCGCGACTCGAGTCGCGCTTTGCGGCCGGCTTGCCGGAGCTGCCCCCGGCCCTTAGGCTTGCTCTGTCATGACATCGCCAAGTTCAATTCCTACGCCGGCCGCCTACGCGGGCGGGCTGCCCGCGTTCGAGCGATTGACCGACCACTTCTACGGCAAGGTTCGCGTCGATTCGGTGCTCGCGCCGGTCTTCGCGCAGATGGGCGCGGAGCACCCCAAACACGTGGCGGCGTTCCTGGCGCAGTGCTTCGGTGCCGGACCGACCTACTCGGGCGATGGGTCCGAGAATCAGGCCTTGCGCGAGATGGTCGGCAAGCACCTCGGCCGGCACTTGACCGAGGAGCAGCGCCGGCGCTGGGTATCGCTGCTGATGGACAGCGCCGACGAGGTCGGCTTGCCGAACGACCCGGAGTTTCGCTCGGCGTTTGCCGCGAAGATCGAGTGGGGCACGCGGATCGCGGTGCAGAACTCGGCGCTCGACGAGAACCCGGTCGGACCGAACGAGCACATTCCCCGGTTCGGCTGGGGCAGCGTCGAAGGCCCTTACGAAAGCGTCGGCACCATCTGCGCGTTCCCGGTGAAAGACGAGAAGATCATTCCGTGAGCTGCTGCGGCGCCCGAGATCGCGTAGCTGCGCCGTCGCATACACGCAGCCGGCTCGCGAAGCCCTAGAGTCGCACGGCGCCGTCAACCATGAGCGACGCGAAGCCGCCGGCGGTGCGCGCGATTTCGAGGTTGTCGGCGTAGCCGATAGGGCCGCGGGCGTAGCCGACCTCGGCGCCCAAGCCGAGCCGAAAGCTAGCTGACAGCTTGAAGGCGTAGTGGGCGCCAAATGCGGCATCGACGTAAACGTCTTGGGCGTTGGCGGCCCGCGCGTTCGGGTTGGCCTGGGCGTTCATGAAAGTGCGACCGAGACCGAGGCGTGGCCCAGCCTCGAGCAGCGAGCCTCCAGGCTCGCCGAGGAGTCTGAAACGGTACGCGCAGCTCGTGTGCAGCACGACGGTCGAGGCGGTTCCGGGCGCTGCGGATCGCCGAGCGTTGAGGAAGTGGACGCCCGCACTCCATGTACGGTAGTGCACGAGCGCGCGCGCCCCCCAGAGCGACGTGGTCTGGAAGAAGCGCATTTGTGGGGCAAGTGAGAGCTGCCACCTGCCGCTAGCTTGGCTCGGGGCTTGGCGCTCTTTCGTAACCCATCCGCCAACGGCGTGCGCTTGACGCCGGTCCGGCCGTCTAGATTGGCGGCGAGGAGCGATGTCAGAGCAAAGCGACAAGCCGAGCAGCGGGCGAGCGAAGCGTTGGACAGAGTCGGAA
>Ga0307508_10001657_pt1 | contig 24769 bp, 5 predicted proteins | sample 9_EM_MG_FD_203089 | JGI IMG/M metagenome (GOLD analysis project Ga0307508, IMG submission 203089) | Populus trichocarpa ectomycorrhiza microbial communities from riparian zone in the Pacific Northwest, United States - 9_EM | ecosystem: Host-associated > Plants > Roots > Unclassified | place... | reverse complement strand
GCCGCGCGCGGAGCTCGACGCGCTGTCCCCGACCCGGTGGCGGGCGGTTCCCAGCTGACGGGGAGCCGCTGGTGATCCAGACGGTCACCGCCGCCCGCGCTCAGGCCGACACCGCGGCGGTGACGGTCTCCAGCGAGGTGTTCGCGCTCATCGGCACCCGGTCCGCGCTGCGCGGCGGCAACCTCGACCGGCACTGGCGCAACGCCCGCATCCCGGAAGACCATCCGGCAGCCCGCCACCGCGCCCTCGCGGCAGCGGAGCGGCGTGCGGCTAGCGGCTAGCGGCTAGCGGCTAGCGGCTAGCCGATGTCGCCCAACGGCCGGGCGGATGCCAGGAGTTGGTGGGTGCGTTCCTGGACCGCCTCGGGGTAGTTCTCGGCGAAGGAGGCGATGTTGAGCTTGTCCTCGCGGAGGCAGTCGAAGAGGACGGTCGGGCCTCGTCCGGTTTCCCGTTCCTCGTCGGTGTAGCACACCATCAGGTGCATGATGGCGGTGTCGGGGAGGACGTGGATGCCGGTGGTGGGGTGGGAGCGGGTGGCGAAGCCCCAGAGGACGTCGCGCAGGTCGGTGGGGTCGATGTCGTGGTCGAGGACCATGATGCGGGTGACCCACCATCCGCCGTGCGGAAAGGCGTCGCATGCCTCGCCGATGGCCCGGCACAGCTGCTCGGAGGAGGTGAAGCCGGTGCGCTCGCGCCAGTCGGCGTCCACGGTGACGGCAAGGACGTGGACCGCCGTTTCCGGGATCATCCAGGACGCGGCGACCGGCAGTCCGGCCTCGCGCAGATAGTGGGTCCAGCGGGCGGAGTGGGTCAGCCCGATGAGGGTGTGGTCCTCGTCGACCGGCTTGCCCGCGCACACCACCGGCATGATCGGGTCGTCGCGGTGGGTGATGGCGGTGACGGTGTACGCGGGCAGCTCCACCTCCCAGTCGGGGATGTAGCCCGCGAACTCGCCCATCGGGCCTTCCGGTATCTGCTCGTCGTGGTTGATGTACCCCTCGATGACGATCTCGGCGGTGGCGGGCACCTCCAGGTCGACGGTCCGGCAGCGGACCAGCTCCACCGGCCGGCCGTAGTAGGCGCCGAGGTAGGCGGCCTCGTCCACCTCCTCCGGCAGCGACATGGTGGACACGAACGGGACGGCGGGCTCGGCGCCGAGGACCAGCGCGAAGGGGGTGCGCTCGCCGCGTTCGCGCCACATGTCGTCGATGAGGCCGATGTGCTGCGGCGAGCCGGTGAAGGTGGCCATGCGGTGGGAGTCGTGCAGCATGGCCCGCGCGATACCCCAGTTGGTCCAGCGGCGGTCGGGGCTGCGCAGCACGAAGGTGCCGATGGTGTTCACGTACCGTCCGCCGTCGCCGTGGTGCAGCAGGGGGAACGGGAAGCGGGTCAGGTCGGCGTCCGCGCCGAGCAGGACGTTCTCCTGACAGGGCCCCGACGCCACCGTCACGGGCGGGACGGGGGCGGCCGACTGGGCGGCGACCAGCCCGTTCAGCAGCTCCAGCGGCCGGGTGTCCGGGTCGAGCCCGAGGGAGAGCGCGACCCGGGCGTACGGGGCGTCGGGCACGCTGCTGTACGCGGCGGGCGCCGTGAGGACCCGGAAGCCGGGCGCGAAGCCCTGGACGCGGGAGAGCAGATGGGCCGGGGCCCGGTGCTCGGTGGCGTAGCGGGCGATCGCGCCGATCTCCAGCTCGGCATCCACCTCGTCGTCGATGACCCGCAGATCGTCGAGCTTGGCCAGGGCGTCCAGGTAGTCACGCAGACTGGACAGGTGATTCATGCGGTTTCGTCCTCGCCTCGGGGTCGGGGTCGGGCGTGTTGCCGGGCGTCGCGCATCCCGTTCCAGCGGACGGCCTTGGGGGTGTCGATGCCGAACTGGTCGAGCACCCGGGTGACGGTGTGGTCGACGATGTCGTCGGCCGTTTCCGGGTGCTGGTAGAAGGCGGGCATCGGGGGCAGGATCACCGAGCCCATGCGGGAGAGCGCGAGCATGTTCTCCAGATGGATGTCGCTCAGCGGGGTTTCCCTGGGCACCAGCACCAGCTTGCGGCGCTCCTTCAGGGTGACGTCGGCGGCGCGGGCCACCAGGCCGTCGGCGAAGCCCATGCGGATCGCCGCGAGGGTCTTCATGCTGCACGGCACGATCACCATGCCGTCGGTGCGGAAGGAGCCCGAGGAGATGGCCGCGCCCTGGTCCTCCGGGTTGTGGGTGACGTCGGCGAGGGCCGCGACCTCGCGGACGCTCATCGAGGTCTCGTACTCGATGGTGGAGCGCGCCCAGCGGCTGATCACCAGATGGGTTTCCACCCCGCCGTGCTCGCGCAGCCGCTCCAGCAGCCGCACCGCCAGCACGGCCCCGGTGGCGCCGGTGATGCCCACCACCATCCTGGCGGGTGCGGGGTCGTCCAGCGGCAGCGCCATCATGCCTCCTGGCCGCGGCGGAGCACGAGGGCGTCCACGCGGTCGCGGTAGGTGTCGAGGAAGTGGACGGACAGCTCGTCGACGGATTCGGCGTCGAAGAGGAGGGTGGGCGAGACGTCGTCGAAGTCCTCGCGCAGCGCGTTCGCGAGTTGCAGGACGAGGATCGAGTCCATGCCGTAGTGGATGAGCGACACCGACGGGTCGATCTTCTCCGCCGGGATCTTGAGCGTGGCCGCGGCCTTCTCCTTCAGGTAGGCCACCATCGTCGCGGCGCGGGCCTCGTCGGAGGGACCGGCCGCGGCGGGCTCGTCGGGGGTGGGCTCGACGGCCACGGGCTGGTTGGCCACGGGAACGGGGGCGGGGCGGGCGTCGGCCACCGGCACCGGCCTGCGGGCGATGCCGTCGCTCTCGGCCGCGATGATCTGCTGCCCGAGCGCCCGGGCCTGCGGCAGCACCAGGACGACGGACGGGAAGCCCTCGCTGTGGAGGACGTCGCGCCAGCTCTCGGGCGACAGCGCGGGCGAGCCGGGGATGCGCAGCGACGCGTCCTCGAACAGCCACCAGCCCTCCAGCAGCCCGAAGGTGAGGTGGCTGAACACATCGAAGGAGCACAGCTCGTTGAGCAGCAGCCAACCTCCGTCGCGCAGCGCGGTCTTGGCGTTGCGCAGGGTGGTGCGGGTGTCGCGGGTGGCGTGCAGGACGTTGGCGGCGACGACGAGGTCGTAGCCGCCGACCTCGATGCCCTGCCCGGCGAGGGGCTGTTCGGCGTCGAGGCGCGTGGTGTCCAGGTACGGCACCTCGGGCCCGTACTCGCTCTGCGCGTGGTTGAGGAACGCCTTCGACAGGTCGGTGTACGTGTACGTCTCGATGTGGTCCTGGTAGGGGCGCAGCGCCGCGAACAGCCCCACGCTCGTGCCGCCGGTTCCGGCGCCGATCTCCAGGATGCGCAGCCGCGCGTCCGGGTCCAGGCGCAGCCGCTCGGACACGACGCCGACGGCGGCGTCCGCCATGGCGCGGTTGAAGGTGTCCGCCACGCGGTTGTTCTTGTAGCAGCCCTCGACGAGTTCGAGGGAGCCGCGCGGGAACATGATGTCGGTCGGCCGGGTGCGGCCGGTCAGGATGTCGGGCAGGGCGCCGAGGGTCGCGTCGACGAGCCGCAGCTCGGCCCGCTTGTCGGGGTCGGCGGACCACTCGGCGCAGCGCTCCTTCCACTCCTGGTTCAGGACGTCGAGCGGCGGGGCGGTGTCGGGCATCGTCCGCAGCGCGTGCTCCAGCCAGGTGGTGTACCGGTCGAGGATGCCGCCGCGTGCGCGGAGCGCGCCGAGGTCGGAAGTGGCCCCTGTGGTGTCGTCGTACGTCTCGCCGTCCCGTACGGCGCCCATGGCCTCCAGGTGGCCGCGGGTCATGCGGCCGAGGAGGGTGTCCCGTTCGGCGCGCCAGTCGGCCACCGTACGCAGGATCTCCTGGCTGTCGGCGAGGCCCGAGCGGGCCCTCAGGGCGTCGGCGGGGATGCGGGCGGCCGTGTCGCGCTCGTAGACGGTGAGGCGGGTGGCCGGGTCGATCGGCCCGAGCACGGCCGGTTCGGTGAGCTTGACGAAGCTGAGCTGCCGCTGCGGGCCGCCGAGCAGCGTGGCGAGGGCGGCCATGCCCTCCGGTGGTTCGATGGAGAGCAGCCCCCAGCGGGCCATGCGCTCGCGGTGGAAGTCGGAGGCGACGCTGCCGATGCTGCCCCACCAGCCCCAGTTCATCACCTTCACCGGGCCCCGCCACTGCCCGGACAGAGCGTGGGCGTAGGCGTCGGCGAAGGTGCAGCCGGAGGCGTAGTTGCTCTGCCCGGCCGCCGTCGTGAACGACTGGATCGAGGAGAAGAAGACGGCGAAGTCGAGGTCGTCGGTGGCGAACACCTCCGCCATGGCCGCGCTCGCGTCGACCTTGGCCGCCAGGCTCGCGCGGAACGTGTCCTCGTCCATGTTGGCCAGGCTCTGGTCACGGAGCACCAGGGCCGCCTGCACGACGCCGTTGATGTGCCCGTACCGGTCGATGATCTCGGCGTGGGCGCGGGCCAGGGCGGCCGGGTCCGTGGCGTCGGCGGCGAGGTAACGGATCTCGCCCCGGCCCCGGATGCCGCGCAGCCTGGCGTCGATCTCCGCGTCGCGCTCACGGCGTCCGATCCACACGACCCGGGCGCCGTAACGCTCGACCACCTGCTCGGTCCAGGCCGCTCCCAGGCCGCCCGCGCCGCCGATCACGACGTAGACGCCGCCCTCGCGGTAGCGCTCGGTGCCGGTGGCTTCCGTGTCGCACGGGGCGAGCCTGCGGCCGAGCCACTGGCCCGCCCGGCGTACCCAGGTGTCGCCGTGCGAATGCGCGGGCAGCGCCGCGAGATCCGCGGGCCACTCGGTGTCGCCGTCCAGGTCGAGCCGCCGGACGGTCCAGTTCGGGTACTCCTGCCCCAGCGATCCGAAGAGGCCGTGCAGCCCGGCATGGGCGGGCCGGATCTCATCGGTGGCATGCGCCGGGACGGCGCGCCGGGTGACCAGCGTCAGACCGAGCGGCCGGGCGTCGTACCGCGTCCGCAGCAGCGCCTTGACCATGCGAAAGGCCGCGAGGACACCGTCCCGCTGGGCGGTGACGAGACCGGCCGCGTCGTCGAGCGGCAACGCGGTGTCGGGCGCGATCCACACGAGGTGGCCGAGCGGACCGGCGGCTCGCAGCGCGCCCGCGACCTCGTCGATCGACGCGTCCGGCGCGAGGCTCCACACGGTGGTGTGCGGGCACCGCGCGGTGATCGCCGCCTGCTGCCCGGCGGTACCGCCGACGACCAGGACGCGGTCCGCGGCGGACGGTACGGGCGCGCCGAACGCGGCGGCCGCGAGCGGCTCCCAGACGGGCGCGTACAGCGACGGCACCGGCTCGGGCACCCGGCGCGAGGTGTAGCCCGTCATGGCCACGCACACCGCGCCGGTGTCGTCCACGAGGTCGATGTCGAGCCTGCTGAGCGCGGTCACGGGCTCAGCGCTGTCCGCGACGCGGACGACGGCCCACATCGCCGGGGTGCACGGGGCGAAGAGTTCCAGCCGGTCGAGCGCGAAGGGGATCGCGGTGTCCCGGGGCCCTTCGGCGCCCTCGGCCAGATGCAGCGCCATCGACGCCTGGATGGCCGAGTCCATCATGGCCGGGTGCAGCACGTAGGACCCGTCGGGGTGACCGGCCGCTGCGGGGAGGGCGAGCCGGGCGACGACCAGCCCGGGGCCGGTGTACGCCTCGTCGATCGCGCGCAGCGACGCGCCGTGCACGATGCCCATGGACCGCAGCGCACCGGCGACACGTGCCGGGGACACCGTGTTCGGGCAGTCCGCGCGCAGCGCCGCGAGGTCGAGGGGCGCCGGGCGCGGGGTGTCCGACCGTGCGATACGGCCTTCGCTGTGGACGGACGGCTCGGCGGCCCCGGAGGCGATTTCGAAGGAGACACCGCCGCCGTCCCGGACCGGCTTCACGCGTACGTCGACGTCCACGGGCGCGCCCTCGACGGCGAGTGCCTGTACCCAGGTGACGTTGCGCATCCGCAGCGGGGTGGTGGCGTCGGCGCCGAGCGCGTGGGCCGCGGCCGCCCGCGCGATTTCGAGGTGGGCCACTCCGGGCAGAATCCGGCGGCCGTGGACGGTGTGGTCGCGCAGATAGGACTCGTCACCGGTCAGCGTGGCCGTGGCGCGGTGGCCGCCGTCCGCGCCGGGCGCCGGTGGGGCGACCATCGGGTGGCGTACGGCGGGCACTTCGGGGGCGGGGGCTGCTGGGGTGACGTCCGCTGCCGCCTCCGTCGGCCAGTGGCGCTCGCGGGCGAACGGGTACGTCGGCAGCGGCACCCGGCGCCGCGCGGTCTCGGGGAACACCGTGGCGTAGTCGAGCGCCGTGCCCTGGACGAACAGCTCGGCGAGCAGTTCGAGATCGGTGCGGTAGTCGAGCGGCGCATCGGTGTGCGCGGTGCCGCCGGAGCAGCGGCGCAGCGCGTCCTCGCCGAGCCGGGTGCTGTCCGCCTGGCCGCCCGCCGCCACCGTTTCCCCGGTGAACGCGCGCGGCCCGCCGAGCCCTTCGGCCAGGGCCCGGACCAGCTCTTCGCGGTCGCGGACGACGCAGGCGAAGCGGTGTGCGAAGTGTTGGCGCCCGGCGATGAGCGTGTGCGCGACGTCGCCGCAGTCGAGCCCGGGTTCGCGGCGCAGGTGGGCGGCCAGGCGGGTCAGCTGCTGGGCGAGCTGGTCGCGCGAGTGTGCCGAGAGGGCGACGAGATACGCGGGGCGCGGCGCCGGGGCGTGCGCGGGGGCGGGCCCTTCGTCGATGACGAGGTGCGCGTTGGTGCCGCTCGCGCCGAACGAGCTGACGACGGCGCGCCTCGGCACCCCGGGGGCCGTCTCCCAGCCGTGGGTGCGCGTGCTCACGTAGAACGGGCTGCCGTCGAGCGCCACCGCCTCGTTGGCGGTCTCGAAGTGCAGCGACGCGGGGATCTGCCGGTGCTTGAGTGCCAGCAGCACCTTGAGGACACCCGCGACACCCGCCGCGTGCTGGGTGTGGCCGAGGTTCGTCTTCACCGAACCCAGGGCGCAGTAGCCCGACTTGCCGGTGCCCTCGCGGAACGCCCGGGTGAGCGCCTGGAACTCGATCGGATCGCCCAGCTTGGTGCCCGTGCCGTGCGCCTCGACGAGCCCGATGTGCTCCACGTCGATGGCGTAACGGTCGTACACCTCGCGCAGCAGGCTCTCCTGGGACGCGGAGCTGGGCGCGGTGATGCCATTGGTCGCGCCGTCGTGGTTGACCCCCGACGCGCGGATCACGCCGTAGACGTGGTCCCCGTCGGCGAAGGCGTCGTCGAGCCGCTTGAGCACCAGCGCGCCGACCGCCTCGCCCGGTACGAAACCGTCGGCGCGGTGGTCGAAGGTGTGGCAGCGGCCGGTCGGCGAGAGCATCCCGGCGCGCCCGGCCAGGTCGTACAGCCGCGGTGTCGACTGGACGTACACACCGCCCGCGAGCGCCATCGAGGTCTCGCCCGCCGCCAGGTCCTTGCAGGCCAGGTCGATGGCGACGAGGGAGCTGGAGCAGGAGGTGTCCACCGCGATGGCGGGACCCTTGAGGTTGAGGAAGTAGGAGATCCGGCTGGGGATGAACGACGCCGTGTTGCCCCAGAAGGCCTGGGCGGGCGCGTCCTCGCCCAGCAGCTGCTGGTAGTCGCCGTCCCAGCAGCCGACGTAGACGCCGCAGCGCACGTCGCTCATCCGGTGGCCCGCGTATCCGGCGTCCTCCAGGGCCTTCCAGGACTCTTCGAGCAGCAGCCGCTGCTGCGGGTCCATGATGGCGGCCTCGACGCCGGAGATGTTGAAGAACAGCGGGTCGAACTCGTCGATGTGGTCGAGGAAGCCGCCACGTGTGCAGCGCTTGGCGGCGCCCGTGTTCTTCAAGTCCCAGCGGGTGGCCTCGCCGACGAGGTCATGGCCCGCCGCGAGGTGTTCCCACAGCTCCTCCGGCGAGTCGGAACCGGCGAACCGCCCGCTGATGCCGACGATGGCGATCGGCGGCCGTGGCGTCGCGGACCCTGTGGCGGGCGGTGCCGGTGCCGTGGCCGGTGCCGGTGCCGTGGCCGGTGCCGGTGCCGTGGCCGGTGCCGGTGCCGTGGCCGGTGCCGGTGCCGTGGCCGGTGTCGTGGCCGGGCCCGGCCGGGGCTCGGGGCGGGCGACGACGGGCCGGTGGGCGCCCAGGATGTGGGCGGTGAGGCGGTCCGCCGTGCTGTGGTCGTAGATGACGCTCGTCGGGAGGTCGAGCGCCAGCGTTTCGTTGAGGTCATGGACGAGACGGACGCCGAGGATGGAGTCGATTCCGTAGTCGGCGAACGCGTGGCCGCCCTCGACCTCGCTCTCCCGCATCGCGAGCGCCTTGGCGAGCTTGCCGCGCACCACGCGGGCCACCTGGACGTCGAGCGGCTCCTGCGGGGCCGGTTCGGCGGGTTGCTCGACCACTGCGGCTCGTTGGATCTGGCGTGCGGCCACGGGTGCCGTGTCCGCCACCGGGTCGAGCTCCCCGATCCAGTAACGGTCCTTGGCGAACGGATACGTGGGCAGCGCGATCCGCCGTGGCGTCGCCGGGGCGTGCAGCGCATGCCAGTCGGGCTCCACGCCCTCGACCCACAGGGCCGCGAGCTTGGCCGCCTTCCCGGCCCGGGCCCAGCGCTGGACCAGGAGGTCCCGGAGGTCGTCATCGGCGGCGATCTCGGCGAGGGCGCCCTGCGCACGGCCCGCGGTGGCCCGGTACACGCCCGGCGCCCGGTCGGCGCCGCCGCCGTCCCCGTCCCCGTCGCCGCTGTCCGCGAACGCCCGCAGTGCGAGGCGCAGTTCGGCCACCGACGACGCCACCACCGCGAGCCGTTCCTTCATGGCCTCGCGCCCGACCTGAAGGGTGAACGCGAGGTCGGCCAGCCGGACGTCCTCGGTGTCGAGGAACGTGGCGAGGCGGGCGGCGGAGGTGTGCAGCTGCTCCGGCGTACGGGCCGAGAGGACGACGATGTGCTCGGCGCCGTCGGCCCCGCCGTCCGTGGCGGGCGGCTGCTCGGTGACGTACTCCTCAAGGATCACATGCGCGTTGGAGCCGCCCGCGCCGAACGACGAGACGGACGCGATGCGGGGGCCGTCCGACTCCCACGCGCTCAGCTCGCGCTGGACGAAGAACGGGGTCCGCTCGAAGGCGATGTTCGGGTTCGGCTCCTCGGCGTGGAGGCTCGGCACGAGCTGTCCATGGCGGAGCTGGAGGACGGCCTTCGTCAGCCCGGCGACGCCCGCCGCCGCCTCCAGGTGGCCGATGGCCGACTTCACCGAGCCGAGTGCGCAGTACTGCCTGTCCGGCGTGTCCTGTTCGAAGGCGAGCGTCAGGCCCTTGACCTCGATCGGGTCGCCCAGCTCCGTCCCGGTGCCATGCGCCTCGACGTAGCTCACCTCGCGGGCGGAAACCCCCGCGCGGGTCATCGCGTCCCGGATCAGCTCGGCCTGGGCGCCGGGGTTCGGCACCGTGTAGCCGTTGGAGCGGCCACCGTGGTTGATGCTCGTGCCCCGGACCACCGCGAGCACACGGTCGCCGTCGGCGAGGGCCCGCGACAGCGGCTTCAGCAGGACGCAGCCGACGCCCTCACCGGGTACGAAGCCGTCGCCACCGCTGCCGAAGCTCCGGCACCGCGCGTCGGCCGACAGCATGGTGGAACCGCACAGTTCGACGTAGTCCAGCGGGTGCAGATAGAGGTTGACGCCACCCGCGATGGCCAGCTCGCACGCGCCCTGGTGCAGATGTTCACACGCCTCGTGGATGGCGGTGAGCGACGCGGAACACATCGTGTCCAGCGTCAGACTCGGCCCGCGCAGATCGAGAGCGTACGAGGTGCGGGCGCTGAGGGAGGCGAAGGAGACCACCGGGACCGCCGTCTCCCCCGACGGCAGCCGCCGCACACCGTGGCGCGCGTGGCCCGTCTTGGTGACACCCGCGAACACACCGACCCGGCGCCGGTGGCGGCGCGCCAGCTCCTCGCGTGCGTAACCGGCGTCCTCCAGCACTTCCCACGACGCCTGGAGGAACAGGCGCTCCTGCGGGTCCATGGCGTACGCGTCGCGCGGCGCGATCTGGAAGTGGAGCGGGTCGAACGCCGCGAAGTCTTCCAGGAAACCGCCCCACTTGCTGTAGCTGCGGCCGGTGGCGAGCGCGGTCGCGCGGTCCGGCTCGTAGAAGCCGTCCAGCGACCAGCGGTCGGCCGGAACCTCGCCGACGCAGTCGCGGCCCGCCTTCAGGTTCTCCCAGAAGGCGGTCAGGTTCTCGGCCTGCGGGTAGCGGCCGCTCATGCCGATGATGGCGATGGGCTCACGCGCCCCGGGCGAGGGGGCGGCCTGCGGTTCGGGTCGCTGTGCGGGGTCGGGTGTCACGGCGGTCTCCACGGGGGCTGTGTCCACGGGGGCGATGTCCTCGGGGGCCGGTGACGCATGCTCCGTCGCGAGGTGTCCGGCGACCGCGCGCAGCGTCGGGTGTTCGTAGAAGAGGGTCTTCGAGACGTCGCCGTACCTGGCGGACAGCTCCTTGTTCAGCTGCACGACCATGATCGAGTCGAGTCCCGTCGCACCGATCGGCTCATCGGCGTCCACGGCCTCGCGCGGCGCCTTCGTGACGCGCGCGAAGAGGTCGAGGAGGTGGTGCAGCGCCTCGCGCCCGGCACGCTCGGAGGCGGCGTGCTTCGGCCGTGGGCGGGGGGCGGGGACGGTGTGCGGTGTGCCGGGCGTGCTGGTGGCATGGTCCAGGGGGATGAACCGCGCCGTCTGCAGCGCCTTGTCCGGGTCGCCGTGGTGCACCCACACCCGGTCCGCGCCGAGCCGCCAGGCGCGGACGAGGGCGGCGAGCCCGTCGACCGACTGCATGGGGGCGAGGCCGCGGCTGTGCCAGAGGTACGCGCGCGTCGCCTCGTCCACCGCCATCCCGCCGTCGTTCCACAGCGGCCACGCGATCGACAGGGTGCGCCCGGAGCGCTCCCCGGCGGCGACGCGGGCGGTGCGGAGCGTGGCGAAGGCGTCCAGGAAGGCGTTGGCGGTGGCGTAGTCCGCCTGGCCGGGGTTTCCGGTGAGGGCTGCGCCGGAGGAGAAGGTGAGGACGAAGTCGAGCGGTGCGTTCGCGGTGGCCCGGTCGAGGTGGACGAGGCCGTCGACCTTGGGCGCGAGGACGCCGTCCCACTCCTGAACCGTCTTCGTCGCGAGCGTGGCGTCACGGATGATCCCGGCGGAGTGCACGATGCCGTGCGGCTCGCCGAACACCTCACGCACGTGGGCGACCAGGTGGCGGACCTCTTCCCAGCGCGAGATGTCGGCGCGCTCGTAGCGGGCCACGGCACCGGCGGCGCGCAGTTCGCCGAGCAGGGCGTCGATGTGGTTGTCCTTGGCCCGCCTGCCGACCAGGACAAGGGTGGGGCGTTCCACACCGTGGGCGATGTGACGGGCGACGATGGCGCCGATGCCGCTCGCACCACCCGTGATGAGGTACGTACCGCCCGCGCGCCACGGGATGCCCGCCGCCGCGTTCGGGACTGGGACGTCCCAGGTCTGGACGGTGCGCAGGCCGTCGTCGTAGCGGATGACATCGCCGTCCGCGGTGCGCGCGTTGTCCGCGACGGCGGTGGCCACGGTGTCGTTCGTGGCATGGGTGGCGTACGTGGCGTCCGTGTCATCCGTGGCGGCGCCGTCCAGGCCGATGACCTGGCCCGTGAACCGGGGGCTTTCGAGCGCCGCGGTGCGCAGCAGGCCCGCGAGGGCCAGCAGCGTCGCGTCGTCGCCGTCCATCGGGACCACCACCTGCACCAGCGTGGCGCCGCCACCCGCGGCGGGCTCGGCGGCCAGGTCGCGGACGGTCTCGAAGACCTGCCGCGAGATGTCCGTGAAGCGGCTGTCGAGGCGCTGCTTGGCCGTGGTGACGGTGTGGCAGCGGACACCGGGGACACGTCGATCGACGGCGTCCCGCGCGGTGGCCGTCGTCCCGCACAGGATCACCAGGTGGCGGGCGTAGGTGTGCTCGCCCGACGGCGTCGCGGGCTGCCGGGCCCACCGGGGGACGAGCAGGGTCGTCCCGATGACGGGCAGGAGACTCCGCGCCGACGTGTCGGCCTCGGTGCCGGTGTCGGCGGGGGTTTCGGTGCCGGGAATCCAGTAGCGCTCACGGGCGAAGGGGTACGTGGGCAGGTGGGCGCGGAGCGGGGTGTCCGTCCCGTGGAGGGTGCGCCACTCGACGGTGCCACCCTCGGTCCAGCGGGTGAGCAGCGCCCCGAGGTCCCCGTCCGGCGCGCTGCCGCGTTCGCCGCGTTCGCCACGTTCCACGAACGCCCGTAGCCTGTCGGCGAGTTCCTCGCGCGAGGCCACCACCCATCCGGCGCGCCGCTCCATCGCCTCACGCCCGGTCTGCAGCGTCCAGGCGATCGAGGACAGCGTGTCCGACCGGCCGGGGTCGCGGAGGTGCGCGAGGAGTCGGCGCGCGATGTGCTGGAGCTGATCGTCGGTGCGGGCCGAGATCGGGACGATGACGCTCGCGCCCTCGGACGGCATGTCAGAGCCGCTTTCGATGGCTTCGATGACCTTGGGCACGTACTCCTCCACCACCACATGGCAGTTGGAGCCGCCGAAGCCGAAGCTGCTGACGCCCGCCCGGCGCGGCGTAACCGTCCCGCCACCGCCACCGCCACCGCGCGGGCGCGGCCACGGCTCGTTCTCGCGCACGATGTGGAACGGGCCCTGGTCCAGCTGGATGAACGGGTTGATCTCCGCGCAGTGGCGGGTTGCCGGGAGCACCCCGTGGCGCATCGCGAGGATCACCTTCAGCAGTCCGGCGATGCCCGCGGCGGCCTCAAGATGGCCGATGTTGGACTTCACCGATCCGAGGCCGCAGGTGGCCGAATCGCCGCCGCCCAGCCGCCGGAAGGCGCCTTGCAGCGCCCGCACCTCGACGGGATCGCCGAGCGCGGTCCCGGTGCCGTGTGTCTCGATGTAGCCGATGGTGTCCGGGTCGAGGTCGCCCAGCGCGGCCGTCACCAGCTCGGTCTGGGCGTCGGCGTTGGGCGCGGTGAGCGAGTTGGCCCGGCCGCCGTGGTTCTCGGCGCTGCCGCGCAGCACCGCGAGGATCGCGTCACCGTCCCGTTCCGCGTCGGCCAGCGGCTTGAGGACGAGGGCGCCGACGCCCTCGCCGCGTACGTAGCCGTCCGCGTCCCGGGCGAACGTCTTGCACCGGCCGTCCGGGCTGAGCATGCCCGCGCGCTGCGCGCTCACGAACGTGTCGACGCTGAGCAGCAGGTTCACCCCGCCCGCGATCGCCACGTCGCACGCGCCGGAGCGCACGGCGTCGAGCGCGCGGTGGACGGCGATGAGCGAACTGGAGCAGGCGGTGTCGACGGGCTGGCTGGGGCCGCGGATGTCGAGCACGTACGACACGCGGTTGACGAGCATCGAATGCGCGTTGCCGGTGGAGGTGAACGCGTCCGGCTCGATGCCGTACGTGGTGAGCAGCGTGGCGTAGTCCGTCCCCGACACGCCCAGGAAGAGCCCGGTGTTCCGGGGCAGGTCCGCGCGGGTGTACGCGCTGTCCTCCAGCGCGCCCCACACCGTCTCCAGGGCCAGCCGGTGCTGCGGGTCCATCAGCTCGGCCTCGCGCGGATAGATCCGGAAGAAGCCCGCGTCGAACGCGTCGACGTCGTCGAGGACGCCCGCGTGGCGCGGGAAGTCGGCCTCGTCCACGACGCGTGCGTAGGTGTCGTCGTAGCGGTGGCGCGGGAACTCCGTGACCGAGTCCTTGCCCTCGATCAGGTTCGACCAGTACGTGTCGAGGTCGGGGGCGCCGGGGAAGCGCCCCGCCGCGCCGATGACGGCGATGGGCATCGGCGTGCCGTCTCCGCTGTCCGGGACGGGGCTCGCCACGGGCGCGGCGGCGGGCTCTGCCACCTCGCGGACCGGTGCCGGTGCCATACCCGGGCCTTGCGCTTCGTGCGCCGCGCGGACCGGCTCCTCGTACTCCGTGGCGAGGTGGTGGCCCAGCGCGTCGAAGGTGCGTACGTCGAAGAAGACGGCCGGGCTCACGTCGATGCCGAACCGCTCGTGGATGCGCTTCGAGAAGGTGACCAGCGAGATCGAGTCGAAGCCGAAGGCGTCGAAGCCCGTGTGGACGTCCAGTTCGTCCGCGTCGAACTTGAGGATGTCCGAGGCCATGCCGCGCAGTTCGTCCACGACGAAGGAGACGATGCCGCCGTCGCGCGGTGTGTCGCGCGGTACGTCATGCGGTGTGTCGCGCCGGGGCATGTCCTGTCGTGGCACGTCCCGCGCGGGCGTGTCGTGGTCCCCGTAGCGCACGCCCGTCAGCTCCACCGCGACCTCGCCGCCGGGCCCCAGCAGCGTGATGCTCCCGGTCAGGGCTCCGGCTTCGGCGGCCAGGTCGAGCACGGCGTACGCCACGTCGGGGGTGCCGGTGTGGAGGCGGACGTCGGCGGTGTGCCGCCAGGTCTGCCGCTCCCAGTGCGGCATCCCCGCGCTCTTCGCCGCGAGGTGCGCGCCCTGGTCGAGGGCCGCGAGAACATGCGGGGCCAGCGTGACGCCCGGCTTGGTGTGATCCCGCTGGAGTTCGGGGGCGGTGACCACGAGCACCAGCCGTCCGTCCCGCAGCCAGGCCGCGCTGTCGATCCCGCACAGCATGGGCTCGTAGTCGAGCCCGCCCTCGGCGAGTTCGGCCAGCGCCTGCGGCCGGTCGAGGGTGCGTACGGCGTCGAAGCGGAGGGATTCCCGGGGCCGCGCCGGGCCGGGCGCGCCGTCCGGGGCGAGGGCGAACTCCACGACACGCGTACGCGTCCCCGACGCGTCCTCGGCGAACACCGCGCCGTGAGCCGCCTCGGGGCGCGTCGTGTCCAGCGTGATGGTCAGCCGCTCGGTGGCGGTCCACTCGATGGGGCCGAGGACACGGAGGTCGCGTACCCGCGCGGTGGCCGGATCGGCGGCGATTCCGGAGATCCGGGCGACGGCGAGCGCCACGTCCAGGGCGAACGCCGGGGTGATGTCCCGTTCCCTGCCCCGCTGGTATCCGTAGTCGAGCAGGTCGTCGAGGCGGACGTCGAGGGTGTAGCGCAGCCCGTCGACATCGGATTCGTTGCGGCCCAGGAACGGGTGGAGCTTGTCCCGGAGGGCGAGCGGCGCGAGCACGCTCGGCGCGCCGGGCTCCGGCGTCACCCAGCACGACACGCGGTCGAAGGGGTAGGCGGGGAGCGGGACACGCCGCAGTCGGCGCGGATCGCCGAGCCGCGCCCAGTCGACGCTCTTGCCGCCCGCCCACGTCGTGCCCAGGTCGCGCGCGGCCGCCGCTCGCGGGTCGTCGCTGTGCAGCGCGGTGGTGAGGTCGCGGTCGCCCGCCAGATAGCGGTCGACGGCCTCGACGGCGCCGCGCGTGTCGGAGGCGAAGAAGGCCCACCGCCGCGGGAGTTCGTTCTTGCCCACGCGCAGGGTGAACGCGATCGACGGCAGCTCGGACTCGTCCGCCCCGGTCAGATACGCGCGGAAACGGGCGAGGGTGGTCTCCAGCGCGTCATCGGTCATCGCCGAGAAGACGAACAACTCGTCGCGGCCGTCGCGGACATCGTGGGGCCCGGGCGCGCCCGGGTACTCCTCCAGGATGATGTGCGAGTTCATCCCGCCCGCGCCGATCGAGGTGATTCCGGCGCGCCGGGGAGGGGTGACGACACGCCCGTCGGCCGCCTTGACCGCCACCGGCTCCCATGGGGCGAGTGTGCGCTGCACTCGGAAGGGCGTACCGCTGAAGTCGATGTCCGGGTTGAGTTCGTCGCTGTGCAGCGAGGGCGCCAGCGTGCCCTTCCGCATCTGGAGGATCACCTTCGCGAAGCCGATCATCCCGGCCGCGTGCAGCAGATGCCCGAGGTTCGACTTGACCGAGCCCAGGGCGCAGAACTGAGTGTCCTCGGTGTGTTTGCGGAACGCGTCGGTGAGCGCCTTGACCTCGATCGGGTCGCCGAGTGACGTACCCGAGCCGTGCCCCTCGACGTAGCTGATCGTGCGCGGGTCCACGCCCGCGTCGTCGATCGCCTTCTCGACCGCCCGCGCCTGCGCGCGGGGGCTGGGCACGGTGAAGCCGTTGCGTACGCCCGCGTTCGTGAGCGCGGTGCCCTTGATGACGGCGTACACATGGTCGCCGTCGCGCTCGGCCTCGACCAGCGGCTTGAGGACGACGGCGCCGACGCCCTCGCCGAGGATCGTCCCGTCCGCGCCGTGCCCGAAGCTGCGGATCACATCGGAGGTGGCGGTGGTGAAGTGCTCCTGCGAGGAGGAGATGAGGTTGTACGGGTGGAGGAGGAGGTTCACTCCCCCGGCCACGACCATCTTGCACTCGCGGGCACGCAGCATCTGCACGGCCTGGTGGACGCAGGCCGAGGACCCCGAGCACATGGTGTCCAGGAAGATCGACGGCCCGGTGAGCCCGTAGAAGTACGAGAGCATGTTGGGCAGCGTGCCGGTGTAGCTGCCGCTCGCGGCGGAGCCCCGGGTCAGGCTGTTCTGGAAGCCGTAGAGGCCGTAGTGGTTGCTCATCGCCCCGACGAGCACACCGACGTCGCCGCCGTACTGCCGCTGGATGGTCTCGCGTGAGTACCCGGCGTCCTCCATCGCCTCGACACCGGTCTGGAGGAACAGCCGGACCTCCGGCGACATCTGCTCGGCGTCGCGCTTGGAGACGCGGAAGTAGCGCGGGTCGAAGGCGTCGATGCCGCGCAGGAACGTCCCCGTGCGGATGGAGCTCTTGCCGAGGACGGCGCGGTCGCGGCTGTAGATCGCGTCGTGGTCCCAGCGGTCGCGCGGCACCTCTTCGAAGGTGTGCCGTCCCTCTTCTAGCAGCGACCACAGCTCGTCCATCGTGTCGGCGCCGGGGTAGGTGCCGGAGATGCCGATGACGGCGATGTCGTGGTAGTCGTCGCGCGACGGTGCGGTGGGGCGTTCGGCGACGGTCAGGGGCTCGACTGCGGCGGTTTCGGTTTCAGGCTCCGGTGCGGTTTCTGCCGGGGTGTCGGCGCCCAGGATCGCCTCCAGCGTCGCGCGGTGCGAGGCGAGGAAGTAGCCCGCGACGTCTTCGATGGTGACGTACTCGAAGAAGACCGTCTTCGGCAGCGCGCCGAAGTGTTCTTCGAGACGCGCGGTGGTCTCCAGGATGGCGAGCGAGTCGATGCCGTACTCGACCAGGTTGACCGTGGTGTCCATCGCGTCGGGATCGTGGTGCAGCACCTCGCCGAGGACACGCTTCAGCAGCTCCTCGGTCGGTTCCGTCAGATCACGGTCCGCCGCCGCGACTGCCGTTGCGGGCGACGCGGGTACGGGTGCGGGCGTGGGCGCGGCGGGTCGCTCGTCGCGGCGCGCGAGCGACAGCGTGGGGTCCGCGCCGTACGCGACGACGACATGCCCGGGCGCGTCGCCCAGCACGCGGCCGAACACGCGCAGTCCGTCCTCCGTCGGCAGGGGTTCCCAGCCGCGCTGCTTGCGCATCGACTCGCGGGTCACGGCGTCAACCGTCATCCCGCCGTCCGCCCACAGCGGCCAGCTGACGGCGACGGTCCGCCCGGTCCGCTCCCCGATGTCCACCAGCGCCTGCCGATGGTGGGCGAAGGCGTCCAGGAAGGCGTTCGCCGCCGCGTAATCGGCCTGTCCGGAGTTGCCGTACACCCCGGCGACGGACGAGAAGACGGCGAAGAAGTCGAGCGCGAGGTCGCGCGTGGCAGCGTCGAGGTTCATCGCGCCGCGCACCTTCGGCTCCAGCACGGCGGGCGGCTCGGCCGCGTCCTTGGTGAGGAGGTAGCCGTCGCGCAACACGCCCGCCGCGTGCACGATCCCGTCGAGCGAGCCGTGTTCGCGGGCGATGTCGCGGACCGCCTGCTCCACGTCCTCCCGGCGGCCGACGTCGACGGCACGATAGTGCGCGTCCACGCCCGCTGCCCGCAGCTCGCGCAGGGCCGCGTCGCTCGCCGCCCCGGGCGCCGAGCGGCCGCTCAGGACGACGGTGACCCGGCCGGAGCGCGCCATATAGCGCGCGAAGTGCCGCCCGAGTCCGCCGAGTCCGCCCGTCAGCCAGTAGACGCCGCCGTCCCTAAGCGGCGGGGCCTGCGGCCCCGCGCCCAGCTCGATGTCCACGGGCTGCCACTCCTGGCGGGTGCCGTCGTGGGCGTACCGGACGTCGCCGGGGCCTGCGGGGGCGGCCGCCTCGGCGGCCAGGACGGCGGCGACACGCTCGGGCGTGGCGGTGTCGAGCCCGGCGATCCGCACGACACGCCCGGAGACGAGCGGGTTCTCGGTGGCGGCAGTCTGGAGCAGACCGGCGAGCGGGGCGTGGAAGTGGCGGGGCACGCGGTCGTCGACGAGGACGATCACGCGCTGCGGGTGCCGGGGGCGCGACCGCATCAGCTCCTGAACGCGGGCGAAGACGACGCCCAGCACGGCGTCGATGCCGTCGGCCACGCGGTCGCCGGTGATGTCGGGCAGAGCGGTGAGCAAGCCGCCCGCCACGCCGACGGCCGGACCACCCCCGGCGATGAAACCGTGCACGGCCGGCCCGTGTGTAGCGGGCCCCTGCGCGGTCAGGTCCTGCGCGGTCGGGCCCTGGGCGGCGGGGTCGCCTTCACCTGGCCCCGACGCCGCCGCGAGCGGTGCGTCCACCCAGCGGCAGGTGGCCGTGACCACACGACCCGCACCACCACCGGACGAATCAGCGCCGGGCGCACGCCCACCGGGAGCGGCAGGAAGCACCGCGCCCGCCCCAGCACGCCACGCCGTGTCAACCGGCGCCTGCGCACCAGTCGCCGTGACCACACGACCCGCACCACCACCGGACGAATCAGCGCCGGGCGCACGCTCACCGGGAGCGGCAGGAAGCACCGCGCCCGCCCCAGCACGCCACGCCGTGTCAACCGGCGCCTGCGCACCAGTCGCCGTGACCACACGACCCGCACCACCACCGGACGAATCAGCGCCGGGCGCACGCCCACCGGGAGCGGCAGGAAGCACCGCGCCCGCCCCAGCACGCCACGCCGTGTCAACCGGCGCCTGCGCACCAGTCGCCGTGACCACACGGTCCGCGCCAACGCGAAGCGCCCCGGCCCCGCGCTCGCCGGACGCGGCCACGGAAGCGGACGCGACAGGGGCTCGGCGCTGGACCAGGCCTCGTAGCCATATGGCGATGACGCCCTCCGCGTCGCACAGGTCGATGTCGAACGTGTCCAGCGAGCCGCCACCGGAGCGGCGGCGGACCCAGGCCCAGGTGTCGTCCGGGCAGGGGCCGTGGACCTCCAGGGCGTCCAGGGCGAACGGCAGCGCCGGGCCCTGGGGCCGGGCGTCAGCGCCGCCCGCCTCCTGCATCAGCAGCACCGATCCCTGAAGTGCCGCGTCCAGGACGCTCGGCGGCAGGACGGGGCCCGGGCCCCCGGGCGTCGTCGCGGGCCGGGCGATCCGGGCGACGAGTTCGTCCGTCCCGACGAAGATCTCGGCCAGTCCGCGCATCGCGGCGCCGTACTCCAGGCCCTGGTCATGGAAGGCGGCGTAGACATCGCCGGGGGCGCGCCGCGCGGGACACGCCGCGCGCCGGGCCGTCAGATCGACCGGCTCCGGCGTGTCGAGCCCGCCGACCTCGGCGGTGCCACGGCTGTGGATCACGCACGACGGGTCGTGTGCCGACGCACCCGTGTAGAGCTGGTAGCCAAAGGCGCGCCCGTTCCCGGGGGCGAGGCCCACGTGGACGTCGAACGTGGCGTCGGCCGCCACCACCGGGCGCAGGAAGGTGACATCGCGCAGCCGGAGACCGGCAGTCGCACCGGGGCTCGCCGCGTCGTGGGCGTCCCGCACCGCCGCCCGGGCCATCTCCAGGTGGGCGGCGGCGGGCAGCACCCGGGCTCCCCGGACCTGGTGCGCGGCGAGGAAGGGCTCGTCCCCGGTGAACGTCGCGCTGTAGCGCTGCTCACGCGCGTCGGAGGAGGTGTTCCGCCGGACGAGCGACGACGGCGGCTGGAGCGAACCGGCAGCGCCCTCCACCGACTCCTCCACCGCCCCCTCCACCGACGCCTCGGGAATCCTGAACCAGTGACGGTCACGCGCGAACGGGTAGGTGGGAAGCCGTACCCGCCGCCGGTCCCCGCCCCCGTCCCCACCCTGGAGCGCGGCCACGTCGACCGTGTCGGTCTCGCCCTCGACCCAGCGGGTCGCCGCGCTCAGCAGCCCGGGCGTGTCGTGGACGTCCCCGTGCACCGCCGACTCGGCGAGCGCGCCGTCCACGAACGAGGCGAGCGACGCGCCGAGTTCGGACAGACTCGCGACGACGAACGCGACACGCGCGGCCATCGGCTCACGGCCGATCCGCAGCGTGTACGCGATGTCGGCGAGCCGCCGCGCCGCGCCGTCACCGGTGTGCGGGGCGCGCAGGTGGTCGAGCAGTTCCCGGGCGACGTCGCGCAGCTGGTCGGACGTCCGGGCGGAGAGCGGTACGAGTTCCGGGCGCGCTACGTCCTCGACGCGCTGGTCCTCGTCCCGTCCGCGTCCGTACTCCTCCAGGACCACATGGGCGTTCGTCCCGCCGAACCCGAACGAGCTGACGCCCGCCCGCAGCGGCCCGTCCTGCCGGTCCGGCTCGCCCCACGGCTGGGTGTCGCGCACGATGAAGAACGGGCTGCCGTCCAGTTTGATGAGCTTGTTCTGGGCCTCGAAACCGACGGTCGCGGGCAGCGTCCGGCCCGCGAGGGAGGCGATGACCTTGGCCATTCCGGCCACGCCCGCGGCGCCTTCCAGGTGGCCGATGTTGGTCTTGACCGAACCGACCCCGCAGGACGCCGGGCGCGCCTCGGTGCCCTGCGCCGCGTGCAGGTTCTGGAACGCCCGCTTGAGCGCGATGATCTCGATCGGGTCGCCGACCGGGGTGCCCGGCCCGTGCGCCTCGATGTAGCTGACGGTCTCGGGGCGGATTCCGGCGCGGGTGTAGAGCCCCTCGATGAGCTGCGCCTGGGCGGCCGGGTTGGTGACCGTCAGCGAGCTGGTCCGGCCGCCGTGGTTGGTCGCGATGCCCTTGATGACGGCGTGCACGGGGTCGCGGTCCTCGATGGCCTGGGCGAGAGGCTTGAGCAGCAGGACGGCGCCGCCCTCGCCGCGCACATAGCCGTCGGCGTCCTGGTCGAAGGCGCGGCTGCGACCGGTACGGGAGAGCATCCCGGCCTGGCTGAAGGCGATGAAGTGCTTGGGCGACCAGCACAGGTTGACGCCCCCGGCGAGGGCGAGCCCGCATTCGCCGCGCTGGAGGGCGGACACGGCCTCGTACACGGACACCATCGAGCTGGAGCAGGCGGTGTCGTTGGTGATGCTCGGGCCCTGGAGGTCGAAGTGGTGGGAGACCCGGTTGGAGATGATGGAATAGGCCGTGCCGGTGGGGAAATAGGCATCGGTTTTCGCGCGGTCGCGTTCCATCAGCTCCGCGTAGTCCGCGTGGCATACGCCCATGAAGACGCCGGTCTCGGTCCCGGCGAACTCGCTCGCCCGGTATCCGGCGTCCTCGATGGCCTTCCAGGCGAGTTCGAGCGCGAAACGCTGCTGCGGGTCCATGCTCTCCGCCTCGCGCGGGGAGATGCGGAAGAACGCGGCGTCGAAGCAGTCGGCGTTGTCGATGAAGCCGCCCCAGACGCTGCTGGTCTTTTCGGCGCCGCGTCTCGGGTCGCCGAAGTAGCGCTCCTTCGACCACCGTTCGGGGGGTACTTCGGAGATGAGCGAGCGGCCCGCGGTCAGATGCCCGAACAGCTCGTCGAGGGTGTCGGCACCGGGGAGCCGCAGCGCGAGGCCGATAACGGCGATGTCATCGGCGGAAGTCTGCACGGCAGAAGTCGGCACGGCGACGGGATTCATGGCGTACCTCCGGCGGACAGCCGGGACAGCCGGTGGTCGACAGCGGTCCGTATCTCCATGCGCGACTCGGGCTCCGCGCTCCCCCGGCCCTCCCGGTCCAGCACGTACTGGTGATGGAGGACGGCGGTGGAGAGCAGATAGACGAACGCCTGATCCTCCTTGGTGCTGATCTCGGGATCAGGGGTCGACATGACCTTGTTGACGAGCTTGCGCGCGAAAACCGGGTCGACACAGTCGAGCTGGCCGAGTTCGGCGTCGGAGAGCAGCAGTTCCATGTAGTCGGGGCGCTGCTCCTTGAACGCGGCGGCGCCCGGTGCGCGATACGGCTGTTTGGGCCGGGTAAGGCTGTATTCGGGCAGTTCGCCGCGGAACGCCTTCTTGAGGATGGCCTTCTCCTGGAATCCGTCGTCATACTTGAGGTTCACGGACGCGGCCGCCCGCACCACGGCCGGGTCGAGGAACGGGCAGCGGTTCTCGACGCTGTGCGCGAGGCCCATCCGCTCGCCCTGGGTGGACAGCAGATATCCGGCAAGGAGCGTTTTGTATTCGAGCCACTGCGCCTTCTGCGTCGGCGACAGCCCGGCGTAGTCGGGGGCGCTCCCGACGAGGTCGAGGACATCCCCGAACGGCTCGTCGCGCTCCTTGAGCAGCCGCACCGCGAACCGGCCGTTCTGGTAGCGGAGTTCATGGGAGAAGAGCCCCGGCAGCCGCTCGGTGGAGAACTGGCTGAAGAGTCCGGTCAGATGCTTCCGGTGGCCGGGTCCGAAATGACCGAGTTCGGGGTAGAGGCTGCCGAGCTTGGCCGCCTTCTCCTCGTCCGACAGATCGTTCCACGACGTACGCAGCAGGGTCTCGCGGAACAGCGAATAGCCGAGGAACGCCTCATCGGCTCCCTCGCCGCTCAGAATCACCTTGATTCCGGCGTCGCGCACATGGCGCGACAGCAGATACATGGGCACGAACGCGGTACGGAAGGCCGGGACTTCGGCGTGGTAGACCGCCGAGGGGAAGTTCTCCACGATATCGGCGCTCGATATGGCGAGCGACGAGTGAACCGTGCCGAGGTGCTCGGCGACGGCGCGCTGGCTGCTCGACTCGTCGAAGGTCTTGTCCTGGAACTCCACCGAGAAGGTGCGCACCTGGCTCCGCGAGAGGTCGGTCGCGAGCTTGGTGACGATGGAGGAGTCGAGTCCGCCGCTCAAGTAGACGCCGACCTCGACATCGCTGCGCAGCCGCAGCTCGACGCTCTTGCGCAGCTCCTCGCGGACGAAGGCGGCCGCGTCCTCCTCGCTTCCGGTGAACGGCGGCGCGTCGACGCGGAGCTCTTCGTAGGTGCTCAGGGTGCACTGTCCCCCGCGGACGGTGAGGAGGCCGCCCACCGGGATCTGGCGGATGCCGCGGAACGGGGTGCGGTCGGGCAGCGGCGTCCATACGGCGAAGATCGACGCCAGCTCCCGGGGGTCCAGCACGAAGCGGAATCCGGGGAACGCGTGGAAGGCCTTCATCTCCGAGGCGAAGAGGAACGCGCCGGGGCGGTCGGCGTAGAAGAGCGGGCGTTTGCCGTACCGGTCACGGGCGAGGAAGAGTTCGCCCGTGGCCGCGTCCCGGATCGCCAGACCGAAGGCACCGTTGAAGCGGGTGAGGCAGGCCGGTCCCCACTGAATCCACGCCTGCAGCACGACTTCGGTGTCGGAGAGGGTACGGAACGTCCGGCCGAGCCCTCGTAACTCGTCGCGCAGCTCGATGTGGTTGTACAGCTCGCCGTTGAAACAGATCCAGTAGCGCCCGGCGGGGTCCGACATCGGCTGTGAGCCCGCGGCGATGTCGATGATCGACAGCCGGACCGCCCCCATCGCGATGCCGTCGTCGAGGTAGTACCCCGCCTCGTCCGGACCGCGATGGTGAATGAGTGACAGCATCGAGGTGATGACCTGGGGCACGGCATCGCCCTGGAGTTCAGAGGAAAGGAAACCGGCAAGTCCGCACATGGGAGTCCTCTTACAGGTGTCGGGCTCGGTGAGTTACCGGCGGTTGGGCTCGGCGAGCTTGCGGGCCACGAAGTCGTCCATCGAGGCGAGGGAGACGAAGACATCGGTGAGAATGTCCGCCTCGTCCATCTGGAACGCGAACTCGTCCTCGAGGAAGTTCATGAGCTGGATATAGCCGAAGGAGTCGATGACCCCGGCCTTGAAGAGGTCGGTGTCGGCCGCTATTTCGCCGCCGAACTCGACGAGAAAGCGCTCCTCTATGAACTGCTGGATCTTCTCTGTCCTGCTCATTTCAGGGCCCTGTTCTCTCCATCGGGGACGGGGGCTGGCGAGGTGCGGATCTTTCCCACCATGCGCACGAGGGACTTGCCGCCCACTTCTTCACAGTCGAACCGGGGGTCGCGGGCGAGCAGATGACGGACGCTGTCCGTCCAGCGCACGGGTTCGATGAGCTGCTGGCTCAGCGTCGCCACGATCGCGCCCTTTTCGTAGGGGCGTCCGGTGACGTTGGCGACCACGTCGGCGGCGGGCTCGGCGAAGGTGAATTCCTTGAGGTATCGCTCGAACTCCGCTCGCGCCGGCTCCATGTACCGGGAGTGGAACGGCGCGCTGACGCGCAGCGGCGCGAACCGGATACCGCGCTCCTTGAACGCGGCATGGGCGGCGCGCAGCGCCCCGGCGGGACCGGAGAGGACAAGCTGGGCGTCGGTGTTGAAGCCCGCGACGTCCAGGCCTTCGACGCCTTCCTGCCCGAGGATGTCGAAGAGTCGCGGTGCCGGTGTATTCATCACGGCCGTCATTCCGCCGTCGGATGCCGCCGCCATCAGCTCGCCGCGCTTCTTGACGAGCCTGAGGCCGGTCTCGAAGTCGAACACCCCGGCGGCCAGCAGGGCATTGTATTCGCCAAGA
>Ga0307508_10001656_pt1 | contig 24770 bp, 39 predicted proteins | sample 9_EM_MG_FD_203089 | JGI IMG/M metagenome (GOLD analysis project Ga0307508, IMG submission 203089) | Populus trichocarpa ectomycorrhiza microbial communities from riparian zone in the Pacific Northwest, United States - 9_EM | ecosystem: Host-associated > Plants > Roots > Unclassified | place... | reverse complement strand
GACAACATTTCTTTTCCATCTGGTATTTAGTAACTTTTCGCTACCTAATGTAACTGCACTATATACACAATATTTCTCACTGCATTCATCTCAGTGCTTCGAACGTGATACGGACGACTTGTTTTGTGGTTGTGGTTGTGATGGTGGTTGTGGTATTGCCGGTTTGCTTGAAGCGGCTAGACCAGTGAATCAGCGTGCTCTGATTCACTTCTAGGTCTGGTTCACTACCTGCGCTACTACGTTAGCTACCTACTTAGATATCTAGATAGATATCTACGTGAATAATGCCCCCATATGTATAACCTCCGCTCCTAAGGAAGTGAGCGCGATTCACCGAAATCAACAAAGGCGCTACACTCCACAACAGCACAATCATTCGGCTATCCTCTCAACAAAAAAAAAAAAAAACTGATACTCCCGCCGCGATCCTAGCCGGAGGTCGTCAGGATATAGTCATGTATTCGATCCAAAACTACATACATCTTATTTACATGTAAGTACTATCCAACATTTATTAGCACCGGCAATCCTCCACCGTGAAAAAAAAGTAAGCATTAAATGCAAAGCAGAAGATAAAGTAGCACATGGCAGGATAGGTACATTTTATGTACTCGTCGTCCCGAGAAAAAAAAAAAAGGACGACTCGCTACCAAAACCTAGCATAGCCAAACCACCTGATACCGACAACCGTCGAGGCCGCCCAACTAGCCTCAAAGAGACACCACATGGCCGCCCACTCGCCGGCGACCAAAGCTCTCACGACCAGCGCCTGGCCGGGACCAAAGAGCTGCAGCGGCGGGTACACGGGGCCGTGGAGACCCCTAGCGGCCAGCACGCCGCGGGCGAGGGTGCGCAGCGTTGCCGATTCAGTCGCGAGCATTATCACCGTGGTGATGCATTCGGTGACGTGCAGGGCGGCGACGGCGACTGGGTGTCCGGAGAGCGACGTGGTGCGGTACTGCGTGCGATTCGTGTTGGCGCCGCCGCCGCCGGTCTGGAAGTCTTGTCGGTGGCGCGCGGCCGCCGCGACCGCTTCGTCTGCTGCTTCCTGCTGCCGGCGCCGCGCGAGGGATGAGGCGCGGCGCAGCGGACCCGGATGCAGAGATGGAGACGGCGGCCGAGAAGCTTCGCTGTCGGTTTCGTCGAGTTCGAGCGGATCGATCATCACCTCCGGGGCAGGAGGGATGATGGCGCCCGTAACCGGGTCCAAGGGGATGGTGGCGGTGTGCGACGAGTTGGTCGTGTCCTCGATCGTGAGTGCTGAAGGTCCTACGGTGGGGGCGAAGTTCGTCTCGAGTTCCAGATCGATTCGCTCACTATAGCTGATGCCCTGCAACGCGGCCGGCTTCTTGCCATTGTTCGGATTCGGCAGGATCGCGATCAGGTGGCGGTAGAAGTAGGTTTGCAGCTCCAGCGAAACCAGATGCGTCACGAACGACTGGACGAAGTAGGAAGTGGCTGCCTGGTACAGGAGGGATTTCCCGGTTGCCAACGAGAACAGCGGGCCGACGAGCACGGGCGCAGAAATCGGCGAGGCCGCCGAGAAAGCCACGAACGAGGCGAGCGATGGGAAGAGCGGTCTCGAGCCAGCGAGATGCAGGACCTGGAGATTCGAGTGATACCAGATCGGGTAGACGAGGGACCAAGTCGCGAAGTCTACGCTGTGGGGCCGCGGCCAGTCAGCAAAAAGACCAACCGATCACACACCGTCAAGATAGACGCACAACTTGTCGATCACATGCAACACACCACAGTGTCGCGGGTGGTCGGTAACCGGATGGCGAAAGAACGATCTCTCCTCCAGCCAGACTCTGAGCACTGTGCGCAGCCAATCCCGACCGAGGTTCGACACCTGGAACAAGAGATGCGCCGGCATTCCCGAGAACATGTCTTCCCAAGTGCTCCTCGTCCACGCCAGCCGCAGCACATCACGGTACCGCATGCCTTCATATACTCTATAAGTCTGCCACTCATCAGCTCACTCGCCAGCCCTGCCTGCTGTCTATCCGGGAATGACAAACCTGCAGTCTATTCCTGATCCCAATCAACGGCCAGATAACTAGATACGTAACTGTAAGGTCCAACGCATCGATGTACAACCCGGCCTCGTCCTCGGCCTTCTGGCTCTCGGCCTCTCCGTGGTGGGACTTGTTTTCGTGCAGACACACGCCGACAGTAGCGAGAACATCGTTTTGGGCTTTAATCAGCTCGCGCTGTCGCTCGTTCGCTCGTTCGGATGGAAGCCTCTCGTCGTTGGGGGAGGGGGCCGACGCGGGCTGCGACGGCTGGAAGGATTGCCGGCCCAGCGCTTGGATGTAGTTGCCGCTTCGCATCGTGGCGGCTAGTTGCAGTCGACCCAGAATTTTGCGGTCGAGATGGAACGGAACCGGTGCGTTTCTCGGGTCGGTGCAGTTAGTTCGTATCGCGGGGTATCAGGGTGCGATGTAGTGTACTCTCTTTCAGGATCCTGGTCGAACTCGATGGATACCTATTACCGAACCCTTTCCACCCAATTATAGAATACACTGCTGCTCGCCACTGAGATATTGAACGAAACAAAACGGAGGCCTGAAAAATACTACCAATGCTCGTATGTCCAACAATCTGATAGTCCAAGAAAAAAGCCCAAATAAAAAGCAAGCGAAAAAAAAGCCCAAGTGAAACGAGCTCAAGTAAAAATAATAATCATGAAACCCAATCGGAAACAACCCAGGAAAGTCATGTCATAGATACTCCGTTCCTTTTTCCATATCTCAGTCCTCTTTTTGCTCGGGTCGTCATGCATCTAGCCTCCGAGAACCTTCACCAACCCGTCTCGTCCCTTCGTGCCCTCAGCACTGACCACCGTCAAAAGCTCCATCCTACCGACTCGAGCCACCGCCCGCTCCTCCTTCTCGGCCTTCCCCTTGCCTCCCGCCGGCAAAATATCCAGTACACCTACGGCTTCCATAGCATCCACGACACCACGGAACTCAGCACCAACAAGCGGCATAAGCCCCAGGCCGTCCTTGCACACTTTCGTGTATGCATCTCTCAGCTTCAGAAATGACCACGGCGTAGTTCCGCTTCTCGCTACCAATACGCAGAGCACCGCTTTCTGGTGAGCATTAAGCTTCGCCACACGAGCAGAGATGGAGGCTCCGAGGGTGGCCGATGACGCTTTCGCCACGTGTGCAAGCGTAACGCGGGGCGCTGTCGATACGGTCCAGTTCGTTACAATGGGGGCGGCGCGGGGTGGAGCGGCATTCAAGCTAGCTTCCCCAAGTACTGGCCGGGGCGAGGTGAGAATTCCCAAAGGCTTCTCAGCGTCCTGCATCTTCGATCGAAGCGCTTGAAGACTCTCCATCTCCACCAGCTCCAACGATCGTCGGAGGATATCGAATGCCTTCCGCAAATCACCAGATGCACTAGCCACCTTCTTGGAAAGCAGCTGGATAGCTGCCGGGTGAACGAAGGGCAGAAGGTTCGGGTCCTGTTCTTTTTCGGTTGGCGAAAGAAGGGAGCGAAGGCGAGCCGCAAGGACCTCTGAGATTTGTGGGGCCGTGTACGGCAAAAACGGCAGGAGTTCCGGCTCCAAGTTCTTCGCTTTGAGACGAGGGAGAAATCGGTCGGCCAAATCCAACGCGTTCGCAATGCCAACCAGTATCAAGCGCGAATTCTTGCGAAGAGAGAGCTCGAATAGTGCTGGGAGCAGATCGTGAGATAGAAGATGATCGATCTCATCGAGCACAAGAACGTAGATCTGTGTCTTCTTTGTAGTGACGAAACGAGACTCCAAGTCCGAGAACTCTGCTGTCGCCGACTCTACTGAAAAAGAATCCAGGATCGAAGCATTAATCGAGCCAGGTGTGCGCAGTGACATGCAATTTATCCAGGCCTTCTTGATGGCCACCTTCTGATTTCCGACAAGCTCGCCCATGATTTCCGTCAGGAGCGCGGACTTTCCGCAGCCAGGGGGCCCACTGATATAGAGGCATCCACCACTCTTTGAAGTGATCCGAGGCTCGAAGAACGACTGCAGAGCAGATCTCTCCTTATCGCGGCCGATCAGTTTGCCGCCTTGGCCACTTCGCGAGAACAGCGATTTCGCGGTCGTGATTACAGTAGTAGGAGTCGCCGCATGTGTGGGTGTCGCGAGCAACTTTGACCGGGGGGTCATAGGCTTGCTAACGACACATACTCGGTGGCGAGGGGTAGTTGGGTTTTGGACGTTTGCATCTCGGCGGCGTGGTGTCTTGGGCGGTGACGATTTGGCGACTGCACACGTGTTAAATTCTGCAGTTCCTTCAACGTGCTGCGGGGAACACATACCATCAATAGGTCTACTCGCTTTTGATACAGCGTTCACTTTCGTCGGGGACAAAGGGGCACGAGTAGCCGAAGGAGGCGCAGTCCGTCGCGTCCTCTTGGGTGTGCGAGGTTCACACCCGACATCTGGTGCTGGTAGAGGGTCTGCGTGGACGACGATAGTGTCGCTGGTATTCTCCTCCTCGTCTATAGTCGAAATCCGACGTTTCGAGCGTGTCGAGCGTGACGGTGACGAGACTGCAAAAAAATAAAATTGATTTTCCGTCAGAATGCAATAGTGATAGGAGGGGGGGAAGACTCACCAACGACATCGAATGCCCTCGAGTGTTTACCGAGAACCACAGCCATTGCAAATTGTTGGCGAAGAGAGAGGGATCGACGGCGTAGTTGGTGGTGGGGATGATAAGAAATATGAAGTCAAAGAGTGTGTGTGTATGGGGGGTGTGGTTGGGTTTGTGAATGGTAGGGCTGTGCAGTTGGTAGATAGTAAGGAGTATGTAAGACAGGATCTCTGCAAAAAAAAAAGTTAAAGATGGCTGGGGCGGAATAGGGCAACACGCGTAAAGCAGCAGTGTGCGCGTGCAACCGGGGTTACCAACGCGTAAATATTTACTCTTGCAAACACGCGAAATACACACGTCGATGCTGCCGAATGCTCCACGATGAGCATGCGAGTGTTTCTCTTGCACCGAAGAACGGATCGCGCTGCCTTTCTCTTCTGACAATTCCAGCCAACGAGCAAGAGCTGTTAGTTATCTAGGTAACTATGCATATGTAGAAGAAGGAAATCAGCGCCATCCCTTCCTCGCCGACAGCACGGTGTGATAGTAGCTCGACACTTACATGCAACCAGATTGCAGAAATTTCTTTAGACAACGATTCCACGCCATTACCTAAGTATGTACTCGATATCCAATGGGGTTCTTGCATTGGTTGGTACGAGCGATAATCTGTGCTCGTTAAATGGAGGACAAACTAAAAACATCCAACACCACGGTGGGGGCTTGAAGCCACGGGAATTGAAAGCGAGAACCCACAGCCCCTCCCTGTCTGCTCCCTCTCACTGGTTGCTCCCTTCACGTGCGGGTTTTTGTATACGACCCACGATAGTCGTAGGTTCTGTCGATCACCGAGCACATTGCGCATTATCTATCAGATCCCCATCATCGGCACAGGAGACGGGGCAGATGCTGCCGAGATCGAACGGGCTGACGGATTCGGTGGTGATTCTCAAATGATTGGTCTTTCCCACGTGAGACATAATAGTACTCCGGGCCTACGTACACCTACTGGAGCTCACTTTGCCGAAGCAGATAGTGCTGATGGTCCCCCGCTCGCCGCCATATACATTTTTCGTCACGCCTACTGCTGCCAGATAGTTACTCGGGGGTTGTCACAAGTTTGGGGTAGATCATTCATAGGTACATCGTCATTATCATCATTAATTAGCACCCGCACAAAACAATCATATGAGCCCAACGAGTTAACACCGTAAGCAGTAAGATGCAGGTACAAGCGCCGAAAGAACACCAACAAGAAACCAGACGAGCCCAACAAGAAACCATTGCAAGCAGTAATATGCAGACACCAAATGGTGAAGAGTAATCAAGAAAGTAGGCGATCCCAGCAAAAAGGCATTGCAAGTAATACGATGCAGGTACCAGATGGTAAAGGAAGATTAGCACGAACCATCAGGAATTGAATCCTAGTTATCGAAGTGCTCGAAGGAAAAGAAAATCTCTCAAAGTCGGAGGGGTCGCGATTCCGTCAGGTCTACCACGGACCACGGACCATGGATCTGTTCTCCATGCTCTCGCTCCCGTTACGGGCGTAACGACGGTTGTGAGGCTGGCGGTGCTGGTGGTCATCTTCCTCGCAATCGTCAGAAGGTTGATCCTTTCTCTTCCTACAGGCCGCCTCCGCGATGCGCTTGCGGTCGAGAGGACCTTGATCCTCGGTCCTCTTGTTGTCGTAGGTGTTAGAGCACCAACGAGCCCCACCACCGCTGCCACCACCACCACCACCACCAACACCACCGCCACCACCGCCACCGCCACCATCATCACCACCACCTCGTCCTCCTTTGTGAACTTGGCCTCCATCACGGCCTTTCGAAGGGCGATTTCTGTATCTCTGGGAAGGAAGAGTCGTCGGAGGGGGAGCGGAGCTCGCGTGGACCACGTGCTCGGCGAATTGGTGGGCGAGCCTGGCTCCTGAGCCAACTTCTTGGAAAGAATTTCCCATGACATGGCAGGCTATCTTGAGTTCCCCTCCCTTCTTAAACGAAGACTGGAGGACCCAGTCCTGCAGCCTCTGGGAGTCGACGTAGTTGGCGTTCTGCTCAGGGCCAGCGACAAGAAACCGGCACTCGGGCAGCCTCAGGTAAATATCAAGCCCGTCGTCTTCACGTACGATGCGACACAGGTTGGCTGGACAGGCTATCTTGTATTTCGCTGAATCTCGGGGCAGCGGGAAGCACACCGACAAGGACTGGGGACTGCGAGAGACATTGTCATCAGTATTTATCCTAGAGAAAGCGAAATCCACGCATGATGACGTTGGGAAGGGTGGAGAAGAAGTGTGTGGCTTACTGAGTGTAGTAGGCCAATCTCAAGGAATTCTTGCTGGTAGACGGGAATATATCCTCGCCAAAGATACTGCAGCTGAGCAGAGGAACGGTACGGCAGACTCTGTCGGAGTTTATAGCAGTGGCCGGGTTGAACGCATCTATAAAGTGGTCAGCAGGGAGCAGTACAGGCGGACGAGGAAAAGAGAGAGGCAGATGCGTGGGGGATTCCGTTGATGCGTACCCTTTGCTCCCCCAAGAGCGGCAGGAGCCTCGCCAAAGAAAGCGTACTTGCAAACCATGTTGCTGGTTTCCTACGGTTGTTAATGTTTCGTAGTTGAGCGAGTGGTAGAGTGGACCTACTTGTTGCTGTTGTTAATGCTGCTTCTGAGCTGTTGGCCACCTGTTGTGGCGAGGTGTTGCGGAAGTTTGATTTGGTCCAATACGTGTGGAAGCGGTAGAAAGGATGAGGTAGGATGGAAGTAGTAGGAAGGAGGGGGAGACTGAGACTAAAGCAGATTGACCCATTCTCTCTCTCTCTCTCTCTCCCTCCCCTTTCCCCTCTCCTCGCAGGTAGGGCAGAGTCCAAGGTTGCTCATATGGTTGAGTTTTTTTCGCCCAAGAAACTCAAGCGAGTGATCCAAGACATTGCCAAGCCTCCTATGGCAAACCAAGCGATCCCGTGTGCAACGTTTGCCTTTTCTCAAAATACACCGATTTCTTCTCCTCTCGGTCGTGTGTTGTCTGAGGGTGGGAACTGGAGAAGTCATTCCTTAATAATGACTCGCAAGATTGATGGCAATTTTCTCTGATTGGTCGCGTAGTGGACTGGCAGAAGCTCCTTTTGGCGCAGAATATCAAATGAGCTGTTGGAGCAGTTGATTCAAGTACTTATGTACGAGCGTGAGAAGGGGTGATGTTGGAAGCGGATCCAGATAAGATATCTATGTAAGCATCCACCTCGGCAGGGTGCTGCCGGATGATCTCCCATCCGAGAGACGGAAGGCTGGGGATGGCCAAAGGAAGATCAGGCAATAGCTGACCGCGCCACTTGCGCAAAACATCACCCAGCATCAGACCACACGTGCGGGGATGTCAGCCCACAACACCACTCGATGGGGCGGCGAGAGCTTCACGATTGGGGCATACTCGGAGCGCGAGCTTCCGTTTCGTCCGCGGTGTCGGTTCGGGCGCTCCATCTGTCGACTCCGGCGAGCAAACACCATCCAGTCGCTTTCGTTTTCCCATGCATCCGCGAGATTGTGGTGATGGGGGTATAAAGACGACGCCTCCCCCGTTGTTGGTCTGAAGCTGTTTCGTGCCATCGCCATCACGATCACTGCAAAAAGAAAAACCGTTCCGACCTCGTAGATACCCCCCCTCCCATTCTCGCCGAAATCGACAACTGTAGCCGTTGCACTGTTGGGAATTCGACAGCTCGGACAAACATGGAGCACATCGACAGGAAAGAGTTGTATACCAGCCTATCCACGAGAATCCAGTATATCCATTCGTTCCTCGAATTCAGTGCCGGTTTGCAGTCCTGGCATTCATCACGGTTATGAAACGAACAGTTGCTGATTGGTGATGTCCTGGCTGTAGACGACGTCCAGGCATTGACTATCGGCTCGAAATACATCAAATCGCTCATCCCAGCGGTTGTCAACATCGTCTACAAGAAACTGCTGCAATACGACATCACGGCGCGCGCCTTCACCACCAGATCGACATCATACGAAGGCCCCGTCGACGAGATCCCAGATGAAAACTCTCCAATCATCAAGTACCGCAAGATGTTCCTGCGGGGCTACCTCCAGAAACTATGTTCGGACCCTTCCAAGATGGAGTTCTGGGAATACCTCGACAAAGTGGGAATGATGGTAAATGCCTTCTCGTTTCTGGTTTCTCTTCCTCCGGCTTACGGGTAATTCTTGCAGCACGTCGGAATGGGTCGTAAACACCCTCTCCACATCGAATACATCCACATCGGCGTCTGCCTCGGTTTCATCCAAGACGTCGTGTTCGAAGCGATTCTATCGCACCCGCGGCTCAAGCTGGAGCAGAAGACGACGATCATCAAAGCGCTTGGCAAAGTGCTCTGGATCCAAAACGATCTCTTCGCGAAGTGGTACGTTCGCGACGGCGAGGAGTTTGCGGCGGACATGGAGGATCCCGAGATCGAGCAGGAGGGATTCCTGCACGGGAACAGGATCATTGACCCCGAGAGACTGGGCGGCGAGGAGGATGCCACGACTGGGGGTTGTCCGTTCAAGGGGACGGTGACGAAGGAGGCTGCGCCTGGGAACGCGGCGCCGAAGCCCCCCAAGGTCACGCCGCACGTCACGCCACATCTAGCGAGTGGGATTCCCCGGGCCGCGCCGGCGGAGAAAAAGCCTGCCAGTCCTCCGGCGGTCTGAAGCGGGTGCGGTTGGGCTTGGTCTGAGTCTGGGGCTGTGGCGTTCTGTATTCGTTATTGCCTAGATTTCGTTAATCTACACACGTATCTGCCTCGAGCTTGCTTGGCTCTGGTGACCGCCGCTGCGTGCTGCCTGCGAGGAGGCTACTGAGACCGCATTGTGGAGGGGGCGATAATGGTGAAGATGCTCCATGTGGATCCCCACAACAGGAAAGAACCCGCGCCCCCATCGCCGCCACCCCAACGAGCCGGCCTCCCTTTGTGGGCCCAAGCACAGCCACCGCTACTGGACAGAGTTTGCCGTTGCGGCGATGACTGCGATAGCGACTATCCGATTTGTAGATCGTGCAAACGCACACTGCAGGCTCCGCATTCGCGTAGGTACGTATATGGTTCATTGATCGCATGCGTAGGTAAGCAAGTGCGCAATCCCAGCGGGCGGGGTGTGATCATCGTGAATCCGGCATGGGTCATCACTCTCGAGTTCCGGCTTCTCCGGGATTGTTCCAAGTTGCGAATTACTACATAGCCTGCAGTTCCGGGCTCCCCGAGCACACCATCGACCCCACAGGCCCGTGTAGTTCCTCCAAGCGCGAGCAGTCTGCAGACTGCGGGAGATTCGCTCCCGAGTACATGCCATCCGGGCCAGGAGGCCGAGCGATGCGGCAATGGCGGCTAGGCTAACTGGGCCGTAAGCTTGCCGACCACTAGGCACAAGCACGAGCACGAGCACGAGCTCTAATCTGCGTATGCGTGTCCCAACCCGTGCGGCGGACGGGAGAACTCGCGAACCGACCAGCCACGGACTAGGTAGATAGATGTACGGCGCGCGCCCACACGGAGAGCAGTCAGCGGGATGAGCCTCAGCCGCATCCATCTCATCCGTCGCGCCCGGAGGAGCAGAGCGGATGGCTGGGTTCCGGTGCAGACGAACTCCACGCTCCGTGGAGAGGAAGAAGGAAGAAAGAAAAAAAAATCTGGGCTCATACATACGAGAACAGGGGGGACGTGGGATGATGTCACGTTGCTTCGCTGGCATCGGAAATTGCCCCATCTCACTATGTATGTATCATATCTAGTCTACATATCGACTACGTACATACACGCACGGAATGTTTCTCTTCGACTCAGTTCAACTCCCGTGCAGAGTCACCTGTCGACGCAGCCGGCGTCGCGCATCCAGAGCAAGATGCATGAGTGCCTGCCGACGCAGCCCGACAGCTCGATGATGGTGTTGACGACGCTGGTGATGATGAGTGGGGGAGCCCAGACACAAATCTAGAACTTGAGCGGCGGGAGGTACAGTGTACGCAACCACGCGATCGTCGCCATCGCGGAGGCCGAACTGCATAGTTACCACCGGCCCGGAGTATCCCATCGCCAACCATTCTCCAGCCAGCGGTGCGAAGTTAGACAACTCCGCCGCGACAGCCTACGCGCTCCTCATCCCAGCTCACCAGCCGCCGTGCAGACGAGACGGTTTCCCCCCCCTCGTCTCGAACTGATCCCGAACAGCGCCGAAGAAACCCACCCTGCCGCGTCCACAGCTGTGTGTCCGGATATGTTTCGTACCAGCGTCGTCAAAACCATCATCATCACCACCACCCGGATCGCAATCGGAACGGACGAACGGATGCTGGACGACAGGCGGACATCGAATCGCGCAGGAAAAAAAAACCACCCCATGGCTGGACACATCCAACGACATGCAGGGATCAGGATGGTTGGGAGGGAGATGCACCGCAACGTGGCCGGCACGACTCAGCGTCGAGCAAGCGGAACGAACGTGCGTGCGTGCCATATATATCGGCGAAACGATCGGGTCACGGCTAGCAAATCGAGGTTGCTGGGAGCCGCACGGAAAAGAAATGTCTCGCCCGCCCAGCCTTCGGTCGCGGGGCACGAGAATGTGTGCACATGCACTTTCTTGGGTGAACGTTGGTTCGCTGTGGGCACACCGGCGCTTCGCTGGTGGCGAGAAAGAAAGAGAGCTCCCGCACGGGTGCGTGCGTTTGACGCTGCACTGCTGCCGGGAGTGGCCGGCGGTGCGACAGACTGCTCGCTCTGGAGACTGGCTGCACCGCACGCAGCGGAGAGGAACGGGGCCAGCCTCCGCGGCTGGTGGATGTGCAGGGCGGTCTGGTGGTCCGGGCCCGGCGTGTCGCGTCGGGAGTGGCCAGCGAGGAGAGGACGGGAGTTGGGCCTGGCGATTGGAGAGATCTCCGTCGCATCGATCCGTCGCGCAATCGGCCTCGCGAAAGCCAGGAGCAGGACAGGCCGGTTAGCCCAGCCATCCGGCCCAACCCTCTCCGTCTCGCCTGCATGTCCAGTCGGCCAAAATGCGCGGAGACGATGCGCCCCCGTATGTCGAGCAGATATACATGATGTATGTAGTTATAGGTGCGTTCCCGGAATCCCCCGCTCGCGGTCCGTGGATTCACCGGCCGAGCATCGCATCGAGCGCTCGTTGGATCCGACCAGCGCTCCCCCCACACGCACCCGGCCGGACCGCAGCGAGGGCCCACAGGAGCGGGCTGGCCAGAAGACCAGACGTCGCGCATGCATGTAACCGGCTGTGGGGGGACACGCCGTCCATGCCCGATTGCGGTTCGTCCATCCCCCGAAACTCTCATGTGGATTGCCGTTGCCGTCGACGAGAAACTCCTGAAGCGCGCCGTTGTCGCTGTATCGCCCGTGCTTCGGATGCGATCAGATGATGCTCTCGATCGGATGGTGCTCCCGCATGCTTCTCGGTGGCTGTGTGCGAGACGGACGTGGATTCTGCGGCGGAGTTAGCAAAGCGCCGTCCAAAGAGGGAGTTCGGGATTGCGGAAATAGTAACGTTACTGTACTGCCGTTGTCGTGGCGACGGTCGAGCTCTGCGTGTTGCTCGTGCTGGACAAGCGCTCTTGTAAGACCGAGACCTGGGATGCGGAGGCACATGGAGCGAAAAGATGGGGTGCTGCATATCTAGATGTTTCTATCACACAGCAAGAACAGGAACTTTCGTGGAAGCTCGTCTCGTGATAAGGCCACCGGTGGGTATCGACATAGAGTCTCTCCGGGCAGCCTCGCAGCATCCCTTGTTTCGGGAATCTATTGTAGTGACCCATGAAAAAGTTGGGTGCTGCATTGTGGCTCGGTATAACTGACCATGATACCTGGTAACTATGTATGTACCAACTGCTCGGGGTTCGTGACTCCCAATCGACGTGGAGCCCTGCCTGCGAATCAACGCTCGGCGTGGACGCACAGAAAGGAGAAGAAAAAGGCATCGGCCCGAGAGATGCTGCAGGCAAATGAAACAAATACTCTACATCGTATCGATTCTCTTCTCCTTCCATCCGGTACATATTTGCATTGGTCTTCTTTCCGTGGATATCGCAGGAAAAGAGGAACCATACCACAAGTGCTCCCTCACGGCCATTGGTCAACAAGCTTCGGATCTTCCCCATCTTCTTCTCCCCAAGCCCCATCTCTGGGGGACCGCCGAGCGCCCTTCGCCGCCTCCCGAACCAATAAACCGAAAAGAAAAAAAAACCCCCCGGAAAGAAAGAAGAGGAAGAAGGATAAGATATAGTGCCGCACTTATCGTATCTATCCCACCTGCATCCTGTCGGAGCTTTGTTTGATCTTCGAGAAAAGAGTGTGTCGCCAGTTGCCACCATCGCCCCCCCCCCCAACCCCCATCGCTGACTCCCTATGTAGCCGGAACATGCAATCCAAGCTGCCGACGGTCCTCGAAGGAATCCTCCACTTCGACCGCTTCGCCACCATCGTCACCATCCACATCGCCGCCGCCGCCGCGACTCGTTCGCGGCAGGGACGGGCGTTCCATTGGTCTGATCTCGTCACCCCGCCTCTATCATACGGGTCGCACCGCATCCTTGGCGCCTTTTGTTTCCGTTGCAGGTGAGCGAACAGCGAATCAGCGCCCAACCCCGAGCCCCTTGCCCCCCCGTTCTCCTGTGTGTGTTGGTTGTGTGGTGGTGGGCCAGGCTGCCCGCATTCCTCTTCCTCCTCCCCCTCCCCCCCTCCTCCTCGTGCATGGGAGCTCGAGTACGTACCGGAATCCGGGAGAAAATTTTTACGTCCGTATGTACATAGCGATTGAGATGTGCGGAAGAGCTAACGGAAATTCGGTCGTGGCTTTCCGCAGGCGGCCGGTCTCGGGGCTCCCTTTCTGCAAGCGTGATCCATCGTCATCCGGGGGAAATCCCATCCAGGTTCCTCGCCTAGATCATCATACGTAGAGTACAACTACGACGGGATATCCCATATCTAGTGCGGAACCGTCCTAGCCGCTGGCGGAGAGGAAAAACGCTGGCGGAGAGGAAAAACGCTGGGCGGAGAAAAAAAATAAAAATAAAAATAGGAGGGTTTGGCGGGATTCATCCTGGTGGGGTGCCTGTGCCTCTGGGACACTGGTGAGCGCATATCTTCCTTCCTGCCCCTCGCCTTGCCAACTGTCAACCTCCAACCGTCTCCGGACCACCGCCTACCCTCTCCATCAATGGCACGCAAAATCCGCCGAGCTTCCACTTACACATAACAGAAGCAGCAGTGTCCAGCCCTCCCCATCGCACATACGCCCATCTCCTACTCTCTCGCCACAACCCTCCGTCGACGCGATCCAGCCAGCATTTTATTCGGCTGTTGGGCGGCACCTGATCACCTGGAAAAAATCCCCCCCCCCCCCCCCCAAATCGCTCGGCCTCTGAAACCTCCAGACGCCTTGGTGGCCTCGAAGACCTTCTCGACCGAATCCTCCCATCCCATAAAGAGGCCAGTCCCTTCGTTCGCTACAGCGACGAAGCAGAGCTCAAAAACGCCCGTCTCGCCATAGTTGCCGATTGGGCCCGACTGATTAGCGCCGCACCCCCTCGGACAGCGGGATATTCCCAGGATTTCGACGTGCACGTTGTTTCGTCTCCATCTATCATATCGTTTATCGCTGGTCTGGACTGTGGCTTGCTATTGCCGGTCGGTCCCTCTACCTCGCGAACTTCCCCAGTGAAGTAAGCGATAAACGCTTGGGTTAGGCTCAAAACAATGCCGTAAGTAAACAAACACTCATTCCGAACCCTCACCCTGGCCAACCTCATCCTAGACAGAACCCATCTAAGATACACCTCGGTATTCAAGGTTCGGCACTGATATGGGTGCCGTAGTATCAATATCACAATAGATCATACATCGACTACGAACGGTTCGTCGTCTTCGTCCCTTGGCTCCGAAGGAGACGAGACGGAGAGCAGTGGTATGAACGTGCCCAGCAATCGCTTCGGCCAACCACAAGCCATCCCGTACCTTCCTCAGCATTCCCACTCGCATCACTCCGCAGGACACCATCCGCACTACCCCCATCACCCCCATTCTCGCACCGAGTATTCAACGAATAACTCTGGGGATTCGTTTGAGCAAGATACGGATGGTTGGGAGGAGGTGGGCGAGGATGATATTGTGCCATCCGACTCGGCATCCCGTCCCCGTACTTCCAGCCGATCGGCTCCTATCCACCGTGCAGCGCCGCGTCGGATGAGTCCCCGCCATAGTCATCACCCTTCGCCTCCTACCACTGCGACACGGGCCCACCGAGGTAGCGCGCGACATCAGGCGGCGGCCCCCGCCCCAACCACTCCGGCTCACTCGTCCCATTCTGACAGCGATACCGAGGAGATTCCGACGTACAATCGGGGCCTTGCGCCTCCCCCTCTTGGCGCTGCACATGGCTGGCCGCCTGGCGCTGCTCCTCCGTATGGTGCCTACGCCATGGATCCACGAGTAGACCCTCGAATGGATCCCCGAATGGCGATGGATCCTCGTATGGATCCTCGCATGGATCCTCGTATGGCAATGGATCCTCGTATGGATCCTCGCATGGCAATGGATCCCCGAATGGATCCCCGAATGGACCCTCGGATGGCCATGGACCCTAGGATGGCCATGGACCCTCGGATGGATCCTCGAATGGATCCTCGACACGATCCTCGGCATGACCCCCGGCATGACCCCCGGCATGAATCGAGGGATCCGAGAGACCCCCGAGACCCTCGTGACCCTCGTGACCCTCGTGATCCAAGGGATCCAAGGGACCCTCGAGATCCGAGAGACCCCCGCGCCGCGGCACAAAATCAATTCGCGCTGGTTCCAAGCAGTCAAGGACACTACTCCCAGATGGGCGCTCCGCCGAACCCATTCGACCCTCACGGTTACCCTCCGCACGCATACCCAGGACAACCACCACATCACCCGGCGGTCGCCCACCCGGGACAAATTACTTCCTATCACTATGCACCACCACCACCGCCTCACGATCCTCGGTACCCTCCAATGCCGGACCCACGCCATGACCCGCGGCATGATCCGCGACACGATTCGCGGCACGATCCACGCCACCCAGATCCCAGACACCACGATCCACGACACCACGACCCACGACACCACGATCCGCGACACCACGATCCGCGACACCCAACATCTCCACTCTCCCCGCGCATGCACCAACAAAACATGCAGAATGGCATGTATGGCTCACTTTACGCCTCGCCGTACGGCTATCCGCCGTATGGACCGTTCGGCCAAGGCTACTTTTCTGGAGGATACCCCGGCCATGCAGGTCACCCGCAACAGATGATGCTCTTGGGTTCTGGTGGACATCCCGCTCCATTCCCGGGAACCCCGCCTGGCGGTCCCGGTAGTGACGTCGACAAACCCCCGGAGAAGACGGCGGCGGAGTTGCAAGCGCAGGAGCGATTGGAGATGCTCCAAGCCGAAAAGAAGCTTCGGCAGGAGATGATCGAGGATGAGAAAAAATGGCACCTAGAAAAGATCGAGCGCCAGAGGCAGGCGGAGGAGGAAGCTAGGCAGCGAGAGGAGGAAGCGAGGCAAAAGAAAGAGGAAGCTCGGTTGAAGGAAGAGGAAGAGGCACGGGCGAAGGCCGAGGCCGAGGCGGCGGCTGCGAAAAGGAAGGCTGAGGCCGACGCCGAAGCAGCGAGGCTGAAGGCCGAGGCTGATGAGGCGCGCGCCAGAGCAAAGCAGGAAGCGGAGGCACTAGCGGCACAGGCGATCGCTGCTGCGAAAGCGAAAGAGAAGGCTGACGCCAAAGCTGCCGAAGAAGCTGCCGAAGCTGCTGCGGCCGCTGAAGCTATAAGGCAGGCAGAACTCGACATTGCTAGGGCGGAAGCAGCGGAAGCAGCCACGCGCGCTGCCGAAGAGAAGGCGGCCAAGGACGCTGCTGCTGCGCTGAAGGCGAAACAGAAGGCTGTGGTTAAGTTCCGCGACGCTGTTGGGAGAAAGTTCTCATTTCCATATGAGCTGTGCCGAACATGGAGTGTAAGCATACATCCACTACGATTTTTTATATATATATTTTTTGGCGATCCAAGCTGACATCTGCATACAGGGCATGGAAGAGCTGATCAAGCAAGCGTTCCTTCACGTCGACCTCATCGGCCCCCATGTGATCGACGGACACTACGATTTACATGGTCCCGACGGCGAGATAATACTCCCGCAGGTATGGGAATCAGTGATCGAGCCCAACTGGTTCGTCACCATGCACATGTGGCCAATGCCGGAGCCACCTCCACCTCCTCCCCCTCCCCCGCCGGAGCCCGAGCCAGTTCCTCAGCCGGAGCCCGAGCCCCCACGAGAGCCGACCCCGCCGCCTCCGCCTCCGCCGCCGCCGCCTCCGCCTCCGCCACCGCCTCCGGAGCCGGAAGCTCACGAAGTTGTGGTGATCGCCGAACCAGAGCCAGCTCCTGCTCCCCCACCACCACCTCCACCGCCACCTCCACCACCTCCTCCCCCGGTGGTCGAGATCATCACCGTTGCGGAGCCCGCCTCTCCGCCTCCGCCCCCTCTTCCCCCTATCGACGCGCCCCCTCGCCGTCTGCCTCCCATGGTGGTCAACACACACGACACGCACCACCCGCGCCCCAAGCCGCAGGCCAGCATCCCGCCGCTGCTGATGTGGACCGCCGGACGCTACAGCAAGAACCGTAAGCGCTGAGTTCGGGCCTCCACCCCTTTGGACGCTTTCGTCGGAAGGATTTCTTTGAGTTCCCCCCCCTCCCCTTCTTGTTCATCTTACGATAGTGTTGCTTGTTGTCTATTTAATGGCGAGCATTTAAATGGGCTGGGCTGGGCTAGTATACGGTTGCCTGTTCATTTTCTCTTTTTTTGGAGGGGGGGAGGCTTTCATTTCATGTCAACTTCATGTACTGTATCCGCTTCACCACTTCTGCTGTTGAGTAACGACTTGATGAGTTTCTTTTTTTCTTCCTTTTTTTCTTCCTTTTTTTCTTTATTTTGCCGCGTTTCTGTTATATCTGGTAGGAGGGAGTCGGAGTTACTGTACTTTTGCTCTACTTTACTGCGACGATATCCATTGCTTTTTTTCAATTTCTATTGCGGGGAGGGTTTTTTATGTTCTGTTTGACCGAGGGAGAAAGGAAAATACGGAAGGGTGTGGATAACTTGGCGGGAGAAACCGTGTAATAAATAAAATAAAAAATAAAAAGAAGGGAAACGTTATGACTTCACCCAGGCTCGATCTGGGGACCTTGTGTGTGTTAGACACATGTGATAACCAACTACACCATGAAGCCTGTTTTTTTACACTTGTGGACTGCTGGACGCGTACTCGAGCTGACAGCCCAGACTGTGTCGAGGCATGAAGAAGCGTTGGCCGCTCGAGTCGGTCCAAGGGAATGGTCCGATACGCCGAGCCCTACCCATATCCGGCGCATGCGGAGGGACGGGACGAGGTCCTGGTGGGCCGGAGGAGGTGTCGTAGTGCGTGGTGCTTGAGGCGTGCAATCGGAAGGAACGGAGCAGGCTCGGCGAGTGCAAGGCAAGACAAGGCTTTGTTTTTTTTGTTTTTTTTGTTTCTTCATTACACGCATGCAACCTATTTAGATCATGGCGATGTACAAGACAAGACAAGAGCAAGACAAGGCGAGTGCACGGGGCAATCCCCCAGCGCAGCAGCAGAGTGACGTCCCATGGAGCACCCGCATCGAGTTCACGACGGATCACGCCGCTCCCCCCCCCCCCTCCCTCCCTCCCTCCTTCCCTCCTTCCCTCCCTCCCTCCTTCCCTCCCTCCTTCCCTCCAGTGCTCTGCTTTTCCTACCACACCGCGCGGGGTGGGTCCCGCCCACGATTCGGTGGCCGCTGAGACCCAGCACTGGCGAACCAATCTCATCGCACGTATGACTCAGGGCGGACAGCCCCCGCCCGCTCCCTACATGTTGCAGCGCCGTCCATGTCGTGTCGTCGTTATCGCTATCTATCGACAACCAGCCCAACAGTTCAGCAGCAAGGCTGCGCCGTGAGCGCTGGGCAGTGGGCAGTGGGCACCCGATTATTGTGGAGCCACCTATTCTGGCCATCCATTCATCCATTCATCCATCTACCGTCTCTAGACCCTGGCAGGAGGGAGGAGTGGGCTAGGAAAAGAGGAAAAAAAAAACCAAGTGCTCATCCTCATCCTCATCTTCTCTCCCCACCACTCTTTTCCCCGTCTTCCCGCCTTCACGAAGATCGTGGGAGGGTGCGCAAACGGAAGACAAACGAAACGGAACGGAATGAAATGAACCCACTTCACCCACTTGTTGCTGCCGTCTCATCACCGCAGTGATGAGTGGGGGAAAATGGCGCACGCGCCCGTCTTCCCACCACCACGTCCACCACTCTACATGAACGTCCGGGTAGCGCGGGGCCAGTAGATTCCATCGATCAATCAATCAATCAATCCATCAGCAGACCTATTAGTCCATTGGCGGACCGAGCCCCCCGTCCTCTCACACACGTACGCACTGGCGGGAGCAGGAGGAGAGGGAGAGGGAGAAAACAAGTATCTACCAGTAGGAAAGTACACATATCGAAGTCGAATCGATGAAAGAGCCTGCGTTACCGATTTACGAGGTTCGAGCATGTGTATACTGTACGTTGCTCGGGTTGGTAGCTGTGTTGGAGGTAGCTGCCAGCTAGCGGCGGTGGCGGCCCCCATTGGAAGCTGGACGTCGAAGGCAAGGGTGAAGGATTCCGATTCCAACGGTGGCCCGGCTACGATTGCGATCGTGTGCATGTGCAGCACGATTGTGTACAGTAGTTAGCAGCTACGATAAGCCAGGTCCGTACGCGTGGTTGAAATAGAAGCTTCAGCCTTGCCCTGGACGGAGACGAGAAGAAGAACAACTCCTCCGGTTCGTGGTCTGCACGAGCGGATGGATGGATGGATGGATGGATGGTTGGTTGGTGGGTGCGAACGTGATTATCCCGTGATGCGCTGTTCGATTAATATAACGGAACGGGGATACGCCTGCACCCTGGACAGGACGGATCACGGTGGAAGAGTGGAGCGGTGGTAGATAGGTGGAGGTGCAAGTGCAAGTGATCCGATCCAGATCCTGATCGTAGCTCACTTCCCAGTCGAGGAAGTTATGCGGGGTTCCGTCCAGCAGCTGCTGTGCGGGATCAACTATGCCACATCTACAGCCGTACAGTATGTAGATACCGAGAAAAAAAAAGGCACGAGAACAAGCACGGAGAGAGCGAGTTGTTGACTCCGCTTGCTCGAACTCTTCCACCCGAACGAAACCTCAGGGGGGATGGGAGTCAAGAGGGTATCCCACTGTCGTCGACGATAGGCGTGCATGGATACGAGCACACCACGGCGAGCGAGCAGTCAGCGTCCGACGGAGAGGTATCATGACGTCCTCATCGTCCGTCGACGCAACATTGTCGCCCATTCTCACTGCGGGGGCACAATTGATTGGAGGTATCCGGCCAATCACAGCGTGGAGGATTTCGCGTGTTCGGCTCGGAAAGTGGGCATGTGCCGCAAACTCGCTGCGAGACGGAGACGCACTTTTTTTTCTTTCTCTTTCTGCAGGTGCAATGCACAGGGGCCACCGGGTTTTGGTGCAGCCGGTGGGTGGGGCAAACTCTGGACGGCAGAGGCGTCGCCCGTAAAGCCTCAGGCGAGTGATTGCCAATGGAAGCGTCCGATGTGTATCGTAAATTCGGGGAAGAAGAAGCAAGCTGTGACTTGTCGGCGGACACGGTGATTTCCGTGGTCGGGAGTGGTTGGAGTCAGACCGTGTCCTACTCTACATAACCCCAAGGAACCTAGCCGGACGCCGCGTCGTTGGATCCCCATTTAGCACAGCCTTGCCGGTTGTCAGCAAACGCCTCCAGAGCCTGGCTACATAGCTTTTAAGCTCTGTTTCACTTCGCAGCCGATATCGCGTCGGTTGAAGGAATGCCGGGGAAATCAAAACGGTGTCTGAGAACGATATGTTCGCCCTCTATTCGGCCGTGTGCGGAGGACGGGTTGGCTCGGATGGGCTACCGGATGTGCGGCCAGGCTACAGCCTACCGCACTGGGAGAGAGTGGGGCGCAGAGCGGCGACGGCCTCGGCCGTGGGATTCATTCGACGTCGAGACAAGAACGCCGTGTGAGTCCGCGCGCCCAGCTGGATACAGGGCGGTGCGAGTGGGCGTCGGGTTGCAGCAGCAGCGCACATCAGGGCCAGCTCGGAAAGATCACACCCCTTCCGGAATTGCAAAGCCGACCGAGGGATCGCGAAATCCGCAGCATGTAGCAAGGCTCGCTGCTCATTGGATCCCGTTCGTTTTCGTGTTCTTCTTCGCCCTCCCCGGGCCGCTCTGGATTGTGCTCGGTTGGCTGGCTGTGGTGAAAACACATATCCTCTCTTTTGGACCATCTTTTTCTCTCTCTTTCAATTGACAACACGCGGCCAGGATTTTCACCTCCGTCGACGAACGAAACAGTCCAGAAACGTCGGCGCATCCATTGGGTAGCGCCGGTGAAGGGACCGAAGATCGTTGGGCCTGGCCGCCGGACGGATGGCGCGGAGTCCACCTGGGGCGTTCGAATGGCGTTCGGTTATCATCGCACACAGAATCCCAGGCAGACCAGACCAGGCCAGGCCAGGCCACATATGTGGCAGCGGTTGCACTCGTCATCCGTGGAAAGAACTGTATTGTACGCGGCATAGATAGTTCGCATCGATAATGACTCAGTTCTTTCTTTTCGAAAGATCGAAATTGAAAGGAGAGCGGCATAGCGCGGAAAGTACAGTTGCAGCTCTGTAGAGTACATGCGACATGATGCAGCGGAGCAGCATCTTGCGGACGCGGGGTTATTTTCCAGCCATTCGTGAGGGCGGATGGTGATGAGGAGGGGGGCGGCCGCCGCCGCTAGTTATCTCATGGAAGTAGCGTACGGTGTCTAGCTGCGAGGGAAGGGTTCTCTTCCTGCGCAGTGTTGAGCTGCTGCATGCATCGTTCATGCGACGACGCTGGTGGCTGCAGAATTAGGCAACACCACCCAATGGCCACGTAGAGGGTTTTTTTTTCTCCCCGAGGTGAGTGCGCCCGGCACGCCCAGACCAGCCAGCCAGCCAGCCAGCCAGCCAGCCAGCCAGAGGCGAAGGCAGTGGTGGTGGTGGTGGTGATGGTGGTGGTGATGGTGGTGATGGTGGTGGTGGTTGATGGTGGTGGTGGTGACATTTGTGGTGGTGGTGGTGGTGGTGGTGGTTGGTGGTTGGTGGATGGAGGAGGAGACGATGGAGTGGAGAGGTGGTTGTGGCAGGCGGGTGGCTGCTTAGGGCGTGCAGCCCGTAAAATAATTGCATGGCCGTTCAGTCAAAAAAGAGCGGAGCCCGCCCTGGCGGAGATGGTATGAAAGGAGCTCTATCGCCAGCTTCCTTTATTTGCGCTCTCCTGCTCCCTTCCCCCCCTTCCCCTCCGCCGGCAGCCTCTCGACCGCGCGCTCTGAAACGGCAGCCTTCAAGCATCCCACGGTTTCTGACGTGCCTCAGTGCATCACCATCACCACCACCATCCCAGCTGTAACGCCGAGTTCGCAGATAGTCACAATGTGCGCCTGGCGCGGCGACGGAAGGAGGGCGAGGTCTCGCTCGCGGCCGCGAGCGCATCCTCAGAGTGGCGTGCAGTATGTCTCTGGATATCCATCGGTGAGACCCCACCCTCTCGTGCGCAATCGCCTACCGTTGTTGTTTTTGGTTATTTTGCGGCCTTTATCGTTGCTGTGTGCACCGTGCTGCTGGTCCTCCCTTCCCCACTCAACCGTCCCTTATTCCCCCCCGGCACGCATGCGAGTGGCTGCGGACACATAAAAGCGTCCTCTGCCCGCGCGCTTGTGTGTTCTTGAACACTCAGATTCCTGTCTTCACACAATCCCCTGTGGCTTCCTCTCCGAAACCATGTATCGCGGCGGATATGCCCCGGCTCCTGCGCCTCCTCCTCCTCCTCCCCCTCCCCCTCCTCCCCCGGCTCCCCTGGATCCTCGATATGAGTCGTTTCGCTCGCAATGGGCCCGGGTTAGAAGAAAAAACAGTGTTTCTGAATCGCTTGGAGAATGCATTGCTAACGTGGATGGATCGTCAATAGAGCTCAAACTACGCCGGTTCCGGCGAATCGTCGTCCGATTACTCTTCGTCCGACGACTACAGAAGTGTCCATATGTCCGCCGGTCGCGGCCGCATGAAACTTCCCCGCGCCCCGGCTGCTCCGGGCTCCCCCAGCGGCCCCCCTTCCCTCGACTCGTCACTCGACAGTCCCTCCAGCATGGCCAGCTCGGGGATGTACTACGACTATACCACCATCTCGCCGCACCTCGCCGAGACCAAGATCGTCGATCCGCACTGCTACACCGGCGCCTATGGCTACGGTGACCACCACGACCGTTTCGCGCCTCCGGCTCGTCCCCCTTCCGCCATGAAGCGCAAGCCCGCGTCCGAGTCGGTCAACGTCCCACCGCCGCCAGCGCCCAACATCTCGCACGAGCCAAATTGCATAATCGCCGAGCCCGACAGCCCTAGCAGCCCTACGGCCTCGCGGCGGGGCGGACCGAAGGCGCGTAGCTACCTCTCGGCGGACGCAGGGCCCCCGCCACTGGACATGGCCGAGGTTCAATCCCCGCCCCTCTCCCCTGCGGGGCCAACTCAAGCCGAGGCGCACTACCGCTCCACGATGGTGTACCCGTCCTACTACCCCCAGCAGCACGGAGCTCCACAGCAGCAGATGATGCACCGACACCCCCACCATCCCGGTGTCGAAGCGCCGGAAGAGCAATGGTACGACGACGATGAGGACTATGACGAACCGGTCTACCGGCGGCCGCGCAACCAGATCCGACACATGGAGGTGCGGCCGCGCAGCCGCTCGCGAGCACGGTCGAGGGGCGCACCGTCGTCCCGAGGCGGCGGCAGCATCGCGGACTCCCGCATCGAGGTTGTCGAGTACGAGCGGAGGCACAGACCCAGACATCGATCACGATCGCGGCACCACCGACACAGGTCGCGCGGGCCCGGAGAGGAGAAGAAGAGGTCGGCCGACCTGCAGGCGCAGATCGATGCGCTCACGACGAGACTGAGCAACATCATGGACGACCCATACGCGAAGGACATCATTGCGAGCGAGGGGATCAAGTTCGACGTGCTGTATTCGGCGGGAAAATGAGGATGTGTTTTCGTTCTTTCCAATTTTTCTCTGTCGATTCTGTTCGGTCCGCCAGGTGTATGGAGTTATGTGGGGGAGTGTACTGTACTTTACATATCGAAAGAAGCGGTCCGTCCGTCGTAAGCCAAAGTTGCCCAACTCTATGTACTCGATCCCGTGCTTGCCACTGAGTCACGGGCTCTCCGTCCCCATGCGTAGATACCGTGCGCACAGCCACGTGTAGATGTGCACACAACTCGTCCAACCGCAAGAACTCACAATCCTTACTCAGCCACCCACACCCAACCATCCGATCCTTCCCGTCCCAGTGATCCTGGGCGGGGGGAGAAGGAAGACGTTTAACCGGTTCGTCGGAACAGACACCTAGAGACGATCCCTTGGACGGACGGAGGATGCCGGTGGAGTATGGACAAAGCATCTACTTATGTATCTATGTGTTGTCTTTTTTTTTCGGCTTTTACGTAGGATGAGCCACAATTGCCTTTTTTGTTGTTGCCTACAACGAGTGACAGCGCGGCGCACAACGCCGCACCTAGGCACTTCCCCAACAAAATAATTCCGTATGTATCGCTACAGTAGTGACAAATCCGTGTATCGTACACGCTGTATAGTTCAATGGGGTAAAATAAAAATAAAAATAGCGTAGTTTCCCGCTGGATGGATATTGCTATCGTATCCGGGCGTGAAAAAACACGTATTTTTGATCGTGTTAATTAATACCTACATACTATGTCACTACTTCCAAAGTATGATAGCAATAACTACCACAAATTTATTTTTCCAACCTCCCTTTGGACTATACGGTACCAGTTGAGATTTATCTAGAAGAGCTCACTGTTGCTAACGGTACAATGCCTGCGCCTGGGGACAGCTATGTAAGCATAATGCCCCATCCGTCGGGAACATCCAGTAATCAGCCACGATGGCACCCAGCATACGTCTCTCTCTCTCTCTCTGCGGG